>BNJU01005242.1_pt1 | contig 61673 bp, 61 predicted proteins | sample 8539281 | NCBI WGS metagenome assembly BNJU01 (sample SAMD00202456, study PRJDB9452) | human saliva metagenome | isolation source: human saliva | place: Japan
TTGTTGGAGGTAACTTATGATAAGCCATCATTTCTTCCATTATTGAGTCCATTAATGATTAGGATCATCAGGATAGTGATTTCTTGTTCATAGGCATGGTAAAAGCCGTAGGTTGAGCAATTTATCGATGACTTCGGAAGGATTCTTGAGCAAAGTCCCCTGGATACCCAAATGTAGTCGCCATAGAAGACACAAAGGTAAACCGGATTGTGGCAAGAAATCATGGCATAATGGGCAGAGGCTTGAACCATTCTGCTACGGTCGATTCAAGTGCTTGGCCCGTTGGGTATCAGTGGTTATCAACGAAGGTAACCGCTGATTCTGGGTAGTTGCATGAGGTTTGGTCGAAAATCTTACTCAAGTCGTAGTCACCCCAGCTGACGGCATCGAAGAAGTTCTGGTGGGCTTGGCGTCTACTAAAGGTCATAGTGAAAGTCAGTTTTCTCCAAATATTGGCTATTGGCTTCTTCGTCGCCATTCAAAATTCACCGAAGACATAGAAATCATCGCTGTAGTGTTCGGTTAGGTCCCCGGATAAAGTTCTTCATGAAGAAGGAATCGATATGTTTAACGGCATCTGGGCGGAAGCCACGAACCTCAGTTGTCTCCTAATAAACCAATGGGCCCAATCGTAGAGTGTTGAACCACTTCGAGATTAAAATCGAGATCATCATACATAAAGGTAGTCATAGATTCCTTCTCGTCATCAACGAGCGTATCGTCGGCTCAGCCCTTATTATCCTTGGATTAGGAAAAATACCGGATCGGTTGCAGCCAGCGTCATAGTCAGTCTGCAAAGTGATACCAGTGCCAGGTGAAATCATTGAGGCTTTTGACGACCATCAAAAGGTGAAACAAAGTCCAACCTTCCATCTCAAAGGTTCAAAGTAGCTTCTTGACGATTGTTGGGATTCATCTCAATGACCGTAAAGCGTTCATGTGGTCAGCGCTACGGCCTTATGGTTGAGGACGATGTCAGCAATGGGAGCAATCCGTTGGCTTTTTAAGGTCTCAATCAGATTGAGATAGTCGTCTTTTTGTTCCGTATTTAGTAGGATGGTCCCCTTCTGAGTCCGATTCTCTAAGTCAAAACAGTCATAGACGCCATGGCCGACGTCGTCTTTGTTGGTGCCTTTGAAGGCGGGTGGGAGCCAGATTTCTGCGAATACCCTTAGCCGCCAATTCCTGGAGCTAGTTGGGCGAGTCGATTCCAGTGCTGGTGGTCACTCGGCAGATACCATTCAAAAGCTTGCATTAAAGTCTGGTTTTGCATGGTGCGAGCCTCCTTTACAATTCCCATGGTTCTCATTCTGGGACGATGCTGAGCAGCAACTGTACCGGTCCTAAAACTGACGGATGTTAGGGACTTGTCACAGATTTGAGGGTGCAATTGTCGAGATGACGTTGAGCCTCCTCAAATGAGGAGGGCCGAGTAATGAACGAGTTAAGCTTTAGGCTTGGTCACGAATAATCAATTCAGTTTCTGGGTCAAAGAAGTGAGCTTTGTCGTGTTGAGCCGAGTTCTACGGTTTCGCCTGGGTTGTAGTAGTCAGAGCATATCGACGCGCGATGAATTCAGTATCCTCAACTTTAGAGTAGAGCATGGTTTCTGCCCTAATAACTCAGATACGACAACTTGAACAGACCACTGATTTTGGATAAGAATCTAAGAAGATTTGTTCCGATTGGATGTCTTGACGGATCGAAGATAACTACCCTTACCTTCGTAGCCACGTTCCACTAAGTAGCGACGTTGTGGATCTGTTACTTCTAGAGTTAGTCGTGACCATTGCTGATAGTGCCGTTTTCGAATTTAACTTTTGAAAGTTCATGGGAAACTGATAGCATCAGCAACGAAGACGTTGTTGGTGTATCATAACTTCTAGTGGGCTACCGCCGATTTGTTGGATGATACCATCTTTCGCATGATGACAATTCGGCTAGCCATGGTCATAACTTCTGTTTGGTCGTGGTAACGTAGATGGTAGTGGTGTTCAAGCGTTGGTGTAATTTAGCAATTTCAGCACGATGTACACGGAGTTTGGCATCAAGTTAGAGAGCGGTTCGTCCATGAGGAAGACTTTGGCATCGCGGACAATGGCCCGACCCAAGGCAACACGTTGACGTTGACCACCAGACAAAGCAGCTGGTTTACGGTCTAAGTATTGAGTTAAGCCTAAAATTTCAGCCGCGTTTTCAACACGTTGTTTGATTTCTTCTTTTTGGATATTTATGAAGTTTCAAACCGAAAGGCCATGTTGTCGAAAGACGCGTCATGTGTGGGTAGAGGCGTAGTTTTGGAATACCATGGCGATGTCGCGGTCTTTGGTGCCACGTCGTTCATGAGGCGGTCGCCAATCCATAATTCCCTTCAGAAATATCTTCAAAACCGGCGATCATACGTAATGTAGTAGACTTACCACAACCAGAAGGACCAACGAAGACGATGAATTCGCGGTCTGAGATGTCTAAGTTAAAGTCAGTAACGGAATAGAAGTCGGCATTATCATATTTTTTGTGGATGCCTTTTAATTTCATTTCTACCATAGGAAAATTCGCTCCTTATTGATTGATTTTATTGACATCTATAGTGTAGAAATGAAAACGGTTTACAATTCCATTGACAAACTGCACAAATTTTTCGGCTGATTGTGCAGTAAAAGGTTTTTCTAAAAAGAGCAAAGAAAGTGTGATTTTTCAAGCACTTTTATTGCTAGTACCCTATTGGCCGGGAAAATTTGGTAAAATAGAGATGATTCAGTAGAAAAGGGTGTCTTATGACCTGAGGAAAGAAAACGTGGCTTTGAAGTCATCACTAGCTACCGAATAAAAGCCATCAACTGCCGCATACGAGCGACCCATCATGTACCGCTGGTTATGATTTGGAAGCAGCAGAAACAAGTGAGTCCCATCCTGCGACAAGTTTTCCGCTATTTAGCCATGGAAATGAGAAAGAATGGATTCATGCCAAACCAACCCAAAAGGAGCCAGCAGAGGATCCCACAGCGCTTGTTGAAAACCAACCCTTGTGCCTACTGGGCTTAGGTTTTATATGCAGATGACGAATACTACAAATCGTCAACCGCTCTAGTAACCCGCTCAAGCGTTTCTTACAGGTGCCTAACAGGTGGGCGTCATTGACGCGGACTACTATAATAATCCCGAGTAATGAAGGCATGTCTACGTTCAACATACACTTGGGCTCTTTGACCAAACCATCCAAAAAGGTGAGCGCATTGCTCAAGCCATCTTCTTGCCTTTCTTGAAGGCAGATGGCGATCAAGTGGCAGAGCTAGCCGTGAGGGAGGCTTCGGCTCCTCTGGTCATCACCAACAATAGGCTCTAAGAACTAGAGCCAAAGAAAGAAGGAAAGCTATGGCCAAGGAAAAAGTAAGCTACGAATGTATGGCCTGTGGCTATGAATCGGCCAAGTATCTGGGTAAGTGCCTAATTGTGGCGCTTTGGAATCAGATGGAAGAACAGATTGTCCAATCGACCATCAAGACCGAGAAAAGTCAGTTTAAGGTCTTGACCCAGCGTGGTGAAGGCGCCAACCGGGCTCAACGCCTAGAAGAAATCACCTACAAGGCTGAAACGCGGACCCATACCAATTTCCAAGAGTTCGACCGGGTTTTGGGTGGCGGCGTGGTAGCTGGCAGTTTGGTTCTGATTGGGGCGACCCTGGGATTGGTAAGTCTACCCTCTTGCTCCAGGTCTCGATTCAACTGGCCAACCTAGGTCAAAACCGTCCTTATGTTTTCCGGGGAAGAAAGTCTCTCCCAGATTAAGATGCGGGCGGAGCGCCATAGCCTCGAAGGACAGCCATTTCTACCTCTTGTCGGAGACGGGATTTGGCAGTCATTGCTGTGCAGTTCAGCGCATTGCACCAGATATTTTGATTATTGACTATCCAGATCATGTCAACTGTCGAATCATACTGGTGTGGCGGGAGCGTCTCCCAGTGCGGGAAGCCACCGCTGTCTTAATGCGGATTGCTAGGATAATAATATTGCGACCCTTTGTTGTCGGACGTGACCAAGGAGGGGCAATATTGCGAGACTCGGATGTTGGAACACATGGTGGATACCGTGCTCTACTTTGAGGGTGAGCGCCATAATCGTTTCGGGTCTTGCGAGCCGTAAAAACCACTGGTTCCGCATGAGCTAGAGCGTTGGAAATGCTGGAAGCAGGCTTGGAAAGAAAGTAACCAACCGCGGAACTCTTCCTGGAAGAACGTTTGGCTGGCGCAGCCAGGTTCGACTGTTGTGGCTTCGATTGAAGGAACGCGACCAATTTTTGGCGAAATCGAGTGCTGATGACTCAACTGTCTATGGGACAGCAAACACTCGTCGAGGGATTGACTATCAACGCGCGTGTCATGCTCTTTGGCAGTTGACTGGAAAAGCACTGCGGTCTGCTGGGTGCAAAATCAGGATACCTTCTTCAAGATTACAGGTGGTGTTAATTAGACTGAGCCAGCCATTGACTGGCCATTTGACGTCAGCATCGCGTCTAGTTATTGGAATCAGGCCACCAGATTGAAGATTGCTTTATCGGCGAAATTGGTCTGACGAAATCCGCGGTTAGCCAAATCAAAAACGCCTCAGGAAGCTGCAAACTTGGCTTTAAGCGGCCTATATTCTCAAATAATCTGCAGGCCTGGATCAGAAGCTGGCAATCGAAATTGTGCCAGTGGCTACTATCCGGAAGCCATTCAAAGGTCTTCCCCGCCAATAGAGGCCATCATTATACAGGAAAGGAGAAGGTTATGTTTTAAACGTATGTCTTAATGGTTTAGCCATTATCGACTCGAGATTTTAGCGTGTCCTTTGGGGCTTCTATCTGGCCGTGGGTACATCTAAGCAAGATTTCTTGCAGAATACCTACTTTAACGGTTTTATTACCGCAATTATTTTCGCCCTCTTGGGAAATCTCGCCTCACCCTTTGCTGTTGGCTCGTTGGATTCGCATAAGACACAAGAAATCTTAAACAAACAAACACCTCAACCATCTTCTTCGACTATTGGGGTTGTCGGTCTCATTATCGGCTATCTCATCTCACTTCCTTCTAATTTGTAAATTCCCTTTACTCTCTAACCCTGCCCTTGGTTTTTATCTGGTCATCCCTATCCATTGTTGGCTACCAGACCGCAAAGCCCAGTCGGCAGGATGAATGGCGGACGATTTTTAGCCGTTCTGCACTAGCAAGCGGGAGAAACAGGGAAAGTCGTATCTTAGAGCGCAAGGCGGGTGAAATTTCCACGCTACAAACTCTAGATACTAGCGTGATCATTGATGGTCGGATTGCGGATATTGCCAAGACCCACTTCTTAGAAGGGTGCTTTCAGGATTCCTAGCTTTCCTTACAAGAATTGCAGTTCATTGCGGACTCTGCAGATTCGCTCAAAGCGCGCTCGCGGCCCCGTCGAGGGCTGGATATTCTCAACAGCTTGCAAAAAGATCGCTCATCCCAATCGAATTTTATGATGGGATTTTGACGATGTGCCCAGAGGTTGACGGCAAAATTAATCCGTTTGGCAAAAATTAATTGATGCAGCCGTGGTCACAAACGATTATAATTTAAATAAGGTCTGTGAATTTCAGAGATATCACCGTCTTAACATCAATGCCCTGGCCCCTAGCGGTCAAACCCGTCGTGATTCCTGGCGAAAATTATGGAAGTCACGGTGGTTAAGTCCGGGACCGAGCGCAAAATCAAAGTTGCCTGTTAGATGATGGGACCATGATTGTGGTCGAGGACGGGCAACATTATATGAATGAGCACTGAAAGTCATTGTTACTAGCGCCCTTCAAAACCAGCGCTGGGCGTATGATTTTTCGCTAAGCCCGCTCATTCGCAAGATAAAATCGAAACCAAGCAGTCACATTACTAAGCAAAGAGGAAACTACATGACTGAGTACGTGCGTTGTACCAAGCCCAACAGGAGAATTACACATCGGGAATGCGCGGACAGCCTCTTCAATATCTTTTGCGCCACTATGGCGGGACTTCGTTATTCGGATCGAAGATACTGACTTAAAACGTAATCTTGAGCACGGTGAAGAGCCAGCTAGATAACTTAACCTGGTTGGGGATGGACTGATGAAGCGCCTGATAAACCAGGCCAAGTGGGTCCTACCGTCAGTCAGAGCGTCTGCATATTTACAATCCGCTAATTGACCAACTCTTACGGCAGGTAAAAGCCTACAAGTGTTACATGACGGAAGAAGAATTAGAAGCAACGTGCAGTTTAACAAGCCCGTGTGCGAAATGCTCGCACTATGGTGTGCTACGCTCACTAACGCCAGAAGAAGAAGCTGCCTTTTGAAGCGGAAGGCCGTGTACCGGTTATTCGTTTCCGGGTGCCAGAAGATGTAACCTATGAATTTGAAGATTCATATAGGGTCCGATTACCTCGAATCTGCAGTGTCTCTGGTGACTGGGTTATCCGCAAGCGCGACGGCATGCCAACCTACTCTTTGCGGTTACGGTCGACGACCATCTTATGGGCATACCACGTATTGCGGGGGATGACCACATCGCTAATACGCCTAAGCAAATGATGATTTATGATGCTTTCAGTTGGGACTACCACGTTTTGGTCACATGACCTTAATCGTCAATGCTGAGACTCATAGAAACTCAGCAAACGTGACAGGGCTATCCTACAATTTATCGAGACAATACCGTAACTTGGGCTGTTGCCTAGGCTATCTTCAACTTTATCGCCCTCTTGGTTTGGTCTCCAGTTGGGAAGAAGAAATTTTCGGTCGTGACCAGTTGATTGAACTCTTCGATTATGAACGTCTGTCTACCTCACCTGCTTCCTTCGATACCAAGAAATTGGAATGGATTAACAATACCTATATGAAGCAAGCGAGTCTTGAAGAAGTGACGGCTCTAGCCTTGCCACATCTGATTGAGGGCAGGTCGTGTATCAGCTAATCCATCGGAAGAAGAGTTAGCTTGGGTGACTAGGTTGTATCCCTCTGCCATGAGCAAATGTCTTACAGGGGCAGAAATCGTATCCTTGTCCAGCCTCTTCTTCAACGATAGTTTGACGATTGACGAAAGAGAAAAGTCGCGAGGTTTTTAGCGGGCGAGCAAGTGCCTGCTGTCTTGGCGGCGGTTCGCGAGGTTAACGCGAACTTAGAAGATTTTGAAGCAGCGAATATTAGCTTGCATCGAGGAAGTGCAGAGAAACAGGCGCCAAAGGCGTGGCCTCTTCATGCCAATCCGGATTGCGGTGAGTGGCCAAATGCATGGACCAGAATTACCGGCATTAATCGAAGTCTTAGGCAAGGAAAAAGCCTTAGCCCACATTGACCAAGTAGCAGCGCTCTTGGCATAAAATTCAAGATGACCAAAAAGAGGCTGAGGGCACTTGCCTCAGCCTCTTTTCTCGTTAAGTCAGATGGAGGATTCAAGTTGAGGAGGTCGTGATCATGCATATTCCCCTGTATGAACCTACAATACACTTAGCAATTGGCCAAGGTATTTGGATTGCAGATGGTGATCTGATTCAGATGTCAGTTGGTTGCGGGAGTTTGCCCTTTTCAACGCGCATGACAGTGGTCCAATTAGCGGATGGTAGCCTATGGTGTCACTCACCCATTGCGCCCAATGAGAGTCTGTTTCAAGCCCTAGATTCCTTGGGACCAGTGGCTCATTTGGTATCTCCTAACAAAATTCATTATGCCTACATTCCTGATTGGCAGCGACGTTACCCTCAAGCTAAGGCCTGGAGTAGTCCGGGTGTTGAAAAGCGGGCTGCAAGTCAGAGAAAATAGCCGTAAGTTTTTGATGCGGCTTTTGGAGGATCCGAGCGCCGGCGAGATTGGGTGGGCCAACTAGATCAATTAATTTTTCTGGTAGCCCGTGCAGTCGAGGAAGTAGTCTTCTTCCATCGAGCAAGTCCAGACCTTGATTGTGACGGACTTAATTGAGAACTTTGAAGTTAACAAGATGTCCCATGCCTTACAGCGTGGCTTTTATCGATTTGCGAGGATTGCAGATCCTGATGGCCGAACGCCAGATTGATTTTTCGGATGAGCTTTCTTGGGCGTCGTGCGCAAGCTAAGGCTTGCATGGATCAAGTTCTCGCCTGGCAACCAGAGCGAGTCATCATGGCCCACGGCCGACCTTATTTAGAAAATGGGACAGCAGAATTAAAGCGCGCCTGGCGCTGGATACAGTAAGGAGAGTGGACATGGAGACATTCTGCTGGCATCAAGCCATTAAGGAAGAACTACCAGCAGGTTGTCAGTCAAATTAACCATTTTTATGGATCAAGTTTATAGCCAAGGGAAGAATCTATCCGCCGCGTGACCGGGTCTTAATGCCGCTGACGACTCCCTTAGAGGATGTCAGGTGGTGTATTCTGGGGCAAGATCCCTACCATGGGCCAGGTCAGGCACAAGGATTAAGCTTTTCTGTACCTAATGATTTGCCTGCGCCCCCTTCTCTTCAGAATATTCTCAAAGAATTAGCAGATGACATTGGCGTCAAGCCCAATCATGACTTAACGGCCTGGGCCCAACAAGGCGTCTTGCTGCTCAATGCCTGTTTGACAGTTCCAGCCGGTATGGCTAACGGCCATGCAGGTCAGATTTGGGAGCCATTTACCGACGCGATTATTCGGGTCGTCAATCAACAGGAGCAGCCGGTTGTCTTCATTTTGTGGGGAGCCCTATACTCGCAAGAAAAAGCACTGATTACCGCTAGCCAGCGCGGTAATTGGATCGCGCATCTAGTCCCCTATCTGCTTATCGCGGTTTCTTTGGCAGTCGACCTTTTTCACGAGCTAATGACTTTTTAGAGGCCCAGGGTCAGACACCAATTAATTGGCTTAGCTAGAGCCTTTTTACTATTTTAACGCAAAGGAGCAATACCATGGCAATACAAGTCTATAATACCTTGACACGGCAGAAGGAAGTTTTCCGTCCTATTAAAGAGGGCACGTAGCTTTCTATGTCTGCGGTCCGACCGTCTATAACTATATCCATATCGGTAACGCCCGTAGCACGAGTAGCCTGACACTATCCGCCGCTACTTCCAGTATCGAGGTTATCAAGTTAATTATGTCAGCAACTTTACTGACGTCGATGACAAAATTATCAAGGCAGCGATTGCCGAAGGTTCAACTCCCGAAGCCATTGCTGATAAATATATCGCGGCCTTCAAGGAAGATACCGGGTCAGCTCAATATTCAAGCGGCGACCGTTCATCCACGCGTTATGGAAAATATTGAGAAATTGTGCTTTCGTCCAGACTTTGATTGAAAAGGGCCATGCCTATGAATCCGAAGGCGATGTTGCTTCAAGACAGAATCCTTCAAGGACTATGGCCATTTATCTGACCAATCGCTAGAGGACCTACTAGTAGGCGCAAGCGAGCGTTTAGACCAAGCAGTCGCAGAACGCAAGGCCAATCCTCTGGACTTTGCCCTCTGGAAGACTGCCAAGCCTGGGGAAATCGCCTGGGATTCGCCGTGGGGACCGGGTCGTCCAGGATGGCATATTGAATGTTCAGTTATGGCCACTAAGTATTTAGGTGATACCATTGATATTCACGAGGGGGCAGGCAAGACCTCCTCCCTCACCATGAGAATGAGATTTGCCCAGTCTGAAGCCTGCACTGGTCATACTTTTGCCCATTACACTGGCTCACAATGGCTTTGTGACCATTGGGAAGCAAGATGAGAAAATGAGTAAGTCCCTTGGGAACTTTGTCCTCCTGCGAGACTTGCTAGCGGCTTATGATCCTATGATCATTCGCTACATGTTGGCGACAACCCATTATCGTCGTCCTTTGCGCTATGATGAGGCTGTGATTACGGGCTCAAGCCAATGTCAACAAATTACGGGAGGCGCTCTCCGCCGACTCAAGCACTCACAAGAACAAGCTAGCGCAAACACGGAAGGTCATGAGACGTGGTTAGCAGAGATTAGTGACATTCAAGAGCAATTTGTGACCGCTATGGATGATGACTTTAATGCTTCTAATGGGATTACGGCTCTCTTTGATTTGGTCAAGTCCCTGAATCGTTACTTGGACCTAGAGTTAGTGAGCCAAACTGTTCTGTCACTTTATGACAAAGTTCTACATGACTTATTAGCAGTATTTGGCTTGGATTTAGAAGATAAAAAGCAATAGTATTGATCAGGAAATTGAGGCGCTGATTGAGGAACGACGTCAAGCCCGGGCACATAAAGTTTTGCTCTGCAGCGACATGATTCGTGATCAACTCAAGGGCGAGTATTCTCTAGATGATACCCTCAAGGGTACGGTTTGGAAGCAGGTGAATCGATGAATCAAGTAGATCAATTAAATGGAGCTGCCCTAGCCTATATTGGGGATGCTATCTATGAGGTTTATGTCAGACAGCATGTTATCGCCTCTGGCTTGACCCAGCTTAATCGTCTGCATCGGGCAGCGACCCGCTATATAGAGGCCAAAGGCCAAGCCTATGCTATGCAGTGTCTGCGGGACCAAGAGGTCTTGAATGAAGAGAATTAACCATCTATAGGGAGGGCGCAATCATGAGGCTAATACCAAAGCTAAGAATGCCAGCATTGGACGATTACCGCCAGGCAACAGGCTTTGAAGCCCTACTTGGCTGGCTTCATCTTTCCGGACAAAGTCAGCGTTTGGAGGAGTTGATTGCCCAGTCTCTAGCCCTGATCGATCAGAGGACAATAGAATGAAATATGATACAAGTCGGTCGCGCAAATCAACTGGCAAGCGACAAACGCATAAAAGAAATATGATGAAACAACAGACAAGAAAATAGAAAAATAACCGGATGTATCTTCTCAAGAGGAAATTATCTTTGGCAAACACGCAGTAATGGAAACCCTTAAAAAAAATAAAGGGATAAATAAACTTTTTTATCAAAAAGGGCTGGCAGATTCTAAAATAAGTAGTATAATAGAATTAGTAAAAACCACGGCGGAATTTTTCAAGAAGTTTCCGAAAAAGTAAACTGGATGAATTGACCAAGGTGCTAATCACCAAGGGTTGGTTCTCACCGTGCCTCCTTTTGACTATCAGACCATAGAAGACTGCCTTGCCTTGGCCCGAAAGCAAGGGCCAGCCTCCTTTCCTACTGATTCTTGATGGGATTGAAGATCCTCATAATTTGGGAGTCCATTCTTCGCACGGCGGATGCTTTTTGGTGTCCACGGAATCATCATTCCTAAGCGTCGCGCAGTCGGTTTTAACTGAGGCATTGTTGCCAAGACATCCACAGGGCTATCGAACATGTGCCGTTGTTCGTGTTGCGAATATCGCTCAGAACCATTGAACTTCTACAAAATCAAAGGGATCTGGGTCTTTGCCACGGATATGGCGGGAGAAGATGTGCGCCAGTGGAATAGTCAAGGGCCTTTGGCGATTGTGATTGGGAATGAAAGGTCAAGGGGTCTCTCCTCTTGTGAAGCAAAAAGCAGACGGTATTGTCACCATCCCAATGGTGGGACATGTCCAAAGTCTTAATGCTAGCGTGGCAGCAGGCGTATTGGTTTATGAAGTTGCCCGGCATCGGATGAATTAGGGGAATCACTAGATGAAAAGACAGGCCTACCTTTTGGTGGATGGCTACAATATGATTGGTGCGTGGCCACACCTGTCGCGTCTTCAAGTGGTTAATATCCAAGAAGCGCGGGATCGACTAATAGCTGAACTGGCCAGTTATGCCCAGGGTGAGACAGGTCCAAGTGATTGTGGTCTTTGATGCCCAATTAGTACCTGGACGAGCGACAAGGCTTGAGCAGTCTGGAGTGCAAGTGGTTTTTACCGAGGAGAACGAAACGGCAGACTCGTATATTGAGAGGGGAGTAGGAGCCTATATCCACCCGTTGAACCGCGTGACGGTGGCGACGAGTGATATGGCTGAGCAATGGACTATTTTTCAACAGGGAGCCCTTCGTATGTCGGCTCAAGAATTATAAAGCTTGATTTGAAGTTAGCCAAGGAAGAAATGACTGCAGATGTCGAACGTTACTATAGTAGACGGCTCCGCCGACACAGTCCGTGGAGCGCAACACAATTGGCAAGACTCGATCAATTGCGCCAAACACTTTGAACATATGGGATAAACCTTTTCCTTCTCCCCTATATTAACCCTATAGAGGAGGCAATACCCATGGATTTTCATCAGCAAGAAGATACAGAGTTGTCAGCACTGGATCAAGCAGTTGCAGCACTCAAGGCAGATTTTTGATGGTCAACAATTTGAGCAATTGTTGCGCCAGTTTAGTCCTTTGATTAGAAGTTGTTATTTGATGAGTAAGTCTGCTTATCTCGATTATGCAGACTTTCAACAGGAAGCTAGAGTTACTTTGTGGAAGGCCATCTTCACTTATAACGGTGGAATTCCCTTCAAGAGTTATTTCAAGATTGTCCTTATCCGACATTTTAGCCATTTGTATCGTTACGAATCGGCTTATAAACGCGTTCAATCATCCGATTGTGTTTCTTTGGACGTGGATGACTATGTGAAGAGAACAACTAGAGGCACATTTCGATCCTTTGAGTCCCCTAGCCCAAGGTCATGATGTGGCGCCAGAAGATTGGTGTTTAACACAATGAAGTCTCTGATGGTTATTTCTCAAGTCTGTCTGATTGGGAAAAAAGAGGTCCTCTTGGCTTGTCTGGATGGCATGAGCGTCGAGGAGATGTCTCAAGTCAAGGGCAAGTCCCAACGTTCTTGTCAAAGTGCCCTAAGCCGCTGTCGTAAAAAACTAGAAGATTTCTGCAAGAGGCTTGACAAATAGCCGGGAACTGCCTATCATTAAAAAGATGATATAGCATCAAAGGAGGTAGTTGCCTTGGCTCAAAAGAAAAGGTGCCTTAGCCTGTAGTGAATGTGGTCAACGTAATTGTCACATGACACCCACACAAATGGGACAGTCGCAACGCTTAGAAATCAAGAAATTCTGCAAGTACTGCAACAAGCATACCTTGCATAAAGAAACTAAATAGAAGGGTATTAGAGCATGGGATACATTAAGAACGTCGGAAAAGAAATGAAACGCGTGACTTGGCCTAACAGGTGAAGTCAACAAATACACATGGACAGTCATCATTATGGTCGTTTTATTAGGCCTCTACTTTGGTGGCATCGACTTTTGGCTTGTCCAACTTACTCAATTAGCTTCTACGCCCTCTAAGCGAGCGAGAGGTGAGGCACTTAGATAGAAAAGCTCAATCGCTTGGAGAATCTCTCTGGGCGGATTGATTTTACTAGGAAAAGGACGGTGGTTTCATGACACACGATGAACGTTTAGAACAACATATGTATGATCTCTTAAGCCAACGAGGCGTGACCATTAAGGATATTGCCCACATTGTCTACGACTTACAAGTAGATTATGTGCCCCATATACCATTGAGCAATGCCAAGCCCACGTTCAGAAGTTCTCCAGAAAACGCGAGGTTCAGCACGCAGTAGTCACCGGTATAGAGTTAGATATGGCAGTAGAAGCGGGCCACTTCTCGCCTATTTTGCGGGACATTATTGCGCGCGATGCAGGGCTTTATGGCATTGATGAAATTCTGGCCCTGTCCATTGTCAATGTCTACGGATCGATTGGCCTGACCAACTTTGGCTATGTAGACAAAATGAAGACCGGCATCGTCAAAGAACTAGATTCCAAGACGCCTGGCCGCGTCAATACTTTCATTGATGACCTGGTAGGCGCCATTGCAGCCGCTGCTGCAGCTCGGATTGCTCACGCAGGCTTAGAGAGAAATCAAGACTAGCCACTAGGCCAAGTGCCCGAGGAAATTCCTCGGGCCGGGTCTTGTCTCAGTGGCCGCCCTTATGTTATACTAAGGCTAACGATAGCGACCTACCCAATGTAGGTGCCGGTTCAAATAAAAAGGAGTAGACAGATGAGTAAAGAATGGTATGTATTACACACGTACTCAGGGTACGAAAACAAGGTCAAAGAAAATATCGAGATGCGGACGGGAAAGCATGAACATGCAAGACACATCTTCCGCATTGCGGTGCCTGAAGAAGAAGTGGTTGAGAAGACCGATGGCGTAAGAAGAAAAGTCGAAAAAGACCTTCCTGGCTATGTCCTAGTAGAGATGGAAATGTCTGATGAGGCTTGGTTTATTGTTCGTAATACACAGGCGTAACTGGTTTTGTTGGCTCTCATGGGGCTGGCTCAAAAACCATCTCCACTCTTGCCAGAAGAAATTGCGGCTATCTTGGGTGACGCGCCAATGCCAAGTCAACGCGTGGAACTCAATGTTGAAGAAAGGCGACTACGTATCTATTATCGACGGGGGCTTTCTCTGGCTTATCTGGCCAAATCGAAGAAATCGACCGCGACCGACAAACTCAAAGTGGTTATTGAAATGTTTGGCCGTGAGACGGTGGCGGAATTAGACTTCGTGCAAGTTAAAAAGAAGATATTTAATCAAGGTAGAGACTGGGAAATAAAGCTTCCTAGTCTCTTTTTGTGAGGAGCAGTGGTGAAGCCTTAACAAAATTTGATAAATGCCTAGCTGAGACTCGTCAAAGAGCCTCACTTGTGCTATACTATCTCCCAATAAGGGCTTTTAATTCCATCCCGTGAGGTGGAGAAGGCTAAAATCACTTTACCGAGCCCTTGGAATAAAATCAGAGGGCTCTTTGTCATGTCTTGGAGCTCGGAAAAGAGGTTATGATGGAACTACAAACGTCCAAGGTCCGCATGCTGCTTGATGTTGAGCAGAAGCCGCCTTTCCTACAAGGGCTCTTGTTGAGCGCCCAACACGTCTTTGCTATGTTTGGGGCGACTATTCTGGTGCCCCTAATCCTGGGCATGCCGGTTTCGGTGGCGCTCTTTGCCTCAGGGATTGGGACCCTTATCTACATGGTCTCGACTCAGTTCAAGGTGCCAGTCTACCTGGGGTCTTCCTTCGCCTTTATCCAGGCTATGGCCTTCGCTAATAGCCAGATGAATGGCGATGTCTCTGCTGCCCAAACAGGGGTGGTGCTAGTGGGGCTAGTCTATGTTGGGATGGCACTCTTGATTCGGGCAATCGGTACTGCCTGGATTGATCGCCTGCTGCCACCTATTGTGATTGGGCCCATGATTATGGTGATTGGTTTGGGTTTAGCCAACTCAGCGGTTAAGAATGCCGGTTTTGTTGAGGGAGGCGACATCAAGCATATCCTGGTCGCCCTTGTTACCTTCTTAATCACGGCCTTCATTAATAGCAAAGCCAAGGGCTTTCTCAAAATCATTCCTTCCTCTTCAGGATTATTGGGGCTACTTGCTAGCTGTTGTTCTTGGTTTAGTAGACTTCACGCCAGTCCTACAAGCGGCTTGGTTTGAAGTGCCACATCTCTATCTGCCCTTTGAAACCGGTGGCTTCTTCAGTCGCTACCACCTCTACTTTGGACCAGAAACTTGGGCGATTTTGCCGGTTGCGGTCGTGACCATTGCAGAACATATTGGGGACCATACAGTGTTGGGGCAAATCTGCGGCCGTAAGTTCTTGGAGAAACCAGGCCTCCATCGGACCTTGATTGGGGATGGGGTGGCGACGGCTGTGTCAGCCTTTATCGGGGGGCCAGCCAATACCACTTATGGCGAGAACACTGGGGTGGTAGGGATGACCCGTATCGCTTCCGTCTCTGTCATTCGTAATGCTGCTCTCTTTGCTATCGGGCTTAGCTTTATGGGCAAATTCACGGCCATCATCTCCACCATTCCTAAACCCGTATTGGGTGGTATGGCCATCCTGCTCTATGGGGTTATTGCTTCTAACGGTCTAAAAGTCCTGATTGAGAAGCAAGTCGACTTCCACCAAGTCCGCAACTTGATTATCGCCAGTTCTATGCTAGTGCTAGGCTTGGGCGGTGCGGTTCTCAAATTGGGGCCGGTGACCCTATCTGGGACTGCCCTCTGCGCCTTGGCGGGCGTCCTGCTCAACTAATCTTGCCACACGAAGAAAAATTCCAAGACCAGAAGGTTGAAGAAATTACTTGGTGAAGCATAATAAGAAGCTCCCTTTCCAGGGGGCTTTTCTTGTATGAACAAAGCCAAGCAGGAGCAGAATCTTGCAGAGCAAAAAAATCTCTCGAAATCAGGCCTTAAGGCATTGCATATTTGCTGGAGTATGCTATAATAGTACGGTGCGCAAAGTACGCACACTGAGTGGGAGGAGGCTTAGACTTCCATGAACCACATCACGAACCAAAAATTAAGGAGGAATGTTTCGTGGCTAAAAAAGTCGTAAAACAAGTTAAATTACAAATCCCAGCCGGCAAAGCAAGCCCTGCTCCACCAGTAGGTCCAGCGCTCGGTCAAGCACAAGTAAACATCATGGGGTTCTGTAAAGAGTTCAACGCTCGTACACAAGATCAAGCAGGCTTGATTATTCCTGTTGTTATCTCTGTATACGAAGACCGTTCATTTACTTTCATCACCAAAACTCCACCAGCTCCAGTATTGTTACTGAAAGCTGCTAAAGTTGACAAAGGTTCAGGTGTACCTAACAAAACTAAGGTTGCCACTGTAACCAAAGATCAAGTACGAAATCATGAAACTAAAATGCCAGACTTAAATGCAGCCAATGTTGAAGCTGCAATGCGCATGGTTGAAGGTACTGCTCGCTCAATGGGGATTACAGTCCAAGACTAAGCACAATGTAGCTTCTCAACCCGAATTCTATCGGGTGTGGGAGGTCTAACCGTTATAACCACAACATAGGAGGAAGAAAAATGGCTAAAAAGAGCAAAAACTTACAAGCGGCTCTTGCAAAAGTAGACCGCAACAAAAAATATGAAGCTAACGAAGCTGTTGCCTTAGCAAAAGAAATCGACTTCGCTAAGTTCGACGCTACCGTTGAAGTTTCTTACAACTTAAACATCGACGTTAAAAAAGCAGACCAACAAATCCGTGGCGCAATGGTATTGCCACACGGGACTGGTAAAACCAGCCGTGTTGTTGTAATCGCGCGTGGCGAAAAAGCTAAAGAAGCGGAAGCAGCAGGTGCTGACTTTGTTGGTGAAGCAGACTTAATCCAAAAAGATTTCTGACGGTTGGTTAGAATTCGACGTGATGGTCGCTACCCTGACATGATGGGTCAAGTGGGTCGCCTTGGTCGTGTCTTAGGGCCAAAGAGCGATGCAAACCCTAAAACGGGACTGTTACTATGGACGTAACCAAAGCAGTTAACGACATCAAAGCTGGTCAAAGTAACACCGTGCTGACAAAGCGGGTATCGTGAACGTGCCAATTGGTAAAGTATCTTTTGAAGATAACAAATTAGTTGAAAACCTCAAGGCGCTCCACGAGCAAATCTTGCGTGTGAAACCAGCCGCTGCTAAAGGTACTTACATCAACAACTTGACTTTGAGCACTACTTTTGGTCCTGGGATCAAGTTGGATGTTACTTCTCTCTAATTTTTAGCGAGAAATCCGCGAAGAGGCTTGACATGATGGCCCTTCTTCGCTACAATTACATACGTTAATATAACGACCGAAGACAGTAAGTGGCGCAGGCCTTAATTTCTTACCGAGGAAGTTCCACGAATGGAAGCTATCTCTATGTCTAGGGTGACATAGAGATTTTTTATGGCAACATAAAAATCTCTATATCAAACTAGCGGAGGTGAAATTATGACAAAAGCAGTTCTCTTGAAAAAGCAAGAAGAAGTTTCAAAAGTTGCTGAAGAACTCAAATCTGCAGCATCTGTAGTCGTTGTTGACTACTTAGGCTTAACCGTTGAAGAAGTGACTAACTTACGTAAAGAGTTGCGTGATAACGGCGTGCAAATGAAGGTTGTGAAAAACACCATCTTACGTCGTGCTGCTGCTCAAGCTGAAATCGAAGGCTTGGATGCCCACTTTGTAGGCCCAACCGCTATCGTGTTCAGCGAATCAGAAGTTAGTAGCGCCAGCGAAAGTTATCGCAGAATTCGCGAAGAAAGCTGAAAAGCTTGAAATCAAAGGTGTGAAGCAATCGAAGGAAAGCAGCTTCAGCAGAAGATGTGAAGGCTCTTGCAGCTCTTCCAGACCGCGACGACTTGCTCTCTATGCTCCTTTCTGTACTGCAAGCCCCAGTACGCAACACTGCATTGGCTATTAAAGCTGTTGCGAAGCAAAAAGAAAGTGCAACAATTACACAATACTAAAACTTAATGGAGGAAATTAATCATGGCATTAAACATTGAAAACATTATTGCTGAAATCAAAGAAGCAACAATCATCGAATTAAACGATTTAGTAAAGCAATCGAAGAAGAATTTGGCGTAACTGCAGCAGCTCCTGTAGCCGTAGCAGCAGGTCCAGCAGCAGCAGCTGAAGAGAAAACTGAATTTGACGTTGAATTAACTAACGCAGGTGCAGGTAAGATCAAAGTTATCAAGGTTGTCCGTGAAGCAACTGGCTTAGGCTTGAAAGAAGCTAAAGAATTAGTTGACGGTGCACCATCTGTAGTCAAGGAAGGCGCTTCTAAAGAAGACGATGAAGCTTTGAAAGCTGCCTTGGAAGAAGTTAGCGCAACTGTAACCTTGAAGTAATTTTCAAGCTAAGAAATAAAGCTAGAAACTCCGTTTTATCGGAGTCTCTAGCTTTTTTGTTTTGTCCATAAATACGTTAATGAATAGCTTGCCCCTGGTTACATACGCTTAAGAGGGTTTATGAATTCAAAATTACGTCTTTACTATCCTTTTATGGATGTTGACAAACGGGAGTTTTAAGGCTAAAATGCAAAACAAGATATCGCACTAAATTCCTTATGGCCTTATTAGGCAAGGGCAGGGGTGACAGATAGAGTAAAATAAGTAAGTTGTTTGTTGGAAAGTTTAATTTAATTCTGGCTTGCATCCTTTTTCTATTTTTCTTTCCTTCGATGGTATCGAGGGGACCATACTTTTAGGGCGTTTACCGACTTTCTGACAGTGGGAGATTACGTTTCCGGGACTTGGACAACAGTGCAGTGGCTTGCTTTCTCATGCTAATTGCCCTTTCCCTGAGCCTTACAGCGTTTGACTTCCTAGCTAAAATTCGGACCCAAGTTGGGATTGAGTTAAAAGCGCAGAAATTGACTAAGGCCAGTGCTAGACCGCGATTGGGCGCTGCTGAGTGGCTATCTGGCTAGTATTACGACTGAGGTGACGCAGATTGATGAGCGGATAGTCGCTCAGCCTCTTGACATTTGTCTACTGTCTTTTTGCAGACGGCGGTTACTTTTTAGCTTCTTAGATGCTTGATGTACCAGTAGGGCTGATTTTTGTTGGGCTAGGATTTATACCTGTCTTGGTACCGCGTCTCAGCGCCAAGTGGCTCAAAGAGGCTACTGTAAACTGGCGAGGAAAACCAGCTTTTCGTCAATCAATTGGATGATTTTTCTTAAGGGCGTAAAGCTCCTACAGTCGCTTTCAGGCACTACTACCGGGACAAACGCGTGTTATGTCCCCAATTGGAAAACATTCAGAGTCAGCCTATCTCAAATGGAGCTCAAGCAACAAATAATAATACCTTGGTTAGTTTACTCTATGTTGGTGCCCTCTTGGTGGAGGCTTGCTACTTAGCATACAATCTGTCATGGCAGGCCGTCTAACAGTGGGAGGGCACTGATTACCATTTACATGGCAGCAGATCGGTGATTTCTCCCCTAATGACCTGTATTCAACTTTATAATAATATGTCCAGCAACTATGCTCCTAGATAAGATAATGCAACCAGTTCAAGCCGAAAAGTCGCACCTAGAGTTAGTGCGTGGTGAAAAGCAAGGAAATTGATTCAGAGTGCAGGGATGGGACAGTTGGTTGATCCAAATCGTCCTTTCGATTAAAGGCTTGAATCTCAGTTGAACTTGGGAGAAAAATTCTCCTGCAGGCTCCATCAGGTTCGGGTAAGTCAACCCTTATCAGACTCTGATGGGCGAAATCCCACTGCTGGAAGGCAAGTGAGTCCTGAATCAGATGCGTACCATCGGATGAAGGAACTTGGTTTGGTATGGTGGAACAAGCGCCTTTTTGTTTTAATCTCGACATTGGGAGAAAATTTAAGTTTAGGACTAGATTACAGGTCAGAGGAAATGGAGATGGTCTTACAAGCTGTAGGATTGGCCGAGTTTGCTAATCCAGAATCTTTGGCTAGAGTTTTGGGTGGTGACCAACAAATTTTTGTCGGGCGGTGAACTCAAGCGATTAGAGGTTGCACGTGCGCTTCTCTTCAAAAAGCCTATTTTACTAGTGGATGAGGCACTTTCCAGGACTTGATGCTCAAAGCTGCAAAAAGCCTTAAACCAAGTTTTACGTCAGTATCCGGCTTGGTTATTGACATTGAGCACCATATTACATGAGACCTCATTTCCCAATACAATCGCGTCCTTACCATACGTGATGGATGCTTAGAAGAAGTTGGCATAGAAAAATCATTATATCATATATGATATAATGGGGTTTTTAATTATGGATTATTTTTGTACTGTGAGAGGACAGCTTTTAGCCTTGAAGCTAGGTGAATAACTGTAGTCGCGTCAAACATCATGCCCTTGGAAGGTTGAGGATGGCAGGCGTATGAGAAGCGCTTGGGCGTCGCGACGCGCATTCCATAGCCTGACAGGCGGAAGCAGCGGATAGCCAGTCTAAAAGCCAGTCCCCTTCCGAGGCATGACGTTCTTGAGCGACTTCAGTTGTCTCGTTTAACTAGTATCTATTTCTAATCCTTAGAACGGCGTTGTTGAATATTCTGGGTAACGTCGTTGCGCTCATTGTAATAAGCCGCTAGCAAAGGTGGTCTGGTTGTCATTGACCTGGTCGGCCCGCCGTATCTTCGGCTGTGGTCAAAAGCCTATCTTTAGGAAGTAGAGCCGCAAAATCCGCCTCGTTGCTTGCGCCGGCTGGGGAATTGACTGAGGACTAACGAGATAACTCAACAATCTGCCCCATCTTGGTAATGAGCTCAATCTGGGTGCGTTTGCTAATCTGACCTACGACATAATAGTCATAAGGCAGGTCAAAACTAGAATTCTCCGCAGAAATAATAGTAAGGGTCACTAGCGAGACGGACCAACTCTTGGTCGATGGCAATAGTCAGCTCAGTCTTCTCTTCTGGACTAGTCAGGACGGATTTGAAAAGGTTTGCGGGTCAGGAAGCGATTAGCCAGAGTCTGCCAGCAAGACATCCTCTTCGTCTAGCCAGTGGTTGAAGTAGCTACTGAGGATGTGGTCGTCCAGTCGCAAGTAATCAGATAGGAGCCAGTCTCCTCGTAGGAAGGGCTCTAGGAAGCTGATTTGGGTCTTCATCTGGTCAGCTTTTTCTAAATAACAGGTCTTAACTCGGGTCAGCGGACTGTGGAGGACCATTTCCATGCCACGGGAGACGGGTGGAAGTAGACCTGCATATACATTTGATAGCGACTGACGATATAGTCTTCAATGGCGTGCATGCCCGAGTCGAAGACAATGCCGTTCTTGAAGGGGCGAATCACTCGTAAAATTCGCGTCAGGTCGAAGGTGCCGTAGGAGACGCCGGCGTAGTAGGCATCGCATGAAGCAGATAGTCCATGCGGTCGGCATCAGTCGGCTACTAATCAGTTGGACCACTTGTTGGTTAGGGTAGGGTCTTATTAATGACACTGGCGACCTTGGCCCGGAATTCTGAGGCCAAGTTGTGCTGGGACCTGATGAATTTCAGTTTCAGGCGAGGTGATATACGTTGAGTAATCTCCTCATGGTTGGTATGGAAGTCCCTTCAAAGGCATGGGAGAAGGGGCCATGACCGATGTCGTGGAGTAAGGCAGCGCAGAGGGCGACCAAACGCTCAGAGGCCTGCCAGAGGCCGTCACCCGGCATTTGGGATAGGTATTGGCGTTCGAATTTGTCGACAATGAGACGTGTGATTTCATAGACACTAGGGAATGCCCGAAGCGCGAATGTTCGGCCCCATGGAAGGTGTAGACAGACCCGCCTAATTGCTTAATACGGCGCAGGCGTTGAAATTCTCGCGTGTTAATCAAATCTAAGATTATCTGGTCTTGGATATGGATATAGCCATGTACCGGGTCGCGGAAGACCTTCTCACGGCTGAGTTTTTGGGCCGCAACGGCCCCATCAAAGTTAAACATGGCATAACCTCCTTAGCTATCTGGCTTGCTACTTACTTCTGCTTTTAGTGATTGGGTACAGGCCAGGAAACTTGGCACATTTTGAGTCAAAAGTGGGACTAGATCAGGATCTTGATAGTCTCGCCTAGCTAGCTATGATGGACTAATCAGCTGGATCAACTCTTCTTGGTAGGTCTGGCGGTCAAGTGGTTGGCCACAAGCATGAGCCAGGGTCGTCATGACCGCAGGGTCTACCTCGGATAGCTGTTGTCCGCTCCAGCTACCTGGTAAAAAGCCCGCCATGAGTTGGGCGCGAGGCAGCACGGTCGCCCGCCACACTGATATAAGCCGCGGTCGTTAGACCGGTCTTAAAACGACGTTGGGCAATGCCACCGATTTTTGTCCCCCGACTAAGTCACAGAGTGCCTGGGCGAGTAGGATTGAGCGATTTCGCAGGCTTCAAAGTTCAAGGCCATAAGGCATCAGGGACAGATCCAATCAGGGCTACCATCTGTTCATGAGGCGGCATCAATGGATGAGGAAGTGGGTCAGATCACTGGCAGGCCAATATTCAGGATGCCTGGATCACAGACCACGCAAACCACCATGGGGCCGGAGGGCATGAGTCGAAAACCCTGGTCTTCGGTAGGCCAAAGCCAGCCGCTAGGATTAGGCAGACAGCTATCCTTGGCGCCAAAGAGGACAGTGGGTTTATCAATGGAATAGAAGTGAACGAGGCCCTGAGCTTGGTCTCCCTTGTAAATGAGGGAGCCAACAGATGAAGCTATCTTGATAGGCCAAACTATCGCTTGCCGGTAGCGCCGGAACATGGCTAGCATCGTCGAAGTAACGCCATTCATGCTGTGATAAATGGAAAATTGTGGCAATACCATTCTGCCCTCCCCTTTCTTGTCAAAGTTGCGCTCCTAAATGCAGATGAGAGCGATTGCTATGAGTGTTATTATGGCACGATTTGCGGTATAATGACTATATAGAACCATTCGAGGGGCTCATCTTGTGACAGAAAGTGAACAAGTGGCCAGAAAGGACCTTCATGAGACGTGTAAGCATTGACCTTCAGATCGAACAACAAATTATTTATCCCGATAGCCAGCAGGTAGAACGTTATGACCACAAGACGCAGGCGGTTCTCTTAGAACTAGAATCTTTTACCAAGCTGACCTATCAAAATCTCAATCAAGAACCTGTTGAAGTCAAATGGCTACCCCAAGCTGATGGAAGCACCCAGATTCAAGTTAGTCAGGCTCAGGGAATCCTACTTTTTGTGCCCAACCAAGAAACCATGACTAACTACCAGACCCCTCAGGCAGCTGGCCTTTGAGTGTTCATACCCAGCACTTATACTGGCATTTTTGAGCCGGCGGATCAACTAGGCAAGATCCGCTATGCCTTGACCATCGACTATCAATTAAAAATGACCAAGATTGCTGAGAGACTATCGTTTTCGATTGATTTATGTCAGCTTAAATAGGTAATATATAAGAGTATACTAGGGAGGGTGTGTCAAACCATGATTTTGAAACAATTTGAAGGACAAGACCGCAAAGATTTATCCATGATTGAAGTTGCTCACGCAATTTTAGAACAAAAAGGTGATGTGGTAGATTTTACGGAATTACTGAGTTGAAATCCAAAACTACTTGGAATTATCAGAGTTAGAGTTGGAAAAGCCGTATGGTCCGCTTCTATACCGACTTGAATATCGACGGTCGTTTTATCTCCTTAGGGGAGAATCGTTGGGGCTTGCGTGGCTGGTACCCAATCGATGCAATCGATGAAGAAATTATCTCTAGCGCTGAAGCTGAAGATGATCGTCCAGTTAGCCGTCGTAAGAAACGTAAATACAATGCCTTCTCTGAAGGTGACGACATGATCGACTTCAGCGATGATGATCCAGAAGATGCAGATGATATCTACGACACTGATGAGACGATTGTACGGTGAGTAGATGAGGGAAGATGAGGATGACGACGATACTCGTGGTCTAACCCTCATTGAAGACGATGCCGTTGACTTGACGACGACGAAAATCAAGGTTGAGCGAATATAGCCTCGACCTCTCTGATTTCGGCGATGATGACATAGATTTGAACGGCGATGCTTCGCTTCGAGGCCGAAGATGATGAAGCCGATGACTTCGAGATCGAAGACGAAAAGAATACGAAGAAAAATTACAAGACGAAGAAGAATAAACTTGACGCGGTCTTAGCTTTTGGCGTAATGTTTTATATTAGGGCCCTCTAAAAAGCTTTTTGGGGCAACTGACCAGTGAGCGCTCCCTGTTCCTAGAACGGGGAGCGATTTTTCATTAGTAAATGAGACAAGGAAAAGGAGTAGTGACATGACCAAAGTATATTTTTGTAACGAGTAGGGGTAGTTTCCTCCATTGGTAAAGGGATTGTAGCAGCTTCCTTAGGGCGTCTGCTCAAGAATCGTGGCCTCAAAGTAGCCATCCAAAAATTCGACCCTTATATCAATGTGGACCCTGGCACCATGAGTCCATACCAGCACGAGGAAGTCTTTGTCACCGATGACAGGACCGAGACTGATTTGGACTTAGGGTCACTATGAGCGTTTCATCGACATTAGCAGACCAATATTCCAATGTCACTACCGGTAAGGTCTATTCAGAAGTACTCAGAAAGAACGTCGGGGCGACTACCTCGGAGCGACGGTTCAGGTGATTCCGCATATCACCAATGAGATCAAGGATAAAATTCGTCGTGCTGGTGAATTAACCGATGCCGATATTGTCATCACCGAAGTAGGTGGGACGGTTGGGGATATTGAGTCCCTGCCATTCCTTGAAGCCTTACGCCAAATGAAGGCCGACATGGGCGCCAACAATGTGCTCTATATTCACTACCCTTATTTCCTTACCTCAAGGCAGCAGGTGAGCTCAAGACCAAGCCAACTCAACACAGCGTCAAGGAATTGCGTAGCTTGGGGATTCAGCCTAATATCTTGGTAGTCCGTACCGAAGAAGAGTTACCAAGTGGCATAAAGGACAAGTTAGCCCTCTTCTGTGACGTTAAACCTAATGCCGTGATTGAGTCTCGCGACGTCGAGACCCTCTATCTCATTCCGCTTAATCTTCAAGCTCAAGGCATGGATGATTTGGTGCTAGACCACTTTGGTATCCAACGTCCGGAAGCGGATATGAATGATTGGCGGGCCTTAGAAAACAAGGTGCTTAATCTTAAGGGCAAGGTCACGGTCGGCCTAGTCGGTAAATACGTCTCCTTGCCAGATGCTTACCTATCAATTGTGGAAGCACTCAAGCATGCAGGTTATGCACATGATACTGAGATTGACATTCGTTGGATTGATGCCGAAGAAGTGGATGATCAGAATGTCGCGGACTACTTGGCTGATGTCGATGGCGTCTTAGTGCCAGGGGGCTTCGGTAGCCGAGGCCTGATTGGGAAAATCGCCGCCATTCGCTATGCTCGCGAACACAAGTTACCATTCTTTGGAATCTGCTTAGGGATGCAGTTAGCCTGCATTGAGTTCGCTCGGAATGTGGTAGGCATCCATGATGCGGATACAGGTGAAGAAAATCCAGCTTGCCCTCACAAAATTATCGATCTCTTGCCTGACCAAGAGGCAGAGGGTGACTTGGGTGGCATCTTGCGTCTAGGACTCTACCCTTGCCGCTTAGTGGAAGGGACCTTGGCTCATCAACTTTATGGGCAAGAGGTGGTTCAAGAACGCCACCGCCACCGTTATGAGTTTAATAATGCCTACCGTGAGCGTTTAGCAGCAGCTGGCTTGACTTTCTCTGGGCTTAGCCCTGATGGTCGCTTTGGTAGAAATTGTCGAAATTAAAGACCATCCATTCTTTATTGCCGCACAATTCCACCCAGAGTTTATTTCTCGTCCTAATCGTCCACAAGCTATTTTTGATGGTTTCGTGGCTGCCTGCCAAGCGTATCAAGCATAATCCGTCCCGGCGCACAAGTTCTTAAAGGCTTGTGCGTTTTTTCTCTACATATGCGTGGCGCCTGTCTAGACAAGGCGTAAACTTGTGAAAAAAGCGCTATGATGCAGTTTATGGGCAAGGTCAAAGGAGAAAGACTAGCCAACCCAGTGAAAATGGAGTATAATAATAACATAAAATAATCCAACTCAAGGAGGCATAAACATGAGTCGTTTAGTAAGTATGACGGAAATGTTGAAGAAAAGCAAAAGAAGGTCATTACGCTGTTGGTCAATTCAACATCAACAACTTAGAATGGACCCAAGCGGTATTACAAGCTGCTGTAGAAAACAATTCACCAATTATCTTAGGGGTTTCTGAAGGTGCTGGTAAGTACATGGGTGGCCCTGTTGCCGTTGTTGGTATGAGTAAATGGTTTGTTGGAAGCAATGGACGTAAAAAGTACCAGATTGCTTTACACTTGAGACCACGGTTCATCTGTTGACGTATGTAAAACAATACATCGATGCAGGTTTTCTCTTCCGTAATGTTCGACCACTCTCACTACCCAATCGATGAAAACATCGCTTTAACCAAAGAAGTAGTGGCTTATGCTCATCCTAAGAATGTTTCTGTAGAAGCAGAAGTTGGTACAGTTGGTGGTACTGAAGATGGCGTAACCGGCGGGATCAAATACGCTGATTTAGAAGAATGCAAACGCATGGTTTCTGAAGGTCAAGTCGACGCTTGCTAGCTGCTTTAGGTTCAGTTCACGGGACTTACGCTGGCGAACCTGTATTAGGTTTCGACAGAAATGCTTGCTATCTCTGAAGCAACTGGTGCTCCACTTGTACTTCACGGTGGTTCAAAGGTTCCAGAATTCCAAATCAAGAAAGCAATCGAGCGTGGTCACGCTAAAATCAACTGAACACTGAATTGCAACAACAATGGACAGCAGCTGTTCGCTAAATTAGCAGCTGACTCAGAAGTCTATGACCCACAATAAAGTCATCGCACCTGGTAAAGAAGCCATTGTGAAGACAACTAAAAGAAATCATGGACATGTTTGGTTCAACAGGCAAAAGCCTAAGACCAGTAAGTATCATGCAGGGACTGGGATTTCGATTCCAGTCTCTTTTTTGCTGATAGGCCAAGGAGACACGAGCTCGTTTGTTGCCGGAAAGCCCTGAGAACGTAACCTGATTGTTACGGTATAGGGCTAAGATTTCCCTTATAATAATAAAATAACAAGTACAAGTAGGTGGCAAGATGAAAGGACAACATATACGAGGCCTGAATGGCATAAAGGGTTTGGCTATTCTGATGGTCATTAGCTATCACCTCTTTCCGAGTGTGACTAGCGGTGGCTTTCTCTGGGTCAATAGTTTCTTTGTCCTAGGTGGTTTCTTCCTTGCGCAGAAGCATGGAGAAAATCAAGAAGGTAACCGGCCACATGCCTTAAGAAACTATGTCTTAAAAACAGTCCAACGACTTTGGTGGCCACTCTTGGTCTTTATCTCTAATTATGTTGGCCTATCTCCTAGCCTTTGATCGGCGGGAGCTGAGTTATGACCGAGCGACATACTATCTAGTCTCTTCTTCTTCAATAATTATTTCCAGATTAGTGCTGGTCGGTCCTACTTTACTCAGATGGCTGGGACCTCGCCTTTTACCCACCTCTGGTATAATTCGCTTTATGTCCAGTCTTTCCTAGTCGGAGTAGCTGGTATTTGGGTGACCCAAAGCCTACTTTCTGCCTACTATAAGGCGGCCTTTTGGTTGGCACTGATGAGCCTCAGTCATACATTGACCTTCTATCTCTACCAACCGTCAGGTGACCCCTCTCTGGTTTATTATGGATTGGCGACCCGCTTTGCTAGTGTAGCGGGTGGGATTGCCTTGGCCTACTTATTGCCAATTTTCCTCAACGCCTGCTATCGCTATCAGCACAAGCAAGCCATGCTTAACATTCTGGCCCTATTGTCAGTTGCACTCATGCTGGTGCTTAGCTTTACTGCATCAGACCAGGCAGGTATTACCTACTATCTCTGGTTACCAGCTTTCAACATCCTGACTATGTTACTAGTACTGGCCTTAGTAGGAGGGGCAACCCTAGGGCGTTTGGTCTTTGATTGGGGCTTTTTGACCCATTTTGGTCGTCGTTCTTACTCCTTCTACCTCTGGTACTATCCGCTCTTAACCGGCCTGCTCAAGGCTCTACCTCATACCGCCTGGACAGCTATCCTGGTCTTATTGGTCATCCTACTGGCTAGCGAAATCTTCTACTGGTTAGTTGAAGGTCGTGCCCCTCAGCCTGTCTGGACTTGGGGTAGCCGTTTCAAGAACGCCTGGACGCGCTTGAGACAAGGGGCGTGGCGTTGGCCAGAATGGCGTAAGGCGAGCCTAGGGCTAGTGGGAGCCCTTGTCTTAGTCGTCGGTCTCTGCTGGCAGCTGACTATCAACGCCTTGCTTTATTTGAATTGGAGTACTTGGCTTTTTACCAACAAGACCCATGTTCAAAAAGCCATATATCCTGGGACTGAAGCCATGGATGCCCTACAGACCGATTTGAAGGCTGTCGATACAACCTTTAAGACCGACTATGTAACGCCACAGTCTCGCCAGACTGTCCTTGACAAGGCCATTAAAGCCAGTCAGGTTAATGCCGAAATGCAAGCCTTTTTTGAGGAGAATAAGGAAGTTTTAGAGCAAGCCGCTGCTCTTAATCCAGAAGCTTGTAGCGATGCTGTCACCAGTTGAAATCATTTATGCGACTACTCAAAAGTGTCGCTCTTTTGGTGACTCAGTGGCCTTTAGCAACTCATCGACTTTTCTCTGATATCTTCTGGCAAGGCAATACTTACGGTAAGGTCAGTCTATCGGTCTATAACGGAGCGCAAGAAATTCTACAGGACCGTGTTTGGTCAGGCCTAGTTAAACCTAAAGTGGTCATTCAACTGGGTGTCAATGGTGGCCTAGATACTGATTCCATGGATCAGCTTATGGCGATTTTACAGGGCAGAGAGTTTACTTTGTGACCGTCCATAATGCGGATGGTGAGGACACGGAGTGAATAGCTATATTAAAGACCTGACGTCGCTATCCAAATGCCCATGTAATTGATTAGCAAAGCCTATCAAGTGGGGCATCCGGAATGGTATGTGTCGGATGGTGTCCACCACAACGAAGTGGGGACCCTGCACTATGTGGCCTTTATTGCTCGCAGTCTCTACCAACAACGTTAAGAATTATCTAACCAAGCTGTCTTCACTGCAGCTTGGTTTTTAACTAGCCAGGGAGCAAGCTAAGATAAGATAGTATGAGCGAGGGCGATGGCTGGAACAAAGGGGATGGGTTGGCGCCAGCACCTAGGGGCGACTGCCAGACTATCAAGAGGCCAAGTCCGGCTGCCAGTCCCAATAGCCAGGGCAGCGCCCTGAGAGGAGAGATAACCAAAGTAGCCCTAGCAGTTTGATATCAGCGCCGCCCAGCCAATGGGATAGGAGGCTTGGAGCAAGACAAGGAAGCCTAGGGCGAGAATAATGGCTAGCAACTTCCAGCCATCCCAAGCTGGAAGTAAAGGCAAGAAAAGCAACTAAAAGGCAGGCAGGCAAGCTGTAAGCTATCTGGTATCCAGTAAGCCCAGAGGTCGCAAGCAGCCATCAAAGCAAGTAAAAGGAGCAAGATGCTATAAAGGAAGATTTGACTTGGAGGCCACGCCTGATAAGATGACATCAAAGCGAAACCGATAGCTAAGCAGCCTCCCGCCAACTCGCTTTGCCAGTAGAGGAGGAGTGCGCAGTGACAATGAGGACATCGGGAATGGAGGCGGGCCTGAGAGATTAGAGAGAATGAGCTCTTTCAGGAGAGTGGGTGATGGCAATAATCACAGAGGAACAGGCCCGCCAATCAAAATGATCAAAAACTAGTTGAGTGGGCCAAACACGGCACAAAAGACCCCAGGCAAGCCCCCAAACAAAAAGGCTAAGATAAACAGCATACTGAGCACCTCCTTATATACTATATAGACTGAAAATGGAATGAAACACTAGATCTCAGTATCTGAAAAGATTTAGGCTATGACTTGACTAAAATGTAAATCTGAGCTATGATATATGAGTCGTTACAAGTCATTAGCTCAGTTAGGTAAAAGCATCTGACTTTTTAATCAGAGGGTCACAGGTTCCGAGCCTGTATGACTCATTCTTGCTTTTTAGCAAGCTAGCCAGCTTAGCTCAGTTGGTGAGCATCTGAATCGTAATCAGAGGGTCGAGGGTTCAAATCCTTTAGCCAGCATCGCCAACTTGCGGAAATAGTTCAGAGGTAGAACATCACCTTGCCAAGGTGGGGGTCGCGGGTTCGAATCCCGTTTTCCGCTTATTATATAGAAGAGGCTAGGATTTCCTAGCCTCTTCTTTTATCTTAGCTAGCGATTGGGGCAACAAAAAGACGAGGCAATATCCCGTCTTCAAAAATTACTTCATTTGCTTCAAAAAGCTGATAGATGATATGGGCTACCCCATCTTCTGCGTTGCTAGGGGCTTCATAGCTTGCCCAAGTCTTTAATGAGCTGACTAGCATTAGCCATGGCATAACTATTAGGGAACATGGCTAGCATGGAACGATCATTGGCCGAATCGCCAATGGTTAAGACTTGATGCTTCGTGAATCCATGGTGTTGACAGTAGAGCTTCAATCGCTAAGCCTTTTTGGAGCCTTGGACTAGTGATTTCTAAATTATCTGGGCCAGAAGAAGTCAAGTCAATGGCAAAGTCCTTGAGGAAATGGCGGGCAGTCTCTAAGATTTCAGGGCGACGGTCAATCAGCATAATCTTAAGTGGAGGATCTAAATCAGGTTGATAGTCCTTAAGCGGTAGAAGCTCTTTGAGTGGAGCTCAAGCTGGGCTAGACTATCATCACTAGTAGCTTCTTTGGCATGATCCATGAGCTTCCATGCGCTGCCGATAGAGGGCAAGGTCATTACCATAACAACCGTTCAGAGACTTGAGTACACCAAAGTCTGAGTTCCAGGCACCGCAAACCGTTCGATAATGGTCTGGGTATCAGCTAAATCCAGGGCAAAGACATCCTCCAAATTTCCTTTAACGTCATAAGTTGCAGCGCCATTGACGGCAATGATGCGAGCGGTTAGTTGATGTTGATCCAGGAGCCACTTAGCAGATCGATAATCTCGTCCGGTAGCAATCAGAAACTCGATATCTGATTGAGCTTGAAGGTCTCGAATAGCTTGGGCGGTAGTGTCGCTAATGACATGGTTTGGGTTCAGTAAGGTCCCATCCATATCGGATGCAAAAAGTTTAATCATCGGCAACCTCCATAATTCGTCATAATTCTCGTATAAATAGTGTACCACGAAATCGTCAAAAATGGTATGATAGAAGCGAAAGAATTTATCTTTGAAAGGATGGATCGAGATGACAACTGATTTTTCTTAAAGCCTGTGTTACAAGATAAAATATGGGGATTGGTCTGAAATTAGAGCTAGAATTTTGGTCTCAAAGGCCTAGCGACACAGTAGGGAAGCTTGGTGTATTAGTGCTCATCCAAATGGGGTGTCGACCGTCATTAGTCCTGCCGAATATGCAGGATTGGGCTTCAGATCAGCTCTATCGAGCATCCAGAATTGTTTTGGGAATCCTAGTCAAACTGTTTTTCTCTCTTAATTAAAATCCTAGATGCAGCAGTCGAGCTTTCTGTGCAGGTCCACCTGATGATGCCCTATGGACTTGAGCATGAAGGGGAGCTTGAGTAGACGGAATGTTGGTATGTCATTTCGGCAGAGCCAGGATCCAAAGATTGTTTATGGGCATAAGGCTCAATCGCGACAAGAATTCGAGAATTAGTAGCGGCAGGGCGTTGGTCAGACCTTTTAGTGGAGTGCCAGTTAAGGCGGGCGACTTCTTTGATGTGCCAGCAGGGACCATCCATGCGATTGGTGCAGGGTGGTCATTCTGGAGACACAGCAGAGCTCAGATACCACTTATCGTGTCTGTATGCTATGATCGTCGTGATGCCCAAGGCAATCCACGAGATTTTGCATCTTAAACAGGCGGCGGATGTCACTTTCTATCCAGATCCAGAGCGTCCTTACCAGTGAAGACTCAGCAAGTTGGTCATAGTCAGTAATTCAGTATCCTGAAAATGAATTTTTACTGTGACCAGAGTGGGAAGTCGTGGATAGTCTGACTTTAAGCGTAGATAATGCCTATACCTTGGCAACCGTCATTTGCAGGTCAAGGCCGAGCTATGGTTGGACGGTGTCGCTTATGACTTAGATTTGTAGTTCCTTTATTTTTGCCGCAGCAGGTGTTACTGAAATTCGTTTGGAAGGACTTTGACCTTAGTGGTCTCATCCAGCTTAAAATAGAGGAGTGTGTCAGCAGATAATGAGCGAACAATACTTTAAATCTAGTCCCACCAGTCAGCATTCTTTACACCAGATTCAAGATGGCGTGGCAGGCCTAACTTTGAGCTTTCAGACCGATAATGGCGTCTTTTCCAAACAACGCATGGACTACGGCTCCAAAGGTGCTAGTGGAAAGCTTTCGCGATGCAGTCCCTGTGAGGAGCTATCAAATAGTGGAACTGGGGAGTGGCTACGGACCAGTCACGATTGCCTTGGCTAAATTATATCCCCAAGCTCAAGTGACAGGGGTCGAGATTAATGAACGCGCCTACCAGTTGGCGCAGGCTAATAGCCAGCTCAATCGCGTAGAGAATACGGCCTACCAATTGGCTGATGCGGGCCAATGGCAAGCTAGTCAAGCGCCGGATTTTTGTGGTGACCAACCACCAATCCCGGGCCGGCAAGCAGGTCATCCAACAATTCGTCACGCTCAGCCCAGGCTAATTTAAGACCTGGCGGTGAATTATGGCTTGTAATTCCAGACAAGGCGCTCCTTCTATGGAAACTTTTATGGAAGAAGTCTTTGGGAATGTTGAGTTAGTGACCCGAGATAAGGGCTATTGGATTTTGAAAAGCAAAAGTCAATATTAAATGAACTGTATATGGCTATTCTGATTGTTTCGTCAGGATAGCCTTTTGCGTTTTAGCTGAAAATTTTCACTTTTTATCATGTAAATAAAGTGATTTCAATGTTCATTGTTAGGGTCAGATGAGAAGTGTCGTTCGTGAAAAAGGGACAACAAATATAAGCGATAATTTTTGAGGATTTAAATAGAAATCGTATATTTATTATTGATTATATGGTAAAATACACTAACAATGAATATTCATACGAAGAGAAAAAAACTCAATGAAGAAATCTAAGGGCTCAACAGCTTTACTACGGTCCAACGATTCTCCATCCGGAAATTTTCTGTTGGGATTGCTTCTGTTGTCATTGGGAGTTTTTGTATCGGCATTGACCAGGGCCGACCGTTAATACCCAGGCCCCCACGTCTGTCACGAATGCTCCATCAACCCCAAAAACTGTTACAACAGAATATCGATATGTGTCCATCGAAGAATTAAGCTGGGCACAACGTCAGGCCATTAAGTCAGGCACTCCTAATCAAATCGCACAAGCAGATCAAGTTTACTATTTTGTTTATCAACCAAGTCCAGGCACGCGTCAGTTGCCGGTTACAGGGGAATCATCAGCCGTTAGGCCTAGCGGCAAGTGCAACACTGATTGTCTTTGCTGTTGGCTTAGTTCGCGACAAGAAGAAGGCTTTGACTAGCTTCATGGTAGTGACCATGGCAGGTCAAGTCTTACTCTCGCCAAGTTTACAGGCAATTGAGGCTCGTTTACTGCAAGACTTCAACCAAAGCTACCAGCTGCCAGTAGACTAAACACTTCCTAACCCCAAAGATTGAGATAGAAGTTATGAATATCTTGGATATTTGACCACGCATGAGTTAAATCAATCAGTGGCCAGTGTTTCAGTTGCTAGCACGTCGAGTGAGTCAGAAAGCAGTGAATCTTCAGTATCCTCAGAAGTGAGCTCATCTGTTGAAGAGTCGAGTGAGAGCAGTTCAGCTGAGTCATCAGTACAATCTCAAGAACTCTGAGTCAGAACTTCAGTAGAATCAAGCCAACAACCATCGGAATCAAGTACAGCAGCCCCGACCCCGCAACCCGAGAAGAATCGAGTTCGAGCGCAACTCCGACTCAAACCCCTACAATCAGAAGAATCAAGTTCAAGCACAGCATCGACTCAGGCTCCGCAATCCAGAAGAAGCGAGTTCAAGCGTGCATCGACTCCAGCCCACAATCAGATGAGTCGAGTTCAAGCGCAGCATTGACTCCGACTCCGCAACCAGAAGAATCGAGTTCGAGCGCAACGCCAACTCCAGTCCCACAGCCAGAAGAGACAAGTTCAAGTGTCAGAACCGACTCCGCCCCACAACCGGAGGAATCGGTTCGAGCGCAACTCCGACTCCACAGCCTGAACCGACTCCAGAGCCCCCTAAAACATTGAGATTACACAAAAGCTGGAGATGACTCTAAAGACGGCAAATGATCAATTGGGAGCTTTATCAGGAACGGCCTTGGTCGGCAAGAAACCTAACACAATCAAATCCTTTGAAGAGCGACTTGCTCAAGTCAAGGAAAAACTATCTAAATAGTCAGGCGCAAGAACTCAAAGGGCAACCTGACACGACAGAACAGAGCAACAATCGATGCTTTTGGCTCAGCAGGTGCAGAGAATTGGTCAATCTTTCGACTAATTTGGTGATATCTTAGTAGATCAAGCAGACAAGTCATGGGTGAAAACTGCTATGGCAGCTTTAGCAGAAACAAGTAAAAACAGCCAAAGCGCTTGACTTAAGCGACAAAACACCAAGTAGCCAACAAGCCTTAGCGGATGAAATTCACAAAATACAAGCCACACTCCAGAATGCGCAGTCAGTAGTGAAGGATCCTGAAGCAGCAGATGCTGATGTAGAAGCAATGACTCGGTCAGTAGTCAACCAGCCAAATCCTGGAAGCTGCATCAAGGCTCTCAAGCAGAGGCAGATACAAAGGCGCTAGCGGCAGCCTTGGCTTTACTGGACTCTCTTGTTGATACAGGCAGAAGACACCGCAGTATTGCGGATTACCAACAAGCGCTAGATTCATTGAGAAACAGTCTAGAAGCTACGCGTGCTCAAGCGCAAAGCCGTCTTGCGCTGATCCAGAGGCTAAGCAGGACCAAGTGGATAAGGCCCTGATAGCAGTAAATGAAGTGCAAGCTAAACTCGATCAAGCTAAAGCTTTACTACGACAACAAAGCGGATAAGTCCGCCTTAGAGGAAGCCAAAAATAATCTGGACCAAGCCATTCAGAAACCCGTTGTGACAGATCAGAAACGACCAAAGACCGTTCAAACTTACCAAGCAGCAAAAGGCCTTGCTTTGCAATTGAGTCAAGATAGCCTCAACTATTAAAAAGATCTTTAATGCTACTCCAGAAGAGGTTTTGTAAGTACGGAAAGTCAACAAGGCTTTCCAACAGTTAGAATTAGCGAGCGGGTATTTTTGGATCTCGTGGACAAGGCAGACTTTACAACGAGCTCTGACACAGTTGAATCTGCCAGTTGACACGACAGGTAAAAACACCGCGCAGTGTGAATAATTTCAGCCAGGCGCTTTCAGGGCATCAAGCTACTATTGATCAAGCAAAAGCTAATGCTCAAGCTTTGATAGACAATCAAGATGCAACGCCTGAAGAAGTGGCCGCCGCAATCGAGGCTGTGAAAGACGCTCAAGCGCTGAAAGACCAAGCGCAAGTCTCTTAATGGACCGCGCAAATAAAGAGGCGCTTGGCCAACAGGTTGAGGTAGCACAAGCGGTTGATGCGAATCGTTATACGCCAGATAGCTTCCGAAAGTTGCTGACCAGCTCAAACGAGCTGCTCAGGCCGTTTTAGAAGATGGCGATAGCAGCAAGAAGCGGTTGATCAAGCGACCCAAAGCCCTTCTGAGCAGTCTGGCACAATTGGAGCGAGTAGAACCTAACATATACAGCTATTAACGTTGAAGCACCTGCATCGATTTATCTCGGAGCGTCACCGTGCGTTATCAGTTGAAGACCTAACCAACTTTACCGGGAGGCAGGTACAAGTCTCCAGGGGATCGCCTGAGTGAGACTGTCCCAATCCAAGGTCTGACCGCAAAGCATTGACGAGTTTGGATTATCATGTGCCTTATCGTATCCATAGCCCGTGATGGATTATGAGAACCAGCAAGGCGCTGGTCGAAAGATCAGTTAGAGGACCAAGCAATAGAGTTAGATTTGAAGAAGATTGAGCTCAAACAAATCAAGGTGTGCAACCTTTCCATCGACAAGCCGATGGGAGTCATCAATCAATGGCCAGTTTGAGTCAGGTTCCATCTGATTTAAAATAATTATCATGTCCAAGCAGTCTGACCGCTCAAGGATGTCTCATCTGCCAGTTGCTTCTATTGAGACAGTAAGTCACGATGGTCAGTCTTATTATCAAGTGACGACCCAGGCGTCTGAGCTAGTGCAAAATCAAGGCGGCTCGAGTGACTATCACCAAGGCTATCAATTCCTAGTCGGTCAAGAACGTCCAGCGGATGGCAACGCATTATAGCTGAAGAGTTTGCTAGGAGGCAATCTCGCCAAAACCCAGCGTGAGACTACATCTTGGGTGCCAACCTATCAGCATCGAGAGGTTAGCTTAGCAGCTAATGCCACCGCTTATTTTGTTGGAACCTTCACTGGGACCCTGTCCGGCCAGACTGCGGATGGTACCCAACATGCTATCTATAATTTGGTTGCACCACTCTTTGACCAGTTAAACAAGGCGACCATCAAGCATTTAGACTCACAAGTGCGCTTGAATCGGCAACCTCTATAGCTGCTGAGCCAAACGATGAAACTAATTCGACAAACTGGATGATGGCCGTTTCGGAGCTGTGGGGACGACCAATGTAGCGGGTATTGGCATACGGTTGTGGGTGGCAGGCTGAGAATTACGTTTCAGGTGGAGATTAGCCAGAGTGGTCAGCCTAGCGAAGATGGGCGGTTTTAGTAGGGTTTTGCTCGAACAGTCAGTTACCAATGCTACGTCGTGCCAAACTGAACGTGAAGTTAACGCGCAAAGTGCTCGCAGGCGCAGCTCTGGTCAGCTGAAACCAGCCATAGAAGGCGGTGGTTAAGAATGTCCTCGTCAGCGAAGTCTTAAATATACAGGCTCACCGTTCAAGGTCGAAGTGGTGACACAGGTGGGGTTGTCGGTTCTACCTGGATGAATGGGCGATTAGAAAATATCATTTCAGACGCAGTAACTAATGGTTACCGTGTTTACGGAGATAATGGGGGCTATTTCAGCACATATCCGTAATGACCAAGTGGCTTGGAAGATGACTGAACGCGTAACCGGTGCGGAAGAACCAAGTTTTAAACCTAGCTAAGGCTAGTCAAGCTGATGTGGATAAATTAGCTAGTCAACAGAAGCGGCCGGTGGGGTCCTGACGGATACCCTGCGAGCTCTTATGTCGATCAAATCAACCAGCAAGCAAACCGATTACAGTCGTTGTTTTAATTATCAAGCTATCGTGCTCAGGCCTATGCCAATCGGAGAAACTCCTGCCATTCTATAATAAGGAGCAAATTGTTAAGTATGGAACCTAGTGGCCCAGACAGCAAGTTACGACTCAGGTGCCTTAGTGGCTACAATGCAAGGTAATGCTGTGACGGACTACAACCAAGCAATGGACCGGATTATGTTGCACTTTGCTGATAAATCAGTGCAATACTTGGTCTAGGAGCGAAATCTGAGTTCAAACAAACAGGCGTGGTTGAGTATCAAATTAGGAGATTCAGGTCTCATCTATACACCCAACCAAGTGTTGAAATCAGTGGATGATGTCGCGAATGCAGTCCTCGATATCATGAAAGAGACAGGTTTTATCATCGACGCTGTTTGGCAAGCCGCAGGTGTCAATAATCTCTACACAGATGTAAGTGCCAGAGTCAATGATCGCCGAACGGCCCTAGAGAACAAGCTACGATCAGCAACTGAGGAAGAAGATGCAGAAGATTTAGAGTCATCGCTGTGAACAGCGTAGCCTATCAGATTGAGACACTTTCTTCAGTGCAACCTTTAGCGCTTTCAAGATACCAGCTAATGACTTGGTGAAGATTATCGCAGGAAGCCAACTACCTTGGAGGATAATGAGCAGGCGCGTGCTGCTTTGATTCAGAAACTCAGGATAATCGTGGTGCCCCTGCTAGGTCTGGCTTATCTCCAAGACCCACTATCGCAAACTTTGGGACCTCAATTTGGGAGAAATCGCAACCTATCAGACAGACTCTTTCGGTAATCAGAAGGTATTATTGATAAGTTGATTGTGATTGGGAGTCAGATTCAACTCTTCGCTCAGTCAATAGCGGCTACGACTTTTCACAATCGAGTGCTGGCGTGACCAAACTGCCGACAGTCCTCGATTGCCCTCTTATTTCCGTGAGCTGTGGACCAAGTTTGATCAGCCGAATGGTTCCGTGATGCGACTAAGGCTAATGTCACTATGGAGGAGCGCCCATCTCTTTGAGAGGACTATAAATCTCCGCTAAGGTCTAGTCGTTTTATTCTGTGCCGGATTATCGTGATTACATCTTGCCTTTCACTAACCTGAAGAAGAGTCGGACTCCTATTCAACGTTCTATCGCTAACCTTAGGGGTTCACTGACCGCCGTCCCCAATCCCAACGCCAGAAGAGTTCGACAGACGCGTTAAGGCCTTAGCGGATCCGCCAACAAATGCGTCGATACCTGGTATCGTGTAGCCTTGCCAGCAGTTAAAGACCGCATGGCCCGCGCAAGAATGCTATGCTGATTTGGGATGGCTATGCTAACGGCAAGAATGGCGGTTGGTATGATGGACTAGGTAACGATACATCCAATAAGCCGGTTAAATACCCATCAATGGGGATTACGCGAATCTTTGGGCGAATCGGCCGAGTTTATGGCAATAACGGTGCCGGTGCTTATGCCGATACTAACAATGGGATTTACTTTTGTCTCACGGATATTCTGAAGACTATATTGGGACCTCTACTATACTCACGAAGTGGTCCACACATGTGGACGTTCAGTCTATCTTGGCGGAACGGTTGGCGTCCGGAAGAAGTCTGGGAAGAGTATGCAAAGGTCTCTGGCAGTCACCTGAGGGACCTGAGTTTACCCATATTGGGCTTTCATACTCTGACTGGAGCGATAAGCAACGGCCTCATAACGCGACACCATCACGCTTCCAGTCTGCAGATGACTGGGGTCAATATTATACCAAGACTCTTCGATATTCTCTACTTGCTAGACTATGCGAGCTAAAGCAGTCCGAAAAGGGGCCTGATGCTCATGAGCAATGGTTCAACCGCTTCATTAATGTGCCGAATGGCCTAACCATGTCGGTATTAAGGTAGTGGAGATTAGTGATGAAGAGTGACAACTTTAATATCCAGTCGATTGATGACTTCATTGATCGTAGCTAGCACCAAAACGCTACTTCCGCATGGTTTTCGGAGACGATCAACTCTCATGAGCGAATCAATATGTTCCATCCAATGTACAGGACAGGGTCAAAAAGTGATAAAGGGCTCACCAGGTGGTTGGTGGTTCAAAACGAATGACTTTGAACTGATGGGCTATAAGGGTCAAAGATGGTTTCATCCCTTATGCTCCAATCAATTAGAACGTCAAGCTAGAACGGATGGCCAGACCAATGATAACGATATTATCGAAAGATTTCAAAACGGTGAATTTCAAAGATCTTAATGCCTTTAAGAAGCATGTTCGACGAACGTCGGATAAGGTTGCCAATGGGGCAACATTGCGTCCAATTGCAGTCCGTGATCGCTGGCAAGCACCCTTGGCGATGTTCGCGCTGATGAAGGAAGCAGTTGACAGAGTGCTATCAGCTCGTCAAACAGGTAATATGCGGAATGATGTCTATAACTTGAAGCGCAAATTTACCTTCAAACTCTTCGGGCCCTCTGATGATTTCGGTCAATCTATTTTGTCAACGAATAGCAGAAAACAGCAGCTAAGGCTGCTGTTTTTTGGTCGTACTTGCAAGTAGGGATTAGATGGAGTAGAATATAAACTAATCCGATTAGTTTAAAAAGGAAGGATGATTTCGATGAGAATCAAGCAACACGGAAATCTTTATCAATTAACCTTTTTGCCTCGTCTTTTCCCCATTAATGCTTATGTGTATGAGACGGCTGATGCCCTAATCGTTCTAGACATGGGAGTGAGCAACTTTGTTAAAAGCGTTCAAGCCATTGAAGCTAAGACGGCTAAGCCAGTGACCCATTTGCTAATTACTCACGGGCATAGTGACCATATCAGCGGAATTTCGGCCTTTTGCAAAGCTGTATCCCCATGCGGAGATTGTGGTATCTGCTCGAGAGGCTAGAATTTTACGCGGAGATTTAACCTTAGATGATACAGAAGAGCAAAGTCCTATCTCGGGAGGATGGCCAGAGCTAGATTTTGACATTGATCGAGAAGTAATCCCAGGGATCAGGGCGGCAGGCTTTCAAGTATGGGGGTTCCAGGGCATACCCCAGTCTGGCTACTCAGCGCCTGATGGGACTATGATTGCGGGCGACGCCTTCCAAACGCGCGGAGGCTTGGCTGTAACAGGCGATTTGCGTATTACCTTTCCGTTTCCAGCCTGGGCTACGTGGAGCCGCAAACAGGCTTTGACTAGTGCGAAGGCAGTCTTAAAATTAAACCCAAGCTGTCTGGCTTTAGGGTCACGGGCCACTAGGTTTTAAATCCGGCCCAGAGTTGCCACCGTAATTAAGCGAATGAAGGAGCGTTTGGAGCATGCGTAGACCCTCTATAAGCCTAGAACAACTCGTTAAAATAGGTTCTTCTTTACTAAATCGAAAGGGACTTACGGAATTTGCCCTCAAAGACGTTGCGCACGAGGTTGGAATGCGGCTGCCTTCTCTGTATAACTATATTGAGAGTCGGGAACACTTGTTGATGCTTATCGCAGAAGATACGGCAAAGCGTTTTTATCAGCTATTGTCAACAGCAGCCCAAGAAGGAGATGGCACCGAAAAGATACGTCAGGTAGCCGAGGCATATTTGAACCTGTTTGGGACTACCCGAGAGAGTATGAATTGATGCAGGCGCCTATCTTTTGGTGCAAGAGTTCGGCAGGACCTGTCTTTGAGTCAATCTTCGAGTTAGTACGTCAACTTACTGGGGATTGGAGATTAGCACCGGAAGTTGAGACACATTTTTATCGGAGTCTACGTAGTTATTTGCATGGTTATGCCGATATAGGACGACAACAGGGCTTTCGGCGACCTCAAGCCTTGGAGTCGAGTGCTCAGTTTGGTTTGGACCTCTTTAGCGGGATGGCAGGTTATTTGGCGAAACAGGATAGTATCAGTCGCCAATATCCGCATCGAGAGAATAAAAGGAGTATCATATAGACAAAAGTTATTTCAAAGACAATAGTCTAGAAAGGCGGTGTCTTGGTAGCATCGCCTAATGAAGCCAAGGTGCTTGCCTTGATTGAGAAGACCTTTCCGCACCCAGCGAGAATTAGCATTGATGGGAATTATCGGTCAACGGTAGCCAGTTTATCTCATCTGATGCAGAAACATCAGTTGCGCGGACGAGCCTATATTCTGAATGAGGCGCAGGGCGAATTTATTGTATCGGTGGGATGAACATCGGCCATATTTCGTCTAACCGGCGCAATCCAGCTAGGTATTAGTAACCCTGTCACCCCAACTCTCAGTGGGCGGCGTAGTCCGCAATGTAGCTGAATTTGAGGGCGGCCTGGTCAATCGGTTCAATTGCTATCCGTAGTGGGAACGTGATCAGGATTACGACTGGATTGAGCAACAGACTCAGGCCTATGGATATGAGCCATAACGCAAATCTCCAGAGGCGGCAAATGTCAACTCCACAGTGCCATCTTGGATGAGTCCGGGATATGCAATTGGCGCTAGCCGATATGGCGATTGCCGACCAGATGGATTTAGATTGATTAGTCAATTTGCACCACGGCTAAAACTAGCAGATTACCTGATTCTGGACGGAACTTGCCACTAGAAACCGTGACTTATTTGATTCACACTTGCAAAGCTGAACCAATTCCGCTGCCATTATCCCGGTCAGTGGGCCTCAAGATGAGCCACGCCAGGAAGATTTAGGTGGCGTTAGTTGGCTCGTTGTCAATGAGGGTGAGTCCATCGGTCGCTGGAAAATCTGCCCGCAGCGGACTTAGTGGAGGCATGGCTGGCAACTGGTGCCTTGCAAGCGGTCATGACCAGAGGGACACGTAGCAGTTTATATGGTCATCAGGATGGCAGCCAGGAGGGGTCCAGCATGTAGCGCAAAAGTGTAGTCGATGTAACAGGAGCAGGCGATGCCTTCTCTGCTGGCCTTCTATGGCCCAATTGACGGGCATGATGAGACATCTATTTATTATGGGATGGCTAATTCTCTATCATACGGTTCAAGTCAAGCAAACCGTTCGACTCAATCTCTCTGTATGCCGCTGAGAGTGACTATCAGACATTAAAAGAAAGAGGTTTAGCCTAAGATGAAAACTTATTATCTATTACAAAGAAGTACAACACGCTTTAGATCATAACTTACCTGTTGTAGCTTTAGAATCCACCCATCATTTCACACGGATGCCCTATCCACAAAACGTTGAAATGGCTAAAACACAGAACAAATTATTCGTGATAATGGCAATACTAGCAAATAATCGCCATCATGGATGGCCAGTTTAAGATTGGGTTGGAAGAAGCGGATTTAGAACGTTTGGCCAGCGAAAGCCGCTGTTATGTATTCTCATCGTGACGGCAGTAGTCCGCCAAAGGCACTTAGGGCGACTACAGTGCAACGACCATGATTGGGCACATTTAGCGGGTATCAAGGTCTTTGTTACTGGCGGATTAGTGGTGTACACCGTGGCGTAGAAGAAACGGCGGGATATTTCTGCGGACTTAGACGAATTAGGTCAAACACCAGTAACGGTTAGCTCGTCAGGTGCTAAAGCTATTTTTGGACTTGCCAAGAACTTTGGAATATTTGGAAACCAAAGGGGTGCCTGTAGTTAGCACAAACGGATTACCTACCTGCTTTCTACACGGACTTCAGAATACAAGCTAACAGTCGCGCTGACAAGCCAGAGGAAATTGCAGCCATGATGGACTACCTGAAGCGCTCGGCCCTAAGGGTGGGATTCTGGTGAGCGAACCCATTCCTGCTGAGCACGAAATTCACATGAAAATTGATGCCATTATCGATGCGGCTGTAAAAGAAGCAGATGAGAAGAGTCGAGGAAGATAGCACGCCATTCCTATTGGCTAAGATTGTTGAATTAACAGATGGAGCTAGCTTTAAATACTAATATTCAATTGGTTTATAATAATCGCCAAATTAGGGGCAAAGATTGCAAAGCCTATCAAGAACGTTGCTTATTTATGGTGGCCGGGACTGAATGTCCCGGCTTTTGTCAGTCTTTGTTGGTGGGAAGGTGGTCACGCGTCATTTTTGTTGATTGGTCGATGGCTAGCCAGAAGGGCTTGACTTTTTCTACTAGATATCATATAAAACTATCAACACTTGAATGGTTGTTCAATCGAAATAAAGGAGGCGGATGAGATGTGTGCTGACCACCAATTTCATACACACTGTGCACCCACGACCACTGGACATACAATTAGCATCAGCTATCTTTGCCTGCGTAATTGGGCTTTGCTTTTCTTCTAGGGCTTATTACAGGGCAAAGCATCTTTGCTAGTGAATGTGCTCTATGGCTTGACAGTAATCTGTCCGGCTATCGCGTGCTAAGTGAAGGTTTGTTGAGACTTGGCAGGCTAGCTACAAAGCGCGCTGTTTGTCCTAATACTCATTTGTAAGGGCTGTGGCTTTAGGTGCCATGGCAATTAAAGCAATCCCAAAGCAGCCTTGTTGATATTGATATCTCGCTGGTGCTCATTTTCGGAGGACTATGCGGAAGCCAAATCTAAGAAGGAAATGAGAGGTCTTTAGCTGCCAAACTTTACAGAAGTACGTCTCTTTGGCGGGAGAGTGGCACAGTAACAATCGTACCGGTTCGAAGATTTAGCTGTTGGGGATCAGGTGCAGGTGCCAAATGGCGCCCCAAAATCCCTATTGACGGTCGAATTGTGAGTGGCCGAGGCAGTCATTAATGAGGGCTATGATAAACATGCAGTATACCGCAAGAAAAAGCGTAGGTGACAGGGTCTATGCGGCGACCCTCAATGGCAATAGTAGCTTTGTCATGCGAGTAAACACGTCTAGCAGATCAAACTACTTTTGCCAAAAATCCTTGCCTAGTCAAGGAGGCGCAGGCCAAACAAGTCCGGTTGCGACCCGGATTCAGCGCTTGGAGCCAGCTCCATGTAAGGGGCATCTTTACGGCTTTGTAGCGTGCTGGTGATGGCGCTATGGGCATCACTTTCATTACATGAGCTAGCTTATCGGACATTGGTTGCTCATTGCCCTCTCACCTTGTGCTTTGGCAGCCAGCGCTATACCGGCCACCTTATCGGCCTTACCAAATTTGGCTAAGCAAGGTATAGTGAAGGCTGGGAGTCACTCTACATCAGGTGTCAGAACTTAGCGCCATTGGCTTTTGATAAAATGGGGACTTTAACGCAGGGGCTGCTGAGGTGACATCCCTCTTATCGGCTGCAGCTGAAAACTACTGGCCGTTTGGGTTCCATGAGCGGCAAGCCAATCATCTCCGGCACAGGCCATAGGCTCGTTGTGCTGATTTGCTGGTCTTGATTTAGAAGTCAACAATCCAGATGGGACAGGGCTCTATGCAGATTATCAGGGCACAGTTACCAGGTGGCTGCCGACTGCCTTTAGAGCGGTGGCGTCGAGCGACAAAATCAACGTCGAATTGGGAAAGTCAAAGGGTAAGACAGTGTTTACTTGGCTCAAAACCAAGAAGTCTCTGGGAGCGTGGCGTTGATGGATATTGCCAGAAGACGATGCGTCAAACTCTGGATTACTTCAAGCAAGTCGTTGTTAAAACGCGTCATGTTAACTGGGGATGCTGAGTTGACGGCAGGTCATTGGCCAGCAACAGGATCCAATCCGTCCAAAGCCCAAGTCATGCCTGATCAGAAGGCAGAGAGAAAATCTGTAAGCTAATGGACAAACACCAGATGGTAGCTCATGGTGGGGATGGCGTCAATGATGCGCCCTGCCTCTGGCTAGCGCTAGTCTAGGGATTGCGATGTCAAGGGACGGATGTGGCTATGGAGACGGCGGATGTGATTCTCGTTCGAAAATCAACTCAACTCTGTCTTGTTGCATCGCCCTAGCTAAGAAGCATGACCGGATTATCTGGCAGAATATGGGCTTTTCCATGATAGTTGTGTTAGCCTGAAGTTACCATGAATGTCACTGATTTCAAGACGCCCTAGTGTAGGGGCTATGGCTCAACTCTTTCAGTGATATTAAAACGGCTATACTTTGGTCCCCTTATCATCACGAGGTGAATCATAATGTATGACGAACAAGCACCAGTGAAGCTACTAGCACACTGAGGCGGTAGCAGATGCTTCGAGGCTCAAACTTTTGCTACATTTAATGGAAGCAAGTAAAGCCAATGTGGAATGTAGATTGTCGCAGCAACTGGCTCACTCTTCGAGCCTCACCAGCCAAACTATTGAAGCTAATGAAATTGGTAAAATCTAGTAAACACAGGAAGCGGGCGTCTACTATAGTCTAGACATGATCATGTTAAACACATTGTCCGCGATTCTCTGACAGCATTTGTCTGAGGAAAGGTTCTGACAGGGAATGCGCTTTGGCCGCCTGTTTATGGCGGCGAGATGCGAATATCTTGCCAGTACAAACAACGCCTCGGCATTCTGTTAGTCTTGGGACGGCGTTAGGTGTCTAGAAAGAGAGGAGCAAATGACTGTCAAGATGTTTTAGGGGTAACTCAGCTAACTCTTCTTTGATGAATGCATTCAGTCCACTGCATGACGGTAGCAGAGATGGATGAGTAGCATGAGTGCGGCTGGTGCCTTGCATCAAGATGCAACGCGAGACTATCGAGCGGGAATCCCAACCTCGTTATGATGTGCCGTTAGCAGTATAGTTCCAGCGGGTCAGTTCCATCGAAGGATTGGCTATTACCTGCATTATTGCTTAGCGCGCCAGGACTTCAAACAACCCCAATTTTGTCGGTAGTAAGCTGCTTTACGATGAAATTGAGCGGAGGAATCTAAAAGAGGAGGCGAAGTTCATCAAGGCGTGACAGAATCAACTTGTTCAACCCCTAATGTTCTTTCGGGGCGTTTCAAATCGCCTAGTACTTTTGAATTCGAATAGAGCGGTTTTAACAGAAGTCTTTCTTTCTTGCTCAAACTGCCAGGGCTTGCCGCTCATTTCGATATTGCCCATTTGAACGATGGCAGCTATCCTTAACGTTTTCCGCTGGATCATGGGAAATCAGGCCAACCCATTGGCAATGGTCTCTTGGTATTGATGCAGAGGCGGGCGCGGTCATCAAACCTATGAGGCTGGCGGTTTAGGTGGAGATCATATCAAACGCCCTGGCCAACGCGGCCTTCCATCAACGACCCAATCCATCTATTAGATTATTGGCACTGGGGCGGGGAACTGTCAGATGCCCTCGAGCAGATTCTCTGTGGTGCTAGCTTAGTTCATGGACGGCCTCCACCAAGAAGGTGTAGGTATCTTGACCGCCTAGTTGCTGAGTTGGAAGTTATTATAGCTAAAGGGTCATACTTGTCACGGATCGGAAAGCGGAGATCGATAAAACATATTGCGATTCGATTGTAATTGATAGACTAGATGTTATCTTTATGTTTGGGAAGATTTGTTAGCGTCTTAGACAATGGTAGCTTACTATGCAAAATATCGGTGACTGGCAAACATTTATATTGACAATCAAGGGTATTTTTAATATGATATCAACGCACTTCATCTCTATGAGGGAAAAGAGAAAAAATGGAATAAATCCAAAGTGATGGCAGCACCTCTGGGGCTTATGGGCTTTTTGGCTCCTTTAACTGCGGACTTAACAGGGTAGTAATTGCGGAGGAAGCGCCAGTAGTTCCAGTGAAGCAAGTCTCTAAATGAGGTGTCTCACAAGCGCTGCCTGCTGGAGCCAGTACAGTGAGTCAAGCACAGCGGCTAGCGGGGCAGGTCGAGAGTGCTGGAGGAGGAAAAGACGGCAGAAACCGGACTAACCCAGCTCAGTCAGTTGATTCTAGCAGACCATAAAGCCCCCGTGCAAACTATAAGATGTTGTGTGAGGCATACACCAAAAAATCCTAGTAATTTGAGTTTGCAGAGCGCGCCTCCAAAGTGTTCAGCAGCTTTTTGAGGCAGTTAAGCAGGAAATATGAAAGTTAAAGTTACTGCTTAAGAGATGATGGCGCTTCATCAGGTGGCTGCCAACCCATGACTCAAGCTTCCTAGAGCAGTGTTGCCAAGAGGACCTAGTGGTGCCATCGGCAGGCTAAAGCTAATAGTATGATATGGATCAAGCAGCATATCTAAGGCCAAGACACAGATCAAGATTTCAGTGTTATCATGAGCAAGAGGCTTCAATATCGTAAAGATTTTCCAGAAGGCTTACAGTGCTTTTCACAAGAACAAGTGACTCAAGCTTCAAAGCTTTGTATGTCAACGATAAAAGCAGCCTAAGGATCAAGCTAAAGCTAAAGTTTTGATGAAGGATCAGGTAAAAGTGGCGAAGCAGGCTTTGGGTCAGCTATAGGCCAGAAAGTCGGTAGTGCCACCCTCCAAATCCAATGAGCCAAAGTTGATTGTTCAGAGCCCAATGCGGGTTCTACTGTCTAGATGTGTCAAAGTCTATGACATGTGGATTAATCGCTTAGTTGCTCCCTGAATTTAGATGGCTCATCATGAGTGACTGGGTTAATTTTAATGTACTGGAAGAGCGATCTAACGAAGATTGTAAGCAGAAAAAAGGGCAAGCCCACAGTTAACTTATAGCAATCTTCAAAATTCAAGTACCAATGGAAAAGCAATTAAGAAAGTTGTCATATTCTATATACTTGAAGGAACTGACCGTCAGTAACGGATGCCTTCCCTGGCTAAAGATCCAACCGGAAGTCTGGTATTTGACGGCGGAGAAACCGGAATTGAGTTCGCCGATTTTACGGAGAAGATGGCCAAAACTAGATATGAATGGAGTCCGGTGCAGTCTTCTAAATGCCCCTAATAATTCCGCTGAATATGTATGAGGATTTAATGGTCATATCCGATTACTGGTCATAATTGTCCTCAAGCTGATAAGGCCAGCCAAAGATCGTTCTACTGTCCATGCGCAGCCAAGGCCTGCTGCTGATTACGGTGTTTGGGATAAGGCAGGGCCATTGTTCGGTACGGGGCTATCAGAGGATGCTATTATAAGGAGGACATCTACTTTGATATCGAAAGCATAATCCAGTCTGACGGTTCGCATTCACCCCAAGATTGGTGCCAGCGGTGTCCTGGTACTGCTCGTGTAGCGCCGCTGCACCTACTCAAACGATTGCGTCGCCCCACCAACCAACCGCTCCAGTTGCACCGGTAGCGCCCTGCGCCAACCGCAACTACAGTAGCGCCAACTGATTTCTTGCTCCAAACGCGCCTCTGGCACCTGAAAACCAGGAATCACCACCTGCACCACAGCCTGTGAGCGCCGGTTACACTGTCATTTGAATTGCCACCTAAGACTCTGAGGATCCGCAAGACAAATTGCTGAACTGGGTGAGTCAGCCTTTCCTCTGACCTGTTAGGGACGGGGAGTTTAGTCACGCTTGAGCACTAGAAACGTCCAAAGACTGATTGCTAAATTTACCTTTACGAGTCTCTGTAGCTGTAAAAGGGTTTTAGTATGTGACAGGTAATGATCTCACATGGGGGTTCCGGCAGGTGGCCAGAGGAGTTAGCGGCGGGGTTTGACAAAAGCCTACAAAACTAGTATAATATCTGGGGATGCAGAGTATGCACTTTAGAGCAGTAAATGCGGCTTGAAATCTTGTCCGCCGGAAGGCTTTGAGGCCTAAACACACATGTCAAACGTCACTCGAAGTTGTTCTCTGTTGTCTGCCGCTTCGAGACCGAAAATGTCATTTGTTGTAACTAAATTATTAATTGTAACTAGCAATGTAAAGTGGTGTTCTTAGATTATATTATAGGGGTGAGATCGCTGGAGTCAAGTATCGTGAACATACGGTAAAAGCTGAGCGTCGAAGCTAGGCGCGCATCGACGAAGTCTCAGAACTGTTTGCCAACTTGATTGAAATCCAAACGAGTTCCTACATGGTTCTTGGATGAAGGCTACAAAAGTGATGTTCGCGACATTTCGCCGATTGTCGACCATTCGGAGAACTTGGAACTTCATTTGTAGACTATGAGTTCAGAGGAAGTTACATGGCCAAGAAGAAGCTCCGTAGCCATGACGCTTAACTACTCAAAGCAATCTATGTAACCTGCAGCCTGTTCAACAAAGAGACAGGTGAAGTCAAAGCAACAAAGAAGTCTTCTTGAGACGTCCTTATCATGTACCGAGTAGGGACCCTTTACATTTATCAGCAGGGCAGGAGCGCTATCAGTTTCCAGTTGGTGCGTTCTCCTGGTGTCTACTTCCCACGACCGTATGGACAAGAAAAGGCCGCCATAGCTATACTTTCCACGGTTGTCTTCTAAACTGTGGGGCTTTGGTTGGAATTTCGATCAGATGCTATGAGTGCTACGTCACGTATCGACCGGACCCAGGAAGAGTGCATTGACTGTCTTGATGCCGTGCCCTGAGTGGGTTCAGATGACTTGAGATTTATGATATCTTCGGCCAATCTGAGCTCTTGGAGCTCAACTATCGAGAAGGATGTTCACACACATTCAAAGAGCTCTCGTACGAAGGAGGCCTTGAAGGACATTTACGAGGCGTCTCCGTCCAGGGTGAACCTATAAGACCGCAGAAAGCCTTACCGTAACCTCTTGGTTGGCGTCTTCGACCCACGTCGCGCTATGACCTAGCACCTGTATGAAGTCCGTTACAAGATCAATAAACTCCACCTCAAGAAACCGTTTGGTTGAAGCCCGACCTTGGCTGAAACATGCGTTGCTAGGAAACAGGCAGAAGTGCCTCTTGGAAGAAGTGAACGGTCTTGATCAAGCAACGTGTCTCAGCTCTGATTCCTCATACTTAGAGGTCTGGCTTGAATAAGCGACCCTCTGTGTCAGCTTCTCTGAAGACGTGTGGTCGCCTCAGCGAATCGATTTACAAATCATCGCGGCTATTCCATACCCTAGCACCCAGAGCAAGTTGAGATTAACATCATCAGCAACGGGAATGGCTGAGAAGATTAAGTGCTTTGACGCCCGGCTGCATTATTGCGTCAATCGAACTCTCGTCTCTACTTTGAGACTACAAGGGTGGTGTGACAGACGATATCGACCACTTGACCAGCAACGGCTCGCATCCGTCTCAGTCCGGTGAGTGTGCAAAATCATTCTGTATCGCTATCCCGGATGGAACGGGTAGTGCGTGAGCGTATGTCGCTCCAAGACGTGCGACCATCATCGCCACCGCAACTAATTCGACATTCTCTCGTCCGCAGTGGCGGCAGCTGTACAGAATTTCTTTCGGTTCCTCCAGTTGCCGCCAATTCATGGACCCAAGCTAACCCACTCGGGGAATTGACCCACGGCATCACGTCTATCATGCCGTGCACCAATTGTTGGTTTGATCGCAGGACCGTGCCGGCTATGAAGTGCGGGACGTTCACTACTCTCTCCTGCACGCCGCATGTGTCCAATCGAGACGCCAGAAGGTCCACTAACATCAGCGACTAACAACTTGTCTTCTCATGCGGCGAAAGATTAACACGCATGGTTTTGACTTGAGACGCCTTACCGTAAAGTGGACAAATCGGTTACGCCACGCGTAAACGCCGACCGGAAATTGACTACCCAGGCAGCGGATGAGGAAGACTTGTACAGTAATGGCCCAAAGCCAACTCTAAACTCAGCGAGGACGGAACCTCTGCCAATGACCCTGCTAGGGCGCGTCCGTTCACAGAAACGCATTGAGGTTAACGTTGACCAAAAGTGGGCTTCATGGACGTATCGCCAGCACAGGTTGTCGCCGTCGCGACCGCTACAGCATTCCGTTCTTGGAAAACGACGACCCAACCGGGCCTTGATGGGTGCCAACATGCAACGTCAAGCTTTTCGTGCCACGACTAATCGACAACCCCACTGATTGGGGACTGGGATGGAACATAAGGCGGCGCTTTTGGGCACTCAGGGGTCAGCGCTCTGTGTAAAGCGCCTGCGGATTGAGTGGTTTGTGTCGAGTAAAGCTACACAGGTGCGCGTGCATGCACCAGAAGGTGAAGGTTGACGAATGCCGTCTAACCAAGTCGCTCGTTCTAACGCTGGGACACGCATACAACCAACGTCCAATCGTAGAATTAGGCGACGAGTTGATGCCTTCCAAAATCTTTAGCCAGATGGTCCATCTATGCAAAATGGAAATGGCTCTGGTCAGAAACCCACTGGTAGCCTATCTATGACTGGGAAGGAGTATAACTCATAGAGGACGTCGCATTATCATGTTCTGAGCGTCCTAGCGTCAAAAGATGTTTGTATACACTCTATCCACATTGAAGAATATGAATCAGAGTCTCCGTGACTACTCAAGTTGGGGCCTCGGTTAGAAATTATCTCGCGAAATTCCAAAGCGTGTCCGAAGATGCCCTCACGCACGCAGACAAAGGAGTAGATGATCTGCAGGGCGGAAGTGACGCACAGCGATATATCTTGGTTGCATGCGTAACACCGCAAAAGCGTGCTTGACCAAGGAGTTGTCTACGCAGAAGCACGTCGCTACGACGCTATCTTCGCGTGAAGGCGCGTGAAGTACGTGATACTTTTCTGCGTGTGCCACACGGCAGCAGGATTGTCGTATCGTTAAAATCTTTCACCCGCAGCTGGCGACGAATTGGCACCAGGTGTCAACAAGCCAGTCCGCGCTCTACATTGTACAAAAACGTAAAATCAATGGAAGGGATAAGAGGGCCGGTCGTCACGGCACAAAGCGTTGCTCTCTCATCATGCGCGGAAGCGACGTGCCATTCTGGCAGATGGTACCCTGCTGATATCATGTTGAACCCGACTAGGTGTCCATCCCGTATGAACATCGGGCAAGTCCTCGAAGCTACACTTGAGGGATGGCCGCTGCATGAAATGGCATCAAGATTGCAAACTACCCGTCTCTTGACGGCGCTAGCGAAGAAGATGTCTGGGAAGCAGTTTAGGAAGCGCCAGAAGCTGACGCCAAGACTCTTATCTGGCATGATGGTCGAACCGGTGAACCAGCTGACCGTAAGGTGTCTGTTGAGGTTATGTACATGATTAAGTTGGCCACATGGTCGACGACAAGTCGCATCGCTCGTTCAACAGGTCCATACTCTCTGGTTGCCCAACAGCCATTGGGTGGTAAAGCTCACTGGTGGAGCAGCGTGTCAGAGCGAAGCTAGATTTGGTGATGGAAGCTTATGGTGCCTTGCCACCTGCAAAGAAAGTGTCTTAACCTACAAGGTCTGAGCGCGTAGTCGCCGGGTGAAAACCCACGAAGCCATCGTCAAGGGCAACCAATTCCACGTGTCCTGGTGTACCGGAATCCTTCCGCGTCGCTTGGTATGAATTGCAAAGCCCTGAGCGTTTAGATCCTCAAAGGTCTTGGATGAACGCGATCAAGAAATCGAATTACGCGATGACGACGATGATGCGATGAAGTAATCAACTTCGATGCCTCTGACCGCTGGTAGAGCTGATCAAAATGGCCCACCATGCATGCGGCAGAAGCCGAGAGATGACAGGTGAGAACTCAAAGGCTGATCAACCTTGGACGAGCGAGGCAATCGCGAAGACTTAGTCGATTCCAGCGCTGAAGACTGAAACTCGATCTCATTAGACTAAGTTTCTAGGAGCTAGCCCAGGAACTCGTATAGGTGGCTGAGCGATCAATCTAACAGAACAATACAAAAGAAAGAGGAGGTCAGCCCTTTGATCGATGTAAAAGTCATGTGAAGCGATGCAAATTGGCTCAGCGTCTCCAAGAAAAATTCGGAGTTGGTCCTATGGTGAGGGTCACCTGAAACCATCAACCTGGACGCGCTAAAACTTCGAGAAAAAGACGCTTATTCTGCGAGCGCATGTCTTTGGTCCATCTAAGGACTGGGGAATGTAGCTGTGGAGAGCTCAAACGAATTCGCCATAAGGCCGGGTCTGCGACCGTTGTGGCGTCAGTAACGCGATGCGCGAGGAAGTCGTCATGTGAACGGATGGGATGGCATATGTTGAGTTAGCAGCAGCGCCTGTCACTGCACGGCGATGCTACTGAGGAGTCCCAAGCCGGATGGGCACGAAGATGGCTGGACATGAGTCCACGACTCTTGGAAGAGAGTTATCTACTTCAGCTTCGTATGTTGTAATCGACAGCGGCGACACCCCATTAGAACACGGTCTCTCTTGACTGAGATGGAGATACCGTGAGACGCGAATACGGTGACCGTTTCTATGCCAAAATGAGACGAAAGCTGTCAAAGGAATTGTTGGATGCGTGTTGATTTAGAAAGCAGCACGTGCGGAGATTGAAGAAATGCTCGCAAGACCGCTACGCAGGTCAAAAACGGATGCGGGCGATCTCGTCGCTGGACATCTTAGACGCCTTTCGTTTATCAGGCAACAAAGCCACTCTGGAGTGGTCTTGGATGTTCTGCCTGTTATTCCAGACCAGATATTCTAGCCCGATGGTCCAGTTAGAAAGGTGGCGCTTTGCGACAAGTGGCGTGAACGATCTCTGTCGTCGAGTCATCAACCGTAACAACCGCCGTCTCAAACGATCTCTTGAACTTGGCGCACCAAACATTATCGTTCAAAACGTAAAACGTATGCTAGCCAAAAAGAAGCGGTCGATGCCTCACTCGATAACGGTCGTCGTAGCCGTGCCGTAACAGGCGTCCGCAGCAACGTGCGCCTCAAGTCCCTCTCTGCGCGTAGTGAAAGGAAACCGCAAGGTCGTTTCCGTCAAAAGCTCTTTAGGAAACGTACGACTACCTCGCTCGCTCCCGGTAGTGTCGTGAACGCCCAAACCTCAAGATGTACCAGTAATGTGGTTGTCAAAGAAATGGCCATCGAACTCTTCAGGCAACTTTTCGTTATGAAAGATCGGTGGGGCGTGGCATTGCGCAGCATTGGGAGAAGTGCTAAGCGCGGCTGATCGAAACACAAAGATACACAGCACCCGGCCAGTAATTGAAGAAGCATCAGCGAACACCCAGTGCTCCTCAAACCGGGCACCTACCGCTCCACCGTTTGGGGATCCGCCTTCGAACCAACGCTCGGTTGAAGGTCGGGCAATTCGTTTGCAACTCACTGGTCCGTGAAGCGGCAGCGCGCTTTGACGGTGACCAAATCGTCGGTCGTCTACTGTCTGACAATACTCAAGAAGCTCGCCGAAGCGCGCTTGCCCGCGTGGCGGCGCAAAACATCTTGAACAAAGATGGTAAGCCAGTTGTTACGCCCATCTCAGGACATGGTCTTGGGAACTACCTACGACCTTGGAAGAGGCTGCGCATTGCTGAAGGTTTGGTCAGTGTGACAGTCTCTGAGGCAGAGATTGCTTACCAAAAACGTGACTGCGTTCACCTCCACACCCGGATTGCGATTCCTGCTGAAGCTTTGGTTGATGGCCATTCTCCCCGCTGATTGGCCAAAGGAACGTCATGGTAACGACCGTTGGGAAATTGCTCTTCAACGAAATCATGCCTCAGAGTTCCTTACACTCAATGAGCCATACATGAGAACTTAGAAGACGCAGATAAGTACTTCTTAGAGCTGGGGTAAATGTGAAGCGATTGCGGCGATGGACTTAGTCCCACCATTTGAAGAAGAGACTTAGGGGCGCATTATCGCACCAGGGTTCTTCAAACGTTCAAGTACCGAAACTTCTGTTATGTTGGACCGCATGAAACTTGGGTTACAAGTTTCTCAACTCGTGCCAGGATTGCAGGGGCTGGCCGACGTGTCCGTCTGGAATCTGAGGTGAAATCTTAGAAAGCCCCACACAGCCGTGTTGACAGCATTACCAAGCAATATGCGTCGTGGTTTGATTACGGACGACGACGTTACGAATCCGTTATTGGACATGGGAACAAGCTAGGATCAAATTCCAGAAAATTGCGTAAGTCCTTACTGCATGAACCCAATCGCGATGTCTGACTCGGGGCCGTAACATCTCTAACTTTACTGATTAGCTGGGATGCCAAGAACATGGCGGCATATCTGGTCGAATCGTTGAATTGCCTATCCTCTTCCGTAAGGGTTGTCTGTCTTGGAAATGTTTATCTCGACCACAGGGCGCGTAAAGGATAATAAATACAGCCTGAGCCGCCGACTCTGGTTACTTAACTCGTCGTTTTGGTTGACGTGGCGCAAAGATGTGTCATCGTGAAGACGACTGTGGTATGGAAAACCAAGTAATTATGACAGTTCGATGCTGCATTATGGATGGTAACTCGTCATTGAATCTCTGGAAGAACGTTTGATTGGGCGTTGCGCGTAAAACAGTTCGTCACCCAGAAACAGGCCAGAAAGTGGTAAAGCTAACACATTATTGGGTATGGCAGATGCCATCGTGGCAACGAGGATTGAAGAAGTAACCATTCGTTCGGTCTTCACCTGTGATACCAACCACGGGGTATGTAAGTATTATGGTCGCAACTTAGCGACTGTGGTTCTGATAAAGTCGGCGAAGCAGTGATTACTCCATTGCCACTCAATCCATCGGGGAACCACAGTACCAGCTGACCATGCGTACCTTCACACCGGTGGGGTTGCGGGTGTTGGCGATATCACCAAGGTTTGCCGTATTCAAGAAATCTTCAGCTCGTCATTCAAAGACAGCAACGCGATTACTGATGGCGGGATTATTAGATCAATTGTTGAGAAAGAGATCCGACCGTAACCGTGTTTATCACAGTTAAGGGCGTGACGGATACCCGTACTTACAATGCCTTACACTTCCCGTCTCAAGGTTGCGGAGAGCGACTGGCGTGAAACGTAGTCAGAAAAGCCTTAACTGGGTTCAATCGATCCTGGGGAATTACTCGTGTAACTGATGTCTTGATATGCGAAACTACTTGTTCCGCGAGGGTTCTGGCGGTATACCGTGGTCGGGTGAAATCGGCGACAAACACGTCGAAGTAATGGTTCGTCAAATGTTGCGTAAGGTTCGTGTTATGGACCGCAACTGGCTGACATCTTGCCATGAGTGCCTTACTGGATATCTCAGACTTCGCCATAGGCCAACTGCCTGACGCTCTTCAAGCCGGTGAAGTGCCAGCGACAGCTCATGCAGTCCTCGTGGGGAGTTACCAAGGCTGCCTTGGAAACTAAGTCCTTCATCTCTGCCGTCCTTCCAAGAGACAACTCGTGTCTTGACTGATGCTGCTATCCGTCAGTAAGAAAGGGCGACTCTCCTTGGTCTTAGAGGAAGACGTTACAAATTGAGTAGGATGATTCCAGCCGGGACCAGGATGACCCGTTGCGTAAGTTTGGAAACCAACATTCAACCACCTGTTGTCAGACGGAAGACGAGAAGACATTGAATTGATCAAGCACCTGCTAAAGGCCTAGACCTTCAAAGTGCTAAGCCAATAGGCTGGGAGTCTTTCGCCTGTCAATAATGGAAAGGCCTGAGTTTCTCCTGGGAAATCGAGTTTTAGAGAGACAGGATGTTGTCCGAAAGATGGTGGAACCGATTCTCTAAAGTTCCGAAACACGCAGCGTGTATACGGACGGTCAGGCGAGAAAATGGCTAATTTTCAGTGTGTCGGTGATATCGCTGGTGATCTGCTATAATAGAGGACAGACGGGAGGTGCTCACATGGTAACAAAGGAAACTGATTCAACAACGTGCTGTTTTCTAAGTACCCTTTGTCGAGATTTGGAAGGCGAGGAGTCCTGGGTGAGAGGTTTTTCTGCTGGCTCTACACGCTTCAAGGTCAGGACGATCCCTACTCAGATGTCGATCTCCGTCTCATTGTCATCGACAAATAAAAGCCAAGCGTCAAGTCTATGAATGGTGGCTACGTGGTCACCTGAGTTTGCTCTTTGTTGAGAAGAGTTAAAGCGACGTCAATGCCTCCTTTGCTGAGCATTTTATCAGGTTAGAGGGTGCTGGCTTACTATGCTTCGGAACTTGAGCCAGTGTCTGGTTCAAACAAAATTCAAGTCGTTTGGGACCGGAAGGCATGATTGAACCTATGCCGACAATCTTCCCACGCGCCTTGGTTGTCAGTCAACCAGGCCATGATTGACCACTATTTAGGCCAAAGTGCCGCCTACCTCCATACCTTGCGCGTGAGGTGTGATGCGAGCGAGATTAACTACTGCATGCAATGTATCTTGATGATGCGCAATGTTCTGTCCGGCCCTCCTGGTGCCTGAAAAGGCCGCCTTGCAGCGATATTGGCGACTGGTCCCGCTATGAGGCGCCCAACTCAGTTCTCCAGCCAATCCCAACAGCAATGGATCGGAGAATTGATTTCGCTCAGACAAAGCGGTCGATCCGTCATTTCTGCCTGGATGCTTAATCAACAAATCAAACGGAGGTCTTGGTACGATTTGGTTGTGATTACCTAGTTCCGAGCCCGGCTGGCCCTCACATGTACTGTGGAAGAGACTCGCTAATTGGCTTGTTCTCTTACGCCCATCTAGCTTGCTGGGCAATCGAGATGCGTGTTGGTCCCACCAGCTAGGTGGTTTGCCAGTCTCCCGCTATTTTGTGCTGTGGGTGAAAAGATCATGACACTGGGCACTTTCGGTGCAACCAAGATGTATGGGCTTTTTGATAGAGCCGTCAAGACAGCACCAGGAGAAATTAAATGGCCCCGAGACAGCATCAAGATGTCCAGGCTGGACTTAACGACCAGCTTTTGGTCGTCGTGGGAAAATAAGCTCAAATGGCAGAAGCGAGGTGCTTGAACCCACTTTGCAGCGGGCTTTAGCCGGGATCATTTATCTGCCCAAATCTTGCACGAATACAGTGAGATTGACAAAGAAACCTTGAAGAAAGAAAATCCCCTGTTCGTGTGGCAGGCCGTATGGTCTCAAACGTGGTAAAGGAATAGGCTGGTTTGCCCATCTCTTAGACATGGATGGCGAAGATTCAAATCTACGTCTCACCAGATTCCAGTAGGTGAAGAATGAGTTTACCAATGGTTTGAAAGGCCGCGAGACTTGGCGACATTGTCGGCGTTGTCGGCTATGTCTTCAAGAACCAGCCACAGGTGAGCTTTCGGTCTTCGCCCAAGAATTCCATCCCCTAACCAAGGCTGCGTCCTCTGCCGGATAAATACCGCCCATGGCTAGCAATGTGAGAGCAACGTTGCGCCAACGTTACTTGGACCTGTATTAGCCAACGAAGAAAGCCGCGACCTTTATGCTTGCGTTCCACCTGAGTTGTGCGCGAAATCCGCCGTTTCTAGACGACCAAGGTTACTGAGAGTTGAAACACCAGTTCTGCATATAACCATCGCAGGTGGAGTGCACCGCTCGTCCATTCGTAACCCACCACAATGCGCTTGGATATGGGCTCTCTCTCACATCGCGACTGAGTTGCCTCAAACGCTTGGTAGTTGAAAAGTGCAGGATTGAGAAAGGATGCAGGAGTGAGGGCGGATCTTTCGCATGATTGAGGATGATACACGCAACGAGAATTTACCACTATCGAGATGTTATGCGGCTTGCCAAGTTTATACAGATGTCATGGACTTGATTGAAGGCATGTTGAAGAAGGTGGCTGAGCGTGTCCTCCAACAAGACTGAGCTTGGGTATGCTGGTCACACTATTGAGTTGCAAGGTCAACCTTGGAAAGCTCGTCGCCGTATGGTAGACTTGATTAAAGAAGTTACAGGTGTGGACTACAGCTGAGCCATGGGACTTCGGCAAAGCCAAAGCTTTGGCTAGGGAGCATCGGTGTAGAACTCGAAACGAGCCACGATACTGCAGCTGGAGCATGTCATCAATGCGCTGTGTTCGAAGAGCACTTCCAGCGAAGATAAGTGTATCCAACCAACCTTCGTTTACGATACCACGGTGGAAGTATCTTACATGATGGCTCGTACAAAGAACGAAGAAGACCCACGCTTCACTGATAGATTTGAGGCTCTTCATTGTAGGTGAGAGGCGCTTAACGCCTGTCCTGGAGTTGAGCGAGTCAGTTGATCAACGTCCAGCGTTTTGAAGCGCAAATGGAAGAAAAGAACAAAAGAACGATGAAGCTCAGCCAATGGATGATGAGGTTCGATGAAGCGCTGGAATATGGGGATGCCTCCAGCACAATGGTGGTTGGGGCTTGAGGATTGACTATCTGGTAATGCTCTTCTACGGGCGCTACTGCTATCACGCGACGTCCTCCTCACTTTCCAACTATGCCACCGTTCACTTAGAAACAAAGTGTATCAAAAGAGGACTTCTATATAAGTCCTCTAGCAGAAATGGAAGGAGTTAACGAATATATACTTGAAATTAGCGCTATAAAGCACGATAGTTAGGATCTTTACACTGCACTCCAAGAATGCACACTTGCAAAAATGAGTTGACTGACGAGGTCAAAGAAATACGTGCAAATGAGATTCCGTAAATTGTTGGCGTTTTCTGTTTTGAGGAGGAGTATTGATGAAGGAGTCCATTATTTTCGTCAGCAGTTGAGAGAAAAGGATTCTTAATCTTAACCCATCGTGGTGTAGAGGAGGAGAGACATCTGAAAATACGATAAAGTCTACTCAGTTGGCCTATCAGTTGGGCTCAGATTTAGTAAGTGAATATTGCTCGTTCTAAAGATGGGGTCTACTATTTTGTTCCATCATAACAACGAGAAAAAGATTACTAGGGGTGAAAATGGCGCATTAGAAAATTGATAGCGCTGAGATTGATGCACTCGCTTATTTGAATTGGGATTGGTGATGATTTCGGGATATCATCTAGAAGCTGAGTGATTTTCTTGCTTCAGTTACCAGTAATGATGGGCTGGTTAAACAAACTGACCGTTCATGGTTTGTGGGACGACCAAAGCTTTTTATGAGGCCTATTTGTAGATACACAAACACTGAGATCGTATTCTTTCAAAGTCCACTAGGAAGATGAACTTCTGTTGGCTAAGTTGATTTCGCATGGAGCTCGATGTGTTTTACATGCCGATTTTACGCCGAGCAAATGGGCATGTCCTGTGCAGTGCTTATCCTTATGTTCACGTATGTATTGGAGCAGGTTGGCCTTGCGACAGAGGAAAATTCACCTCTGCTTGCTGCTGATTGGCGATCTTCGCTCCGTGAAGCTGGATACCCTGGTGTTGCTTAACGGTAGTAATATTGGAGTAAAGACGTAATCTTATCAATTTGACGAGGACCATACGTTCTCAGTCCATCAGGAGGATAGGGACATATTGTGGCACATCACGTCAGATGTTATTCAAACTGAGACTGGCCATTTCTGCTCGCATTACATGAGAACTGCCAAAAATAAAGGAGGATTAAAATGTTTAAGAAGTTAAAGATGTTGTTGCTGGGTTAGCGAGTATTCTCCAGCAGTTACTGCAAGGGTGTACTGCGGTTCAAGCTGGAAGCAGACAGTCGCAAAGGAGCTCGTTGTTTACTCGAGTGCGGTATCTAACCAGCGGACGTGGCGATTGGTTAATTGAAAGAAAGCTGCAGAAGCAGGGTTTAAAAGTGGAGTGTTGAGAAGTTCCCGGTGGGGGAGTGCTGATCGATTAATTGAGATAGTCAATTGCAGATGTAACTTTTTGGCTTAAAGTGTTATCGAGATACAATAAAGCTTAAAAGAAGATGTTTGAAACCATACTAAGCCGGCTTGGGCAGATGAAGTAACTGAGGGCTCGCAGGCCCAGACGGAAACTATTGGCGAGTGCGGTCGTGCCATTGGTTTTTGATGGGAATGAATCGCAAACTATGCCGAAGAGCTGGACTGGTTTAACGGATCCTGAGTATCAAAGGTCGGTACGGGATTTTTGCTCTCTCAGGTGGGACGCCACGAGTTTTGGCTGGTATCCTGGCGCGTTACGCAGACAGATGGTGAAAGCTTGGGTATCCAGGAAGAAAGGATGGGAAGTAGTTAGAAATATATTCAAAAATGCCCATGTATATCTATGCACTGAAGGGAGATCACTTGCACCGCCATTATTGAAGGTGAAAGTACAAGTACGGTCAAGTATGTGGGAACGGCATCGTAACTAGAGAAGAACATAACGTTAAAATGCAGTTACTATGCGCAGAAATCGGGATGCCCTTTCGTTTCTGAACATTTAGGGATTGTTAAAAACTCTGAAAGTTAGAGAGTGTTGAATTTATCAGTGGTTCGGTAGCTTGAAATACAATTTGTGAGCAAGTATTCAGTCAATTCTGTGAATAAGAAGGTTTGGAAAAGCTCAGATTACGTTAAAGAGTTTGTTTCAAAGACTAGTAACAAAGATATTGATGGAATTTGTTGGTCACTGATTGACCAATGGGTGGTTGCGAATTTGTCCAATAATCAATTTGGGCTATAAACAGAGAGAGATTACACAGGATCAAGTTGTGAAATACGTAACTTC
>BNJU01003318.1_pt1 | contig 61612 bp, 68 predicted proteins | sample 8539281 | NCBI WGS metagenome assembly BNJU01 (sample SAMD00202456, study PRJDB9452) | human saliva metagenome | isolation source: human saliva | place: Japan
TTTCGGTACATAGAACGTTTTTTTGCTAGCGATTTCTTCCAGCGGTTTGCGGGTACTTTCAAGCGGTAATTGCCAATATTGACCTTTTTAATTGACCTTGGTTTTTCCTGCCAAAATTCATCGTAGTTGAATAGGATTTTACTGCGCGCAGATAAACGGTATTTACCTTGTGAAGTGTGAGGGATACCGATTAATTCACATTGCCATTTTTCAGCTAACAAGCGGAAAACATTCATCAACATAAACATTGGACGAACACCGTGTAATTCTTTTGTGGCTTGTTTCACAGCTTCTTGCGCCTCTTCATAAGAAGGACCTTGAATGGAGGCAATGAGTAATTTATTTGGTTTTAAGAAGGTGAAAGAAGCATCATAAATGCTACGCCCATCATTGTCTTTTAAGTTAATGGAAAAATAACCTTCAAAAGGGTCAATCTGGTTGATGTTGAAATAAATACCAAGTTGATCCGTTAATTGTGCTAATAAAAGGGATTTTTCTTGGAGTAGTTTTTTACAAAATTCTACGCCCATTTTTTCTTCAAGCATTAGCAGATTATTGGTAATGGCATTGAGTCGATCGGTTGCAGAAAAACGTTTGTCACAATAGGTGGCAAGCAATGCATTAAAACGATATGGATTTTGTTGAAAAAGCGGAATCCAGGTTTGATTATCATTTAAGAAATCAACCAAAGCATCACATTGTTTTTTAAATAAAAATTTACGTCCGTAATAACGGGCTTTATCCCTTAATTGTTTTTTTAATGGATGATTACAAGAATCGGGCAGTAATTCTTGAAAGGTCGCGAAAGTAATAGTTTGTTTTGCTGTCATAATGGATAAAGTGCGGTTATTTTTTCAAACGTTTTTTATTGGGTAAAATCATGCTGATTTTTGACCGCACTTATTGTACCTGTATTCCATGGTTTTTCCAATTAAGCATCAATAAAGGTGGTTCTTTACTTGCCTATTTTCTCGATTTGTCCTTAATATGCCAAATCCTACCTTGAATTTATGCAACTCATCCCCATATTCAATAAAATTATAGAATTGATGTAAGAGAGATAATTATGAACGCCAAAAGAACTCAACAACGTACACTTCCTGTGTTGCCATTACGGGATGTTGTCGTTTTCCCTTATATGGTGATGCCACTTTTTGTTGGGCGCGCAAAATCGATTAGTGCCCTTGATGAAGCCATGAATGAGAGCAAACAATTATTATTGGTGTCACAAAAGCAAGCGGATTTGGAAGAACCTACCGTTGATGATGTATTCGATGTCGGGACGATTGCGAATATTATTCAACTATTAAAATTGCCAGACGGCACGGTGAAAGTGTTGGTGGAAGGGCAACAACGCGCGAAATTAATCAATTAAATGATGGTGAAGACCATTTTTCAGCGGAAGTCACACCGATTGAAACCACGTTTGGTGATGAAAAAGAATTAGATGTGGTGAAGGCAGCTGTTTTAAATGAATTTGAAAGCTATCTTCAACTCAATAAAAAAATTCCTGCAGACGTTTTAGGTGCGCTTCAACGTATTGATGATGCCGATCGTTTAGCTGATACCATGGCCGCGCATATTCCAGTGACTGTTCGTCATAAACAAAGCGTATTAGAACTGGCTGGTGTACAAGAGCGTTTAGAATATTTACTTGGCATGATGGAATCTGAAGCGGATATTCTTCAAGTTGAAAAACGAATTCGTGGCCGTGTGAAAAAACAAATGGAGAAAAGCCAGCGTAACTATTATCTTAGCGAACAAATTAAAGCGATTCGCAAAGAAATGGACGATGGTGAAAGCGAAGATACTATTGATGAAGTTGAGCAACTTCGTCAAAAGGTTGAAGCTGCAGGTATGCCAGCAGATGTGCGTGAAAAAGTAGAGAGTGAGTTACAAAAACTCAAAATGATGTCAGCGATGTCTGCGGAAGCAACGGTGGTGCGTAGCTATGTTGAGTGGATGCTTCAAGTGCCATGGCATAAACGCACTAAAGTGAAGAAAGATATCGCAAAAGCACAACAAGTCTTAGATGCGGATCACTACGGTTTAGAACGTGTGAAAGAACGCATTTTAGAATACCTTGCGGTGCAAGCACGTTTAAACAAAATCAAAGGTCCAATCCTTTGCTTAGTCGGGCCACCAGGGGTAGGTAAAACCTCACTAGGTCAATCTATTGCGAATGCCACAGGTCGTAAATATGTGCGTATGGCATTAGGTGGAGTACGTGATGAAGCAGAAATCCGTGGTCACCGTAAAACTTATATTGGTGCATTACCGGGTAAATTGATTCAAAAAATGGCAAAAGTTGGCGTGAAAAACCCACTCTTCTTGCTTGATGAGATCGATAAAATGTCTTCGGATATGCGTGGTGATCCTGCGTCAGCCTTGTTAGAGGTGCTTGATCCAGAACAAAATACTACCTTCAATGATCACTATCTTGAAGTGGACTACGATTTGTCTGATGTAATGTTTGTGGCAACCTCAAACTCCATGAATATTCCTGGTCCATTGCTAGACCGTATGGAAGTTATTCGTCTTTCTGGTTATACCGAAGATGAAAAACTCAATATTGCGATGCGTCATTTGTTGCAAAAACAAATTGAACGTAATGGATTGAAAAAAGGCGAATTAACTATCGAAGAAAACGCCATTTTAGATATTATCCGTTATTACACCCGTGAAGCTGGTGTGCGTGGATTAGAGCGTGAAATTTCTAAAATCTGTCGTAAAGCGGTGAAGAATTTATTGGTCAATCCAAAAGTGAAATCCATTACCGTTAATTCAGATAACTTGCATGACTATCTTGGTGTGAAACGTTTTGAATTCGGTAAAGCGGATACGCAAAACCGTGTAGGCGAAGTAACAGGCCTTGCATGGACAGAAGTGGGCGGTGATTTACTGACCATTGAAACCGCTTCAGTGGTAGGTAAAGGTAAATTAACCTTCACCGGTTCATTGGGCGATGTGATGAAAGAATCTATCCAAGCTGCGATGACTGTAGTCCGTGCACGTGCGGAAAAATTGGGTATCAATTCTGAATTCCATGAAAAACGTGATATTCATATTCACGTGCCAGATGGTGCTACACCAAAAGATGGTCCAAGTGCAGGTATCGCAATGTGTACCGCATTAGTTTCTTGCTTAACGGGTAACCCAGTGCGTGCCGATGTCGCGATGACTGGTGAAATCAGCTTACGCGGTAAAGTATTACCAATCGGTGGATTGAAAGAAAAATTACTTGCGGCACATCGTGGTGGTATTAAAACTGTATTGATTCCAAAAGATAACGTGAAAGATTTGGAAGAAATTCCAGATAACGTAAAAGAAAATCTTGCGATTCATGCGGTAGAAACCATTGATGAAGTGTTAGGCTTAGCGTTAGAAAATCCACCCGAAGGCATTGAGTTCGTAAAAGTGGAAACGAAAGCGAAAGCACCACGCCGTAAAGCTGCGACTAAAACAGCAAGAGCGGTCAATTAATGACTCATTTTTAGGGCTTGTGAAAACAAGCCCTTTTGACTTTTAATTATGCAAAAATTTCCCCCTCTTTCCCTTTATGTGCATATTCCCTGGTGTGTGCAGAAATGCCCTTATTGTGATTTCAATTCGCATGCACAGAAAGGCGCAATTCCTGAACAAGAATATGTGCAACATCTGATCGCCGATCTTGAGGCAGACTTAGAGAAATATCAGGCTAGTATTCAAAATCGTCCACTCCATTCAATTTTTATTGGTGGTGGCACGCCGAGTTTATTTTCAGCGGAAAGTATCAAGTTGTTATTGGCAGAAATTCAACGTCGCATTCCTTTTTCCGAGAATATTGAAATAACTATGGAAGCCAATCCTGGCACCGTGGAAGCAGAGCGTTTTAAAGGTTATGTGGATGCGGGTGTAACACGTATTTCCATGGGCATTCAAAGTTTTAATGACGATAAATTACAACGTTTAGGACGTATTCATAATGCGGCGGAAGCTAAAAGTGCGGTCAGTTTGGCGAAAGTTTCTGGGTTAAAAAGTTTCAATCTAGATTTAATGCACGGCTTGCCAAATCAAACGCTTGAGGAGGCTTTAGATGATTTGCGACAAGCCATAGAGCTTGCTCCGCCACACCTTTCTTGGTATCAACTCACCATTGAACCCAATACCATGTTTGCTTACCGTCCGCCTACATTGCCGGATGATGATGAGCTTTGGGATATTTTTGAGCAAGGTCACCAACTTTTAACCGAAGCCGGTTATCAGCAATATGAAACATCCGCTTATGCGAAACCGGGCTTTCAGTGTCAGCATAATTTGAATTATTGGCGATTTGGGGATTATTTGGCGATAGGCTGTGGCGCACATGGAAAACTCACTTTCTCAGATGGAAAAATTTTACGTTTTTCTAAAACAAAGCATCCAAAAGGGTATTTGCGAGGTGAGTACCTTTATGAAGAAAAAAACGTGGAAAAAAATGACCGCGCTTTTTGAGTTTTTTTATGAATCGCTTCCGCTTACTGGAAGCGGTGCCAAAAACAAGAATTTGAGCATTATACGGGGCTTTCGCAAAGTGCGGTCAAAAATCAAATTGATTTTTGCCATTCAACAGAATTATATCGTCGAAACACTGGATTCTTGGCAGATCACCGAACACGGGAAATTGTTTTTGAACGAGCTGTTAGCGCTTTTTTTCGATGAATAAAATTTTTTCATCATCACGAATAAATTTTTACACTTGTTTATTTAATAGTGTCGTATTAAAGTAAGGCAAACGTTTACGTTGTTATCCACGATTTAAAAGGGAGAGAAAAATGGACCAATTAGAAATGAAAAAATTAGCGGCACGTGCGGCGTTAAAATATGTTAAGCCCGATACCATTGTTGGCGTGGGAAGTGGTTCAACAGTGAATTGTTTTATTGAAGCCTTAGGTGAATTAAAAGATCAAATTCAAGGCGCGGTAGCAGCATCTAAAGCCTCAGAAGAATTATTACGTAAACAGGGCATTGAAGTATTTAGTGCTAACGATGTATCAAGTTTAGATATTTATGTGGATGGCGCAGATGAAATCAATCCACAAAAAATGATGATCAAAGGTGGCGGTGCGGCACTGACTCGCGAAAAAATTGTGGCGGCTTTAGCGAAAAAATTTATTTGTATTGTGGACGCTAGTAAACAAGTGGATGTGTTAGGTAGCACGTTCCCATTACCAGTAGAAGTCATTCCAATGGCACGTTCACAAGTTGGTCGTAAATTAGTCTCTCTTGGTGGTGCCCCGGAATATCGTGAAGGCGTGGTGACTGATAACGGCAATGTGATTTTAGATGTACATAATTTTGCGATTTTAAATCCAGTGGAAATGGAAAAAGAATTGAATAATGTCGCGGGTGTGGTAACAAATGGTATCTTTGCCTTACGTGGGGCGGATATTGTGATTGTTGGTACACCAGACGGCGCAAAAATTATTGATTAATAAAAATAAGGAAGCAAACATGACAAACAAAGTCTCACTCGACAAATCAAAAATTAAATTTGTGCTATTAGAGGGCGTGCACCAAAGTGCATTAGATACCTTACATGCGGCGGGCTACACCAACATCGACTTTTACAAAAAAGCTTTAGATGGTGATGAGCTAAAAGAAGCGATTAAAGATGCGCATTTTATCGGCTTACGTTCACGTACCCAATTAACTGCAGAAATGATTGAAGCTGCACCGAAGCTTATTGCTATTGGCTGTTTCTGTATCGGTACCAACCAAGTGGATCTTAATGCAGCAAAAATGCGTGGGATTCCAGTATTTAATGCACCGTTCTCTAATACACGTTCTGTGGCTGAATTAGTGTTGGGTGAGATTTTGCTCTTAATGCGCAATATTCCTCAAGCGAATGCCGATGTGCATCGTGGTTTATGGAATAAATCGGCAGTGGGTTCTCATGAAGTACGTGGCAAAAATTAGGTATCGTGGGTTACGGCCATATTGGTTCGCAATTAAGTATTATTGCGGAGTCTCTAGGGATGGAAGTATATTTCTACGATATTGAAAATAAATTGCCATTGGGTAATGCAAAACAATTACACACACTTGAAGAGTTATTAGGTTCTTGCGATGTGATTTCGCTTCATGTACCAGATTTACCTTCAACCCGTAATTTAATGAGTGTTGAACGTATTGCGCAATTAAAACAAGATTCTATTTTAATCAATGCAGCACGTGGTACGGTAGTGGATATCGATGCTTTAGCTGCAGCACTTGGACAGGGTAAAATCCGTGGTGCAGCGATTGACGTATTCCCTGTTGAGCCTGCATCAATCAATGAAGAGTTTGTTTCTCCACTACGTAAATTTGATAATGTGATCTTAACCCCGCATATCGGTGGTTCGACTGCGGAAGCACAAGAAAACATTGGTTTTGAAGTGGCGGGTAAATTTGTGAAATATTCAGATAACGGCTCAACCCTTTCTTCCGTGAATTTCCCAGAAGTTTCTTTACCAGAACACGTTGGCACAAAACGTTTACTTCATATTCACGAAAACCGTCCAGGTGTATTAAACAAATTGAACCAAATTTTCGTTGAAGCTAATCTTAATATTGCAGCACAATATTTACAAACTGATCCGAAAATTGGTTATGTGGTTGTGGATGTTGAAACAGATGATGCATCACCATTATTAGCGAAACTTCGTGAGATTGAAGGCACAATTAAAGCACGTGTGTTGTATTAATTTGAAAAATTAAGCAAAAACTGACCGCACTTTGTGTGGGATGAAAAGCAAAATGGGCAAAGTAAGTTAGTTTACTTTGCCCATTTTTATTAACTATTTGTAGCTTACATTTATTTGATCATCGCCTTAAATAGATTGCGGCGATCAGAATTAAATGTCGGCTGTGCGGTTGGTATGGATAAAACCATACGCAAACAATCTTGTGTGAGTTGAACTGCTTGCTCATTAGTCAGATTTGGATCGAGCGGTGAATGTAAGGAACAACTTAAATATTGCGGTACATTTTCAAGACTACTAACGGCGAAAGTAAGTGCTTTGTAAGGCAGTTGCACAGTGAGTTTATTACCTAATTCACGTGGTTCCCATTGTTGTTGAGGGCCAGGTAGAATCACCACACTCATCATCCATGGCGTTAATACTGTGCCAATCCATTGGTCTTCGAATAAAACAAATTTAGGGCAGAAACACTCGATGCCTTTGTGATAAAAAGGGAGATCTTGCATTTCAGGTACAATGTTTTGCATTTCGGCAAGGAAAATCTCCGTTGGGTTTTCTTCAAAGCCAGAAACAGAGTTTAAAAAGTGTAGAGTTTTTACCCGTAAACCTGAAGATTTACTGCTCTTCAGAGCCGTTGGCAAAGTAACGTTCAAAAACTTTTGCTTTTTTTGTCAGGTGTTTTTCGTGTCGATACATGGTTTATTTTTTTCAATATTAATAAGATTAAAGAATTGTGGAGAAACCTTAAAGAAAATTCCCCTCTTTTGTAAAGAGGGGTTAGGGGAGATTTAACACTTGTCTCGATTAATTAAGTCAAATCTCCCTCAGCCCCTCTTTTCTAAAGAGGGGAGTCTAGATTCAAACCATATTCAGCAATTACTTGATTTAACGTTTCAAAAACCTTTGGCAACACATTTTGTATCGTTTCAGTCAAGCCAATTCCAGATTCTAGCGATTCTGGTTGGATGCCGATGAGACAAAGGTATTTGGGGAATTCGTCCGTTAATTTCATTGCAGAAAGTACATCACAAATGCCGAGTTGGTGTGGCGAAATTTTGCGAGAGAAAAAGGTGGGTACTTGCTCGTCATGTAACACGACAATCTCACCTGGCTGTTTGTTAGCAAGCACGGCATCGACAATAATCAAATGCTCGCGATTTGCCATCGCATCCAGTAATTCCATGCCACAAGTACCACCATCGATAATGTCAAAGTGCGGTTGAATTTCAGGGCGTTTTTCAAGCTCCTGCACCACGCGCACACCGACACCTTCATCACTTAACAAAATATTGCCGACGCCAAGAATTAACGGCTTCATTATAACACCTTCACTTCAGTCACTTCGCCGTTTTCGGTATTAACGACGTGTACGGCACAGGACATACAAGGGTCGAAAGAGTGAATGGTTCTAACCACTTCCAATGGTTTAGCCGGATCTGCCACCGGTGTACCAATAATGGAAAGTTCATAAGGACCCATTTGGTCTTGTTCATTACGCGGTCCAGCATTCCATGTGGATGGTACAACGGCTTGGTAGTTTTCAATGCGACCGTCTTTGATGACAACCCAGTGAGAAAGCATACCACGTGGTACTTCACCGAAACCAACACCACGGAATTCACCGCTTGCTGGAATATCTGTTTTGATATACGCCGTCATATCACCTTTAGCGATATTATCAATGAGCATTTGCCATTGAGCACTTAAAATGTCGTTGATCGCACAGCAATGCACGGTACGACCGATAATACGTCCAAGGGTGGAATGTAATTGATCGGTAGTTAACGTGTTACCAGTCAATTTCATAAATGCCTTTTAATTCATTGAAGTGGTTGACAGTTGGCGTGTCATTCGCAGCCAAACCACACATTAAATAGGCGAGAGGACCGACTTCGACAACTTTACCGTAGAATGTTGGCGCTTTTACCCAAGAGTATTTGCCATCATCTTGCCAGCCGGTGTATTTCGGACGAGTTAAACCCGCCCAAGGTTCTAATGGTTCATCATCTTCGTACCAAGCGTGTTTACCACTTTCTTTAATTCCTTTTACAACGAACTCATCTTTTTGTTGGTCGATTGCACGGAAAGTCGATAAATCGCCGTTTTCGATATAACCACCTTTTAGCATGAATTTAGAGTTATCTGCATCAATTGGGTATTCTGGCACAGATAAGTAGTTGCCTGATGTTTTACCTAAGCTTAACCATTCAGGATAGTAAGCGGCAAATACTGCCGCATCTACTTTATACACTTGGTTGATGAAGTCAGTTAAGCGGTCGATACAAGCTTTCACGAACAGGAGACGTTCTTGGTTTAGTACTGCTTGGGAATCTAAGTTAATTGGGTTTGCTACGCCACCAATCGCCAAGTTTTGAATATGTGGTGTTTTACTACCAAGTAATGCCACCACTCGGTTAGCATCACGTTGACATTCAAGGGCTTGCAAATAGTGCGCGACGGCAATGAGGTTCACTTCTGGTGGAAGTTTCATTGCTGCATGACCAAAGTAACCGTTAGCGAAAATACCAAGTTGTCCGCTGTCCACTAATGCCTGGATTTTTTTCTGTACGTTGCGGAATTCGTTAGCGCTGTTTAATGACCATGTAGAAACGCCTTTTAGCATATCTGTCGCTTTTTCAGGATCAGCTTGTAGCGCAGCAGTAATATCCACCCAGTCCATTGCGGAGAGTTGATAGAAATGTACGATATGGTCGTGAATGCTGTGCGCCGCAAGAATCATGTTACGAATGTACTGTGCATTGACAGGTACTTTAGCACCGATAGCATCTTCTACAGCACGTACGCTGATAATTGCATGTACTGTGGTACATACGCCACAGATACGTTGCATAATCATCCATGCATCACGTGGGTCGGCACCTTTTACGATATTTTCCATACCGCGCCACATGGTACCTGATGACCAAGCATTGGTGACGACACCGTTTTCAATTTCGCAATCAATACGTAAATGACCCTCAATACGGGTAATTGGGTCAATTGAGATACGTTTTTTCTGACATTATTCTGCTCCGCTAACTTTTTTTGCTGAATGCCGCTTTTTTTCGGCAATAATTTTTTTCTGAGTCTTCGGTATGTTTTTTTCTTTAAATACCGGTAATACAGGGAATAAACGAATGATTAAAATATAGGCACATACTTCAATCGAAACGAAACCGATTGAAATAAGCAATTCTTCCGCAGATGGGAAATATTGGTAGCCGTTGCCCGGATTATACATGATAAGCGAATAGTTCATACGCCATAATGCCGCACCGAGTAACATGCTTAATGCCGAAATAAATAACCAACGGGAATCTGATTTTTTCTCCCCAAGGAAGAGGGTTAGTAATGGTAATACCATCAACCAGACTTCCATCCAGAACATCCATGCTTCAAATTTAGTTAATTTATCGAAACCCACAACCATTTGCAGTTTGTCGTGATAAATCAATTCACCAAAACGCACCGCTAAGAAACAGAAAATTAATCCTGCGGTAACGCGTGCCAATTGAGTAAATAAATGACGTTCATCTGGTGTTTTTCCTGCAAGACCCGCTTTAACTAAGGAACCCTCAAAAATCACAATAGAGAAGCCCATAATGAAAGCAGTCAGCAAGGAGAGAATTGGTAGTGCTTCATAGCTTTGCCATACCGGATGGACTTTGTGACCAGCTACAATCATCAAGGAACCCATTGAAGATTGGTGCATCATTGGTAACAAGGCACCCAAGGCAATAATGAAAAACATGATTTTATTCAGTTTATTAAACCATTTTTTCAAGCCGAAGAAACCAAGCCATACAGGGGCAAATTCTAGGGTCACTACGATGATATACACCGTCATACAAAATGCTGTTTCAAATAGAACAGAGTTCGTGTTGAACTGGCCTGGAATGTAGAAATACGGCAAATGCCAATAACGCCCCATATCAATGGTGATAGATAAACCACCAAGGGAATAGCCGAATAAACTTGCAAGCAATGCTGGGCGAACAAGAGCGTGATATTTCCCTTTATTGAAAATATACACGGTCCAAGCGAGGGCCCAACCGCCACAGGCAAATCCTGTACCGACAAGTAAGTCAAAGGCAATCCATAAACCCCAAGGATAACCGCCATTAAGTGCGGTCACAGAACCAATACCGAAAACCAAACGTTTTAAAATTAATAAAACGCAAAGCACAGCAAGTGGTGCAAAAAAGAGAATTGCGGCAGAAACAAGGCGACCGCCTACCGGACGTGGATTACTCATGATGCTCATCCTCCGCTTCTTCGATTTCCTTGCGTGCCTGACGCATGGCTTCTTTTTGTGCTGCAATACGCTCAGCGATTTTATCGCCATGCATATTTTTGTAAGTCATAAAGGTTAAACCGGCAAGTGCGACTAATGGCAATGCTAAACCGCGATACAAGAAGTGTTGTAAATGCGCCGCACGAGAACCTGTCGCGACTTCATCTAAGTCAGGTAAACCAAGGTTAGTAAAAGGCACACCACTTAAGGCAAGTACCTGTGTACCACCACCTTCTTTTTCACCGTAGATGTGATATTGATATGCCGGCACGGGTAGCACGGTATTTATCTGTACTATTAACGTGTTGACGTGGGTAATCATATTCGGTGCCACGTAATAAGCTTAAACGACGTTTCGCTTCTGCCAATAATTCTTCACGTGTACCAAAAATAATCGCACCAGTCGGGCAAACATGACAGCAACCAGGTAATTCACCTTTGTCTAAGCGTTCAACGCCTTTTTGGTTACAGAGTTCACATTTGCTGATTTCACCGAATGGATTGTCGTAATCGTATTTTGGTACATCAAATGGACAACCTACCATACAATAACGGCAACCAGTACAAATATCGGGATCATATTTTACGATACCGGTTTTTGGATCTTTGGTGAGTGCTTGAACAGGGCAAACAGCAACGCAGTTAGGATCAACGCAATGCATACATTGCTTTTTCACATAAGCATAGCCGTTTTCGGTTTTATCTTTATTTGTGCCATCGCCATCACTCCATACTTGAATCACGTTACGAGTAAATGGCGTGAGTTTGTCGTTATTTGACCAAGTTTGATCACCTTTCGGATTAACGGGGGTGTGGTTTACGTTTTGACATTCAGCTACACATGCTTGACAACCTACACAAAGGGTAGAGTCGTAAAGCATTCCAAGTGCACCGGGAATGGGCTCAACCGCTTCTGTTGCTTGCACATTAGACACAGGCAAAGTAGAAGCAATTCCGCCAAGCATACCCGCTTTTAGAAATTTTCGTCTATCCATGTTATTTACCTGTATGTTCTTCTTTCTCTGCGGCTTTCGCTTCGGCACGCGCTTTATGTTGAATACTCAATTCACGTAGCGTCACTACACTTACACCGGCTAGGATGGCAGCCGCGCCACCTAATAAACCTATGGCAGTCATGGTTGCCCCTGAACCTTCTGTGTTGTTGACATCAGGTTTTTCAACACGTGGTGTAGGGTTTTCTACGCCCGCTAATTGGAAAATACCTTTGGTGAATCCCACACCTTTTTCGTTACAACCATAGCAAGGGTGTCCAATACCGACCGGCCAGTTATTACCGCCGACATCGCAGAATTCTAAGGTAGAGCAGTTGCCGTAAGTTTCTGGCCCTTTACAACCAAGATGATATAAACACCAACCGTTGCGGTGACCATAATCGCCGTATTCTTTGGCAAAACGACCAGCATCAAAGTGCGGACGACGATAGCAGTTTTCGTGAATTAAGCGATCGTAAGCGAATAATGGACGATTTAATTTGTCCATTGCGGGTAGTTTCTTATAAGTAAGAATATAAGCGACAGTTGCAAGGAAGTTATGTGGATTTGGTGGACAGCCTGGAATGTTAATTACCGGTGTGCCTTTTGGTAACACTTCAGATAAGCTGCTTGCACCAGTTGGGTTGCCACCGCTAGAAGGTACGCCACCCCATGCGGCACAAGATCCGATGGCAATGATGGCCGCCGCACCTTTAGCAGCGTCGCGAATGTGTTCTACAATCGGTTTACCTGCTACCATACAATAGACGCCGCCGTCTTTCACCGGAATAGATCCATCTACGACTAAAACATATTTTCCATAATATTGTTTAATTGCATTGTGTTTATTATCTTCAGCTTGTTCCCCGAAGGCTGCAGAAAGAGTTTCGTGGTATTCTAAGGAAATCATTTCCAATACCAAGTTTTCTACTGTTGGGTGGGTGGCGCGTAGTAAGGATTCAGTACAACCCGTACATTCTTGCGCACCAATCCATAATACTGGTGGACGTTTAGGTTCGGTTAAAGCAGCGGTCATTTCTGCACCCGCTTTTGAACTTAACCCCATAGTCGCCGCAAGTGCGGTACATAACTTCATAAAATCCCGACGAGAAACTTCTGCTAAAGCAGAAAATAATCCATCACTTCGTTGCATATAATCACTCCAATTGGCACGTTACTTGTATGGTTAATCTAACCATGATATGCCTTGATGGAGGAACTTTATTTGATCAGAATCAAAAACACCCTTATTTTCCTTACAAAATAAGAGGGTAAGTGATTATTTTTTTATTTGATTATTGAGAATGATTGTTATTTGTTGTGGCTTTCTTCACTTGAAGCATATGTTATTGCACGTTATATTTTTTTCAATCAAAAAGAAATGCTTTTTTTACCCTAAAAGAGAAATAACCAGGTGTGAAGATATGCTTTTATCGTTTATATCCAAACTTTGGATTAAAAATCTTTTTAAACATTGACCACAATTAATCTTGTTGAAGTGAGAAAAATGGGCAACAAAGATTATTCTATTTTGCCCATTTGGATAGATTAGTTATTAGCTGTTTGTGCTTTTTTACGTTCTAAGCGTAATACACCTAAATGTGTCATATAGCAACAGAAAATACAGCCTGCTACAGCGAATAATAAGAGGTAGAAGCCCGCATCCCAGCCGAATTTATCAGCCAAAATACCAAATAATGCAGTGCCAGAGAAACTACCTAGAATATAACTTAATAAACCGCGTAAGCCAGTTGCAGAACCTGCCGCGAAAGAAGGTACGAGCTCGATAGTTTGAAGTGAAGATAAGAACATTGGCACATAAATTAAGCATCCAATAATACCTGCACCGATGGTTACGGTTAATAAGTCACTACCGCCCCAGTAAACAAACATTGCTGCACCCACACCGAATAAGGTGATGATAGCAAGTGGCATACGGCGACCTTTGAAATAAGTATCAGTTAACCAACCGGCTAATAGTGTAGAAGGAATTGCTGCCCATTCAAAGATAGCAAAGGCCGTACCCATTTGAGCTTTAGTGAAACCTTTAGTTTCTAACAAATAAAGTGGTAACCAGGTTAATACACCAAAACGGATCATATAAGTGAATACGTCGATAAAAGAAACAAACCACACATTAATGTCTTTCATAATGTAATCACGGAAGATTTCCCATGTGGTTAAATTTACATTTTCTTCTTTTGTGACAACTAATTCTTCATTCTCACTTTCAAGAATTTTTCCAACGGGTGGTAAGCCTTCATTGTAAGTACGACCCGCACCGAAGATGTAGAAAATAATCGCAACAATAGTAGCAATTGCTACAGGTACAACAAAGTGTGCAGCTTGCCAATGCTCTTGACCTAACCAAGCGATACTAGCGCCCGCAATTGGTGCAACTAAACCACCACCTACGTTGTGAGAGATATTGAAGATAGCTGTTGTTACACCACGAGATTTACGTGGGAACCAGCTTGCAAGTACGATGTAAGCTGGACCCGCTCCCATCCCTTGGAAGATACCATTAAGCACACAAAGGAATAAGAATGCCCAGAATGATGCGCTAAAGCCCATCATCAAGTTTACCGCGGCCGACATCATTAAGCCGAAAATCATAAAGTGTTTCGGATTTGATTTATCTGCGATTGCAGACATGAAACCTTTACTTAAACCATAAACAATTAACATGGTACCAGAAATAAAACCGATATCTTTTTTTGGTGAAACCAAACTCGCTAATTAATTCTGGAGACGAAAGGAGGAAGTTATTACGTAAAATGTAGAACGCTGCGTAACCGATAAAAATGCCAAATAATGCATGCCATCTTAAGCGATTATAGCGTTCTCTAATTTCTGCATCAGGAATAGGTGTGCCTGGATTAGATTTTTAGGAATGAAATCATTTGATGATCCTTTAATTTTTTTAATACAACAAAAACTCATTTCTATACAAAAAAATGAGGTAGGTAATATAAGGAGAAAAAAATCGAGATGTCAAATAAAAAAATAACACACACTTTGACCGCACTTTTATTTCGCAAAATAGTCAGTTTTTTGCTATAATTCCACACAATTTTCATTACAAAATAGAGAAAAACTATGTCAGAAACACCGGTTACAGAAAATGCTTATGGTGCATCAAGTATTAAAGTCTTAAAAGGGCTTGATGCGGTTCGGAAACGTCCGGGCATGTATATTGGGGATACCGATGATGGAACAGGCCTACACCATATGGTGTTTGAGGTGGTGGATAATGCGATTGATGAAGCGCTTGCCGGCTATTGTTCCGATATTATCGTCACTATTCATGATGACAACTCTGTTTCCGTGCAAGATGACGGCCGCGGTATTCCGGTAGATATCCACCCAGAAGAAGGTGTTTCTGCAGCAGAAGTAATCATGACAGTACTTCATGCGGGCGGTAAATTCGATGATAACTCTTATAAAGTATCAGGTGGTTTACACGGCGTGGGTGTTTCGGTAGTAAATGCACTTTCTGATAAATTGCAATTAACTATTCGTCGTCAAGGCCATGTGCACGAGCAATTCTATCACTTAGGTGAGCCTCAAGGGCCTTTAACCGTTATTGGTGAAACTCAAGCGACGGGTACAACCGTGCGTTTCTGGCCAAGTCCAGAAATCTTTGCAATTACAACCTTCGATTATAAAATTTTAGCAAAACGCTTACGTGAGCTTTCATTCTTAAACTCTGGCGTATCGATTCGTTTAATCGACAAACGTGATGGCACGGAAGATCACTTCCATTATGAAGGTGGTATTCAAGCATTCGTTGAATATTTAAATAAAAATAAAAATCCAATTCATCCAAAACCATTCTACTTTTCGGCAGAAAAAGACGGTATTGGCGTGGAAGTTGCATTGCAATGGAATGATGGCGTAAATGAAAACGTTTATTGCTTTACCAACAACATTCCACAACGAGATGGTGGTACTCACTTAGCCGGTTTCCGTGGTGCATTAACTCGTAGCTTAAATAACTATATGGAAAGCGAAGGGTTACTGAAAAAAGAGAAAGTGAGCACATCAGGTGACGATGCACGTGAAGGTTTGGTCGCGATTATTTCGGTGAAAGTGCCCGATCCGAAATTCTCTTCACAAACAAAAGACAAATTAGTGTCTTCTGAAGTGAAAAGTGCGGTTGAATCTGCCATGAATGAGCGTATGCAGGAATATCTATTAGAAAATCCAGCCGATGCGAAGATCATTGTAAATCAAATTATTACTGCTGCACGTGCACGTGAAGCAGCACGTAAAGCCCGCGAAATGACTCGTCGTAAAGGCGCATTGGATATTGCTGGCCTTCCGGGTAAATTAGCAGACTGCCAAGAAAAAGACCCAGCTCTTTCAGAACTTTACCTCGTGGAGGGGGATTCTGCGGGTGGCTCTGCAAAATCAGGTCGTGATCGTAAAACCCAAGCGATTCTGCCATTAAAAGGTAAAATTCTTAACGTTGAAAAAGCACGTTTTGATAAAATGCTTTCTTCTCAAGAAGTGGGCACATTAATTACTGCGCTTGGCTGTGGTATTGGTCGCGATGAATATAATCCGGATAAATTACGTTATCACCATATCATTATCATGACCGATGCGGACGTGGACGGTTCACACATTCGTACTTATTGTTGACCTTCTTCTATCGTCAAATGCCAGAATTGATTGAGCGTGGTTATGTGTATATCGCTCAGCCACCACTTTATAAAGTGAAAAAAGGTAAACAAGAACGTTATATCAAAGATAATGACGAAATGGTGCAATATGAGTTAATGCTTGCGTTAGATGGTGCCGCGTTGCATATCAGTGCCAATGCACCAGCAATGAATGATTTAGTGTTTGAGAAATTAGTGAGTGAATATAACAATGTTCAGAAATTAATTACTCGCTTAAGTCGTTACTATCCGGAGCCATTATTACAAGGTTTGGTTTATCAACCACAATTAACCGTTGAGTTAATGCGTAATGAAAGTGCGGTCGAAAATTGGGCGAATTCTTTTGTGGCGTATTTAACTGAAAAAGAAACAGAAGCGCATTTATATTCAGCGAGAACGCAATTTAACAGCGAACGCCAAGTATATGAAGCCGTCATTACCGTTCGTAAACATGGTATTGATACCGATTACTTCATCAACTTTGATTTTGTGATGGGCAATGAATTTGCGAAGATTACCGCATTTGGTCAGCAGGTGAATGGCTTACTAGAAGAGGGCGCTTATGTTACTCGTGGTGAAAAAACGCAACCTGTTCAGTCATTTGAACAAACCGTTGAATGGTTGATGAAAGAATCACGTCGAGGCTTAGAAATCCAACGTTATAAAGGGTTAGGTGAAATGAACGCTGAGCAACTTTGGGAAACCACCATGGATCCAAATGCTCGCCGTATGTTAAAAGTATCGATTAAAGATGCTGTGGCAGCAGACCAACTCTTCACCACATTGATGGGAGATGAAGTTGAACCGCGCCGTGAATTTATCGAAATGAATGCGTTAAGAGCAAACTTAGACGTTTAGTCTAACACTCAAAAATATCATTAAAAATGACCGCACTTAGGGAAACCAAGTGCGGTATTTTTTTGAGTTAGATCACAAAAATAAAAAAATAATTCTCAATTTTATCTATTTTTTTCCTATTATTCTTTTTTATAATTCTACCTGTTTTTGCTATTTAAGGATAACAATATGAAAAAGAATACATTTTTAGCAGTGACCTATGGAATTTTGCCTATTGCTACGGTATCCATTTCTCTATCTTCTTTTGCAGAAGAACAATTAGAGACGATTAATGTTGAAGGTGAGCTGAGTGCAGAGCGACAAACGCAGTCAGCTGTTGAACATAAAACTGCATCAACTCTCCAAAAAGAGTTAGTGAGAGATACTCGAGATCTTGTGCGTTATACCACAGATGTTGGGATTAGCGATAATGGACGATTCCTAAAAGGGTTTTCTATTCGTGGAGTGGAAGGAAACCGAGTTGGTATTAGTGTAGATGGAGTAAATTTACCAGATAGTGAAGAAAACAGCTTATATGCGCGCTATGGTAATTTCAATAATTCACGCTTATTTGTTGATTCAGAATTGGTTCGGGAAATAGATATTGTCAGAGGTGCAGATGCGTTTAATTCAGGTAGTGGCGCATTAGGTGGCACGGTTTCTTATCGAACATTAGATGCTGCTGATATAGTCAAACAGGGACAAAAATTTGGTGGACTTATTCGAGGCGGATATGCGAGTAAAAATAGTGAATGGGTAAGAACTGCCGCCGTGGGATATGTAGGAGAGAAATTTGACGCTATTGTAGCTTATTCTCAACGCACAGGACATCAGATGAAAAGTCGAGGTGATGGTAGCATTGAGGATTCATCATCTCGTCAAATGCCAGACCCATCAAGTCATCGTTTTAATAGCTATTTGGTTAAATTAGGTTATCAGATTAACGCTCATCATCGTATTGCCTTTGGATTTACTGGGCAGAAAGGAGAACGTTATACTGATGAAAGAAGTTATGCGTTATATGGTGGAAGTTGGCGAGAAGCTAATGATGAGAATAAACGTCATAATTTTAATGTAAGTTATATTTATGCTCCAGATTCTGCTTGGTTAGCTTTTGCAAAACTTAATTTAGATTATCAAAAAACTGATCTAGCAGCAGTAAATTACAAAGGTGATAGACATTGGAAGACCAATGAAAAGGAATTGAGTGAAATTTTTTTGATCGTCGAATGAAAAACAACATTTAAACGAGCTACGATAGAACTAGAAAGTCAGCCATTTAAATTGTTGGGGGAACATACCTTTACGTTAACAAACTTTATCAGTGAACGAGAGTTTGAAAATATTAATTATGATAGAGCAGGGATTGGTCGCAGTTATGAATATTCTGATCTCTATACTATTCAGCGTCCGATTAAAAACAAAACAATATGGTATCTCTCTGAAAGATAATATTCGTTGGAATGAGATCTTTTCATCTGTGATAGGTGTTCGTTATGATTATGCAAAATTAACACCAAAAGAGTTTAATGCACGATGCTCAAAAGCTTGCCTTGAAGGTGATGAGCCAGTTAAAAGTAGCTTTGCTAATTGGAGTGGATTTGCGGGTATTAATGCTCAAGTATCAGATACATGGAAATTAGGTTATCAACTTTCTACCGGCTATCGAATCCCTACTGCTTCTGAAATGTATTTTACATTTAAAAATGCTTATGGTTCATGGCGTGCTAATCCCGCTTTAAAATCTGAGCGTAGTTTAAACCATACTTTATTTGCTCAAGCTAAAAATAATATAGGCGTATTTGATATTAATTTATATCAATCTCGTTATCGTCATTTCTTATTTGAGCAAGAAAGTGTAATTACTACTTTAAGCTTTGGTCAAAAATTTCAAAGTTTAGAGCAACAAATGGTGAATGTTGATCGCGCAAAAGTCACAGGAATAGAAGTAAAAACACATCTAAATCTTCATAATATTATTAATTCAGTTCCAAATGGTTTCAAATTCTATGGTGCGCTTGGATATAGTAAAGGTAAACTTTCTAATGGGTCTAGCTTATTATCTGTTCAACCTATAAAAAGCTGTGTTAGGTTTGGATTATGAAGATCCAAATGGTAAGTGGGGAATTTTTTTACTCGCTTCACTTATTTAGGGGCAAAAAAAGCAAGAGATGCTAAAACAATTGAAAAATAAAACGCTATTGTGTGCGTGAAGAATTTGATGATTGGTTTGGTACAAATATTTGTAAAGAATTTGATTTCAAACAAGAAATTGTTAGTTATAAATATTTGAATAAAAGCAGCATTTGTTGCTGATGCATTTGGTTATTACAATCCAACAGATAATATTACATTAAGAGCAGGCATTTATAATATCTTCAATCGTAAGTATCACAATTGGGATGCGTTACGCGGGATTAATGCTCACAGCACGACGAATACAGTGGACAGAGAAGGTAAAGGCCTTGAACGTTTCTACGCACCTGGTCGAAACTTCTCAGCATCTGTTGAAATTCGTTTTTAATTATTAAATTTTTTATAGCAAAGTACGCATAGTAATGTGCGTACTTCTTTTTGTTTTTAGGAGCAATCATTATGATGATAGATAAACGCCCTAATTAACACGGTGGCCGACAGTAAAAAAATGGATTGGCATCACGGTGTTATGGAATTGGGTGGCGTTAATTGGCGGGATTATCAGTGCCGTCGTGTTTTCTTATATTTTACAGGTGGCTTATTTTTAACGAGTTGGGCCCATTAAGTGCGGTCATTTTGGGGCATTGTTTTTAATTGCTGCTTTGGCATTGCGTGCTTTTTGCGGGTAAAAAAATCGGTGCAGGCCTCTTATTTTGCCAGTACCAAAGTCAAACATGAGCTACGTAGCCTCATCTATCGTAAAATTGGCTTCGATGCCACTTAACCAAGTGAATCAACAATCTACGTCAAACATTATCCAAGTGGCCTCAGAAGGTGTGGAACAACTTGAAATCTATTTCGGACGTTATTTACCTCAGCTTTTTTATAGCTTGCTTGCCCCGCTCACACTCTTTGCTTTTCTGATCTTTTTCAGCTTTAAAACAGCCGTGATTTTGCTGATTTGCGTGCCGCTTATTCCTATGTCGATCATTGCAGTGAATAAAATTGCGAAAAAACTCTTGGCAAAATATTGGTCCATTTATGTGGGATTAGGCAGCAGTTTCTTAGATAACCTACAAGGTTTAATCACGCTGAAAATCTATCAAGATGATGCTTATAAAGCGAAAGCAATGGATGAAGAAGCAGAACATTTCCGCAAAATTACCATGAAAGTGCTCACTATGCAGCTTAACTCGGTATCACTGATGGATTTACTTGCTTACGGTGGGGCAGCGATCGGGATTTTAACGGCCTTGTTGCAATTCCAAGCGGATCAATTAACCATATTAGGCGTCATTTTATTTATTCTGCTTTCTTCTGAATTCTTTATTCCACTTCGTTTATTGGGTTCTTTCTTCCATGTGGCGATGAATGGTAAAGCGGCATCAGATAAGATTTTCACATTGTTAGATACGCCAGTGGAAACTCAAACTCAAGCGGTCGATTTTGCAGCGAAAAATGCTATTCAGGTGGATATTCAAGATTTGCATTTTGCTTACAGCGAAGAGAAACCAGCAATTACAGGCTTAGATTTAAGTATCTTACCAAATCAGCTTACGGTCTTTGTGGGTAAAAGTGGTTGTGGTAAATCCACTTTGGTTTCGTTGCTAATGGGCTTTAATAAGGCGCAACAAGGTAAGATTTTGTTCAATGGTCAAGAAATTCAAGAGATTGATCGTCATTCGTTTTATGAAAAAGTCTCTCTAGTGAGCCACAGCAGTTATGTATTTAAAGGCTCATTACGTGAAAATATGACGATGGCTAAAGTTGATGCCACAGATGAGCAAATTTATGCGTATTTAGAACAAGTCAATTTGGCGCAATTCGTTCGAGATAATGGTGGATTAGATATGCCGTTATTAAGTCGTGGTGCGAATTTATCTGGCGGTCAAATCCAACGTTTAGCCCTAGCGCGTGCTTTATTACACAATGCGGCGCTTTATATTTTTGATGAAGCAACCAGTAACATTGATGTAGAGAGCGAAGAAATTATTTTGCAGTTCATTCAGCAATTTAAACAACAAAAAACCATTGTGATGATTTCCCATCGCTTGGCCAATGCCGTGAATGCGGACTGCATTAATGTGCTTGAACAAGGTAAATTGATTGAGCAAGGCACGCATAAAGAACTCATGGCAAAACAAGGTGCGTATGCTGAAATGTTCCAACAACAAAAAGATTTAGAACAAATTAGAGAGGTGGCAAATGCGTAAAAATGGTTTTGTTGTGATGGGGCATTTGTTGAAACTAGTGACCCCACTGGCGCATATCATGGCGTTTACTATCACCATGGGAACGCTCGGTTTTCTTGCCGCTATCTTTATCATGGTGCTTGGAGCGATGGGTTTAGTAAATTTATTAAACTTTGACACCCATTTAAGTTTTTCTGGAATTTTGACCGCACTTATCGTGTTAGCGGTGGCTCGTGGCGCATTGCGTTATTTAGAGCAAATGTCAGGGCACTATATTGCTTTTAAATTATTGGCATTATTGCGCGATAAAGTATTTTCTTCCTTACGCCGTTTGGCTTTTGTGAAATTGCAAGACAAACAAGCGGGGCAATTAGTATCCTTGGTAACTAATGATATCGAATTGCTCGAAGTGTTCTATGCGCACACCATTGCACCAATTATGATCGCATTTTTTACTTCTGCGATTTTATTGTTGGTCTTCGCTCATCTTTCAGGTTGGTTTGTGGTTGTAGCATTAGCCGCTTATTTAACGGTAGGTGTGATTCTACCAATTATCACCACCAAATTGGCGCGTGAAGATGGCAGACGCTATCGTGAATTAGTAGGCGAAATGAATGACTTCTTCCTCGACAGTGTACGAGGTATGAAAGAAATTCAGCTTTTCGGTTATGCAAAAAAGCGTTTAGATGAAATTCAACAACGCAGCCAAAAAATCGATACAGCTTTTGAGCGCATTAAAGCTCAAGAAGCCAAAGTGCGCGTTTACACTGAAGTGGCAGTATCGGCGTTTAACATCATTATGTTATTCACGGGCTTAATTTTGTTTAGTCTAGATAAGATTGATTTCTCAGCCTTTTTAATTGGCGTGATTTTATTGATGTCGAGCTATGGCCCGGTTATTGCATTAAGTAACCTTTCAAGCAACTTGTTACAAACCTTGGCTTCAGGTGAGCGTGTATTAAGCTTGCTAGCAGAAGAACCCGAATTAAAAGACGTAGAAAATGCGGTCGATTTAAAAGATGTTTCTCGCATTGATGTTGAGAACGTAAGTTTTGCTTATGGTGAAGAACAAATTTTATCGGATGTTAGTTTATCTGTGAAAAAAGGTGAAATCTTAGGGATTCACGGCAGAAGCGGTAGCGGTAAAAGTACCTTGTTAAAACTGCTGATGCGTTTTTATGATCCTAAATCGGGTAGCATTAAAATTAACGGTGAAACCTTACCGAATATCAATACCTGTAGCTTACGTGACAATATGGCATACATTACCCAGCAAACCTATATTTTCAACGAAACCATTGAGGAAAATATCCGTCTTGCGCGCCGTGATGCAACGTTAGAAGAAATTATGGAAGCCGCGAAGAAAGCATCAATTCATGATTTCATTTTGAGTTTGCCAGAAGGGTATCAAACGAAAATGACCGAATTAGGCGGTAACTTGTCTGATGGTGAAAAACAACGTATCGGTATTGCTCGTGCATTCTTGCACAATGCGCCGATTATTTTACTCGATGAACCGACTAGCAATTTGGACAGTTTAAACGAAGCGATGATTTTGAAATCATTGCTGAACGTAAAAGCAGAAAAATTGATTATTCTCGTGAGTCATCGTCAATCCACCATGGCGATTTGCGATCAGGTGATTGGCATTGAGAATGGAAGAATGTCGTAAGGCAGTGAGAAAAAGAGCGGTCAAATTGACCGCTCTTTTTTATTTTCTTAATTTCACTAACTCAACTTCGTGATTTTCACCTTTTCTAAGAATGAGATTGGCGCGCTCACGAGTCGGCAGAATGTTTTGTTTTAAATTCAATCCATTAATGTTATCCCAAATGTTGCTAGCCGTTTCAATGGCTTCCTGCTTAGAGAGATTGGCATAATGTTTAAAATAGGAATCCGGATTAGTGAAAGCACTTTGACGGAATTTTAAGAATCGCTTGATGTACCATTCTTTGAGTAAATTCTCGTCTGCATCAACGTAAATGGAGAAATCCACAAAATCAGACACGAAGGTTTGATTTGCTTTATTTGAACCCGTTTGGAGAACGTTTAACCCTTCCAAAATTAAAATATCCGGTTGATCGACAATATCGAACTTATCAGGAACAATATCGTAAGTCAGATGAGAATAAATAGGCGATTTCACTGATGGCTTACCTGATTTGATATCAGCTAAAAAACGAATTAATTTCGCCGTATCATAAGAAATAGGAAAGCCTTTTTTTTGTAGCAAATCGTCTTTTTTTAGTTTTTCTAATGGATACAGGAAACCATCGGTAGTAATCAGATCAACTTTTCGTTCGGTAGGCCAGTGGGTTAGCAACGATTGCAAAATACGTGCCGATGTACTTTTCCCAACAGCCACACTACCCGCGATACTAATGATGTAAGGGACTTTAGGGCTTTGTCCGCCAAGAAAACGATTTAAAACCGTTTGGCGGCGAAGGTTTTCATCAATATAGTAGTTAATCAGACGTGCAAGCGGCAGATAAATGGTGCTGACTTCATCAAGAGAAAGCTCTTCATTAAAACCTAAAAGCGGTTTGAGATCTTGCTCCGTTAATTTTAGCGGAACAGATTTTCTTAATTCGGCCCATTGCTGACGACTAAAGTTCAGAAAGGGGTGAGTTGTTCGGTAATTTCCACGGTGCTTTATATCTAGAGTGAAAAAATTGGACAAAATATACCCTATAAATGAGTTGTGATCATCGTTTTTTATTAAAATTGGTGAGTTTTAAAACAAGAATGTGGCTTTTTGCTTGTAAATTAGGCGAATAGTTAAAAAAAACGTATTTTTCATAAAAAAAACTTGTCAGGCATAAAATTTTCCATATAATACGCCTCACTTGCTTACAACACGCCGACTTAGCTCAGTAGGTAGAGCAACTGACTTGTAATCAGTAGGTCACCAGTTCGATTCCGGTAGTCGGCACCATCCTTTGGTAAACAAGTATTCATTTAGTGTGGAGGGGTTCCCGAGCGGCCAAAGGGGGCAGACTGTAAATCTGTTGGCTCAGCCTTCGAAGGTTCGAATCCTTCTCCCTCCACCATTTTCTAAATGAATTCTGATGGGACAGATGAATTTAGGACTGCGGGCATCGTATAATGGCTATTACCTTAGCCTTCCAAGCTAATGATGCGGGTTCGATTCCCGCTGCCCGCTCCAAACGCTGATATAGCTCAGTTGGTAGAGCGCACCCTTGGTAAGGGTGAGGTCGGCGGTTCAAATCCGCCTATCAGCACCAGCCTTCCAAATTCCTCTCCTTATTAAGTAGTAATGATTTTATTGGTTAATGTGGTTTAATTTACCCATCGATAACCGTGTCTATTTAGAGGGACTCTTTAAATGTCTAAAGAAAAATTTGAACGTACAAAACCGCACGTAAACGTGGGTACAATCGGCCACGTTGACCACGGTAAAACAACTTTAACAGCAGCAATCACAACCGTATTAGCAAAACACTACGGTGGTGCAGCTCGTGCATTCGACCAAATCGATAACGCGCCAGAAGAAAAAGCGCGTGGTATCACCATCAACACTTCACACGTTGAATACGATACTCCAACTCGTCACTACGCACACGTTGACTGCCCAGGACACGCGGACTATGTTAAAAACATGATTACCGGTGCGGCGCAAATGGACGGTGCTATCTTAGTAGTAGCAGCGACAGATGGTCCTATGCCACAAACTCGTGAGCACATCTTATTAGGTCGCCAAGTAGGTGTACCTTACATCATCGTATTCTTAAACAAATGCGACATGGTAGATGACGAAGAGTTATTAGAATTAGTAGAAATGGAAGTTCGTGAACTTCTTTCTCAATATGATTTCCCAGGTGATGATACACCAATCGTACGTGGTTCTGCATTACAAGCATTAAACGGCGTTGCAGAATGGGAAGAAAAAATCCTTGAGTTAGCAAACCACTTAGATACTTACATTCCTGAACCAGAGCGTGCAATTGACCAACCGTTCCTTCTTCCAATCGAAGACGTGTTCTCAATTTCAGGTCGTGGTACAGTAGTAACAGGTCGTGTTGAGCGTGGTATCATCCGCACTGGTGATGAAGTTGAAATCGTAGGTATCAAACCAACAGCGAAAACAACTGTAACTGGTGTTGAAATGTTCCGTAAATTACTTGACGAAGGTCGTGCAGGTGAGAACATTGGTGCATTATTACGTGGTACCAAACGTGAAGAAATCGAACGTGGTCAAGTATTAGCGAAACCAGGTTCAATCACTCCACACACGACTTTCGAATCAGAAGTTTACGTATTATCAAAAGATGAAGGTGGTCGTCACACTCCATTCTTCAAAAGGTTACCGTCCACAATTCTATTTCCGTACAACTGACGTAACTGGTACAATTGAATTACCAGAAGGCGTGGAAATGGTAATGCCTGGTGATAACATCAAAAATGACAGTAAGCTTTAATCCACCCAATCGCGATGGACCAAGGTTTACGTTTCGCAATCCGTGAAGGTGGCCGTACAGTAGGTGCTGGCGTTGTTGCGAAAAATCATCAAATAATTGATGTATTAACTGTAACAAGTTAGATAAAGAAGGCGTATCGAAAGATACGCCTTTTTGTTTTTTTATCAATGAATGTCGTTTTTTTGATAGAAAGTGCGGTCAAAAAAATCGTGTTGTTTTGGTATGATACAGATTCATTTTTTTATACGGGTGTTTTTTTATGCAACAACTTCCATTTAAAGCCGTTGTTTCTGATCTTGACGGTACATTACTCAATACCAATCATGTAATTGGTGATTTTACAATTGAGATATTAAATAAATTAGAACAAAAAGGTGTTGATATTATTTTAGCGACAGGCCGTAATAACACGGATGTTTCTTCTATTTTAGGTAAGATTGGAGCGGAGCATGCTGTAATGATCACTTCTAATGGCGCGAGAGTACGTGACCTAAAAGGTAACCTTATTTATAGCAATAGTCTTCCAGAAGAAATCGTGCTTGAGTTGTATAAAATCCCTTTTGATCGTACCAAGATTTGTATCAATACTTATCAAGATGATGGTTGGTTTATCAATATAGATGTGCCTGAATTAGCAAAATATCACAAGGATTCAGGTTTCATGTATGAGGTGGTTGATTTCACAAAACATCACGGAAGAGGAACTGAAAAAGTATTTTTTATTGCTCGTGACCCGAAAGATCTTATAGAACTGGAAGATTATCTTAGAACACATTTTGGTGATAAAAGCTACGATTGTTTATTCCGCTGTGACTTGCTTAGAGGTCATGAACAAAAAAATGTATCTAAAGGTGATGCACTAGCTCATCTATTAGAAAAATAGAAATTATGGATTAAAAAGATTGTATTGCTTTTTGGTGATGGTCAGAATGATGTTGAAATGCTTTCTTTGGCTGGTAAAGGTTATGTAATGGCAAATGCTGATCCTCGTCTAAAAGAAGCTTGCCCTGAATTGGAAGAGATTGGGTTCAATAAAGATGAAGCAGTAGCTAAGCATTTGGCGGAGCTTTTTGGTATCAAATAAATGTTTCAGTCAATCATTCTTGTGAGCACAGGTGCAGCTATCGGTGCATCCCTTTACGATGGGGATTGGGTCTTTGGTTGAATTCACTATTTAGTACACTTGCATTTGGTACACTTGTGGCGAACTTTTATTGGCTGTTTTTTTGATGGGAATTTTTAGTGTCTGCCTTTTTGGTTATTTCCTCAATTTAGCCCTGAATGGCGATTATTCTTAGTGACTGGATTTCTTGGTGCTCTCACCACCTTTTCTTCTTTTTCAGGCGAAGTAATAGAACTCTTTTTTAAAGAAGAGTGGGTAAATGGATTGTTCGTTTTAGTGAGCCATTTAGTTGGTTGTTTAATTTTTACAGTATTAGGGATTTATTTCTTTAGGCTCATCAGTCTTCTATTCCATTTCCGATAAAATCGCTAAATTCTTCAGAATAAAATCCATGAGAGAGCATATACTGCCAAATTTTTTGTTTGCTTTTGATTGGTTGAGGTTCTGCATAATTAGGAAACTTTTTGTGTAGAACCTTTTCTGCTATTTCAATCCAATTAATTTCACTTTCTGCGAGGACTTCATTGATTACGTCTGAAGGGACGCCTTTTAGTTGACGTAATTCTTGTTTGATACGATTTGCACCATACCCACGCTGCGAACGTGCGTGTAAATAATTTTCAGCAAATCGTTTATCATTTTGCCAGTTTTTTTTCTGACAGTAAGCAATCGTTTCATCGATCTCATCTTCTGTAAATGCTTTTTCCTGCATTTTATTGCGTAGTTCAAATTCGCTATATTCACGTCGAGCAAGTAAATTAACGACATAGCTTAAAGCAAGAGAAGACATAGAAATTCCTTTTAGGTGAAATACGGTTGAAATGAAAAGTGCGGTCAATTTTGACCGCACTTTTAGTGATTAGAAATCACTTTCTGCGTCATCGGTAGGTTGTTCAATATCAGCCATTAATGCTTGTTCTGGGTTAGCGACTAATTCAGCACGAAGCTTCGCTTCAAGTTCGTCTGATTTCGCAGGGTTTTCATGTAACCATTTCATTGCATTAGCTTTACCTTGACCAATTTTTTCACCGTTATATGCATACCACGCACCAGATTTCTCAACAAGTTTGTGTTTAACACCGAGTTCAATTAATTCTCCAGCTTTGGAAATCCCTTCTCCGTAAAGAATTTGGAAATCAACTTGGCGGAAAGGTGCTGCTAATTTATTTTTTACGACTTTAACACGAGTTTCGTTACCAATTACCTCATCTCCATCTTTAACTGAACCAGTACGACGGATATCTAAACGAACAGAAGAGTAGAATTTTAGCGCGTTACCACCAGTTGTGGTTTCTGGGTTACCAAACATGACACCTATTTTCATACGAATTTGGTTAATAAAGATAACAAGGCAGTTTGCATTTTTGATTTGACCAGTTAATTTACGTAGCGCTTGAGACATTAAACGCGCTTGTAAACCCATGTGTGAATCACCCATTTCGCCTTCAATTTCAGCTTTCGGGGTAAGTGCAGCAACCGAGTCCACAATGACGACATCTACAGCGCCAGAACGTACTAATGCATCACAAATTTCAAGTGCTTGTTCACCATTATCTGGCTGGGAGACTAAAAGTTCTTTAACATCAACACCAAGTTTTGCTGCATAAATAGGATCAAGCGCATGCTCCGCATCAATAAACGCACAAGTTTTACCTACTTTTTTTGTGCTTGAGCGATAACAGATAAAGTTAAAGTTGTTTTACCAGAAGATTCAGGTCCAAAAATTTCAACAATACGACCCATTGGTAAACCACCAATACCAAGAGCGACATCAAGACCTAAAGAACCAGTTGAAACAGATTCTACATCAAGGGCTTGAGTATCACCCAATTTCATAATTGAGCCTTTACCGAATTGCTTTTCAATTTGACCAAGTGCTGCGGCGAGCGCTTTTTGCTTTTCTTCTTGAGTTGCCATATAAAACCTTCTTGAATAGAGTTATCTAAATTTGGCTAGATTATATCTGTATTGATGTACAGTATCAAGAGAAAAATTTTTTTCCTTGACGAAAAAAAATGTGAACCAGATTCCAAAATTGAGAAATAGTTTATTTAAAATCAACTTGTTAAGTATTTTTTTAGATCTTGAATTTGTGCTGAGAGAATTTTTTTCACCCTAGTTCATATACAGTTCTTATTTTGGTTTTATCTCGTTCTAATCGACCCTATATTGAGCGGTACATTTGGACGGATTACAAAGATTTTATTTTTGTTTTTTTCTAAACGAATGATTTCTTCTACTTGTTCATTATAAGTGCGGTAGCGATTTTCTAAGGTTTTTAACTAAGTGTGGATATTTGCGATAAAAAAAGTTTGAATAAAAAAAGAAGAAGATTTTTGTTTTACGGTAGTCGATAGGTTGGGTTAAAATGACGATGATTTTTATCACAACCGAGCTCTTGTGCTTTTTTTCAAATGGAATACTATCAGCAATTCCACCGTCTAGATATTTTTTTGCCCATTGATTTCCACAAATTGCGAGACAAAAAGGCATGGCCGAGGTTGCTCTGAAGTATTCCATTTCTTTGAAAACATTTTTCGATTTTGAAATATTCAGCTTTACCATTCTCAATGTTTGTCGCTGCCAAATAGAAATCAATGTGAGATTTTTTTCGAACTCATTTTTGATCAAAAGGGTCGAGATTAAAGGGAGATCATAGAAAGCAAAATCTTTATTGACAATGTTGCCTGTTGTAAAAAGGCTATGAAATCCCATGTACCGTTTATCTTTAAGATACTTTAGGTTGTATCTTAATGCTCTTTCTTTTTGATTGGATGCATAATTTATGCCAAATAATGCGCCCGCAGAAACGCCAATAATTTTATCTATTTCAATGTGTTTGTCCCATGAGTGTATCAAGGACACCTGCTGTAAACATCCCTCTCATGCCGCCGCCTTCAAGAACAAGTCCAGTTATCATTATTTATTCCTATATATTACAAAATTTTTAGTAGGCTTAAAGTTGTTAATTATAATCTTGTTTTTATCAAATCTACTTGTTTATTTTTTTTAAATAAATTTTTACATTTGCGATCTCATCTCACAAAATTGAAAAAATCTTTTTAGTTATACCTGATTGATTATGATATAACTATTCTATAGTGGTGCTTCTTAGTTATAGCTAAATAAAATAAACTTTACTCTAAGGAGAGCTTTTAAAATGAAAAATCCTAACAATACCCAATGATAATATTATCAGAGTGTGTAATTTGCTAAATCAACTGATTGGAGATGTAACAAGCAAAAAAACCTATTTACTGGATATGGATTATTCCATAAAGATAAGGATATGTTTGCTGTTTGGATTAATAATAAGGTTTACTTGAGGGCTAAAGGTGAACTTTCTGTAAAATTAAAAAGGGCTGGGCTGCAAAAGCCTTTTGCAACAAAATGAACTCAATAAACGCTTTGTGTTATCTGATTATTATGCTTTAACTGAAAGTATCTTGAAAGATAATGTCTTAATGAGAACTTTGATCATTCTTTCAATAACTCAAATAAGGAAGGAAAAACTCGAGTCTGCGCTCTCTAAGATTGGACGGATTCGTGATTTACCGAATTTATCTATTAAATATGAACGAGCACTAAAGAAAGTCGGTATTGATAATGTGGATATCTTACGACAAATAGGTGCTGAAAATGCAATTGTTCGTTTGAAAAAAGCGGATATTGGTGCAACTGAAGCTTTTTATTGGCGACTTCGTGGCGCTTTAGAAAATCGTAATTGTGAGTTTTATACTGAGAAAGAAAAGGAGAAAGGGCTTAATAAACTTAATGAAATACTTTCTGCAAATGGATTTAGGCGCTGTAAACGGACTTTAAAAAAGGTTGAATAGACTTACTTAAAGGCTGTTGCGTCTAAAAAATCATCTATTGATCAAATTTTTTTAAAAAGTGCTTGCGCGGACTCCAAAAAAATCCCTATAATGCACTCCACACAACGACGCGCTGTTGTGACTCTTAAGAAAAACCGGTGCGTCGTTCTTTTTGCTCTTTAACAATATATCAGACAATCTGTGTGGGCACTTGTTGATTGACTTGTTTTTAAAAAAATATTTTTTTAATTTTTGAAGTCTTAATAGGTGCTAACTAGAAATTCATAATACTTTTTTAAGTAGTGACATTTTATGTCAGCAGTATTGAGCGATTGAACTTGAATTGAAGAGTTTGATCATGGCTCAGATTGAACGCTGGCGGCAGGCTTAACACATGCAAGTCGAACGGTAACATAAAGAAGCTTGCTTCTTTGATGACGAGTGGCGGACGGGTGAGTAATGCTTGGGAATCTAGCTTATGGAGGGGATAACTACGGGAAACTGTAGCTAATACCGCGTAGAATCGAGAGATGAAAGTGTGGGACCTTCGGGCCACATGCCATAGGATGAGCCCAAGTGGGATTAGGTAGTTGGTGAGGTAAAGGCTCACCAAGCCGACGATCTCTAGCTGGTCTGAGAGGATGACCAGCCACACTGGGACTGAGACACGGCCCAGACTCCTACGGGAGGCAGCAGTGGGGAATATTGCGCAATGGGGGCAACCCTGACGCAGCCATGCCGCGTGAATGAAGAAGGCCTTCGGGTTGTAAAGTTCTTTTCGGTAGCGAGGAAGGCATTTAGTTTAATAGACTAGGTGATTGACGTTAACTACAGAAGAAGCACCGGCTAACTCCGTGCCAGCAGCCGCGGTAATACGGAGGGTGCGAGCGTTAATCGGAATAACTGGGCGTAAAAGGGCACGCAGGCGGTGACTTAAGTGAGGTGTGAAAGCCCCGGGCTTAACCTGGGAATTGCATTTCATACTGGGTCGCTAGAGTACTTTAGGGAGGGGTAGAATTCCACGTGTAGCGGTGAAATGCGTAGAGATGTGGAGGAATACCGAAGGCGAAGGCAGCCCCTTGGGAATGTACTGACGCTCATGTGCGAAAGCGTGGGGAGCAAACAGGATTAGATACCCTGGTAGTCCACGCTGTAAACGATGTCGATTTGGGGGTTGAGCTTTAAGTTTGGCGCCCGTAGCTAACGTGATAAATCGACCGCCTGGGGAGTACGGCCGCAAGGTTAAAAACTCAAATGAATTGACGGGGGCCCGCACAAGCGGTGGAGCATGTGGTTTAATTCGATGCAACGCGAAGAACCTTACCTACTCTTGACATCCAGAGAACATTCCAGAGATGGATTGGTGCCTTCGGGAACTCTGAGACAGGTGCTGCATGGCTGTCGTCAGCTCGTGTTGTGAAATGTTGGGTTAAGTCCCGCAACGAGCGCAACCCTTATCCTTTGTTGCCAGCGATTTCGGTCGGGAACTCAAAGGAGACTGCCGGTGATAAACCGGAGGAAGGTGGGGATGACGTCAAGTCATCATGGCCCTTACGAGTAGGGCTACACACGTGCTACAATGGCGTATACAGAGGGAAGCGAGAGTGCGAGCTGGAGCGAATCTCACAAAGTACGTCTAAGTCCGGATTGAGTCTGCAACTCGACTCCATGAAGTCGGAATCGCTAGTAATCGCAAATCAGAATGTTGCGGTGAATACGTTCCCGGGCCTTGTACACACCGCCCGTCACACCATGGGAGTGGGTTGTACCAGAAGTAGATAGCTTAACCTTCGGGGGGCGTTTACCACGGTATGATTCATGACTGGGGTGAAGTCGTAACAAAGGTAACCGTAGGGGAACCTGCGGTTGGATCACCTCCTTACCAAAAACGAGAGACAATAAGTGTCCACACAGATTGATTGATATATTGTAGAAAATGAATGAAGAGAGAAAAAGTGCGTTAAGCAAGTGTAAGATAGAGTATCTTTATTTGTTGTCCCCATCGTCTAGAGGCCTAGGACATCGCCCTTTCACGGCGGTAACCGGGGTTCGAATCCCTCGTGGGGACGCCAAATAAAGATAACTTTATTATCTTCTGTTCTTTAACAACCAGGAAACAAGCTGAAAAACTGAAGAGACTTTCAAGTCCTTTATAAGGATAAGAAAAGTCTGAGTAAGAAGAAAATCTTGATTGAACAAAAAGCAATCAAGTGTTTAGTTGAAAACGCAACATCAAGAATTTTTTTGAGGTTGTATAGTTAAGTGACTAAGCGTACAAGGTGGATGCCTTGGCAATCAGAGGCGACGAAGGACGTGCTAATCTGCGAAAAAGCTTGGATGAGTCGATAAGAGGCGTTTAATCCAAGATGTCCGAATGGGAAACCCAGTAGATGAAGAATCTACTATCACTTACTGAATCCATAGGTAAGTGAGGCAAAACCGGGAGAACTGAAACATCTAAGTACCCCTGAGGAAAAGAAATCAACCGAGATTTCGTTAGTAGCGGCGAGCGAACGCGAAGGAGCCTGTTAGTGATAATGACAGAGACAGAGGAACAAGCTGGGAAGCTTGGCGATACAGGGTGATAGCCCCGTACTCGAAGTCCAGGTCATGGTACTAAGCTAACGACAAGTAGGGCGGGACACGTGATATCCTGTTTGAAGATGGGGGGACCATCCTCCAAGGCTAAATACTCCTGATTGACCGATAGTGAACCAGTACTGTGAAGGAAAGGCGAAAAGAACCCCGGTGAGGGGAGTGAAATAGAACCTGAAACCTTGTACGTACAAGCAGTGGGAGCCCTTTAAGGGTGACTGCGTACCTTTTGTATAATGGGTCAGCGACTTATATTTTGTAGCGAGGTTAACCGAATAGGGGAGCCGAAGGGAAACCGAGTCTTAACTGGGCGTCTAGTTGCAAGGTATAGACCCGAAACCCGGTGATCTAGCCATGGGCAGGTTGAAGGTTGGGTAACACTAACTGGAGGACCGAACCGACTAATGTTGAAAAATTAGCGGATGACTTGTGGCTGGGGGTGAAAGGCCAATCAAACCGGGAGATAGCTGGTTCTCCCCGAAATCTATTTAGGTAGAGCCTTGAGCGGACACCTTCGGGGGTAGAGCACTGTTTCGGCTAGGGGTCCATCCCGGATTACCAACCCGATGCAAACTACGAATACCGAAGAGTGATACTCAGGAGACACACGGCGGGTGCTAACGTCCGTCGTGGAGAGGGAAACAACCCAGACCGCCAGCTAAGGTCCCAAAGTCTATATTAAGTGGGAAACGAAGTGGGAAGGCTTAGACAGCTAGGATGTTGGCTTAGAAGCAGCCATCATTTAAAGAAAGCGTAATAGCTCACTAGTCGAGTCGGCCTGCGCGGAAGATGTAACGGGGCTCAAATATAGCACCGAAGCTGCGGCATCAGTAGCAATACTGTTGGGTAGGGGAGCGTTCTGTAAGCGGATGAAGGTGGCTCGAGAGGGCTGCTGGACGTATCAGAAGTGCGAATGCTGACATAAGTAACGATAAAACGGGTGAAAAACCCGTTCGCCGGAAGACCAAGGGTTCCTGTCCAACGTTAATCGGGGCAGGGTGAGTCGGCCCCTAAGGCGAGGCTGAAAAGCGTAGTCGATGGGAAACGGGTTAATATTCCCGTACTTGGATAAACTGCGATGTGGGGACGGAGCAGGTTAGGTTATCGCACTGTTGGATATGTGCGTTTAAGTTGGTAGGTGTGAAGTTTAGGCAAATCCGGACTTCTTTAACACCGAGAGATGATGACGAGGCTCTACGGAGCTGAAGTAACCGATACCACACTTCCAGGAAAAGCCACTAAGCTTCAGGTTTATCTAAACCGTACTGAAAAACCGACACAGGTGGTCAGGTAGAGAATACTCAGGCGCTTGAGAGAACTCGGGTGAAGGAACTAGGCAAAATAGCACCGTAACTTCGGGAGAAGGTGCGCCGGCGTAGATTGTAGTCCCTTGCGGATGAAGGTTGAACCGGTCGAAGATACCAGCTGGCTGCAACTGTTTATTAAAAACACAGCACTCTGCAAACACGAAAGTGGACGTATAGGGTGTGATGCCCTGCCCGGTGCTGGAAGGTTAATTGATGGTGTAATCGAAAGAGAAGCTCCTGATCGAAGCCCCAGTAAACGGCGGCCGTAACTATAACGGTCCTAAGGTAGCGAAATTCCTTGTCGGGTAAGTTCCGACCTGCACGAATGGCATAATGATGGCCAGGCTGTCTCCACCCGAGACTCAGTGAAATTGAAATCGCCGTGAAGATGCGGTGTACCCGCGGCTAGACGGAAAGACCCCGTGAACCTTTACTATAGCTTGACACTGAACATTGAATTTTTGATGTGTAGGATAGGTGGGAGCCTTTGAAGCAGTCACGCCAGTGATTGTGGAGGCGTCCTTGAAATACCACCCTTTAACGTTTGATGTTCTAACGAAGATTACGAAACGTGGTCTCGGACAGTGTCTGGTGGGTAGTTTGACTGGGGCGGTCTCCTCCCAAAGAGTAACGGAGGAGCACGAAGGTTTGCTAATGACGGTCGGACATCGTCAGGTTAGTGCAATGGTATAAGCAAGCTTAACTGCGAGACAGACAAGTCGAGCAGGTACGAAAGTAGGTCATAGTGATCCGGTGGTTCTGAATGGAAGGGCCATCGCTCAACGGATAAAAGGTACTCCGGGGATAACAGGCTGATACCGCCCAAGAGTTCATATCGACGGCGGTGTTTGGCACCTCGATGTCGGCTCATCACATCCTGGGGCTGAAGTAGGTCCCAAGGGTATGGCTGTTCGCCATTTAAAGTGGTACGCGAGCTGGGTTTAGAACGTCGTGAGACAGTTCGGTCCCTATCTCGCCGTGGGCGTTGGAGAATTGATTAGGGGCTGCTCCTAGTACGAGAGGACCGGAGTGGACGCACCACTGGTGTTCCGGTTGTGTCGCCAGACGCATTGCCGGGTAGCTAAGTGCGGAAGAGATAAGTGCTGAAAGCATCTAAGCACGAAAACTTGCCTAGAGATGAGTTCTCCCTGATTATAAGACAGTAAGGGTTGTTTAAGACTAAGACGTAGATAGGTCTGGTGTGTAAGCGGTGTGAGCCGTTGAGCTAACAGATACTAATTGCCCGAGAGGCTTAACTATACAACGCTCAAGGGTTTTTGAGTGTTGGGTAAGACAAAACAAAACTCAGAGAGAAGAAGAAAGTTTTTGAGGTTAATCAGCTTGTTTGGTTGTGAGACACTAGAGATAGTGGAGCAGAGTAGAGAAAAGTTATTAGAGGAATAATCCTGGCGGCGATAGAGCGGTGGTCCCACCTGACCCCATACCGAACTCGAAGTGAAACGCCGATGCGCCGATGGTAGTGTGGGGCTTCCCCATGTGAGAGTAGGACACCGCCAGGGTACTTTTTATTTTGTTAGTTTATTTTTAGAGTAAATTAACAAAATAAAAATTTAGCAGCAACAGTGCAATGGTCCCACCTGAATCCATATCGAACTCAGAAGTGAAACATTGTTACGCCGATGGTAGTGTGGGGGTTCCCCATGTGAGAGTAGGTCACTGCCAACTATACTCTCATTTAGCGGAGTGGTAGTTCAGCTGGTTAGAATACCCTGCCTGTCACGCAGGGGGTCGTGAGTTCGAGTCCCGTCCATTCCGCCAATTCTTAATACCAATAGGGGCGTAGTTCAATTGGTAGAGCACCGGTCTCCAAAACCGGGTGTTGGGAGTTCGAGCCTCTCCGCCCCTGCCATTATTCCATATCAAATTTATCTTTAATTTTTATAAGAATATTGTCTATTTTGCTATTCGTTTTATACTAATCGCACTTTTAGTATTTTAGAGATATTCTTATGCATTATTCCATTCAAGATTTTATTCAATTAATTGCGCAATTACGTAATCCCTAATGGCGGTTGTCCTTGGGATCTTAAACAAAATTATGAATCAATGATTCCTTGTTTAACCGAAGAAACTTATGAAGTCATTGATGCCATCCAAAAGAAAGATATCGCTAATTTAAGGGAAGAGCTTGAGATCTTTTATTACAGGTTGTGTTTTTAGTCAACTTGCTTTCGGAAGATGGTTATTTTACATTTGATGATGTACTTAATGATATTTCTAAAAAGATTGTGCGTCGTCATCCTCATGTGTTTGGTGATGCAACAGCTGGAAATGAAGAAGAAGCGTTAGCTCGTTGGAATAGTATCAAAGCACAAGAGAAAATCAGTTCAAGAAAAACGTTCTATTTTAGATGATATTCCGAATGCTTTTCCTGCATTGTTAAGAGCTCAAAAAAATGCAAAAACAATGTTCAAAAGATAGGATTTGATTGGAATGAACTTGAACCTGTATAGCAAAAGTGATGAAGAATTGCAAGAAGTACGGGATGAAATCAATCAAACCTCGCAATCAAGAAAAAAATAGAAGAGGAAATCGAGATTTATTCTTTTGCTACAGTTAATTTATCTCGTCACCTCAAATGTAATGCAGAAGAGGCTTTGCGTAAGGCGAATAATAAATTTGAACAACGTTTTTCGTAAAAGTAGAAGAAAAAGCAGTGGAACGAGGTTCATCAGTTAAAAGATCTTTCTTTAATTGAAATGGATATCCTATGGGATGAAGTGAAAAAGAGAAGAAAAATAATTGCTCCTCTGCCATTTTTTATTTTATAGAATGGATAAGTAACATATAGGCACTGATTACCAATAAACAGCAACTAATTTTGGTTTAGAAAAATCACAAAAATTGACCGCACTTTTGCCGTCATTGTGAGTTTCGTAGACTTGTTATGGGTGGTTGCTCGAAACATCGTTTGTTTCTCTCGAAAATGAACCCTAATCCACATAATTATTTATGTGCCTCTACCGTTATTTCTTTGAACAAACGGCGCCTTATATGCAAGCCATGGCTCGCCAAATTCGGTTACATCCATCAGCCGCTTAAGGTAGAATAGCGTTTTCTACTTTACGTTTTGATTGATATGAACCCTTGGACATTATGCTATCTCTATTTGCCTTGAAATGTGGCAACGAATTTATTAAAAGTCAGTGATGGCTTTTACCAAAACTTTTACCCACCGTTGGCTCATTGGCGCTATATGCAATTTCGTTTTATTTTTGTCTCCATTGTTTTCCGAACACTTTCCGTGGGCTTGGTTTACGCCATTTGGTCGGGCGTTGGTATTGTTCTGACCGCTATTGTGGCATATTTCGCATTTTGGTCAGAAAAATTGATACCGCAGGGCTGATAGGCATGACGTTGATTATCAGTGGTGTTTTAGTGATTAACTTGTTTTCTCAAACAGGGCATTAATCCTCCAAATGAAGTGTGATCAAGCTCACGAATTTTATTTTTCTTCAAAATAAAATTATGTTGGTAATCAATTCATCGCTATAATTCTCCGGCATTTTAACCGCACTTTGTGCAACTTTAAAGGAAAATTTTTATGAAAAATTACTTTTGCTCATTATTTGCGCTTTCTGCTGTGAGTACAGCAATGGCACAAAGAAAGTAAATATTAAAATATTGGGCACCTCTGATATTCATGGTCGCGTTGTACCCTTGGAGCTATGGCGCAGACGTAGAAGACAAATCTGGTTCTTATGCGCAAATCGCAACTTATGTGAAAGATGTGCGTAAAAACAACAAAAACGTGGTGTTAGTGGATGTGGGCGATGCGATCCAAGATAACCAAGTTGATGTGTTCGCAAAAGATAAAAAATATTACAAAGATCACCCAATTCCAAAAGTATTAAAACGAAATGAAATACGATGTTTTCGTACTTGGTAACCTACGAGTTTAACTTTGGGATGAAAGCATTAGATGAAATCTTAAAAAGACATCAAAGCGAAAAATTAACGGCAAACTTCTATTATAAGAAAAACGATAAACGTTATATTGATGCGACAACCATCATCGAAAAAGATGGCGTGAAATTAGGTATTATCGGTTTAAGTACCCCAATGTCAGCAAAATTTGAAGAAGACACGGGCAACTTTAAAAGACATGAAATTTACTTCACCAACGGAAGAAGCGCGCACAAGTTGAGAAAGTTAAAAAGCGAAAGGTGTTGATGCAATTATCGTGATCGCTCACATGGGTATCGACAATGAAAACAAGATTCCAGACACAGGTATGCGTGATGTAATCAATGCGGTAGACGGCATTGATGTGGTAATCGCAGGTCACATGCACAAAGATGTACCAAGTGAAACTATTAAAAATACACTAATCACTGAACCACACCGTTACGGTACCGTGGTATCTGAAGTGATCTCACTTTTTGATATCAACGATAAAAAGTAAAGGAAATTGGTGAAGAAAGAATCCAAAACCGTTCCAGTTAAAGAACTTGAAGCGGATAAGAAAAATTGCCGAAATCTATAAACCTTATCACGAGAAATTACGTGAATTAAACAATGTGGTGATTTGGTCAAACCGAAAACGAAATGGATAGCCACAAGAGACCAAACACGGTGTATCTGCATGATTCTCAAAAGATACTGGATTTGTCTTCATTCATTAATGATGTTGAACAACATTACAGTGGTGCTGATGTGGTAACTTTTCTTCGACCACCAAAAAGCACGCATGAATAAAGGCGATATCAAGAAAAAGACATCATCTTTAACTATCGTTATGCGGGCGGTGATGTCACTGTTTATGAAATGACCGGTAAACAATTGAAAGAATATATGGAATGGTCAGCGAAACTACTTCGATACTATTCAACCGGGTGACACCGAATACCGTTACAATGCGGAACGTAAAAATCAAAATATGTGACTTACGACATTTTTCGGTGGCGTAAATTACAAAAATTGACTTACGTAATCCAAAAGGTAGCAAAATCGTTGATTTAACCCTTGCTGACGGCAAACCGGTGACAGATGATATGAAATTAAAAAGTGGTATGAACTCATATCGTTTCGCTCAATTAAACGGTAAAAGGTGGTACTGGGAAGGTCAAAAAAATCCCAGTACTTTTGGGAATCTAAAGTCGCAATGGGCCGCGAAAAAGGCACTATCCAAAAATATGATGATCGATTACATCACCAACGTGAAAAAGGCAAAATCGATGGTCAATCTCACAACCGTTGGGAAATCATTGGATTAAACTAATCTAATAAATACCGAATTTATCTATCCAGAAATATGAGAACGCCCGAGGATGTTTTATCGTAAAATAATTTAACTAAAATGGTTGAATTATTTTTTATCATAAGGTATTATTCAATACTCAAGTAGAGAATTTAACCACTAACTAGGAGAATAATTTATGGCACTTACAGAATTTGGCAAGACTGTTCAGGCTAGAATTGATGCTGGCGAAACTTTGCTTACAATGTCTCAGGCATTAAATACTACCCCGGCATATTTGAGCGGGCTGAACAGGTAGTAAGAAATTCTAAAAATGGGTCACTGATATAGCTTATTTTAAAAGAAAAAGGATTGTACTTAATTTAAACAATTAGCTGATGTATCAAACCAAAATGTACCGATTGAAGGCTTATCAGAAAATCATAAAATGCTTGTAGCAGGATTTCTAACCGCGCTATACCGCTCGAATTAGCTCAAATATCGGAATTATTAACTCGTATCAATCATGAAAAGGAGATTTGAGTACATCATTGAATTGCGCGGAAATAGAGTATCCTATGCAGAGGTAGAGGTTGTCCATTGCTGTAATTTGTAATGAATTTGAGCTTAATAAACGAGCTTCGCAAGAATGAAAAGATTTTTCAGCAAATTGAGAAAGGAGTAATTTATCATTAATCTGTCGGTAAAATCTGACGAAGAATGGGAGAAGTCAACAAAAAATCTCACTGAGGGCATTTTGATCCAATACATTTACGATCACAATTCCTGAAACCACTTACGATTTAGCTTGCCGGGAGATAGACTTCATTGTTTATTATTCATGAACTTGGACATTTATTTTAGGACATAGAGCTATATTACAATTCAAAGATTCCTCCAACTAAGAATGAAGATTGAGGGCAAGCTGATACATGAGATTGTATTAGAAAGACTTGGATTCTGTATTTCTGCACAGTTAGAACTTGATTTTGATGGATAAAACCCAATCACGAGGACTGTTTGAATAATTTAGAAGTATTGCAGTACTTTATTAATGATAAGCAAAACAGTTTTAAAGGCACTGATTTTCTTAACCTAAAAGCAACGGATTTTACTTTTGGTGGATTTTCGCAAGGATTAAGTTTATAAAATTTGAGTTTTATCGCAAATTTACTAATAATTGTACCTCCGAATAATATAGGAGGCTTCAATGATATTTGAAACTAACCCTAATGGTGAACAGGTAGCAGTGATATTTACACCCATCCCAAAAAGGTAAGCGATTTATCATCCTCAAGGCGGTGTATTCAATTGAGATCCTGCTCATAAATATCATTAGTTTAAGTTTAAAGGCTGCTTTATAGCAGCCTTTTTCATATCTCGGTCAATCTTAGCTTCTTAGAATTTTGGTGAATCCAAATTAGAGAATTTTAAAAATGCTATTGATATCCCTACCATAAATCGACAAGTTGACTATCAAACGCCTTGGTGTACCTCATTCAGGAGATTATGATCTCGATGAATTATTTCAATAGATTGATAGCATTTCAAAATAACTGAAAACCAACCGCACTTTGAGGTAATTGAATCAAGTGCGGTTATTTTTCTTTTGTTTTCAGCCAAAACTTGTAAATAATCAAGGTAAAAACTAAGCCCTAACGTAGTGAAAACTACAAGGACTTTTTATCCTTTAGGAGATGACAAATGAAACCTTATTTAATCGCCCTTCTATCCCTCTGCAGATCTTGCTCGTCTAGGAGATGATGTGCAAAACGTGTTGAATGCTGCGTGCGGATGTGATTCATTTTGATGTAATGGATAATCACTATGTGCCGAATTTAACCTTTGGCCCAGCTGTGTGTAAAGCTTTGCGTGATTATGGCATTAAAGCACCTATTGACGTGCATTTAATGGTGAAACCGGTCGATCGTATTATTCCTGATTTTGCCAAAGCCGGTGCGGATTACATTACATTTCATCCTGAAGCCAGTGAACTATATTGACCGCTCGTTACAGCCTCATTCGTGATCACGGCTGTAAAGCGGGTTTAGTGTTTAATCCCGCCACACCATTAAGTTATTTGGATTATGTATTAGATAAGGTGGATGTGATTTTGTTAATGTCCGTGAATCCGTGGATTTGGTGGACAATCTTTTTACCTTCAACATTGAAAAATTACAACAGGCACGTCGTCTCGATTGATGAAAGTGGTTTAGATATCCGTTTAGAAGTTGATGGTGGGAGTAAAGCGTGGATAATATTGCAGAAAATCGCCGCAGCCGGTGCAGATAGTGTGTAGCAGGTTCAGCGATTTTTGCGTAAAACCAGATTATAAACAAATCATTGATCAAATGCGCGCAGTTAGCTTCAGTTAAATAGATGGTAGTAAGAATGAAGACTCAATTTAAAAGTTATCGGTTTTGATTTAGACGGTACGCTTGTGAATAGCTTGCCAGATTTAGCGTTGTTCTGTGAATTCTGCTTTAGAGACTTTTGGATTACCTCAAGCACCAGAAGAGTTAGTGTTAACTTGGATTGGTAATGGGGCACCAGTATTGATTGCACGAGCTTTAGAATGGGCAAAAGAGCAAACAGGTAAAGACTTTTCAGATGCAGAAATGGAGCAAGTGAAAGAGCGTTTTAACGTGTATTACGCGGAGAACCTTTGTAATGTGAGCCGTTTATGTCCAAATGTAAAAGAAACATTGGAAAACCTTGAAAGCGCATGGTTATACCTTAGCTGTAGTAACGAATAAAACCAACTCGTCATGTTCAGCCTGTATTATCGGCATTTGGCATCGATCATTTATTCAGTGAAATGCTTGGTGGACAGTCATTACCGCGATTAAACCGCATCCAGGCCCACTGTATTATTTATGTGGTAAATTTGGCGTAGAACCTCGCCAAGTGTTGTTTGTAGGTGATCTCGAAATGATATCTCGCGGCACATTCAGCAGGTTGTCTGTTGTAGGATTAACTTACGGATACAACTACAATATTCCAATTGCTGAATCAAACCCTGATTGGGTGTTTGATGACTTTGCGAAGTTATTAGAGATTCTTTAATCTATCTTAGTAAAGTGCGGTCAAAAATGACCGCACTTTTCTCTTAAACCTCCCACCAAATCAACGCCCATTTACGTTGTCCGTGTTTTTATCGGTTCATTGTTTATTTGTTTTTTGTTGATAGAATTGAGCTAAGTCTTGTTTTTTCTTTTCGGTGAGATTGCCGAGAGAAAATTCCACAGAATTTAATAAATCCTCAAAGGTTTCGCCTTGGAAACAACCTGATTCGGTTTCAATAAAACTCACATTCGCGTGAATGCCTTTTGGTAGAGACGATTGACTAAATAAATATAAGTTGGGAAGCCAACGTCATCACGCCAATGGCTTCAAAACACGCCTTCATCGAGAAAAATGGCGTTGGGTCACTGAGGCTAAAAAGAGCGTTTTTAGCCTTGCTTTGCAGCTTTTTCAATCATGTCATCCAAATCATCCACAAGCGTAGAATCAGAGGCGAGTATCACATCTGCTTGAGGCACATCATCCCAGTTATCGCCCATGACTTGTGTAGAAGGGTAATATTATTTAGTTGGTGCTTTTTCTTTGTACTGTTGCACCATATCCAACATGCCTTGGCTGTAATCAAGAGCATACACGGCTTGGCATTGTTGGGCTAAAGGAATCTACAAAAGTGCCGGGGCCCACAGCCAATATCTAGCACCGTTTCATTTGGTTTCACATTCATGGCCTGAGCAATGTTTCGTTATAACGGCTTGGTTTACCCACTAAATTCTCGGCCATTTTAGGCGCTTTTTATCCCACTTTTGTTGGTGGAAGATTATAGTGATTACAGGCTTTTCAGATGTTGTTGATAGAGATCGTTGAAATTGATGTCATTGATGATCATAGTGGCGTCCCTCAAAAGTGCGGTTAGTTTTGGATTGTTTTTGAAATTTGCTTGATGATTATATGCTTTCTCTCCACTGAAAATCATTTGAAAATGATTGACGCAAACGTTTTTTCGTTTTTGGTGTGTTTTCCTTTATAATAGCCCGCGATTTTCATCTCAAACACAACTCAAAGGTACCCGTATGTTTCAAACTTTTCGTGGCTCACCCGCCCCTTTCTGAATTCCGTATTCAAGGTTTAATGCAAAAATTCCAACAAAATCAATTACCGGTGAAATCGGTTTACGCGGAATATTTGCATTTTTGTGGAATTAAATCGACCGCTTGTTAGCGAGCAGGAAGCAAAAACTAAAAAGCATTGTTACATTACGGACCAACCTTGGCAGAACATGAAGCCAAAGGGCGAAACTTTTATCGTGATTCCACGCGTTGTCATCGATTTCTTCTTGGTCTTCTAAAGCGACGGATATTGCACATAACTGTGGTTTAAGTGAAGTGGAGCGTATTGAGCGTGGTTTGGCGTATTATTTTGAGTCAAGCCAACCGCTTGATGAAAAAACAACAGAAAAATTGACCGCACTTTTACATGACCGAATGATGGAAACCGTGGTGCGCAATCCGCAAGATGCGGAGATTTTATTCCGTCATCAAGATCCGAAACCGTTCAAAACCGTGGATATTTTAAAAAGGCGGACGTGAGCCTTAGTCACTGCCAACGTAGAATTAGGGTTTAGCACTGGCAGAAGATGAAATTGATTATTTGGTGGAAAAACTTTCACCCAATTAGGGACGCAATCACACGATATTGAACTTTATATGTTTGCGCAAGCCAACTCTGAGCACTGCCGTCATAAAATCTTTAATGCGGATTGGATTATTGACGGCAAAAACAGGATAAATCCCTGTTTAAGATGATTAAAAACACCTTTGAGAAAAACCCCTGATTTCGTGCTTTCAGCCTATAAAGATAATGCTGCGGTAATGGAAGGCTCAAAAGTCTGGCCGTTTCTTTTGCAGATCAAGATGGGCAATATCGCTACCACAATGAAGATGCACATATTTTTAATGAAAGTGGAAACCCACAACCACCCAACCGCAATTTCGCCATTCCCGTGAGCGGCAACAGGTTCGGGCGGTGAGATTCGTGATGAAGGTGCAACGGGTCGTGGTGCCAAACCCTAAAAGCAGGTTTAACTGGCTTTCTCGGTATCAAACCTCATCATTCCAAACTTTGAACAACCTTTGGGAAAATCCACTTTCCAAAACCAAAACCGTATTGCTTCAGCCTTTAGATATTATGATTGAAGGCCCATTAGGTGGCGCTGCATTTAACAATGAATTCGGTCGTCCTGCGTTATTAGGGTTATTTCCGCACCTATGAAGAGAAAGTCAACAGCTTCAATGGCGAAGAAGTACGCGGTTATCACAAACCGATCATGTTGGCCGGTGGTATCGGTAACATTCGTGGCGAACACGTTCAAAAAGGCGAAATTCCAGTTGGCGCAAAATTGATCGTATTAGGTGGCCCTGCAATGAACATCGGCTTAGGCGGTGGAGCGGCTTCTTCAATGGACAGCGGTAAATCAAAAGAAGATTTAGATTTTGCCTCTGTTCAACGTGAAAACCCAGAAATGGAACGCCGCTGCCAAGAGGTGATTGATCGTTGCTGGCAATTAGGCGAAGAAAAACCCACTTCTCTTTTATTCACGATGTGGGCGCAGGCGGTTTATCTAATGCCATGCCCTGAATTGGTACACGATGGCGAACGTGGTGGTAAATTTGATTTACGCTCTATTCTTTGCGATGAAAAAGGGATGTCACCATTGGAAATTTGGTGTAACGAATCGCAAGAACGTTATGTCTTAGCGGTTGCGCCAGAAAAACTCGAATTATTTACCGCACTTTGTGAACGTGAGCGTGCGCCATTTGCGGTCATTGGTGAGGCAACGGAAGAGAAAACATTTAACCTTGCACGATAGTCATTTTCGACAATAACCCAATTGATTTGCCAATGAATGTGTTATTGGGCAAAACCCCGAAAATGACGCGCGAGGTTTCGTCAAAAACTGTCGAAAAATCAACCGCTTGCAACAGAGAAAAATATTCAATTAAAAAGAAGCCTTTCCATCGTGTATTACGTTTTACCGGTGGTGGCAGAAAAACCTTCTTAATCACCATTGGCGACCGTTCGGTAACCGGTATGGTGGCGCGCGATCAAATGGTGGGACCCATGGCAAATTCCAGTGTCTGATGTAGCCGTCACAACTGCATCATTAGACAGCTATCACGGCGAAGCCATGGCAATGGGCGAACGCGCACCGGTGGCATTATTAGATTTCGGTGCTTCGCACGCTTAGCCGTAGCTGAATCGATCACTAACATTGCGGTACCAATATTGGCGATATTAAACGCATCAAACTGTCTGCAAACTCGATGTCGGCAGCGGGTCATGGTGGTGAAGATGCTGGTTTATATGAAGCGGTAAAAGCAGTCGGTGAAGAGCTTTTGCCCAGCATTAGGTATTACCATTCCAGTGGGTAAAGACTCGATGTCGATGAAAACCACTTGGGAAGAAAATGGTGAGAAAAAATCCGTCACCGCACCGCTTTCTTTAGTGATTTCATCTTTTGCCCGCGTGGAAGATGTGCGCAAAACTGTGACACCTCAATTACGTACAGACAAAGGCGCAAGCCGTTTATTGTTGATTGATTTAGGCGAAAGAAAAATCGCTTAGGCGCAACCGCACTTGCGCAAGTGTATAAACAATTAGGTGACAAACCGGCTGATGTGGTGAATGTCGCCAAACTGAAAAACTTCTTTGATGCAATGCAAGCATTGGTGGCAGAGCGTAAATTATTGGCTTACCACGACCGTTCAGACGGTGGTTTAATTACCACCCTTGCAGAAATGGCATTTGCGGGTAACTGCGGTGTAGATGTGGATATCTCTGCATTAGGCGATAATGATTTAGCCGTGTTATTCAATGAAGAATTAGGTGCAGTAATCCAAGTGTCAGAATGCGAATTAAGTGCCGTGCGTGAGGTATTAAAAGCCTATGACTTGCTTGGTTTAACTTATGAACTCGGTTCTGTAAGTTCAGAAGATCGTTTTTGAAATTACACGAGGCAGCAAAAAACTATTAAGCGAAAAACGCTCTGAATTACGCGGTATTTGGGCAGAACTCACTCACCAAATGCAACGCTTACGTGATAACCCAGAATGTGCTGACCAAGAATTTGAAGCGAAAAAAGCAACAGACAACAAAGGTTTATCCGCTCACTTAACCTATGATGTGAATGAAGATATTGCCGCACCGTATATCAGCAAAGGTGTGAAACCAAAAGTAGCCGTATTGCGTGAACAAGGTGTAAACAGCCACGTTGAAATGGCAGCCGCTTTTGACCGTGCAGGCTTTGCAGCGATTGATGTTCATATGAGCGATTTAATGGCAGGCCGTTACAACTTAAATGACTTCAACGCGATGGTGGCCTGTGGTGGCTTCTCTTACGGTGACGTATTAGGCGCAGGTGGCGGTTGGGCAAAATCCATTTTATTCAACCCACAATTACGCGATCAATTCAGCCAATTCTTCGCCAATGAAAACACCCTTTCATTAGGGGTATGTAACGGCTGTCAATTTATCTCCACCCTTGCGGAAATTATCCCTGGTGCAGAAAACTGGCCACGTTTCGTGCGTAATAAATCAGAACGCTTTGAAGCGCGTGCCGCGATGGTGAAAATCAACGACACCAACTCATTGTGGTTTAAAGGCATGGCGGGTTCACATATGCCGATTAGCCGTTTCTCAGCGGTGAAGGTCGCGTAGAATTCAAAACACCTGAGAATTTGACCGCACTTCAAGCGCAAAACTTGATTGTGGCGCAAATATATCGACAGCCATTTGAATGTAACTGAAACCTATCCAGCCAACCCGAATGGTTCAGCATTAGGGATTACTGCGATTTCTAACGTCGATGGTCGTATCGCTGCGATGATGCCACACCCAGAGCGTGTATTCCGTGCCGTAAGCAAACCCATGGTATCCAGAAGATTGGTCTGAAGATGGTGCATGGATGAGAATTTTTAGAAATGCGAGAGTGAATTTCAAATAATGTGAAATTGATCACGGAAAATTAATTAAAAATAAGAGATACTAAGAAATTGGTATCTCTTTTTATTGCATAACCTGAGTAATAAAATGCCAACAATATTAGCGAGTAATATTGTTAATGTTTATATAAAAATTCTTGGACATTATGTCCGTAATATCAATTGAACTATATGAGGAGTTCTACATGAGTGCATTAGTTACATTGCTAGCTAATCATTGTTGCGCCATTGCAACGTCAATTTATTAACTTTATCCGCATTGCGATTTGTGTTGTGATGGTTTGGATTGAGGCTTTAAAAGTTTGCCAATATGAGGCAGATGGTATCGCACATTTTTGTGTCAAATAGTCCTTTCTAAGCTTTCTTTACAAAAACGGTGCAAATGAAGTGACAAAATGATAAGGGTGTTTTAGTGAAAGAATATACCCTATATAAAAACCCTGAAGGCAAAATGGTCGCAAAAATATTGAATGGCATAAAGCCAATGGCACCTATACCGCTTCTTTATATTATTGGTGCAATCATAGTGACAATTGGTATTTTAGTATTAGCGGGTATTTGGTCTCCAACATTAGGTTTATTCGGAGGCTTTACTCACGTTTGGTATAGTCGATAGTCACGCTGTCGTTCCTCATATTTACGCCAGAAACCTGGGTGCCTAATTTAGGCGGGGACTTCCCAACACCCTAATTATGGCTTCTCATATCTCTGGTGCTGGCCGACTCGTGATTAAAGATATTATTATGATGGCAGGCGGCTTAGTTGTTGCAGCAGAATGTGCGAAACGTTATTTAGAGAATAAAAAGTTTCAGTGTATGGCAAATAGATTTTAGAGGGCTTGCTGTGACAATGGCAGCCTGTTATTAAAGCATATTAATGAATGCTAGACGAAATTTCAACAATGTGAAACTAGATCACTGAGCAAATTGATTGAAAATATAAGAGATACAGTCACTAAGTAGTCTCTCTTTTTATTTAAATTTATAGGTTAAGGGGACATTACATTATGAACAACAGAACCAATTATTGGTGATTCAGATTATGATTATTCAGAAGAGGCTTCTTTGAAAATGCAATTCTACCTCACAAGATATTTTTGCTTTTAATGAATCTCGCTCTTGTGCAGATTTAGAATGGGAAGGACAGTCAAACAGATATTGGAGCCAGATTTTCAAAGAGAAAGAGAGTATGGAAGCAAAACTGATAAAACAAGATTTATTGATTCATTATTATCACAGCCCTAGTATGTGTAAGCTTTGGATATTAAGACTAATCAAAAATTGTAATTGATGATCACAAAAGAATTCAGAAATTGTTGAGTTTCTAGATGCCAGACAATGATGATAAGTATATTTTATCTAATATAGATGACGTAGATTCGATTGGCAGGGAATCAGCACAATATATTCAAGAACAATATCCAGAGGGTAGCTTTCGGATATAGAAATGTGTCTATTCCTGTTACGACGCTGAGATGTAATTTGACAAAGAGAACCATATGGAGTATATATTTACAATTTTTCATAGATTGAATACTGGTGGAACGAAATTAAACCCTCAAGAAATCAGAAATGTATATTTAGTGGAGACTTTAATCAGATGCTATTTGATTGTTCTACCCATAATAAACTTATCCTTACCAAACATCTTGGGAGAATAAAAGGTTCTCCACGAAGAGTTTGTTCTAAGATTCTTTGCTTTTCAAGATAGTGATTTGGAACAAAAACTATAATGGTCGACTAACCAATTTCTTTAAATAAGTATATGGATCAAAATAGAAACTTAGACCAATCCTCAATATGTGTAGACAACAATTATTTAATAGGGTTATTTCGTTTATACAAGGTCAAAGTTTCGAAAGAACATCAAAAGATCGTTTTGGAAAGTATTTTATATGGAATTGGTAAGAATATTGATTATTTAGAAAAATAATGTATCTGGGGCACAATTTGTCAGAATAAAGTAGAAGAGCTAATGATGTCACAAGAATTTCAGAACTGAAGAATTGCAAAAAGTGGTTTACTACAGAGAGCAAAAGTTCTAGCTAGACTGAGAAGCTAATGAAGTATTCTGTGGATAGGTTTTATATTATGGACAATTAAAATAGAATATCTGCTGAAGAAATTGGAGAACTATATACCGAACATGTAGGTCAGGATGATAAAGACTTGAGCCAAGTATGTAGGTTAGCTGCCTTAATTGTGTGTGGTCAGAGAGACTCATGAGAGTTGTTAGGGACATGTATAGAATCTACCAGAAGAAAAACAAGAAGTGGAGAACTATATATTTCACCTATATGGTTTAAGCAGGATAGGCCCTCCAGACCACTATTAGTCAATGAGCATAGGTTTACGTTAGAGGAAGAAATTCCTGAGCTAGAGGGGTTTAGAAGAACATTAGGAACTTACAAAAATATAGGAATCATTGCCCATAATCAATATTTTGAATATAAAGAAAGCATCCCTTTTGAATAAACAAAAAGATTGATACTCCGCGTTATTTTAGATCATTTAGAAAATGTGTTCTGTAATTGAAAAGATAAGATTATATCCATTCTATGGAATTTTCTAAGATAAATGTAAGGTAATCTAGATGAGCGGTCAAAAATTACAACGAACTTTGACCGCTCTTTTATTACTTTTACTTACGTATTATTTTTGTTTTTCAAAATTCAACGCCAGTATCTGGGAAGTCGGTGAATACACCAGTTGCACCAGATTTATTCAATAATGCATCGTACATTTGATTTACGTCAGTGAAAGAATTCAGGTAAAGCATCTTTACGCACGGTGTATGGGTGTAATTCCACTTTGTATTGTGCGAGTTCTTTCACTAATGGGGTGTACACGATGTTGCCTGGTTTAGATTTTTCTTTATCCACTAACATGTACCAGCCTGGGCCAACGCCGTCAGCATATTTCACCACTTCAGCCATTGCACCTGGTTTGAACATCCAATCGTAATCGTAGTTCACCCATTTGCCTTTCGCATCTTTTTCTTCAGTTTCATGCCAGTCGGTGTATGCCACTAATTGAACAAGTTTTAAATCCATGCCCATTTTTGGTAGCAATTCGTTTTTGATACGTTTTAACTCATTGAAGTCGAAGGTTTGTAAGTAAACCATGTCAGATTTCTTATCGTAACCGTATTTTTTCAACACTTTAAGGGTTTCAACTGCAATGTCTTTGCCGTTTTGGTGGTGGAACCAAGGTGCTTTGATTTCAGGATAGATACCCACTTTTTACCAGTCGATTTTTCTAAACCTTGGATGAATTCTAACTCATCTTCAAAAGTATGGATTTTGAAAGTGTGATTTCAAAGTGGAAACGGCCGATATACTGCAACTTGTTTACCATCTTTGGTTTCAAAGTTTTCAGTCATATTTAAACTTTGAATTTCTTTTTAAGGTGAAATCGATTACGTAGTAACGACCATCTTTACGATGACGATTTGGGAATTTTTCGCGACGTCAGTTAAACCATCTAAGAAGTGGTCATGGATAACCACTAAAACGACCATCTTTTTGTCATCGCTAAGTCTTGTTCTGAGTAGTCTGCATGTTGTGCGAATGCAAGTGCTTTAGACTCAAGTGTATGCTCTGGTAGTAACCACTTGCACCACGGTGCGCAATGATAATTTTGTCTGATTTCATAGTGTCCACAGAAGAGTGTGCGCTACATCCTGCAAGTACGCCTGCAGCTAATAAAAGAAAAGCGCTAAAGTTTTGAGTTTCATAGCATTTCTCCTTGAAAGTGCGGTTAAAAATTCAGTTGTTTTTGTAATAAAAAGGCGGCAAGCCTTAGCCTGTCGCCTTTAATTTATAGATTATTTAGTGCCGTAGGTATCGCCTAATCTTGCTTTGTGTTTACCTCTTCAACCATTACGATGAAGAGTAATAACACCGCTAGATACCACCACCGATCATGACGTAGAAACCACCGTCCCAGCCGTAGTGTTGCGCTGCCCAACCGATAACAGCTGAAGCTGAAACTGTACCACCTAAGTAACCGAATAAACCGGTGAAACTGCTGCTGTACCTGCTGCTTTTTCGGTGCAAGCTCAGAGCGTGTAAGCCGATTAACATTACAGGGCCGTAGATTAAGAAACCGATTAAGGTCATTAAGATGAAGTCAGTTAATTGATATGGGTTTTCATACCAAGCTGCATAGTTTGCAAGCTCTGCTTCAGGGTGTAGCTGGGTTCATCCAGTATGCTACAACTGCTGCTGTAGTTAAGATCATGAAGATGAAACCGGTTAAACCACGTTTACCTTTGAAGACTTTATCTGATACCCAACCCATAATAATGTACCCGGAACTGCTGCTAATTCATAGATTGTGTGCCCATGCGGTACCTTTGATGTTGAAGTGTTTTACTTCACTTAAGTAAACCGGAGACCATTTTAATACGCCGTAGCGGATTAAGTATACGAATACGTTAGCAATCGCGATGTACCATAACAATTTGTTTTTCAATACATAGGTTACGAAGATTTCTTTTTGTGCTTAAATCGTTTTCGTAAGTTTTCGTTATAGTCATCTGGGTAGTCATTACGCCATTTTTCGATTGATGGTAAACCACAAGATTGTGGAGTATCACGCATCACGAAGTAAACTGGAATTGCACAGATCATTGCAGCAATACCCGGATAGTAGAGGGATTGTTGCCAAATGTCTTTTGCTTGTGCTTCGATACCATGAGTGCTGAAGAACACGGCACTTGCTAATAGCACCATTGCACCCGGCATCATACCACCGATGTTGTGTGCGGTATTCCAGATAGATACGATAGTACCGCGTTCTGATTTAGACCACCAGTGTACCATTGTACGACCACATGGAGGCCAACCCATACCTTGGAACCAACCATTTAAGAAGATCATTACCCACATGATGGCAATACAGAGGTTGCCCACGGAATAAAAACCCATCATGGTCATACAAAGACCAGAAAGCAATAAACCAAATGGTAAGAATACACGAGGGTTCGAACGGTCAGACATACCTGCCATTACGAACTTAGATAAACCATAGGCAAGACCAGCTGCAGAGCCGATAACACCTAATTCCGCTTTTGAGTACAAGCCGGCTTGAATTAAACCAGGTTGTGCTAGAGTCAAAGTTTGCACGTACAAAATAGTAAGCAGCATAACCAAGAAGATCCCTGCAAACACTTGCCAACGTAAGCGTTTATACGTGGAATCAATTTTCTCGCTGGAAGTTCCGCAATATGCGGAGCAGGGCTTTAATGGTCCAAACATAATTTCTCTCAATATCATTTTTAATTATGAGTCCACCCCTCATGGTGGGGATAGCGTGCATAATAAAATAAAAATAGAAATTAAAAAGGGAAATAATTCAAAAATGTGATGCATTTCACAAAAATATTTTTTTAACAAATGAGCGAATTCGAAAATTGTGTGATCTGTCTCACAAAACAGCTTTCTTTTTCGCTCAAAAATGTTGTGAATTTAACCGCTCTCATACAATAGCCATCAATTTGTAAACAGTTTTACGTTTCTTTTTATTAATATTTTGGCTTTGGGGTAACAATGGGATTATCGCCTAATATGTATCGTGATGTGGGTGATTTTTCACCCATCTCGACGGATGTGATTATCATTGGTGGCGGTGCGACAGGTGCGGGGATTGCTCGTGACTGTGCATTGCGTGGAATTAACTGTATTTTATTAGAGCGTCGTGATATTGCGACAGGCGCAACAGGGCGTAACCACGGTTTATTACATAGTGGTGCGCGTTATGCCGTGAACGATCAGGAATCAGCAGAAGAATGTATTAAAGAAAATAAAATTCTGCGCAATATCGCTCGTCACTGTGTGGATGAAACAGAAGGTTTATTTATCACCTTACCTGAAGATTCCCTTGATTATCAAAAAACCTTCATCGAAAGTTGTACCAAATCAGGGTATTGAAGCTGTCGCCATTGATCCTAAACTTGCCCAAATTATGGAACCATCAGTCAACCCTGATTTAGTGGGATGCTGTTGTTGTGCCAGATGGTTCAATCGATCCTTTCCGTTTAACAGCTTCCAACGTGATGGATGCCACCGAAAATGGCGCGAAAATGTTCACTTATTGCGAAGTGAAAAAGCTTTAATTCGCGAAGGTGGCAAAGTAATCGGTGGATGTTTACGATCACAAAAATCGCGTAAATCGTAAATTCTTTGCGCCATTAGTCGTCAATGCGGGTGGTATTTGGGGACAAAGGTATCGCAGAATATGCGGATCTCAAAAATCAAAAATGTTCCCAGCAAAAGGTGCATTACTTGTCATGGGGCACCGCATCAACAAAATGGTGATTAACCGTTGCTCGTAAACCGGCGGATGCGGACATTCTTGTACCAGGTGATACCATTTGTGTTATCGGTACAACGTCTAGCCGTATACCTTACGATCAAATCGATAACATGAAGTGACTCCAGAAGAAGTGGATATCTTATTCCGTGAAGGAGAAAAACTGCGCCAAGCTTGCGTCATACTCGCGTATTACGTGCTTATGCCGGTGTGCGTCCGTTAGTGGCATCTGATGACGACCCATCTGGTCGTAACGTGAGCCGTGGTATCGTGTTGCTTGACCACGCAGAGCGTGATGAGCTTGAGACGGCTTTATCACGATTACTGGCGGTAAATTAATGACTTATCGCTTAATGGCTGAATGGGCAACGGATCTGGTTTGTAAAAACTCAACAAAAACCGCACGTTGTACAACAGCTGAGCGTCCATTGCCGAGGTTCAACCGAAAGCCGTGCAGAAACCAATCAGAAAGTCATTTCACTTCGAGTACGATTCGTTATTCAGCGGTGTATCGTCATGGTTCTCGTGCAACTCGTTTATTGAGATAAAGAGCGTCTTGATCGTTCAATGGTGTGCGAATGTGAAGCTGTGACAGCGGGTGAAGTACGTTATGCCGTTGATGAATTAACGTCAATAACTTAGTGGATTTACGTCGCCGTACTCGTGTGGGTATGGGGAACTGCCAAGCTGAGCTTTGCGCATGCCGTGCTGCTGGCTTAATGAACCGTTTTGAGTAGCAACACCTCGCCAATCCACCACACAATTAACCTCCTTTTACTGGAAGAGCGTTGGCGCGGTATTGAACCTCATTGCATGGGGTGAAGCGATTCGTGAAGCGGAATTTACTTCAGTGGATGTATGGTAGCGTGTTGGGCTTAAAACGATGTTCAACCGCTGAAAACTGACAAACAGCAAGGACGGATAACAATGAATTTTGATGTAGTGAGTTATTGGTGGTGGCCTTGCAGGTTTGACTTGCGGCATCGTCCTACAAGAACAAGGCAAACGTTGTGTCATTATTAATAACGGCCAAGCAGCGATTGATTTTGCATCCGGCTCATTGGATTTTATTAAGCCGTTTACCCAAATGGTACGTTTGTTAAAAATATTCTGAAAAATTTGACCGCACTTTCTGCTCAATTACCACAACCCCTATAGCATTATGGGGGCTGAACGTGTATTAGCGAAAGCGCAAGATTTCGAAAAATTAGTGGAATCATTAAATTTAGATTTAATTGGTTCAACTGCAGAAAATCATCTTCGCGTAACAGGTTTAGGTAGCTTACGTGGTGCATGGCTTTTCACCAAATGAGTGTGCCAACCGTACAGGCGACACACCATTTCCGTATGAAATTGCGGTTTTAGGCATTGAAGGCTATCACGATTTCCAACCAGAATTATTGGCGGATAACCTCACACTCAATCCACAATTTGCCCATTGTGAAGTGAAAACAGGCTTTTTAAATATTCCTGAATTGGATCAGTTACGTGCAAATTCGCGCGAATTCCGCAGTGTAAATATTGCACAAGTTTTAGAATATAAACTGAAATTTGATGATCTTGTGGCTGAAATGAAAGAAAGCAGCGAAGGCACCGAAGCGATTTTTCTTGCCAGCGTGTTTCGGTTTAGAAAATCAAGAGTTTATGGAGTCACTTCGCAAAAGCAACAGGCTTACCATTATTTGAATTACCAACCTTACCACCGTCTTTATTAGGTATGCGTCAGCGTATTCAATTACGCCATCGTTTTGAGAAATTGGGCGGTTTAATGATGAATGGTGACAGTGCATTAAAAGCGCATTTTTGATGGAAACAAAGTTCGCGCCATTCAAAACTCGCTTTGCATCGAAGATGAAGAAATCACGGCAGAACATTTCGTCTAGCGTCAGGCAGCTTCTTCAGTAAAGGTTTAGTCTCTGAATTCGATAAAATCTACGAGCCCGTATTCTATTCAGATATCATCGGTGTGGAAGGCTTTTAAAAGATACTGATCGTTTTACTTGGACGAGATCATCGTTTCTCTAATCCACAGCCGTATCAATCTGCAGGTGTGGCGATTAATGCGCAATGCCAAGTACAAAGAGCGGTCAATTTTTAACGAATTTTAGTATGCGGTGGGTAATGTGATTGGTGGTTTCAATGCGTTAGAGCTCGGTTGTGGTTCAGGCGTGGCGAGTGGTAACAGCGCTTGCCGTTGCGGATGAAATTCTTCACAACACACATTAAGGAGAGCGTTATGAACATTCAACAATTGGTGAAAATGCAAAACAATCCCTAATGCACCACAACATCATCATGCCTTTGATGAAAGTTTTTGAGAGCTGCATTAAATGTACCGCTTGTACAGCGGTAGTGTCCAGTTTCGCGTCAAAATCCAAACTATCCGGGTCCCAAAACAATCAGGCCCCGATGGTGAGCGTCTACGCTTAAAATCAGCCGAGCTTTATGATGAAGCATTAAAATACTGTACTAACTGTAAACGTTGTGAAATTGCGTGTCCGTCAGATGTAAAAATTGGTGACATTATCGTTCGCGCAAGAAACAAATACCTTGCTCGACAACACAAGCCAGCAGTGCAAAAATTACGTGATGCGATTTTTAAGTAACACCGTATATGGGGTCACTAACACGCCACTAGCTCCCAATTGTAACACAATCACGGGTTTGAAAGCGACCCAAAATTTGTGTTGGAAAAAGCGTTAAAATCAGCCGTCATCGTGCGTTACCAAAAATATTCCTTTGGTACGTTCCGCAGCTGGTATATGAAAAAAATGGTGGAAAGCCAACAAAAATTCGAACGTAAAGTGGCGTATTATCACGGTTGTTATGTGAACTACAATAATCCACAATTGGGTAAAGAATTTATTCAAGTGTTCAATGCTATGGACATTGGCGTGGTGTTATTGGAAAAAGAAAAATGCTGCGGCTTGCCATTAGCGTAAACCAATTCCCCGGAACGTGCGAAGAAAATCGCTCAATTTAACACTGATTACATCAGTAAAATGGTGGATGAAAACGGCTTGGATGCGATCAGTGAAGCATCACGTTGTTCCTAAATTTACGTGATGAATATCATCATATTTTCAGGTATCGACAATGCAAGAGTTCGTCCGCATATTCACATGGTGACACCATTCTTATATCAACTCTTTTAAAGAAGGTAAAAACCTTACCGCTAAAGCCATTGAAATTGCGTGTAGCTTATCACACCGCATGTCACGTGGATAAAGCAGGTTGGGCACCGTACACCTTGGAAGTGTTAAAACAAATTCCAGGTTTTAGAAGTAGTGATGTTACCATCACAATGTTGTGGTATCGCTGGAACATACGGTTTCAAGAAGAAAACTACGAGGTTTCCCAATCTATCGGTAAAAACTTATTCGATAACATCAATGCGGGCGGATTTGATTACGTGATCTCTGAATGTCAAACTTGTAAATGGCAGATCGATATGTCATCTAACGTGACTTGTATCCATCCATTGACGTTATTGTGTGTGTCGATGAATCAAGCTTTAGTGAAAAGAGCGGAAAGCTGATAAAAAGTGACCGCTCTTTTGTTATTCAATCCAATATGGAGAATTAATGCAAAATCTTCAAAGTTTTTACTTGCTGTGCTTTCATCCCTTGCGGCAACAGCTTTGCCAGCACGGCAGAAGTGAAAGTGCTTAGCCTCAATTAAATTACCAACAACTTCTTACTCAAAGACAGGTTTGGATGAGTTGCTTGAACAAGAGTGAAAATCCAAAACCGCCGGCTCGTGTAAATGCAGTTTTACGGCGAAACTTCCTAATATGGAGCGTATTGCGGATCTTATTGGAAGCGTATAAGTTGAGCCTTATCGTGGATTTTTGTTTGGCGCAGAATGCCAATATTTATAACGGTAATACAGATAAAGCCATTGAGCTTTGCAAAAAGTGCTTGATGTGCGCCGATGATGTGAAAGCCCACTTACTTGGCGGCATGGGATCGTTTAAAAGGCAATCAGGCGAAAGCTACTAAACGTAGTACGCTTAAAACACGCTTTCTGCAGAAAGTGCGAGCAAATTAGAGAAAAGTCTTTGCCGTGATTGATAAAGCAGCCTAATCAACCAGTACAGATAAACTGGAAACCAAGTTACCGGCACAATCTGCAGGTGTGCATTGGGCTATGCGTTAAAGCCAGATGGCGGTATGCATGATATTTTGGTGCAACGTTTAGAAAACCTTAGAAATTGCCGAATCAAAATCCAGGTGCGTTATTGACTGTGACGGGCGGTGTGCGCAAAATAATAAAAACCGAAGGGATTTGATAAACAATGGTTGATTGAGAAAGGCGTGGATGCCAAGCCGTGCTATTCTGATCAGTATGCACGTTCAACTGTTGAAAATACTTTTCTCTCGTTGCTCTTTGGCGAAACATAAAATCAAACGTAGCTGCGTTGATTAGCTCAGGTAGTCATGTTCCGTCGTGGACCAAGCGTTATTTGAGATTGCGACGCAAGAATGCGAGATCCACAAAGGTATTGTGATTGAAACGGTCGCCGCATTAGATAAACCGTTAGATCAGCTACAAAAAATTACAGAGAAGATTGTTGGGTATTTATCGTGACAGCTTAAAACCATGGGATTGCTATTTTAATAGCGCGAATCGCAAGATTAATTAATCTTTAAAAAAGTGCGGTGAAATTTTACCGCACTTTTTATCTTCTCGTTCGATTAAAGAATATGTTGATATTGTTCTAACATTTCTTTAATATACGCTTGATTGCACTTCACCAATGTGTGTTTTGTGAAGTAAAAGCATTGCCATACGAGACTGACTGATACCACCACCGATGGAGAGGTATTTGCCGTTTAATAAATCTTGGTGCCAATCCATTTTAAGCGATCTTCATCGCCGGTTAAACCAACTTGTAAACGCAATGCGATTCATTCCACGAATACCATTGAAGAAAGCTCAAACGCTTTACCAACTCAGCGTTCCACAACAAAATATCACCGTTTAGACCTTTGTAGCCGTTTTCAGATTCTGTTGTCCAGTCATCGTAGTCTGTGCACGGCCATCATGGTTTACCATCTGATAATTTGCCACCGATACCAATGAACACGGCGCCATATTTTACAAATGGCGTTTTCACGCTCTTTGCTTGAAAGATCTGGGTAGCGTTTCACCAAATCTTCACTGTGAACGAAGGTGATTTTTCGGTGCTTGATGGAATGTCAAAGCGAGCTTCTACCGCTAATTCAGTTAAACGGATTGCACGATAGATAGAACGTACCGTTTCTTTTAAATAAGCAAAGTTACGACGACCTTCAGAATGACTTTTCCCAGTCCCATTGGTCCATAAACAGAGTGAGTTTGATCCAATGAATCTTCATCTGACGTACGTTCATGTGAACAAATAAGCCTTCACCTTCTTGTGGAAACGAGGAGAGTATGGCGTTTATTTAGCCAATGAGTGAACCACTTCATAAACCGCATTTGGGACATTTCACGTTTACTTGAACAGCTTTCTCAATGCCTGATAAGTTATCTTGCATACCGTTGCCAACTTCACTAAGGATTGGACCTTGTACTTCGATAATGCCAAGTTGTTCAATCAAGTTTTGAGTAAAGGTGTTCTTCACAAAGCTAATTTCTTGTTGTTGTAAAATAAACGTCTTTTTCATATTTATCTCTTCTTATAATAACTGTAAGATTTATTATGTATTATTCAATAAATAACAAATTATTTCAAGTAATTTCTTTACATTGTTTTATTTGAATATTATCAAAATAAAGAAAGTATTTTGAAAGATCTAATAAGGAGGTTTTATGAACAATATCGACACTTGATCGCTAAATTCTCCGTGTAGATAACGATCGAGGAATTTGTATAGAGTACACCGATTGTGGCTAAGTTTTTGAGGTATTTTCCACCGTAAAACGAAGGTACTTTTAATCCCTCAAAAATTCTCAAACGTTCGTCATTACCTAAAATTGCTTCTGCAATAATGCGTCCAGCAAGTCCAGTGAGTGCGACACCATGACCAGAATAGCCCCAGCAAATAAATATGCGGCGAGATACGACCGAAATGTGGCAGCGTTCATTGTCATATCAATCGGTCCTGCCCAACCATAATCAATTGACATTTTCTAATTGTGGGAAGATCATGCCACGGCATATTGCGGCTGCCTGAGTTTTGCACCATATCTCCCGGAGCTTGGAATCTTTGCCAAATAACAAACGGGTTATCTTGCCTCAAACGATAGTAATCAAGCAGTATGTTGTTATCGCGACAGACATGCCATTGTTGATCACGGAATCAGCCGTGGCTTGATCTAAGGGCTCGGTCGCAATAATAAAACTCTCTACCGCAAAGGCTCACGATTAATGCCGCGATGAGATGGATTTTCGTAGTGCAATCATTAAAGCGTTGGTGGCTAAAATAACGTCTTGAGATATGACCGCACTTTTATCGGTTTTGACTGCACTGCCTTGTGCGCGGCGCGCGCGCGCTACGCGCAGCCTGATCTACTAAATCCACAACGGGCGATTGTTCTACCGTAAATCTGTACGCTTCGTCAAATCAAGCGAGGCTGCTAAACCTAAGCAATAATTTAATGGGTGCAAGTGGCCTGAGTTGCTATCGGCTATAAACCCGCCTACCATCGTATCACTGCCTATAGATGTTGTTTCAGTTTTGGCTTTATCCCAAAGTTGCATTTGTCATAGCCAAAAGTCGCGTGAGCTGGCTTTTCCATTTCAATGAGATCGTCGCTTACGACGTTCATTTTAACGCCAATGTGGCATAACCTCCAATCGCATTGAATGCCATGACTTTCGCAATGCGTTCGCATCAATAATATCAATGGCCTCTGGCGACATATCGAAAGGTTTGTTTCGCTTTTATCAAAGCCTGCGCGAGGCAATATATTCATCGATGCCTTCTTCAAAACCGTTGATGAAGCTTGACCGCCACTTCTGCCAGGTGCGCGATCCGACTCGCGCGCCTTC
>BNJU01001423.1_pt1 | contig 61601 bp, 69 predicted proteins | sample 8539281 | NCBI WGS metagenome assembly BNJU01 (sample SAMD00202456, study PRJDB9452) | human saliva metagenome | isolation source: human saliva | place: Japan
AAAAACATCAAAAAGAGCGCAAAAAAATACTCTTCTTGTACGATACTGTAATTGAAATTTTTAAAAATTTTGGTGTTAGAACTGTCGCCTCAGTCCTAGCACTTTTTCTTTGTCGTATTCTTGGTGTGAGGTGTGAGGATTTTTTAATGCCGGCACTTTCATATGAACTAGGGCAAAGCCCTATTAATGACCGCGGAATTCTATTGTTCACCTTTATTTTAAACCACACTTTCTTTTCTTTCATGAGTTAGCAGGCTGAGGCTGCTTAGAGTTTTTGTTTCCAAACTTCTTACTGAAAAACTATTCATGTCTAGGCAAAAATATGGTAAAATGGATAAGATGTGTCTGAGATGTCTATTATATCTCAGGCGACTACAGGTAATGGAGTAGAAAATGCAAAATAGACCTATTATTATTGGTGTTACTGGTGGTTCTGGTGGTGGAAAGACCAGTGTGTCTCGTGCCATTTTGGCTAATTTTCCCGAATGAAAAGATTGCCATGATTGAGCATGATTCTTATTACAAGGACCAGAGTCATTTGACCTTTGAGGAGCGGATCAAGACCAACTATGACCATCCTTTTGCCTTTGATACGGACTTGATGATTGCGCAGATCAATGAACTCTTGGAGGGTCGTCCGGTGGATATCCCAACTTATGACTATGCGGAACATACGCGCAGCAGCAAGACCTATCGTCAGGAACCACAAGATGTTTTCATCGTGGAAGGAATCTTAGTTCTTGAAGACAAGCGTCTTCGGGACTTGATGGACATCAAGATTTTCGTTGATACGGATGATGATGTGCGGATCATTCGCCGGATCAAGCGAGATATGGAGGAGCGTGGCCGGAGTCTGGATAGTGTCATTGAGCAATACCTTGGTGTAGTAAAACCGATGTACCACCAGTTCATCGAGCCAACCAAGCGTTATGCGGACGTGATCATTCCTGAGGGCGTGACCAACACAGTTGCGATTGACTTGATCACAACCAAGATTGAAAAAATCCTCAACGGAGCGCGTGAAGGAAAATAAAAATAGGGAGAAAGAGGGAAATCGATCTCCAATCCAATAACAATAGTTGGAATTACGGAATGTCGCAGTAGTTGGTGAGACTCGTCATTCGCCTAAAAGCTCGAAAGAGTTCTCAATCAATGTTGCGGGGGTGGTACGAGAAATGGTTTTTAACATTCTGTACCACTCCCTCTTTTTCCTAGGGAGAGTGGAAATGAAAAGGGAGTTTCATTCGCGGACCAAGGCGTTCGCTTGTTTATTGACCATGTGTGCTGGTTTTTCAGATGCTTATACTTTTATTTGTCGGGGTGGGACCTTGGCGGCAGGCCAGACGGGAAATGTGGTCTTTCTATCGGTTGGTTTGATTGGCCAGCAGATCTCAGATGTAGAAGTAAAGTTAGCGACCATGTTGGCCTTTATGCTGGGAATCTTTTTGATGACGGTTTTGCGTCGTTTGATTGACAATTCAGTCTGGCGCCTCAGTACCTTGGTGCCCTTTATCCTCACAACCTTGGTGACGGGATTTTTGCCAGCATCGGTAAAAAATGTCTTCATCGTGCCTTTTTTTGGCTTGAGTTTGGGAATCGTAGCGACCTCTTTTGGAGAAGTGGATGGCTACGCCTATAATCATTCCTTCATGACGGGAAATCTCAAGAAAACCATGGTGGCTTATGGGAATTTTGTCAGAGAAAAGGAGAAGAAATTCCTTTGGGAAGCCATCTTTATGACCTGCTTGATCGGGAGTTTTGTCTTTGGGGCCATTTTTTCGACCTATTTGATCCAGTTTTATGGATTAGAGACCATTTGGCTGGTGTCCATCATCTTGACTATCTTTTTAATTTATCGCGCCATTCAATATTTTGAGGTCTTTCACTTCAATCGGCGAGGCGACATGAATAGATAAAATCATTTTTAGAAGAATGAGTTAAATGATTCTGCAAAGAAATAAAACTGAGATTTCATTTTTAAAATGAATCAAGAATATATTGAAACTTTCCGCCGTGAGAAAAGTGCTAGAAACACGATTGTTTCTAGCACTCGGAATTATTGAGACCTTAGGCTCAATAATTAGTCATGGAACTTCTTTGAAGTTCGCTGACGTCCGTCCTCACCTAAGGAAAGTTTTTAAGATAACTTTATCTATATTCCAGAGGCTGGGACAAAAGTCCTAGCCTCTCAATTGTTTTTGGATTGTCGAGCAAGACGCAGTGGTTGAGTGGGCTCTACTACGCTGATTTCATCAGCTTTTACAGCCCTACTCAACTGTGCGGAGGTGGGACGACGAAATCGAATTCTAACGAATTACCGATTTCTGTCCCACTCTCTTTTCTTTCGCTGTTTGAAGCTTAATTTTTGGGCAAAGATTTGGTATAATGGAAGGTATGAAACATTCGGAAAAAGAATCACAATACCAGCTCTTGCTGGCTCAATTAGATGCTCTCTTAATGGGAGAAACCAATGCCTTGGCTAATCTGTCCAATGCCAGTGCTCTTTTAAATCAAGCCCTGCCTCGTTCGGTCTTTGCGGGTTTTTATTTGTATGACCAAACGGAATTGATCCTGGGACCTTTTCAGGGAGGTGTTTCTTGTGTCCATATCGCTCTTGGAAAGGGTGTCTGTGGAGAAGCAGCTCAAAAGCAGGAAACCATGATTGTCGATGATGTGCGCCAACATGCTAATTATATTTCCTGTGATAGCCGGGCTATGAGTGAGATTGTGGTGCCTATGGTCAAGGACGGTCAGCTCCTTGGGGTTTTAGATCTGGATTCAGAGTGTGTCTCTGACTATGATCAGCTGGATCAGGAGTATTTGGAAAAGTTTGTCGCTCTCTTGATCGATAAGACAAACTGGGACTTTAAGATGTTTGGGAGTTAAGAACTAATGTATCAAGCTTTATATCGGAAATACCGTAGCCAGACTTTTGGCCAATTGGTCGGCCAGCAAGTGGTGGCACGGACATTGAGACAGGCCGTCGAGCAGGAGAAGATCAGCCATGCCTATCTCTTTTCGGGTCCTCGTGGTACTGGGAAAACCAGTGTGGCCAAGATCTTTGCTAAGGCTATGAACTGTCCTAATCAAGTCAATGGGGAGCCTTGTAACGACTGCTATATCTGTGAATCCATCACCAATGGGAGTCTAGAAGATGTTATCGAGATCGATGCGGCTTCCAACAATGGGGTCGATGAAATTCGGGATATTCGCGACAAATCCACCTATGCTCCGAGTCTAGCCAAGCACAAGGTCTACATTATCGATGAGGTCCATATGCTCTCAACAGGGGCCTTTAATGCCTTGTTGAAGACGCTGGAAGAACCAACGGAAAACGTAGTCTTTATCCTCGCAACAACGGAGTTACACAAGATTCCTGCGACCATTCTGTCACGGGTGCAACGCTTTGAATTCAAATCCATCAAACTACCGGATATCGTTCACCATTTGGAAAAGTATCCTAGCTACTGAAGGGATTGCCTATGAAGCAGATGCTGTGCAGATCATCGCTCGGCGCGCTGAAGGTGGGATGCGGGATGCCTTGTCCATTTTGGACCAAGCCCTGAGTCTGACTGCGGGTAGTGAGTTGACGACAGCAATCGCCGAAGAGATTACAGGCTCCATCAGTCTAGCTGCGCTCGATCAGTACGTGGCTGCCATCCTGGCTCATGATGCGACAGCGGCGCTGGATCAGCTGGCGATTATCTTTGATAACGGTAAGAATATGGCCCGTTTCGTCACGGACTTACTTCAATACCTGAGAGATCTCTTGATTGTTCAGACAGGCGGAGAAAACACTCACGCTAGTGACTTGTTTGCGGCGAATCTTGAAGCTGATCAAGCCCGTCTTTTTGCCCTGATTGACCAGGCGACGACCAGTCTAGCGGATATCAAAAATAGTCTGCAACCGCGTATCTACACTGAAATGATGACCATTAAATTGGCTGAAAGCACGGGCCAAGTTTCTAACTCAGCTGCTGTGGAGGTTCCTTCCAATGTGCTAGCTCAGCTGGAAGACTTGAAGAAGGAAGTCGCACAGCTCAAGCAACAGTTAGCGCAATCAGGTAGCAGTCTTCCTGCTTCAAAACCGACAGTAGCTCGTCCAACCAAGTCTAGCAAGGGCTACCGTGCAGATCGAAATAAGGTCAACGCGATTTTGCAAGAGGCGGTCGAAAACCCAGAGTTGGCACGGACCAACTTGATCCGTCTTCAGAACGCTTGGGGAAATCATCGAGAGCTTGGCAGGTGCGGATAAGGCCCTCTTAATCGGATCCCAGCCGGTCGCTGCCAATGAAAATCACGCTATTTTAGCCTTTGAGTCTGCCTTTAATGCTGAACAGACCATGAAGCGGGACAACCTCAATACCATGTTTGGAAATATCCTCAGCAATGCTGCAGGTTTCTCGCCAGAGATTTTAGCGGTTTCGATGGAAGAATGGACCCAAATTCGGGCAGAGTTTTCGGCTAAGGCGCGTGGGCAAAAAGCGGAAGTGGTAGAAGAAGAGGAAAGTGTCATCCCTGAGGAATTTCACTTTTTATCCGATAAAATCACCCTGCAAGACGATTAATACATGAATTTTTTACTGAATCATGGTAAAATAATTTTATGAATAGAAAACAATTTGCAGTGATAGCAGTCTTTACTGCTATGGAGACATATTTTTTTCAATGAAGCGACCATGGCGGGTCAAATGCTCTTTGCATGTTTTTGGGCCCTCTTGATCTTGCGCAATCTCCAGACGGCCTATATGGTGGAGAAGATTGCCAGTGCCATTGAAAAAGAAATCAAAAAGAAAAGAAAATAAAACCTTTGAAAAGAAATCCTTTTTCAAAGGTTTTTCTTGTTTTTAAAAGGCTTCTTGGCATTGCTTTGCGGTAATCTCCTGGGGAGAGGCCGACCTTTCTGTTTAAAAAGCCTTTTGTAAAAGTAGGAGAAGTTGTCATAGCCCACCTGAGGGGCGACTTGGTAAATGGGGGTATCGCTTTGCGATAGCATCTCTTTTGCGGCACCATCCGTTTATCGGTGATGTATTTCATCAGGGTTTCGCCGGTGTCGCGCTTAAACATCCGTGCTAAATGATCTGGACTAAGAAATACCATTTCGGCTAGCTTGGTGCGACTGATATCCTCCTTGTAATGGTGATCGATGTAGTCAGTGATCCGCTGGATGAGATTGGATTGGTGTTCTAGATCGATCACATAATGGCGAGCAGAGCTCCAGTAATCCCCAATATAGGCTTCAAAAGCTTCGATGGCATGAAAACGCCGTTCGAAGAGAAATTGATGGTGTTTGTTTTGAAATAACTTGTGGGCGAGAATGCCGTTCTTGTCCAGATAAATCCCAATTTGCTGGGTCCAGTCTAGCTGGAGTTCACTCAGAGCTGAGAGCGGGATGCGATCTTGAGTCTCTAAGCTATGGATGATTTGGAGAAGCTGTTCTGTCTCTAGTTGATTTGTAAAAGTGAGCGATGTCCGATGAGCAGGCTTTTGAGGTAGTGGAGCCAAAGAAGCATAGGAGTGGATACTGTTCCAATGGAAGACTTGTTCTTCACTGTATTGGCAGAGTTGCAGAGCCTTCATCAAGAGCGTCTCAAGGGAAATGGCATCTGAATAGAGAAGGATAGAGGATCGGTCTAAGTCTTGCTGGATCTTCTGCTGGATAGCCTTTAGGAAGTCTGCACACTCTGTAGTCTGATTCTTTTTGAAGAGGCAGAGGTAGCGATCGGTCTGGCTTTCGATTTTACTGAGGGCGCAGTAGTGGACAGGGTAATCTAGGGAGAGATCCTTGATACAATGGCGGAGCTGCAAGCGCCAAGAAGGGACGCTGGGGTGAAAGTCTTCTTCAACTAAGTGGAGAGTGATGAGGACTAAGAGGTAGTCTTCATGTGGTTTGAGCTATAGCCCCTGTTTTGTCACTTCTTGAAGGAGCTGTTCTGCTTGAGATGGACGCGGTTTTTCGCAAGTAGTCATGCCAAAAATTCAGCTTCTTTTTGTCCCTTGCTGATGCTAATTGGGCCACACTCTTGTGGCGCTTTGATCTTATTGAGGGCTTTTTGAATGATAAATTCTAAGCGGTCGGGGTCAATCGGTTTGAGGTAGTATTCAAAACTTTGGAGTTCAATGGCTTTTTGGGCATAATTGAAATCAGCATAATTGGTGAGGAAGATCGTTTGAATGTCATATTTTTCTGACCGGACCCAGGCTAGGGAGATTCTAGTCCCACTGCCTTGTGGCATCTCTGATATCACTGATCATGAGGGCGATTGGGTGACTTTGAATGATGGCTTGAGCTTGGCTCAGACTGGAGGCGGTATATACCTGCTCAATGCCCAAGGCTTCCCAATGGATGGTTTCCTGTAGGGCTTTAATGATAAAACGATCATCGTCAACGAGTAGGATATTCATGTGTGTCTCCTTTGTAGGGTTCATAAGGAAGGCTCAGTTGGATGTGGGCACCTCCTTGGGATCCATTTGAAAAATTGAAGCGTGTAGTGATCTGGATAGAGGAGATCTAGTCGTCTCGTGCATTGGTCAAACCAATGTGGTGGCCATCTTCTGTGACTAAGGATTTTTCTCTGCTAGATCTTGTAAGATAGCGGAGCTAAAACCAGGACCATTATCCTGAAGAGAAATGGCAAAGCTGTTGGTTTGCTTCTTCATGAATGGAAAGCTGGATGTGGAAGAAATCTTGGAAGAGAAAAGCCGTGTTTGATGGCATTTTCCACAAAGGTTTGTAAAAGCAGGGTGGAATAGCTGCATCTTTCAGACCAGGATCCCAGTCCAGGTTAAAGTGGATGCTGTCCCCATAGCGGATTTTCTGGATTTCTAGGTAATTTCGGATATGTTGGATTTCATCTGCTAAGCGATTAAAATCTTGATTGGCTTGAAAGAGGTGGCGCAAGTAGTTGGAAGTCACCTTGGTCAATTCCCTCGATTTCCTTATAGTCCTTGGTCTGGAGCATGCTGTGAATCATGGAAAGCATGTTGAGGTAAAAATGGGGTCGGACTTGATTTTTGAGGTAATTGAGTTCGACTTTTTTGAGATTGAGTTGCGCGTGGTAGGCTCGAATTTGGAGGTCCTTCATGTGGATCAGGACCTGATTGAGCTTGTGATTGGCCTGATCGATCTCTAAGATCCCTTGGTCTTCGATCACATCTAGCTTGGTAGAAGCAGCATCTAGCTGAGAAAGACGCTGGGTGAGTCGTTTCATCGGTTGGATCATCCGTTGACGAATATAAAGGATCAGAATGGTAGAGAGAACGGCGATGATCAAAGGAACCAAGAGAGGAGAGTCTAAGTCACGATATTTGTACGGAAAAACATCCCCGTAATCGACCGTTACATAAAGATCAAAAGGCAGATGGTTTTGATTGCTACGCTTTGAATGACGGAATCTGTCAGCATGGATCTGGTTGGGACGATCGATGGATAAGCGTCCTCCCGATATTGAGCTTTTGCAAGGGTTTCTAAAATATCCTGTGAAATGATGGCATAGATAGCCTTGCCCTTGTAATGGAGGGATTTCAAGAGATAATCATGCTGGTTCAGGCTGATTCGTTGCCATTTTTGACTGGTTTTGTCTGTTTCTTTGTCATAGGTTTTAAGATGATCTTCAATTACATAATCCAGGTAAAGGCAGTTGAAGACTGAGGCATTGATAAAATGAGGGATATCTCTTGTCTCTATGAAAAAGGTAATGGGGCTATCCATCTGGTACTGGAACTCTGTAAAATCGATCCGCAAATAGATTTTCATGAAAACCGTGAAATCAAGGGTATTGAGTTCTGTCGAAGTCATTGTATTAATAATATGTAACATAAAACGTTCAACGCAGGAAGCTCTGTATTTAAAGGAATCCATGATATAATCGAGTCTCTAAATGATAATATTTTGCGTTTAATAAACATTTCGAGCTAATCCACCAATCAAAAGGTTGATCAAGGTATGATGACTAAGAGGAGAAAGGTGGGGCGATTGAATGGAGTGATCTCGTGTACTTCTGCAGAATAGCTTTTCATAATGAGCACTCACATATATTATAGCACTATTTGATCGGATTCATGAACGAAACCGATAGTAAAAGTAAAAAAAATCGAAAGTGCATGTTTTTGTGTGGGAGAAAACGGAAAGAGTGATGAAGAAGCATGAAAAGTTCTATAAAAGATGGAAAGGATTCCTATAAAATAGAGGGAGAAAGAAAAGGAGGGCCTTATGAAAAGTGAAGTGAATGGAAAGCAGAGCAAATTTAAGAAAAAATATTCTTTCATATGTCCGTCCTGCCATCGATTATTTTATTGATTTTATTTGCCTATATCCCTATGGCGGGTCTAGTCATCGCTTTTAAAGATTACTCTCCGCTACTGGGATATTCTGAAAGTCCTGGGCTGGTCTCAAGTATTTTAACCAGTTTTTCTCACCCTTCCAATTTGCGACAACCATGAAGAATACCTTTGAAAATTTCTATTTACAGTATCTGGTTGGTTTTCCTACTGATTACTATCTACCATATTTGCAACCAGATTCGTGTGGGCAAGTTCAAAATCTTTTCAAGTTACGACTTATTTGCCTCATTTTTATCTCGACCATGGTCATGTGACGATTTATTCTTTTTCTCCAAGTAGTGACTGTTAGCCAATGTCCTCAAATTAGTCGGCTTAAAGATGCCCGCCTTCATTCAAACCAGGTAGTTATGGGTGTCTATGCCTGAGTGATGTCTGGCAACATAATGGTTGGATAGTATCATCTATCTAGCCGCTTTATCAGCCATTGATCCGACTTTTGCGAAGCGGGGCTGACTATGGACGGAGTGAGTTGATTGCAAAAGATCCGTCATATTGACTTACTCATTGTTACTAAACGGCGATGATTCTCCTGATTCTCAGAGCAGGAAGTCTACTCAGGCAAGGTTTTGAAAAGGTCTTGCTCTTGCAAAATCCGCTCAATCTAGCAGGTGAAATCATTGACCTATCACAAGTGGGGATGATCACTTTCCAACATGCTACTCGACAGCTGATCGGTCCTCTTTACCACCAATAATGGTGACAGTCATCTTACTGTCCGGTCAACTGGTATGCGGCAAACTATACCAAGACAGATGATTCTAGGAAGGATGAGAATGCGAAATTGTTTCGACTTTGCGAGAAGAGCGACCAAGTCAGAAATCCTTCTTTGATATGTCTATGGTCTCAGTCGATTTGCGAGTTCTGTTGATATGTCTACTCTTTGTGGTTTGTTATCATTGCCTCCTTCATGTAATCCGTCTGATGTGGGCAGATCTGGTGAGTTTGGTTTATCCTGAGGAATGCGACTAGATGGCTATCAGCGGCTTGATTGAACAGCCTTTTCGTTTCTAAAGAGCTATCTCAACACCATCCTCTACACAGTTGTAGGAACCATCGTTGCCCTGGTCATTAATATCCTGGCTGGTTACATGCCTTGTCGCGAAAGGACCTCTTTGCTAAGAAATGGTCAGTGTCTTCTTTATCGTTCCCATGTTTGTCTCTTGGGGCTTGATTCCCATTTATTTTGACAGTTAAACAATTGGGATTGGTCGACACCTTCTGTGATGGTCGTACCGCTTTGCAGTATCTCCTCATAATATCGTTGTAGCTCGAACTTTCTTTTAACAATAGTATTCCAGAAGGGATGTGAGTCCGATCGATGGTTGCGAGACCATTCATTACTTCAGAAAGATCGTGCTCCCTGTCCAAGGCTATATTGCCGTTATTGGACTCTTGGACAGCAGTAGATCTAGATTCTTGGTTCAATGCCTTGATTTATTTGACCAATGAAAATCTTCAACCCCTGCAATTGATCCTGCGCCGTCTCTAGTAGTAATCAAATGTTGCAGTCGCAACAGGAGGTAGCTGACCTCCGCATTAAGGCTGATGGCATGAAATATGCAGCCATCGTTATCTCAACAGCACCGATTATGATGCTGTATCCATTCGTCCAAAAATACTTTAATCAAGGTGTCATGATAGGGGCCTTGAAAGAATAGGAGAAGATCATGAAAAACAGGAATTTGCCTATCTGTCCTTTGGCAGTACAGCTAGCTGGCTTTGACGGCTTCAGGAGCTTCCCAAATAAATCAAGCACTGACAAGAATGATGGAAATACTCAAGATCACGACCGTTCGTTGGTCGGATTGGGGAAGACTATCACAAAGGTTTTCTAGATGATTCAGCCAAGGAATCAGGTATCAAGATCAAATGGGATACCATGGTCACGAGACTGGTCTGATAAGAAATCTGTACTTGTTGCCAGTGGAGATTTACCAGACGCTTTCTTGGGATCCAATGCCTTCACGGATTCTGAAATCGCTCAGAACCAAAATATGTTCATTCCATTGGAAGACTTGATCAAGGATAATATGCCAAACTTGAACAAGGCCTTGAAAAAGAACCGAAATTAAAAGCTATGGTGACCCAAACCTGATGGTCATATTTTACAGCCTAGCCTAAGAAATTGCCGATGCGACTAATCGTCGGCAACCAGCTCTTTATTAATAAGAAATGGTTGGATAACCTTGGCTTGAAAGATGCCAGAAACCTGCGATGAATTGGTGACTGTTTTAAGCCTTCAAGGATAAGTGATGCCAATGGCAATGTGGGATGTCAATGATGAAATTCCATTTTGGCTCTGGTAACTTTGATCCGACCTTTCTTATATCTTGCCATTCAACAACCGTCTGGGTGGAGATAATCTATGAAAATGTCCGTCAAAGATGGAAAACCGGTCTACCTCCGGACGGAAGAAAGTTATAAACAAGGGATAGCACGATGCATGAAGCTCTACAAGAAAGGCTGATCGACCCTGAACCTTTACTGAAGATACCCTCTATGTCTGTTGCCAAACGGATGGACAAGGAGTGGCGTGTCAATGGTGTGTCAAGTGGTTGGACAGCAGACGCAACCTTTGGTCAACATGCTAGCGAATATGCTCCTCTCCCAGCATTGAAAGGTCCTGATGGCAAACAATATGTCATTTCTGGACCCAGATCATTTTGAACTATGGACGCAATGAAATCTTGATCCGAATAAGTGCAAGGATCCAGCAAAATTACCTCAAATGGTTGGATAAATTTACACTGATGATGCCAGCATCCAAAACTTCTATGGATCCTTTGGCATTGCGACTGAAAAAGATGGCGACAAGGACAAGGTTTTGGCTCAAAAAGATGGTAAATCAGCTGATGAATGGGCTTTGGACTCAATTCCTTCTAGCGACTTTGGGACCAAAATATGTGTCAGATGATATCAATAGTTTATGTCGACATCGACCAAACACAAGGTGATGATCTCAAATTGAAGATGGACAAAGAATTGAAACAATATGTCTTTAACAGTACTATCCAAAATGTCATCTACTCTCGAGAAGAATCTGAACAAATTGTCCTCTATTTATGAGATATCAACCCTATGTTACCCAACAAGCTTCTAAATGGTAGTCGAAGGGGCTCGAAAAGGATTGGGACGATTACAAAGCAACCTTTGAAGAAGATGGGCATTGACGACTTTATGAAGATTCAACAGGATGCCTATGATCGTTACCAAAAAGAAGTGAAGTAACAGGGGGCCAAAATGGATTCAGCAGTATCTCAGGGGCTTTGAGCCCCTGAGATGCTTCCTTAGAGGAAGTAGCAGAAATTGAGATGAAGAACAAGGAGAAGAAGATGCAAAATTAGTTTTCATTGATGGACGCTTTGTCAAGACCTTGACCCGGTTGACAGACATCTATTATCTTGAACACCTTTGTTTTATCGTTTGTCGCTCTTCCGTTTCTCACTATCGGTGCATCGCTTTACGGCTTTTAGCAACCATGTGGCACCGCTTGTTGAAAGGGGAAGATACGATCTCGTCTTTCATTTTTCCGTCTCTTTCGCGCTAATTTCAAGCAAGCGACGGTGATTTTGGCTGACTTGTCTCAGGCTTATCAGCCCTTCTATCCGGGATTATTGTCTTTTTCAAATACGGCCTTCTTTGAGTGAGTATGGGATTTGGATCTTGCTCCCTTTATCGTCCTTCTATGTGGAGGATGACCTTGATCTTCCCTTATATCGGCCTCTTTTGAAGACCCTACAAGAAAGGTCTGTTTGAATAGTTTCCTCATTGCTCTCTTAAATCCTATTCAAACCATCTTTCTTATCTTTCAATCTGGCAGTGATTTATATCAGTCTCAGTAGTCCTGAACGGTTACTGACAGCTATTTATCTCTTTACCTTGGAGGTTTGTCTGGAGCTTTTTAATGTTCGACTGACCGATCAGATCTTTTCAAGGATCCAAGAAGGATAAATCTTTGAAAAATGAAGTCAAGCAAGTGGGACGTATGTTTTACTGAATATTATTTAAATCAAATAGAGGCTGGGACAAAAGTCCTAGCCTCTCAATTGTTTTTGGATTGTCGAGCAAGATGCGGTGGTTGAGTGGGTTTCACTGTGATTTCATCGCTTTACAGCCCCTACTCAATCAGTGGAGGTGGGACGACGAAATCGAATTCTAACGAATGACCGATTTCTGTCCCACCTCTTTTCTATTTTCATAAACATTTCACATTTCTTTTTCTATAATAACTATAACAATGATGAAAGCGTCCACATTGCATTGCCGTGGACCTTGAAATGGAGGGTGAGATCATGCTCTTACAACAGGCAATCGCCTATATTTCTAGAAAAAGAACGAGGAATCTGGTCCTCTTTCTGATTCTGCTCCTAATCCTCTCTTGCTTGTATTTCTGTTTTTCACTGATGCAAGTGGGAGGAAGGTTAGAGGACCACATCAAGCAATCGGCTGGGACCAGTTTTGCTCTGACCAGTAAGCAGGGGGCTACTCCCTTTGCGCTGAAGGAGGCTGAAAGGTGAAAGAGCTTTCTGGGGTGGGAGCCATGGTTCCCCAATATGAAAGTCCCGTTCGCATTCTTGGAAAAGAAGCGGTGACGGGACAGCAGTCGGTGGAGCGAGACGATTTGGGTCAGGAAGCCAAGCAAGCGCTAGGCGCTGTCTTTACCCAGAAGACAGACCAGCACCTGGATTTCCGCAGTGGTAGTTTCCAACTGGTGCAAGGCAAGCACTTATCCGAAAAAGCTCGCGGGCAGATCTTGATCCACGAAGAGTTGGCTAAGAAGAATAATCTAAAGGTCGGAGATTCCTTGACCTTATCCAGCTTTCAGATGGGAGAGACTCCTGCCAAAGAGCAAACCTTTAAAATCGTAGGGATCTTTTCAGGTAAGAAACAGGAAAAATTCACAGGAATGACCTCTGATTTGAGTGAAAACCAAGTCTACCTCCCTTATGAGGATGCGACCAAGCTCCTAGGTCTCAGTCAGCAAGAAGTGACCCAGGTCACCTTTGGGGTCAAAGATCCTGAGAAAATCGATGCCCTCTTGAAGCAAGTCAAAAGCTTGGATCTGGATTGGCAGTCTCTACGCGTGATCGAAGATCGCAAGGCCTTTGACCAGATGAAAGAATCCTCTCAGACCCTAGAAGGCCTGGTACGAATCATGATGATCGTCCTCCTGGTGACGGGAGCAGGTGCCCTTTCGCTCTTACTGAGTCTCTGGACACGGGAGCGGATCCATGAAATCGGAGTCCTCTTATCCATTGGGAAGAGCAAGGGACGGATCTTTGGACAGTTCCTCTTAGAAGTGGTGCTGGTATCCTTACTAGCAGTGATCCCAGCCTTTCTCATCGGGCGGATGATCAGCCATCGTTTCTTAGAGCAATTTGTCGGACAGACTGGTCAACAGCAGACCCTAGACTTGCTCAAGCAAATCCCTCAAGGCCTTTCCTTAGGAATCGCCTATGCTAGCCTCTTGTGCTTGATCCTTCTGTCGCTCGGTATAACTACCAGCATGATCTGGCGCAAGACCCCAAAAGAAATATTAACAAAAATGAGTTAAGGAGAAATGACACTTATGTTAGAACTCAAACATGTATCCTATAGTTACCAAAGTTACCAAGAAGAGATCTTCTCAGACGTGAACTATCAGTTCAAATGGGACATTTTACAGCATTATCGGTCAGTCTGGAGCTGGGAAATCGACCCTCCTCTCCCTCTTGGCTGGTCTGGACAATCCTAAGAAGGGGCAGGTTTTCTTTGATGGGGAGGACATCCAGACCAAAGGGTCTAGCTACCACCGCAAGCACCATGTTTCTCTGGTCTTTCAGAATTACAATCTGATTGACTATTTGACGCCACTTGAAAATGTCCGCCTGGTCAACAAACAAGCTGGGAAAGACATTCTCTTGGAGTTGGGATTGGACGAAACGCAAATCAAACGCAATGTCCTTCAACTATCCGGCGGGCAGCAACAACGGGTGGCCATTGCGCGTGCGCTCGTTTCAGAAGCACCTGTCATCTTGGCAGATGAGCCGACAGGAAACTTAGACGAACAGACAGCTGGTGACATCATTGCCATTTTAAAGAAACTGGCCAAGGAACGCCAAAAATGTGTCATCGTCGTCACCCACAGTAAGGAAGTGGCAGAGGCCTCCGATGTGGTCTTGGAATTGAGTCGCCGTAGCCTCGTTGAGAAGAGCAAGTAAGGAGGGAATGCTATGTTGCGCAATGCTTTTGCTTATATCACACGTAAATGGCCCAAGTCTCTCTTGCTCTTTGCCATCATTCTCCTCATGGGGACCTTGAGCTTGATCGGACTCTCCATGAAGGGAGCCACCCAAAAAGCTTCATCGGAAAGCCTGGGATCCATCACCAATAGCTTCTCCATGCAGATCAACCGCAGGACCAATCCGGGAACCCCTCGGGGAGCTGGGAATCTCAGAGGAGAAGATATCGAGAAAATCAGCCAGGTAGAGGGGATCACCTCCTCCATCAAGCGGATCAATGCCATTGCGGATATCCTAGATCACGAGATCATTGAGACCGAAGAAACCCTGCAAAATCAATCTCCAGAGCGGGCCAAGCACTTTAAGAATACCTTGATGGTGACGGGGGTCAATGACTCTTCTAAAGAAGATAAGTTTGTCTCTGGAGCCTACAAGCTGGTCCAAGGGGAGCATCTGACGGATAAAGGACAAAAACCAAATCCTCATGCACGAAGATTTGGCGAAAAAGAATGGCCTCAAGGTGGGCGATAAGGTGCGTCTCAAGTCCAATCTCTACGATGCTGACAATGAAAAAGGGGCCAATGAAACCGTCGAAGTGACCATTAAGGGTCTGTTCTCAGGGAAGAACCAAGCTCCTCTAACTTACGCCCAAGAATTGTATGAAGATACCCTCATTTCTGACCTAGATACAGCTGCCAAACTCTACGGCAATACTGTTCAAACAGCTACCTATGAGGATGCGACCTTCTTTGCCAAAGGGGATCAGGACCTGGATGCATTGATCGAAAAAATCAAAGCCTTGGATATCCCATGGAATTACTTTGACTTGGTTAAGAGCTCTTCCAACTACCCAGCCTTGCAAAAATCGATCAGCAGCATGTTCCAAGTGGCGGACTACTTGTTTATCGGTAGCCTCGTATTTGCTAGCTTGCTTCTCACCCTTCTCCTCGTCTTGTGGCTCAATGCCCGTCGCAGAGAAGTGGGAATCTTACTGGCTTTAGGACTTTCTAAGGTACAGATTGCGGGGCAATTCGTGGCAGAATTAGTCATGATTTCCATCCCAGCCTTCCTCCTCTCCTATGGAGTTGCAGGACTTCTTGCCAAAGCAGTCGGAGATACGGTGCTTAAGAACGTAACCAGTGGCATTGCCAAACAAATGGCTCAAGAATCCTCTGCAGCCAACCTTGGTGGAGGAGCTGAGGCAGAAAGCTTCAGTAAGACCCTGACGGAACTCCATATGGACATCCAACCGAGCCAATTGCTGGTGATTGTTTTGGTCGGTGGGCTTCTCTTGATTTTCGTATCCATCCTTTCTTCTCAATGGCTCTTGCATAAGAAACCAAAGGAACTCTTGGTGGATGTCGAATAAGAGATTGTTTCCTAAAATAGAAATAGGGTATAATAGGAGGTAGAAGAAGTTTCTTAGATAAAGGAAAGTGTATGAAGATACTAATCGTAGAAGATGAAGTCCTGATTCGCGAAGGGATGAGCGACTATCTCATGGAATGTGGCTATGAGGTCTTTGAAGCAGGTGATGGGCAGGAGGCCCTGGACCTCTTTCACAGAGAAGCGCCGGATCTGGTCTTGCTGGATATCCAGCTCCCTATCCTCAATGGCTTGGAAGTGCTCAAGACCATCCGGAAGACCAGCTCAGTCCCTGTCCTCATGCTGACGGCCTTCCATGACGAGGACTATAAGTTAACAGCCTTTGGAGAGTTGGCGGATGGCTACCTGGAAAAACCCTTCTCCTTGTCCCTCTTGAAGGTCCGCATCGAAGCTATTTTTAAAAAGCTCCAGCCTTCCCGGGTCTTCACCTATGGAGAGGCACGGGTGGATTTTGAGAGCTACACAGCCAGCCTAGCAGGGCAAGCCATCTCCATGAACGCCAAGGAGTTGGAAATCTTGGAATACTTGCTCCAGCATGAGGGCAAGGCCCGGACCCGCTCTCAGATCCTCGATGCCGTCTGGAAGGAGACGGAGGAGATTCCATTTGACCGGGTGATCGATGTCTATATCAAGGAACTACGAAAAAAACTAGAGCTGGACTGTATCGTCACGGTACGCAATGTCGGCTATAAATTGGAGAGACCATGACCAAACGGAGTATCTTTGCAAAGATCTTTTCTGATCACCTTTGCCCTTTTTAGTAGCTTAGTCATCCTTCTACATGCTTCGGTTTACTTTATTTTCCCGTCGACCTATATCGAGTCTCAGCGCCAGACGATTTTGAAGAAATCACAGGCTCTGGCCAAGAGTTTCCAAGGCCAGGAAGAAGGAACCATTGAGTCCGTCATCGACCTTTATTCCAAGACCAATGATATCAAGGTCTCGATCAAGGGCAAGGAAAAACAGAATGCCCTAGAGGTCAAGGATGACTTACTCCTGAACCCTGACAGCCAGAACAATTCCCTGGTTATTGAAGAGCGAAAAATTGAGACCAAAGAAGGAAAGGACTTGACCTTGCAATTCTTAGCAACTGTCGATTCCCAAAAGGAAGCGCGGGACATCAGTCTGGGCTTCCTTCCCTATAGTCTCCTTGCTTCCTTTGTCCTGTCACTGCTTGCCTCCTATCTCTATGCCCGACTGATTTCTGCTCCGATCCTGGAGATCAAGCAGATGACCAAGCGGATGAAGCGCTTGGATCGGACAGCCAATCTTCCCATTCACTCGCAGGATGAGATCGGCGTTCTCAAGCAACAGATCAACGACCTCTATCACCATCTCCTAGAAGTAATTGACAATCTAGAGCAGCAGAAACAGGAAAATCTGAAGTTGGAGCAGATGAAGGTGGAATTCCTACGGGGAGCCTCGCATGAGCTCAAGACGCCTCTGGCCAGCTTAAAGATTATCCTAGAAAATATGCGGGATAAGATCGGCCGCTACAAGGACCGGGACCGCTATCTGTCGGTCTCCCTCGATATCGTCGATGAGATGAACCAGATCGTCCTAGAAATCCTGTCCCTGTCCTCTGTCCAAGAATTGGCCGGAGAAAAGGAGTGGATCCAACTAGACCAGGTCGTAGAGCAGATCCTCGACCAGTACAAGGTCTTGGCTCAATCTCGCTCGCTCACAATTGACAATCAGATCCCAGCTAAACCAATCTATATGGACCCAGCGATTCTAAAATTGGTCCTCTCAAACGTCATCAGTAATGCCGTCAAGCATTCAGATGCCGGTGGAGAGATCCAGCTCCGTCTCGAAGAAGGGACGCACTTGGCGGTTGAAAACACCAGCCAGGAAATGGTAGAGACCGCTGAGATGCCAATGACCGCTAGTAGCCAGAAGAAAGAAGGCGGCTTGGGACTCTTCGTGGTCCAACACTTGTTAGACCATGAAGAACTGGCCTACCAATTTGATAAAACAGCTATGGGCTTACGCTTCCGTATGGAACTGCCCAAAGAGCCTCAAGAATAACCCAAAAGTGAAACCAAGCCTTTTTCTAACAGAAAAGAAGAGGCTGGGACAAAAGTCCTAGCCTCTCAATTATTTTTGGATTGTCGAGCAAGACGCAGTGGTTGAGTAGGGCTCTACTACGCTGATTTCATCAGCTTTTACAGCCCTACTCAACTGTGCGGAGGTGGGACGACGAAATCGAATTCTAACGAATTACCGATTTCTGTCCCACTCTCGAAAAGGAGCGAAATAGCCCGTATTTTGGGGCTATTTCGCTCCTTTGTTTTTGAATAAGTTCACAAAAGCTTTTCAATCGTCTCCCATCTTTATTGGTGAAAGATTCGGTAAGTATCATCTTACTTATAAAATGAAGAAAGAAACTCGGTCTATCAAATTTTTCACTTACCATCGGAAAGAATCTAAAAGATACTTTTGCAAAGCATGTAAGTGGTAATTTCCACCTAATTCCGTCCATTCAAGGTTATGATAAAACCACCAAACCTTGCGATATTCTTGATCATTTTGAACTCTCCATGGTTCTTCATGAGGTAAATAGGAAATCATTCCTGGAAAATCTTGGCCTGTAGGTAAGGGATGATCTGCCTCGCATGTAGGATGATCAAGGTCGTTGTAGTCAACATCTAGCTCCAACCAATTCGATTTAGATAGACAATTGAAATCGTTTTGACCGTCCCCTTCCAATTTCAATGACCTGTCACCTAGTATCCCCATCATCGTCTGAGAGGTATTTTCCTTCTGACAAGCAGGAAAATTTATAAAGAAAACCTGCGGAGTAACGGTTTCATGTTTCCATGAAGCATAAGGAATTTTTACGGTGGCGATTGGATAGCCTTTTAAATCGATGCTAAACAAGTCCTCCAAATTTTTTGTAATAAGGATATTTTGGTCGAGGTACAGGGCTTTCTTTTCCTCCACAAAATCAACGATTAAAGAATGAAAACGATCAAAATCATCAAATGTTAAAGGGGTATTTTCAGATAGACGACAATCGATAATATCTGAATCAAACTCCTCTAATCGTCTTTTCATTTGTTGAAACCATTCATACGGGAAATCATGATGAATGAGATAAAAACGAATGGAGCGGTTATGAAAACAAATCGATTTTATGACCGTATGAATGTTGTTCACATCATCAAAGCTACAGGCTAAAATGATTGCTTTTTTCTCTTCTTGATGAATGTGGGAAAAATTGTTTAGTAACTCTCTTTTTTCCTTCATTTGATAAAAAATAGGAGATTTTGGTAATCCTCGATTTTCAATTTCTGAAATAAAGAAATTTAAGGAATCCCGATATCCTTTTTTATAGGCTCTTAGTGGATATCCTAGAGTCGCCAACATTGATAATCGTTCCTCTTGAATTAAAAGACTCTCATTAAACCAGTCAAGCGTCCAATTTCGTGATAAACTTTCTCCCCGATGTCGATAAATATAAGATCCTTTGTGGATGTAGACTATTTTTTCTGCTTTTAGGAAAACTTTCAAATTAAATACGGCATCTTCCCCCATCCTTCCCAATGGAAAGTGAAGATTATTAAGAATTTCTTTTCGATAAATTTTTGCCCAAGGAACAATTAAAGCTGAATTTTTCGACTCACTAGAATCGTTTAATAAGTTCATCACGGAATAATTGTCATAAATTTCTTCATAATAGTCATTTGACATATGGAAGTAAAAATTGGAATCCTCATCATTGAAACTGGTATAATTTTGAAAAACAATGTCTGCTTGATATTCTTCAATTTTTTCATATAAGACTTCAACATAAGTCGGTTCAATCCAATCATCAGAGTCTATAAAGAGAACATAATCAGAAGTGACAGCATCTAATCCAACATTCCGCGCATCTGAAACACCGCCGTTTTCTTTTTTTAGATAAACAATTCGCTCATCAATTTTTGCATATTCTTGGCAAATGGTATCCGAACCATCCGTCGAACCATCATTCACAAGAATAATCTCTAACGGGCGAAAAGTCTGTCTTAAAATACTATCCAAACATTGTCTTAAGTATTTTTCCACGTTATAAATCGGCACGATAATACTAACTAGTTTTTCCATTCATTTCTCTCTTCTTTCTCCACTCATCCTTCTGCGGAGATGCTTTTTTGTCGTTTCTTACTTACAGACCTTGAAACTTTGCAGATCAACCCTTCAAACAGAATAGGGGGCTTCATCGCATTTAATCTATTTTTTACTTCCCTCACCATTCCGTCAAAGAGATTTCTCCGCTATTGAGCCAGATTTCTCCATGGTTGTCTAATTGGACCAAGAGTTGGCCGGTATCAGAGATATCTTTGGCGAGGCCTTGATAGGTCTGCTGATTCTGCTCAAAAGTGACAGTTCGTCCTAGGACCAGCGAGCGCTCTTTATAGAGGTAGACCAGTTCATCGATATCCGTTTGGAAGAATTCCTTCCAGATTTCGCTGATGAGGTCATTACGGGTGATAGGACAAGGTCCTTCAAATAAGGAACCAGCCTTGCTTTCTAGCTCTTCTGGGAAAGTAGGGATGGCTAAATTGAGACCGACTCCGATAATGACATCCGTGACGAGACCAGTCTCGATCGACGTGATAGCTTCGGTTAAGATTCCCCCAATTTTTTTATGGCGGTAGTAAATATCGTTGACCCATTTGATATCGATATCGATCAGGGTCAGATTTTTAATAGCCTTGTAGATGGCTCCAGCGACCATCAAGGTATAAAGAGGGAGCTCTGCAGGTGGCAGTTGAGGCTTGAGATGAAGGGACATGTAGATGCCCCCTTGATCGGGGCAATAGTAGTCACGACCAAAGCGGCCCTTTCCAGCGGATTGCGAATTGGCTAGGTAGAGCGCCTTGCCTTCTTGATGGGCTTCTATGCCTAATTTAGCATCCAATTGGGTGGAGCTACATTGTTCGTTTAAGGAAACGGTCAACTGGGTATTTTTTGCGATCACTTCAGGAAGCAGAATATCGCCTGAGACCAATTTGTAGCCCTTCTTTTTGAGGGATTCGATGACGACCCCATCTTTTTCTAGACGTTGGATGGCCTTCCAGATAGAGGTGCGGGAAACACCTAGTTCTTTTCGCCAGTTGCTCCCCGTTGACATAATCATCTGCCTGAGAAAAGGGTTTGAAAGAGGATTTCGTGTGTTTTTCATAAGACCTCCCTAACGACTGCTATCTCGAATAGTTAGTTTGGTAGCTAATTTGACCATATAGGGAACACTTGGTTGATTCCCTTGAAAGGCTTGCCGGAGCATTTGAATGGCTTGCTTGCCCATTTCTTCCGTGGAGACGGTCACTGTAGAGAGGGCAGGAAAGACATACTTAGCAATTGATGTATCATTGAAGGAAATGATACTGACGCGATCAGGAATTGCGATTTGGTGTTCCTGAAGAGAGCGAAGGGCTCCGACAGCCAAGGCATCACTGGCCATGAAAAAGGCAGTTGGCAAGTCCTTGCCTAATGTTTGAATCAGCTGTTCCATCATCTGATAGCCCGACTCAGTTGAGAATTGACCAACAGAGACAAAGCGCTCCTCATAAAGTCCTTTTTCCGTGAGAAACTGTTGAAAGGTCCGTTGACGGGGATCCATTTGAAGCGGTGTCGCATCTGCCGTCTCTTCCTGACCGACCAAGAGCCCGATCTCCTTGTGGCCATGATCAAGGAAATACTCGAGAGCGGTGATGACAGAATCTTCTAGATCGGTCGTCACACAGGAGTGGCCTAAATAGAGGGTATTGCTATCGACAAAAATAAGGGGTTTGCCGTAGCTTTCTAGATCTCGAATGGTCTTGGGACTGAATTTCCCAAGAGCGATGATGCCGTCTGCCTCTTGAATCAAGGACCAATCGTCATTATTGAAGATACGAAAGATCTCATAGCCTAATTCCTGGGCTTGTTTTTCTAACCCCATCCGAATGGCATAGTAGTAGAGGTCATCTAATTCTTCTTCGCGCGTGTACCATTCAAAAATGACGATTTTATGAAAATCCTCAACTGGTTGAGGCGCTGTTTTGCGGCTCTTCTTTTGGTAATGGAGGTCCTCGGCGATGCGAAGAATCCGACTGCGCGTGTCTTCACTGACCGATAAGGTCGCATCCTGGTTGAGGACGCGAGAGACCGTTGCCTGAGAAACGCCTGCTTTTTCCGCAATGTCTTTAATCGTTGCCATAGTTCATCCTTTATTGATTTCTACTTCCAGTATACTCTAAAAACTAGTAAAAAGAAATAAAATTTTACTAAATTTTATGTTTGCTGCGATATTGGCTAGGAGTCAGTAGGTTATAGGCCTTAAATGCCTTTGAAAAATAGAGGGGATCTGAAAAGCCCACCGAGTAAGCTACAATCTTAATGCTTTCGTCTGTGTTGGTCAGTAACTGCTGGGCACGCTGCATGCGGACCGAGTGCAAGAATTCCTTGGGAGAGATCTGGTGAAACTCCTTAAAGACAGTTGTCAGATAGGAGCGATGGACATTGAGGTCATCGGCGATCTCTTGAATACTCAAGTGTTCTTTACCGTAATGCGTCTCAATCACATGCTTACAGGTCAGGTAGAGTTGATAGGTTGGAGAGAGATAGCTCTTTTGTATGTTGGGAGCTATTTCCCCAATGAGATAAAGCAGTTCATAGATCTGCGAGAGAAGGTGGAGTTGGTAATGTGAAGTCATTTTCGAAGCCTCTGCCTTGTGGACGAGCTGCTCCATAAACTGGCCGATCTTTTCTGTTTCCACCTCTGTTTTCTTTAAAAAGCCTTTTTCATGCAAGGTTGAAAAACGCATGAAATCACTCACCTTGGTGCCACTGATGCCAATCCAGTAGTAGGACCAAGGTTCTTCTTCATCTGCCTTGTAGTAGGTCACCTTATTTTTGGGGAGAAGGAAGAGATCCCCGGCCTCTAGGTGGATTTCTTTTTTATTGAAGTGGAAGACTCCCTTTCCCTTGGTAATAAAATGCAGAACAAAATTGTCCCGAACGCTGGGGCCAAATTCATAGTTTTTAGGACAATCTTCGTAGCCATAAAAATCAAGGGCTAGGTCAATGGTATCAGTTTGGTATTCAGAAAAGACTAACATAGGTAAACCTCCTACCTAACATTTTACCATATATGTCCAACAAAATTCTATTTTAGTAAACGTTTACATAATGTAAGATAAAGACATGTTAAAAAAGAAAGTTATTGGAACTGAATTTAAAAATACATAGTGATATTTTATAGGATCCAATGGAGGAAGATATGGCAATTCGTATCGAACAAAATTTGTTCTATGTAGAAAGTAAGGGACTGAGCCTCATCCTTGAAAATCGAGATGGCTACCTGATGCTCAAGCATCTGGGACGTCCGATCCCGTCTTATCATTTTTCCAATACGGTGCATGAGAAGGATCATGCTTTCTCTGGAAATCCAACACCTGACAATCGCATCTTTAGTCTAGATACCCAGCGTCAGGTCTTGGGACAGCACGGGCTTGGAGATTTCCGAAAGCCGTCTATTCAAATACAGCACGGCGCTACAGAGGTGACGGATTTCCTCTATGTCGGAGCCAATATCTACTCTGGCAGTGTCGAGGCAACTGGTCTTCCGAATCCTCACTCGGTAGATCAGGCTGAAACCTTAGCCCTGGTCTTTGAAGATGATCAAGCGGCCCTCCGGTTGACCATCTACTACACAGCCTACGAGGACCGGGCAACCATCACTAGTTTTTCAAAGATTGAAAACTGCAGTGATGAAAGCGTCGTGATCCACAAGGCGCTCAGTGTGTTGGCAGATGTCCCAGCAGGTGACTATGATGTCATCACCCTTCAAGGGGCCTATGCGAGAGAAAAAACAGTTCGCCGTCAGCAAGTGGAACAAGGAATCTTCTCCATCATCTCCAACCGTGGTGCTTCTGGACACGCCCAGACCCCAGCCCTCATCCTTGCTGAGCATGAAGTGACAGAAGATGCGGGTTCAGCCCTTGCTTTCCAACTGCTCTACAGTGGGAATTTTGAAGGATTGGTTCAAAAGAATCAACTCAATGAAGTGCGGGTTGGATTGGGAATCAATCCAGAAAACTTCTCCTGGGAGTTAGCGCCAAATCAGAGCTTTGATACGCCGGTGGCCATGATTAGCTACTCACATGAGGGATTGACCGGTCTCAGTCAAGAGAGTCAAGCATTTGTCCAAAACCATATCATTCCAACCCAGTTTGCCCATAAAGAACGTCCAATTCTGATCAACAACTGGGAAGCAACCTACTTTGATTTCAAGAAAGAAAAATTATTGGAGCTAGCAGATGAGGCTCAAAAAGTAGGGATCGAACTCTTTGTTCTGGATGATGGCTGGTTCGGCAATCGCTATGATGACAATCGGGCTCTCGGTGATTGGACTGTCAATGAAGAGAAATTAGGAGGAAGTCTAGCAGAATTGATCCAAGGCATCCACGACAAGGGACTTCAATTTGGCCTTTGGGTGGAGCCAGAAATGATTTCGGTTGATAGCGACCTCTATCGGGCTCATCCGGACTGGGCTATTCAAGTCCCAGGCTATGAACACACCTATTCACGGAATCAACTAGTACTCGATTTCGCAAATAAAGAAGTAGTGGCTTATATCAAGCAGGTCTTGGATGACTTACTTGGAAATCATGAGATCGACTATATCAAATGGGATATGAACCGCAATATCACTAAACTTGGAAATGGTAAAACCTACCTTGAAACCAAGATGCAATCCCATGCTTATATCTTAGGTCTCTATGAAGTAGTTTCTTACTTAACAGAGAAGTACGAGAACATCCTCTTTGAGTCCTGCTCTGGAGGTGGTGGCCGCAACGACCTTGGTATGATGCGGTACTTCCCTCAGGTCTGGGCAAGTGACAATACGGATGCCATTGCCAGACTTCCGATCCAGTATGGTTCTAGCTACCTCTATCCTACCATTTCTATGGGGGCTCACGTATCAGCGGTTCCAAATCACCAGATGGGAAGGATGACACCGCTTGAAACGCGTGGTCATGTGGCCATGATGGGAAATCTGGGCTATGAATTGGATTTAACCAGTCTTCCGCAAGAAGAGTTGGATCGGATCGCAGCACAAGTCGCTCATTACAAAACGATTCGACCACTTGTTCAATTCGGAAAACACTACCGCTTGATCAATCCAAGCCAAGGTAGCAATCAAGCAGCCGTCCAGTTCACTTATCAAGATCGCACGGTTGTAACTTATGTACGGGTCTTATCAACGGTTGAGGAGATCGAGCCGACCCTGAAACTCAAAGGGATTGGAAGAAGATGCGCTCTATCGCTTAGAAGGGACGGACCAAGTCTATTCAGGAGCTGAGCTCATGTATGCTGGCTTAACCGTCATTCTTCCTCAGGGAGATTTCCTCAGCAAACAATATGTTTTTGTCAAAAAATAAAAGGAGACAGCCAAATGAAATGGTATAAAAAAATCGGACTTCTTGCGACTACAGGCCTAGCCTTGTTTGGGCTTGGTGCTTGCTCCAACGATGGAAAATCTGCGGATGGCACAGTGACCATCGAGTATTTCAACCAGAAAAAAGAAATGACCAAAACCTTGGAAGAAATCGCGCGTGATTTTGAAAAGGAAAATCCAAAGGTCAAGGTCAAAGTTGTCAATGTACCAAACGCTGGTGAGGTGTTGAAGACACGTGTCCTCGCAGGAGATGTGCCAGATGTGGTCAATATTTACCCACAGTCCATCGAATTGCAAGAATGGGCAAAAGCAGGGTGTCTTCGAAGATTTAAGTCCAATAAAGACTATCTCAAACGCGTGAAAAATGGCTACGCTGAAAAATATGCCGTAAATGGAAAAGTCTACAACGTTCCCTTTTACAGCCAATGCTTACGGAATCTACTACAACAAAGATAAATTCGAAGAATTGGGCTTGAAGGTTCCTGAAACTTGGGACGAATTTGAACAGTTAGTAAAAGACATCGTTGCCAAAGGACAAACTCCATTTGGGATTGCAGGAGCAGATGCTTGGACGCTCAATGGGTATAATCAATTAGCCTTTGCGACAGCAGCAGGTGGAGGAAAAGAAGCCAACCAATACCTTCGTTATTCTCAGCCAAATGCCATTAAATTGTCTGATCCGATTATGAAGGATGACATCAAGGTCATGGATATCCTTCGCATTAAAGGTTCTAAGCAAAAGAACTGGGAAGGTGCAGGTTATACAGACGTTATCGGAGCCTTCGCGCGTGGGAGATGTCCTCATGACACCAAATGGATCTTGGGCCATTACAGCGATCAATGAACAAAAACCGAAATTTAAGATTGGGACCTTCATGATTCCAGGGAAAGAAAAAGGACAAAGCTTAACCGTTGGTGCGGGAGACTTAGCATGGTCTATCTCAGCTACTACCAAACATCCAAAAGAAGCCAATGCCTTTGTGGAATACATGACCCGTCCAGAAGTCATGCAAAAATACTATGATGTGGACGGATCTCCAACAGCGATCGAAGGGGTCAAACAAGCAGGAGAGGATTCACCGCTTGCTGGGATGACCAAATATGCCTTTACGGATCGTCACTTGGTGTGGTTGCAACAATACTGGACCAGTGAAGCAGACTTCCATACCTTGACGATGAACTATGTCTTGACAGGTGATAAACAAGGAATGGTCAATGATTTGAATGCCTTCTTTAACCCGATGAAAGCGGATGTGGATTAGGAGTAGAGAGACGATGAAAAAAGTATTACAAAAATATTGGGCATGGGCTTTTGTGGTCATTCCCCTCTTATTACAAGCAATTTTCTTCTATGTGCCAATGTTCCAAGGAGCCTTTTACAGTTTTACCAACTGGACAGGTTTGACCTATAACTACAAAGTTTGTTGGCTTGAACAACTTTAAGCTCCTCTTTATGGATCCAAAATTCATGAATGCTATTGGCTTTACTGCGATCATCACGATTGCTATGGTAGTTGGTGAGATTGCCCTTGGGATCTTCATTGCGCGTGTCTTGAACTCTAAAATCAAAGGCCAAACCTTCTTCCGTGCTTGGTTCTTCTTCCCAGCTGTTTTGTCTGGTTTGACAGTGGCGTTGATCTTCAAACAAGTCTTCAACTACGGTCTACCAGCGATTGGGAATGCCCTTCATATTGAGTTTCTTCAAACCAGTCTTTTAGGGACTAAGTGGGGAGCGATCTTTGCGGCTGTCTTTGTCCTTCTTTGGCAAGGGGTGGCCATGCCCTATCATTATCTTCCTAGCTGGTCTACAATCTATTCCAACTGAGATTACAGAAGCAGCCAGAATCGATGGTGCGACGAGCAAGCAAGTCTTCTGGAATATTGAATTGCCTTACTTGCTACCAAGTGTCTCTATGGTCTTTATCCTAGCCCTAAAAGGTGGGCTTACCGCCTTTGACCAAGTCTTTGCCATGACTGGTGGTGGTCCAAACAATGCCACAACCTCACTTGGGCTCTTGGTTTATAACTATGCCTTTAAAAACAACCAATTCGGTTATGCCAATGCCATTGCCGTAATCTTGTTCTTCTTGATTGTAGTGATTTCGATCATCCAATTGAGAGTATCTAAGAAATTTGAAATTTAAGAGGAGAAGCACGATGAAACAAGATGAAAGAAAAGCCTTGATTGGCAAATATATTCTATTGATTCTAGGGATCGGTTCTGATTTTAGTGCCACTCCTTGCCACCCTCTTTAGTTCCTTCAAACCCACCAAAGATATTGTAGATAATTTCTTTGGATTCCCGACGAATTTCACATGGGACAACTTTAGCCGTCTCTTGGCTGATGGGATCGGAGGCTATTATTGGAACTCTGTCGTCATCACTGTCTTGTCTTTACTTGCAGTAATGATCTTTATCCCCATGGCAGCCTACTCCATCGCACGTAATATGAGTAAGAGAAAAGCCTTTACCATCATGTACACCCTCTTGATCCTTGGGATTTTCGTACCTTTCCAAGTCATCATGATTCCGATTACGGTTATGATGAGTAAACTCGGTTTAGCTAACACCTTTGGTTTGATCTTGCTCTACTTGACCTATGCGATTCCACAGACCCTCTTTCTCTATGTAGGGTATATCAAAATCTCTATCCCAGAAAGTTTGGATGAAGCAGCAGAAATCGATGGGGCTAATAAGTTTACAACTTATTTCCGTATCATCTTCCCAATGATGAAACCGATGCATGCGACAACTATGATCATCAATGCTCTTTGGTTCTGGAATGACTTCATGTTGCCACTCCTTGTCTTGAACCGGGATTCAAAAATGTGGACCTTGCCTTTGTTCCAATACAACTACGCAGGACAATATTTCAACGACTACGGACCAAGCTTTGCCTCTTACGTGGTCGGCATTATCAGTATCACCATTGTTTATCTCTTCTTCCAACGCCATATCATCGCAGGAATGAGCAACGGCGCAGTGAAATAAGAAATAAGATACAAAGGGACGATTCAGCTTGCTGATTTCAATCGTATCCTAGGAAGCAATTCTAAAATAGATAAATTCATGAAAGCCAGGTCCTCAAAGACTTGGCTTTCAAAAAAAGAAAAGGAAACCATTATGCCAATTCAAAACAAAACTATGTTAATTACTTACTCAGATAGCTTAGGAAATAACCTCAAGGATCTCTATGAAAATCTGGAGAAGCACTTTGGGGATGCAGTAGGTGGAGTTCACCTCTTGCCATTTTTCCCATCAACTGGTGACCGTGGCTTTGCGCCTGTAGACTATGACCAAGTGGATCCAGCCTTTGGAGATTGGGAAGATGTCAAACGCTTGGGTGACAAGTACTATCTTATGTTTGACTTTATGATCAATCACATTTCTCGTCAATCTAAATACTACAAGGACTACCAAGAAAAGCATGACCAAAGTGCCTACAAGGACCTCTTTCTCAACTGGGACAAGTTCTGGCCGGAGAATCGCCCAACTCAAGCAGATGTAGATTTGATTTATAAGCGCAAAGACCGAGCTCCCAAGCAAGAAATCACTTTTGCGGATGGGACGACTGAGCATCTCTGGAATACTTTCGGGGAAGAGCAGATTGACCTAGACGTGACCAAGGAAGTGACCATGGACTTTATTCGCAAGACCATCGAACACCTGGCAAGCAATGGCTGTGACCTCATTCGTTTGGACGCCTTTGCCTATGCGGTGAAGAAATTGGACACCAATGATTTCTTCGTGGAGCCAGACATTTGGGATTTGTTGGATAAGGTGCGCGATATGGCAGCAGGCTACGGTGCTGAGCTTCTTCCAGAGATTCATGAGCACTATTCCATCCAATTTAAGATTGCCGATCACGACTATTATGTCTATGACTTTGCGCTTCCAATGGTCACCCTCTATAGCCTCTATAGCTCAAAAGTGGATCGCCTTGCCAAGTGGTTGAAGATGAGTCCCATGAAGCAGTTCACGACGCTCGATACCCATGATGGAATTGGGGTGGTTGATGTCAAGGACATTTTGACAGATGAAGAGATTGACTATGCTTCAAATGAGCTCTATAAGGTAGGAGCAAATGTTAAACGCAAATATTCCACAGCAGAATACAACAACTTGGACATCTACCAAATCAATTCGACCTACTATTCAGCGCTTGGAGATGACGATCGTAAGTACTTCCTAGCCCGTTTAATTCAAGCTTTTGCACCAGGCATTCCCACAAGTTTATTACGTTGGATTCCTAGCTGGGAAGAATGATTTGGAACTCTTAGAAAACACCAAAGAAGGCCGCAATATCAACCGTCATTACTACAGCAATGAAGAAATCGCTCAAAGAAGTAGAGCGTCCAGTCGTGCAATCCCTTCTCAAACTCTTTAGTTTCCGGAACAACTCGCAAGCTTTTGACCTAGAAGGAAGCATTGAAGTGGAAACACCAGATGATCATACCATTGTCATCACGCGCCAAAATAAAGACCAGTCCGTCACAGCAGTAGCTCGAATCGATCTTGCTGAGGGCACTTACCAAGTGACAGAAAATGGTCAAGAAATGGTGTTTTAAAAAAATATGAACGAACTAAAGGATAAGTAAAAAATGCTTATCCTTTTTCTGTTTTAGATATTGCAACCGTTTACAAAACTATAAAACAATGGTACAATATCTATTGAAAGAAAGGAGGTCGCTTTATGAAAAAAATCATTTATCCATCTGCAGCCCTATTAACGGCTTTTGCTCTATTATCCGTTCAAACAGCAAAAGCAGACACAGCTCAAGCGTCGGATCAAGCCAATGAACCGGTAGCAACAGTAGAAGAGGCGGTGGCTTTTCCAACGCCAGAAACCGCCACAGAAAATCAGGGAGAAGTGGCCGAAACGCCGACGACAACAGACCGTGCAGCTGTCCCTGCTGCCTCTCCAACGGTAACATCGACAGAGACAGCATCTCCTGAAGTGGAAAAACTGATTGAAAACATGCCACTCAAACAAAAAGTGACTCAAATGATCATGCCGGACTTCCGTAAGTGGCAGGAGGCTAATCAGGAGTCGCCACAGGATCTCACCAAGGTCAATGCTGAAGTAGCGGATGCGATTGATAAATATGATTTTGGAGGCGTCATTCTTTTTGCTGAAAACGTTAAAGAAACCAAGCAAACACTGGCTCTGACGCAAGATATGCAAAAAGCAGCGATTGAAAACAAGGCCAATAATGGGAAGATTCCGCTATTATTAGCCATCGACCAAGAAGGGGGGATCGTCTACCGCTTGGGTACGGGTACAGCCCTTCCTGGAAATATGGCTATTGGGGCTACCAATGATCCCAAACTAGCGAAAGAAGCCGGTCAAATCATCGGACGTGAACTTTCTGCACTAGGCTTGAATGTGGACTTCGCTCCGGTTCTAGATACCAATAACAATCCTCAAAACCCTGTGATTGGGCTTCGTTCCTTCTCATCTGATCCAAACCGAGTTGCTTACTTGGGTATTCCGATGATGAAAGGCATTCAGGACTACAATGTGGCTGTAGCAGCCAAGCATTTCCCAGGTCACGGAGATACAGCGGTCGATTCACATACGGGTCTGCCATTGGTGGATAAATCTCTTGCTGAGCTTGAAAAATTGGAACTCCTTCCATTCAAAAAAGCTATGGATGAAGGGGTAGACCTCTTGATGACGGCTCATATCCAATACCCGCAGATTGAAAAAGATCAGGTCGTTTCAAAAGAAACAGGTGAGAGAATCTATGTTCCAGCGACTCTCTCTGATGATATTTTAACGGGTTTGGTACGGAAGAAATATGGCTATAAGGGAGTGATTGTCTCCGATGCCATGGGAATGGATGCTATAGCTAAGAACTTCGGTGAGGTGGAAGCCGTGAAGATGGCCATCAAAGCAGGAGTTGATTTGGTCTTGATGCCAACGACCCTTCGCAGCAAAGCCGATTTGACCAAGATTGATACCATTGTCAATGCAGTGGTAGATGCGGTCCAAACCGGTGACATTTCAGAAGATCGCGTAAATGAGTCGGTTCGCCGGATCCTGACCCTCAAAGAAAAACGTGGGGTCCTGAATTTTGATCCAAGTGCTCGAACAGCTGAAAAAGCAGAGGAAGCAGTTGGATCTACCCTCAATCGTGACTTGGAACGCAAGATTGCAGCGGCAGCAGTGACGGTTGTAAAAAATGAAGACAATACCTTGCCATTTAAGGTGCAAACAGGGGACCATGTCTTACTCTTAGGAGCTTTTGAAAACGAAGTTCCTGGACTAAATTTGGGTATGCGTCGCTTAATTGCGGACGGAGTGCTTCCAAAAGATACCTCCTTTGTGGCCAAGAACTTCACTAAAGAATCTACCCTTGATAGTCTAAAAGAAGACCTCGAAAAAGCAACTCACATCGTAGTGATTTCAGAGATCGGTTATGAAGGGCAACTGGATAAAGATTTCTGGCGGACCAAGATCCCAACAGAAATCGTCAATTATGCCAATACCACCCATAAGAAGGCAGCTGTCCTTTCTATCTCTAAACCTTATGATGTAGCCAACTATCCAGCAGCCAAAGCCATTCTGGCAGTCTATGGAAATAAGGGAATGGATCCAACGGAATCCCTCAAACCAGACAATGCATTTGGTCCTAATATTCCTGCAGGAGTGGAAGTCATCTTCAATGGCAAGGAACATCTAGGTACCTTGCCGGTTGATATTCCAAAAATTGTAGACGGAAAAATGTCGGAAACAGAGTACGCCTACCGCATTGGTCATGGTCTCTTCTATCCAGCACCTGCTCCATTGCCAACACCAGAAACCCAAGATCCAACTTCACCAGTTTTAGATCCACCCCATCAGACACAACCAGTAGAGATTGGTCATACTGGAATACAGGTTCTTGGTAGCAAGCAAGAAAAAGTGACCCCTCTTGATGGACCACAAGTTACTCCGATTTCTGTATCACATGACACTGCTCAGGCTCCTGCAAGTGTATCTGCTAGTCCTGCCTCATCGGTATTGCCAAAGACTGGTCAAACAGGGAACCTCCTATCCCTTATGGGTGTCAGCCTCTTAACCTTCCTTGGATCTTTTGTCTATCCAAGAAAGAAACACTAATGAATGAAGAATCTCAATTGGGTGATTTCCCAATTGAGATTTTTTGGTAAAACTTTACTAAAATTAACTCAAAATAGCTAGAATGGAATAGAAGTTATGATCGGAGGAAAAGCCCTCTATTCTCGCCTTTTTGCGTAAAATAAAAAAATTAATAAAATTTTACTAAAAAAATACTTGAACTTTTACTTGTGATCAGATATAATACAAGTATAAAAAAACGTTTACAAAACTAAAGGAGTTTCTCATGACGACAACAATCACATCTCAAGATTTACAAGCAAAATTCCAGGCTGTCTTTGGGGAAAAGGCTGATCACACTTTCTTTCTCACCAGGACGGATTAATCTGATTGGTGAACACACTGACTATAATGGTGGCCATGTCTTCCCAGCAGCCATTACACTTGGTACCTACGGAGCTGCAAGAAAGCGTGAGGATAAGGTCTTGCGTTTCTTCTCAGGAAACTTTGAAGACAAGGGGATCATTGAAGTTCCGCTTGAAAACCTCCACTTTGAACAAAGAGCACAACTGGACCAACTATCCAAAAGGCGTGCTCCACTTCTTGCAAGAAGCTGGGTCATGTCATTGATAGCGGTATGGATGTCTATGTCTACGGCAATATTCCAAATGGATCCGGTCTTTCTTCTTCAGCTTCCTTGAGCTCTTGATTGGCGTCATCGCTGAGAAACTATATGATCTTCACTTAGATCGTCTAGATCTGGTCAAGATCGGGAAACAAACCGAAAATCACTTCATCGGAGTTAACTCTGGGATCATGGACCAATTTGCCATCGGTATGGGAGCTGATCAACGGGCTATTTATCTCGATACCAACACCCTAGAGTATGATCTGGTACCGCTGGACCTCAAAGACAATGTCGTAGTCATCATGAATACCAACAAACGCCGGGAATTAGCGGATTCCAAATACAATGAACGCCGTGCAGAATGTGAAACCGCCGTCTCTGAACTCCAAGAAAAACTAGACATCCAAACCTTAGGGGAATTGGATCTCTGGGCTTTTGATGCTTACAGCTACTTGATTAAGGATGAAAATCGCATCAAACGAGGCTCGTCATGCTGTACTTGAGAAATCAACGGACCCTCCAAGCACGCAAGGCGCTTGAAGCAGGTGATTTGGAAGGCTTTGGCCGTCTCATGAATGCTTCCCACGTATCCTTAGAGCATGACTACCAAGTGACTGGTCTAGAATTGGATACCTTGGTGCATACAGCCTGGGAACAAGAAGGAGTGCTTGGTGCTCGTATGACGGGAGCAGGCTTTGGTGGTTGCGCTATCGCCCTTGTCAACAAAGATAAGGTTGAACCATTTAAAGAAGCTGTTGGCAAACGCTATGAGGAAATCATTGGCTATGCGCCAAGTTTCTACATTGCAGAGGTTGCGGCAGGGACACGGGTGCTTGATTAAAAAGGAGATAGGATGACAGAACTGGTATTAGATGCATTTGTCACAGCCGTCATTGCGGCAAGTGACTATGAAGAGATGGATCGGATTTATCTAAAAAACCGCGTTATGAGTCGCATTGGAGAAGAAGGGCTAGACGCCCCAGCTCATCAAGCTGACTTGATCGCACTCAAAGATCAGCTGGTAGAGATCGCTGTTGCAAATAGCAAGATCCAGGATAGTATGGCCTCAAAAGACAGTTTGGGTGCGGAGTTGATGGATTGGATCACCCCTAGTCCTAGTCAAGTCAACCATCGCTTTTGGGAGACCTACCGTCAGTCCAAGGAAGACGCGATTGCGGATTTCTATGCCCTCTCTAAGCGCAATGATTACATCAAGGTCAAAGCCATTGCGCAAAATATTGCCTTTGAGACACAAACTCCCTACGGTTCTCTTGAAATCACCATCAATCTGTCAAAACCTGAAAAAGATCCTAAAGACATTGCAGCGGCCAAGCTTGCCAAAGCCAGTCATTATCCAGCCTGCCAATTGTGCTTTGAAAATGAAGGCTATCAAGGTCGCCTAGACCATCCAGCCCGGGCCAATCATCGGATTATCCGTTTTGACATGGACGGTCATGACTGGGGCTTTCAGTATTCCCCTTATGCCTACTTCAATGAACACTGCATTTTCCTCGATAGCCAGCATGTTCCTATGGCCATTAGCCGCAAGACCTTTGAGCGACTCTTGACCATTGTCGAGACTTTCCCAGGCTATTTTGCAGGGTCCAATGCAGACCTGCCCATTGTAGGGGGATCCATCCTGACTCATGACCATTACCAAGGCGGACGCCATACCTTCCCTATGGAGCTAGCTCCTGTTGAGGAAAGCTTTAGCGTTGAGGGATTTGAGGCTGTATCGGTAGGAATTGTCAATTGGCCCATGTCGGTTCTCCGCTTGCAATCGGACAACAAGGCGCAATTGATTGACCTGGCAGACCATATCCTAAAGGTCTGGCGAGGCTACTCGGATCCAGCCGTTCAAGTTTTAGCGGTATCCGATGGTCAGCCCCACCATACCATTACCCCCATTGCACGGATTCGTGATGGGCATTATGAATTGGACTTAGTGCTCCGTGATAACCAAACCTCACCAGAGCATCCCGATGGCATTTATCACCCACATGCGGATGTGCAACACATCAAAAAAGAAAATATTGGCTTGATCGAAGTCATGGGCTTAGCCATATTGCCACCTCGACTCAAGGAAGAGCTCAAGCAGGTTCAAGACTATCTGCTTGGACGTGAAAGCACTGTGGCGACCTACCACCAGCCTTGGGCGGATGACTTGAAAGCCACTCACCCATCCATCACAGACGAAGCAGAGGCAGAAGTCCTTGTCCGTGAATCAGTTGGCCAGATCTTTGCGCGTGTGCTGGAAGATGCTGGAGTTTACAAGCGAACAGCAGAAGGACAAGCTGCCTTTAGACGCTTTGTTGCGACACTTTAAGTGTGGAGAAGTGGCAGAAATTTGGTACAATAAGAGAGAAGACAAGAAGCGAAAGGAAAACAAATGGCAATACTCGTACTCGGAGGAGCTGGCTATATCGGTTCCCACATGGTGGACCGCTTGGTCAATGAAGGACAGGAAAAAGTCGTCGTGGTTGATAGCCTGGTCACAGGCCACCGTGCAGCGGTGCATCCAGATGCCGTCTTTTACCAAGGAGACCTGGCAGATCAAGACTTTATGCGCACTGTGTTTAAGGAACATGCTGATATCGATGCGGTCATCCACTTTGCGGCCTACTCACTGGTCGCTGAGTCCATGGCAGATCCATTGAAATATTTTGACAATAATACAGCAGGCATGGTCAAACTCTTGGAAGTCATGCATGAATGTGGGGTGCACTACATCGTCTTTTCTTCAACTGCTGCTACCTACGGCATTCCAGAAGAAATTCCGATTCTTGAAACCACTCCGCAAAAACCGATCAACCCTTATGGTGAAAGCAAGCTCATGATGGAAACCATCATGCGTTGGGCCGATCAAGCCTACGGGATCAAGTATGTGCCCCTTCGTTACTTTAATGTAGCGGGTGCCAAGCCAGATGGATCCATCGGAGAAGACCATGGACCAGAGACCCATCTCTTGCCGATCGTCTTGCAAGTGGCTCAAGGCAAACGTGAGAAGATCTCTATTTTTGGAGATGACTACCAGACACCAGATGGCACCAATGTTCGGGACTATGTTCATCCATTTGACTTGGCAGATGCCCATCTTTTAGCAGTGGAGTATCTCCGAAATGGCAACCCATCTACTGCCTTTAATCTGGGCTCATCGACTGGATTCTCCAATCTTCAAATCGTTGAAGCAGCTCGCAAGGTGACAGGACATCCGATCCCACTTGAGCTGGCCGATCGCAGACCAGGAGATCCAGATACCCTGATCGCATCCTCTGAGAAGGCGCGTGCCATCCTCGGTTGGCAACCAAAATTTGACAATATCGAAACCATTATCCAAACAGCCTGGGCTTGGCATTCCAGCCACCCAGATGGCTACAATGATCGATAAGGAGGGGCTGCGGACATCATTTTTGAGACTTTTTTAATAACATCTAAAACGACAGTTGATCTTGCCAAATGACTCGTTTCAGACGTCAGTCATTTCCCTAACCATCATAAAAAGTGAGGTATTCAAAATGAATAAAACCACAAAAATGTTAGCCGTCTTCTTGACAGCGGGTCTTCTTTTAGCTGGTTGCACAAAAAGAGACTACAAAATCTACTAGTCCATCGTCTACTAAAGCGACCAGTAAAGCAACAAGCAAATCATCCGCCAAAGAGAAGACAAAAGAGTCATCAACTGATGAAAGCAAAAAAGAAGATGCACTAGCAGGTGCACAAAAGACTGTTCTCGAAACGAGTGATGAAGCAGGTAAGTCAACTATCACCTTGTATTACAAGGGAGATACCTTGTTATTACAAGAAAAAGTTGATGATTACGACGTCTCAAAAGTGCCTGGTGAGAACCCTCTTGAAACCATGAAAGAAGCCGTCGCTAAGAGCCAAGAAAAAAATTCAAAAGATCTGATGGGACATGGATTTGAACTAACATCAGAATACAAAGACGGAATCTTTTATATCCGCAATACCATTGATTACACAAAAAAATCGATTTTAATAAATTAAAAGAAATCGTCCCAGGCTTTAATCCCCTAGATGACAAAACAGTCAGTTATTCAGTAACGAAAGACAGTCTTATCAAAGGGCGGAATGGTCGAAAAAAATAAACAAAATGAGAGCGACTCAGTGTACTGACCCCAAAAGTTAGACAATTAATTTAAGCAAAAGTTTAGTTCTGTATTGTACAGGACTAAGTCCTTTAGTTTCTACTTAATTCGTTTGTTGTTGTAGTAATCAATATAGTCGACAATAGCTTGTTCCAATTGCTCAAGTGACTGAAACGTATTCTCATAACCATAAAAACATTTCAGACTTAAGAATACCAAAGAAAGATTCCATCATACCGTTATCTGGGCTATTTCCCTTACGTGACATAGATGGTTGGATTCCCTTATTCTTTAAAAAAAATGATGATAGAAATCATGTTGGTATTGCCATCCTTGGTCACTATGGAGAATTGTATTTTCGTAATGGTTCGCTGTAAAAGACTTGTTCTAGCATAGCTTTCATTTGTACTAAGTTCGGCGAAGTAGAAAGATTGTAGGAGATAACTTCGCTGTTAAAGCCATCTAAAACTGGTGATAAATAAAGCTTTTGGCTGCTTGCTGGAATGGCAAATTCTGTCACATCTGTGTAGCACTTTTGCATTGGTTTGGTTGCTTCAAATTGACGTTGAATAAGGTTATCTGCTTTCTTGCCAACCTCTCCTTGGTATGAAGAATACTTCCGTTTACGACGAATTCGAGCCTTTAAACCAAGTACTTTCATAAGACGCTGCACCTTCTTATGGTTCACTACGAAGCCACGATTTCGTAATTCTAGAGTCATGCGACGATAGCCGTAATTTCCTTTATGCTCAGTATAAATTGACTGAATTTCAGCTTTAACTTGATCATCCTTATCGCTTTGATCCAGCTGTTTTAAGTGATAATAATAAGTTGAACGGGCAAGCTTAATAATCTTTAGAAGGATATCTAAAGAAAACTCTGTTACCAATCCTTGAACAATTTCCGTTTTTCTTCTTGCTCTTTTTCCTCCTTCAATCGGAGTTCTCTCAACTTTTTTAGAACAGCATTCTCCGCTCTCAGGTATTCATTTTCTGCTTGAAGACGTTCTAACTCTGTCATTTCTTCAGGTTTCTTCTTTGGCTTGCGTCCCATTTTAGGTGCTCTCCCTCTTGTTTTCTCAACAATAGTATACCCATTTTTCTTGTATTGTGCCAGCCAATTTGGAAGCATTCCTTGGTTTGGGAGAGCATAATCTAGAGACACCCTTATTTGTGAATGACCTTCAAGCAGAACTTTATCAATAATTTCTCGTTTTAATTTAGGAGAATAATAACGATTCTTCCCCTTTTTGACGAACTCTATACCGTAACGATCAATCAATTTAATCATGTACCTAAGATTAGGAATATTTATCCCGAATATATTTGAAAAGCTCTTTGAAGCTTCGCCCTTGTTTTCTAAGTTCATATATCTGAACCTTTATCCTTATATGTCAATTTCATAATAAAAACACCCCAAAAGTTAGATTTTTTTCTGTCTAACTTTTGGAGGTGCGATTCCTGATTCTTTGCTCTCTTTTTGTTTTTAGCATGAATTCATGGGCATATTTTTGGTAGAATAGGATTTAAGGAAAAGGTGAGTTTAAAGAAGTTTAACTTAACTGTTGTATGAAAAAAAGCAGTAGTTAATGAGGTTGTTCTAATGATGAATAGTAGTATGAAAGAAACTTTTTATAGAAGCGATCGATCATTTGTTGTCTATCATTGACAAATATAATATTAAAAATATTGGTCCACAAGTGGATGAGCTACATATTTTGAAAGAATATGTAAATACTAATAAAGAAATGAGTCTAAGAGATAAATTGACAATTTATCAAGCCCTTTTTTTCCACCACATGGGGGACTTTCTGATATTTACTATTGGAATAATGATGTTGAATTAAGCAAACAGACTAATGAGACTATTACCGAATTAAAAAAGGTTATTGCTAATTATTTATTGGAACGGTAACCTTTGCTGATATTAATGGATTATGTAAAGGTATTAAAATTAGAACTCGATTTATGAATTAGAAAAAGGTAGAATTTTTACATAGATTGAAATAGGAATAATAAAATGCTAATAAAATTAAAAAAACAAAATTGAATCCGAAGTTGCAAAAATTGGAAATTTTAAAATTAGATGAATTTGGAATTTATTTTTTTCAAAACAACCTCCCTACTATCCGGAGGGAATTTCTGTAATAGAGGATGGAAATGGAAGATATAATCTAGTCTTTACTGAACGAGGGGCAATAACATCTGAGATTTCCAAATTAGATGATAACGAGGTAACTTATCAAATTTTAAAGATAATCATTAAAAAAATATTTCATCACATAACATTGATGAAAAAGATGTAGATTTAATTGATAATTTGATCAAAAAAATAATGAATTTGAAAAAAAGTTAGTCAATTAGTTGAGAAAGTACAAGAGAATAGATATAGATATGAAAAGGAATTATTTGAAAAGATCAGCCCATTATATACATCATGGTACGAAAGAGAGCATGAATAATTCGTATAATTTCGATTGCTGAGTAAATGTGGATTGATTGAAGAAGCAAACTTCCAGACGATTATGTATCACCACTTTAGTAAGGAAGGTATAAAATGAAACCAACAAACCTAGAATGGGGAGATGTTACCCAATTTGAGGAAATTGAAGGATATGGAAAATCCATTTGGAAAAATGAGGACAAATATTATTTAGTTTTAGAAGAAGGCACCGTAGCTTCTTGGTTAGTAATCTATGAACTCCCACAAGAATTATTTGCCTTACTAGAGAGTGGTGAGAAAACGCTACGCGAAGTATCTTGGAAGATTCAGAATGATCGTTGGCCACCGACGGAAGAAGAAAAGAGGGCTAGTGAGAAACGTTTCATAGAAGAGAGTCCCACATCATTAATTGATATACCTGAAACTAGAGAATTATTTACTCAGGAAGAGCTAAAAAGATTAATTCCGATTGCTGAGCAAAATGTGGATTGACTGGAGAGGTAAACTTCAGATGATTATGTATCACCATTGAAATAGCTTGTAAGAATTTGTTTATACACTATTAGTTGTAAGCAAGTTCCTGTTTTACTTTAAAGTGGACTAAATGAATCGCTCCGAAAATGTGTCCAAAATATTGACAAATTCCATTATTACCAAATCAATGGCCATTAGACTGGATAGTGGATATACGAATTGTACCAAATTGAGGTTTTGAATTATGGAAAAACAAATATAGTAAGTATGCAGACAAATTACAAGATTTAATTGACTTAGAATATCCAAGTCAGAAGTTATACCCAGGAATTATACAGGATATATATAACTTAACTAAGTGTATAAGAAGAGGAGAAAACATCGATGACATTAGTTTTTTTAGTTTAGCAAGAAGTTTTGTAGATGAAACTATGGATTATAAAAAGCGAAATTTTACTAGTCTTAAAAACAATTAGAGAAAGAGTTAAAAAGAAAATTGATGGACAATAGATTAATTGATTAGATAATGAACCTAAGAATATGTTATGATAAAAGTATAGAGATACAATTATTTAAAGAATTATTACAGACAAAAATTTTTGTGCCCTATCAGTATTGATGATCACCAAATATTAATACAAAGAGCGGATAATGTTCATGAAATATAGTAAACTAGGCTGGGAAGAAGTTAGTAAGTTTGAGGAAATAAAAGGTTATGGACAACATATTTGGCGACATCATGAGAAATATTTTTTTGTTACAGATGAAGGGAATAGCTGAACAGAGGGTAGTCTATGAATTACCATTAGAACTATTTCAATCACCCTACCAAGTTTTTCTGAGTTACTTGAAAAGTCTAACTTAATTTGACAATTTAGGCAATAAAGAAATCCTAGACAAGCTTTTGAGCTATTCAGAAGACTTGAAATACCACTATAATCTCTATCAGCTCTTGCTTTTTCACCTTCAGAATAAGGAACCAGAGAAATTTTTTGGACTCATTGAAGACAATATAAAGAAGGTTCATTCTCTTTTTCAGACTGTCTTTAAAACATTTCTAAAGGACAAAGGGAAAATCATCAATGACCTTCAGTTATCCTATTCCAACGCAAAATTGGAAGCGACTAATAATCTCATAAAAACTTATCAAACGCAATGCCTTTGGTTTTTCGGAACTTTGAAAACTTCAAGAAGCGAATTTTCATCGCTCTGAATATCAAAAAGAAAAGGACGAAATTTGTCCTTTCTCGAGCTTAACTTTTCTTCAACCCACTAAAAGTTGACAAAGAGCTGTAGATTTTAGGTATTTACCTTGTCTACTTAAGAGGTATCATATCATCGAGATAAAAGGTGATTTGTTTGTTCCTAAGAATTAGGTTTTAGGTTTTGACTTTGTGGCAACTTCTGGAAAAAGCTTGTCTAGAATTTTTGGAGTGATAGCTTGTCCAGGACCTTCAGCACAATAGGTGTGAATATACATAGCGGGATTGAAGTTGAGCTCGATACAAGTGAAATGAGGTTTTTCCTTGCTAGCAGGCTGAGTTTTATCTGGAATGATGAGGTCAACCCCTCAAGCCCAGGCCCCCATGCTAGTTGCCATCATTTCTGCCAATTCTTGGTAAGAGGAATCTATTGTCTCAGTGACATCAATAGAGTCACCACCCGTAGAAATGTTGGAGTTACGGCGGAGATTGACCTTTTTCCCTTCTGGGAGAATATCATCAGGTGCATAACCTTGCTGAGTCAACATCAATTGTTCAATGTCTCTAGCTTAATGATTTCCAGAGGTGAGCGGTGGTCACGGCCTCGCAATGGATTGGCATTTTTCTGAGCGACTAATTCACGAATGGTGTGTTTGCCATCACCGACAACATTAGCGACGACACGAAGGAGGACAGACTCACAACGCCCGTCCAGAATGAAGAAACGGTATTCGGTTCCTGGGATAAATTCTTCAACAAGAACAGCTGTATCTTCTGCAAAGGCAATCTCGAGAGCTTTCTTATAGTTATCAAAGGCTGGCAGGCTCTTGAAAATGGAAATGCCCAGCCCGAAGTTGGTTGATTTTTGGTTTAACCACAATTTGCTTGCCCTTGATAAGAGGATAGTAGGCTAGACCTTGTTCTAGACTGGTAAATTCGTCGCCAGCAGGGACAGGGAAGCCAGCATCAGCCAGGATTTTTGGTCACGGTTTTTATTAGCCATGGCAAGAGGAACTACATAGTTGTCTTTTGAGGTCATGTTACCATTTTTGACGTACTCAACATGATCTTTTATGCCAGAGTTTAAGGAATTGATCCTGCTCATCTAGGATTTCAAAATGAAGCCCTTTTTGAATGGCATCAAAGAAGCGACATCTGGGTAGAAAGTTCCATCTCCTCATAACCCTTAAGGGCATAGTGGGCAGTCCAGTCGTAATCATGATAGGCAAGCGCCTTGTCAAAGGGCAAAGTCAGAAAGGGACTTGTCTTTGATATGAGGAAGAAGTTGAGCAGCTAGTGTCTGACTGGAATCTGCAAAGGCATCTTTAACTTGTTTGACCAGCCCTTGATGATAGTCACCAAGCCCAAAATGTTGCACCAGTTGGTCTAGAGCTGTCGTAATGTTCTGAGTTTCAGCTTCAGAAGGTAGAGGTTCTAAAAAGGATGAGAGAGACAATTTTTTTCATTCAGCGCGTGACCTTGAGCCAGAGCCTGATCAACATTTTCAGGGGCATCCAGCCAGAGGAAGGCTAGAAGGAGTAGGTGTACGGTATCCATGGTAGTTTGGCTAATACCGATACGCTCAAAGGGGTTGAGGTCGAAGTTACGGAATTCCAGGTAGGTGATTCCCTTGTCAAGGAAGGAGCGATTAACCTTTTGTCCACGGAAACGAACAGCCGAGTAAAATTCCTTTTCCGCAATCAAATCACCTTGTTCGATATAGTTTTCGATGGCAGAGACATAGTCTTCTAGGGCTTGCAAAAGATACTGTATTTCTTCCTTATTGACATAACCATGGTCGCTGTTTCGGAAGGAACGCACGAGTTCAAAGCACTTCTTGGTCGAAGAAGCCTTGCTCAGCAACAGGTCACGACACAAAGAGATAGGTAATCACCCAACGATAGCGCAAATAGTTCTGAGCCAGCTTAAGATAGAGGGCGTTTTTGAAAGCGATTATATCAATCTGGTCACTTTCTTGGAATAGGGCTTCAACCAAATCTTTTCCCTAGTTCCATATTATAGTGGATACCTGAGATAGCTTGTAGTTTAGTTCCGTATTTTTTTCGGCCAGAGTAGTTACGATAATGGCGTTCAAATTCATTTTTTCCAGTTGGGCAACTTGGATTTCTTGGGCGTTGATACGAGGAGGCATGGACAAGGGCCAGAGAAGTTCATCTTTACTGATGGAACGTCCAGCTACATCGGTAATGGCTCCAAGAAATCGACGAGCCTCAGTGGTAGATTTAGTAACTGGTGTGATGAGTTCCATCTGAAACTCACAAAAATCTGTTTGAATATAAGGGTGAAACTTGAGGCTCCCTGAGGCAGGGAAGGGTGAGGCGTATGTGCTAATTTTTCCTATCTATCGACACGAAGACTTTCGCGTTCAATTCCAAAGTTAGCTTGAAGGATAGAGGCTAGTAGGCTCCAGCTTTTGAAGCAGTTGATTTATAGTCATAGAGTCACTTTTCATCTAATGTTAGTGATAGTCTATTATAAATAGGGAGAAGAAAAACAACTTTCCGCTACGGTTAAGAGAATTTCCGAATGTTTTAGATACGAATTCTTAAAACCAGTTGCTTTTTAGCTCTATTATATGCAAAAATTGTAAAATACCCACTGATTTTTATGTAAAATGTTATTTCTCTTGGAATTTAAATCAAATTGGCCTATACTAATGACGTATATATGAGAACGAAAGAATCCCTAAGGTCGGCACTGCACCCATAAAATGAGACACAAGAAAACACTCCTGTTGAATTCTGGTAAACTAGAAACAGGGGTGTTTTGTTATGGTCAAAAAGCATATTCGGTAGAAACTAAGCTAGCCTGTATCGAAATGAAGAAGGCAGGCAAATCAAATAAAGTTATCATGGATACCCTCAGCATCAAAAATGCTAGTCAGGCCAAGACCTGGTAGCGATGGTATCAGAATGATGAATTGTACCGTTTCCAACAACCCGTGGGGAAACAATATACTTATGGTAATGGGATGAAACAGTTATCTGAAGTGGAACAGTTACGTTTGCAGGTAGAATTACTAAAAAAGTATCAGAACTTGATAAGAGAATCGACAAAGTAAGTCTTATCAAGCTAGTAGAAGAGTATAAGAAAACGTGCCCTGTATCGATTATTTTAGAATGTTTCGGCGTCAAACGCTCCACCTTTATCGCTGGAAACAGGAGTGTAAGAATTCTCAGAAAAAGAGGCGAAAATAGCAGATAATGGCTGTATCGAATGGTTTCACTCTGTTCTCAAGTCTGAAACCTTCTCTCCATAAGTGAAGAAACATAACTGGAGATAGTATAACAGATATTGTCAAAAAATTACATCATATTTTTATAATGAAACTAGAATTCAACAAAAATTGAATGACTAGTCCCCTGTAGAGTACAGAGAATTGGTCGTAGAAGGGTCCAGCAACCGAAGGCGCTAGCCTTCAAATTTCACTCCCAAAATGTGTCCAAAATATTGACAGAATTCCAACACGGAAGATTTGGCACAGAATGGATTATTTGGTTTTACGACTTTCTTTATAATCTTTAACCTTGCTTTTGCTTGTCTTGGCAGACTGGGCAGGGGTATAAGTGGAGATAAGATGAAAAATGGAGAAAACTCTAATGGTTCTTCTCCTTTTATCTAATTAGTAATGTTGAAAATCGGAAGTGAAATGATACTTTCAAAGAATTCATTTTGGACACTAGCAAACGAAAATAGAGCCCTGATGCAAATCAACAATTTGTTTTTGAAATTTTTAGCCCAATTCCAGTCGTTCTAATTTTTAGAAATATCAATGTTTTTAAAAAGATAATTCATTAAGTTCAGCAATTTTTCTGGTGAAGTTCCCTGTCCATTATCTTTGATTTCGACAATTACATTTGTATCTTTTTGAATAAGTGGATTCTTATTGTGCAACCCTTTTTCGTTATGTAAAACAGAGTTGTAGATGATATTATGGATAACTCTTGTGATTAAAAACTGCTCAATCATGATAGATTGATTGACAAGTGAATAATCGTAATCAAATTCAAATTCAAAATCATTCCAGATTTCTTGATTTAAAATATGGATGAGAATGTCTTTGAAGAAGGGATAATTTTTGTTTCAGTCTGATTTAATTGAAGATGACCGGATGAAAGGCGAGCTACTATATTTAGATCATTTAAAATATTTTGGATGTAATAGGATTCCGTCAATATTGGGGGGATATGTTTTTTAGACTGTATATCTAGTTCAGAATCATTTAACAAGGACGCGTTAGAAATGATGACAGAAAGAGGTGTTTTGATATCGTGTGCAATACCTGAAATCCATTGCTCTTTAAAGACTTCATTCTCTTTGAGTAGAGTATCGGTTTGATTAATTGCAGTTGTAAGATATTCTAGTTCTGATATAGAATTTATTGGATTTTTTCAGACCATCCGGGGAGATTCTGAATAGCGAGTTTACAAGAGGCGCAATTTTTACGATTGATATGCGTCACACCATAGTAGTAAAGAAAAAGCGAAAATAAAGGCAGTTGAAAAGCAATACTCCAAATGCTACTAGTGGAATCAAGCGAATACTATCTATATCTAAGTAATTATAACTATAACGAGCAATTTTATCTTTTTGGAAAACCAACAACAATGATGTAGCTACCTTTTTATCTGACTAAAAAAACAGGATAATCTGAAAGATAATAGCGAGAAAACTGTAAAATGTCCCCATAGTCAAATTGCGAAAGGAACTTCTGTAGGTTTATACTGTTCATACACTTGTTTTTCCAGTCTGCTTATCCAATACCATGAGCCATAACTTTTTGTTCTTTTTAGACTAGAAATATCATTTCTAGGTATGTGGACGTTATTTTTGTGATGGTAATGTGTTCAGAAATTATTTTTCACAGTCTCAGTAGCAGTTTTGCTTTTTCCTTAATGTAGAAAACAAAACTGGCAATTAGAAGAATATTGGTAATAAAGATAATGATGGAAAAAGATAAATTTCTTTAGTGAATACCTTAAAATTTTGGTTTGGTTCATAATCATGATAACAATTTATATCCCAGCCCTTTAGCTGTCTTTTAAATATTGAGGTTTTGAAGGATTTTTCTTCTATTTTTCTCGAATTTTTCCGAATATGTACAGTCAAAAGTGTTTTTCATAACCAAAGCTATCCACTCCCCAAATCGTATCACAGAGAGATTCGGTTGAAACGATGTAATTTTTATTATCGTAAAGTTTTTCAAAATCTGAATTTCAATTAGCGTAATAGAAATTTCTGCTCCATTTTTGTACTGTTGCATTCCGAAAACTCACCAAAAGTCTGTCCAATCTGTATTGCTTCCTGATCTGATTTGCTAGCTTCTCCGGAGCAGAGCCATAATCCGATAGATAAGATTTTTTTGGAATGAAGGGTTTCATGACATAATCATCACCACCAGCATTGAAACCAGCTACCTCATCTTCAGGATTATTTTTTGGCAGTCAGAAAAGAGGATAGGTGTATCGCCTTTTTCGGATATGTTTTGCTAATGTGTAGCCATCACCATCGGGGAGCATAATGTCCAAAAAGGAAAAGGTCGAACTGCTCTATCAATCATGTCCAAACTAGATTCTATATCATAGGCTGATGTTAGATTGGAAAATCCGTAGGCAGTGAGAATATCTCTTATGGAAGAGTTTAAAATTTTATCGTCATCAATGATAAGGATGTGCTTATTCAGGAGCTGTTGTTCGAAATTCATAATCTTACCTCGCTTATCTATATTATACCATTTAAAAAGAGTGAAAAAGAAAAGATACTTTAATCTTAATGTAAAATTAAAGGTTAGCTTAGTTTAAAATTAATCTAGCATGTCTATAATAAAGACATAACCTAGATAGAGATACTTCTCAAATAAATTTTAATCAGTGAGGTATTTCCAAATGGCTAAACAACAAATGAATCTCGTTGAGGAGGAAGTTCATAATGATTAGTAATGTTTTACAGATAAAAAACTTACAAAAGGGATTTAAGGACACTCAGGTAGTTAACCTCAGTTCCTTATCAGTTCAACAAGGTGAGATTTATGGTTTTCTAGGTCCAAATGGAGCTGGGAAAACAACCACCATGAAGATGATTTTGTCTTTGATTTCTCGTACAGCTGGGGAGATTGAAGTGTTCGGTCAACCCATAGATACGGACAAGCAGTATCTTAATCAGATTGGCTCTATGATTGAAGAACCGTCTTATTATCCTAATTTGACAGGCTATGAAAATCTCTTGGTCTTCCAAAAGATCCTTGGATTTGATAAGAAAAATATTCAGGAAACCTTGAAAATTGTGGGGTTAGATCAACCTAAAAACAAGAAAAAATTGGTTAAAGATTATTCTCTGGGTATGAAACAGCGTTTGGCTTTAGCCTTTGCCTTAGTCAAGAAACCACGTTTGTTGATACTGGATGAGCCAACCAACGGGCTAGACCCAGCAGGGATTCATGAAATTCGGGAACTGATTATCAAGTTGGCAAAAGAACAGGGCATTACTGTCTTCATCTCTACCCATATCCTTTCTGAAGTAGAGCATATCGCTGACCGTGTAGGGATTATCAATCATGGTCAACTCGTTTACGAGGGAGAAATTCGTAAAATTCAGTCCAATAAATGGCTGGAAGTGCGTGGGGATTTTAGAGGTCGACGTGAAGCCATTAGCCAAGTGTTATTTGGTTATCCGTGCAAGATGTTAGAAATACATGAGGATAAACTCAAGCTGACTAACCTTGCCGACCAGCAGATTTCTAGTTTGTTACGAGATTTAATAGTCGAGGAAGTTCCAATTTATGAAGTGAAGCAAGAACAAGAAACCTTGGAATCTATCTTCCTCAGCTAACCAAGGAGTGAGTCTTATGTTGAATAATTTGTCTATTGAATTGCTCAAGGCAAAACAGACAAATCCTTCTTCATTAGCATACTAGTTATGGGAGTCGGATTTGCTTGGGCAATTGCGACGTACTACACGTTACCTAAGTAATCCAAACATGCACCAGATTAACCTAATTTTTCTATATGATAAAAAGAAGTAAATGGCTTGATTCTCCCTATCGTGATTGCTCTCTTTGTATCCCGGATTGTCAAGAACGAAAAGGAGGGCAACACTTTCAAACTACTTTTTGGCAAATGGTGAAAATGCACGGCATATCTTTCTGAGTAAGCTTTGGCCTGACTATGTTCGTTTTTGACCTTTCTCGCTTTTTGGAGGGAGTAGTAGTCAGTTGATTGCAAACTTTTCTGGTCTAGAAATGCCTGTTAGCCTAATCCTCTGGCAAATCGTCATTTTCTTGCTAGCATCTTTTGTCTTAACCTGTCTGTTTTTGACTTTGCAGTTTTTACTGAAAAAGCAGGCATTGATAATGGCATTAGGGATTTTCGGAGGATTTCTTGGAGTTGGATTTGGTCATGTAACAGCTTTTTCTACAGCTGATTTTTCCCATTTGGTGGTATAGCATATCTGTCTCTGGTGGATTACCAGAAAGTCGCCAGTCAAGTAAGTTATGTTTTGGCGACAAACCTAGGATTTAAACTCTTTACATATTTGCCAATAGCCCTAATCTATCTCTTCTTATCTCTCTATCTAGTTGAAAAGAAAGGAGGCAAGCTATGATGTCTTATCTATCAGTAGAATGGCGGAAAACCCAAAAATTTTCCATGTTGATGATTGGTATTTTCTTCTTAGCTTTTTGTAGCCTGATTGGTCTTGGAATTTACTTTGGTTCAGCTTATTCTATGGTTACAGAAAGTGAAAAAAAGTGCCTGTTTTATGGGGGACAATTGACCTTCTATTATAGCCAGCTTTTCTTTCCGATTTTGGTCATGCCTTTATGTAGCCATGATGTTAGGAAAAAGAGTTTGATAGAAAAAAATATTGAATTTCTCAGAGCTAATAATGTCAGTCTTGGGAAATTATTATTGGCAAAAAGAAATAATAATTATCTTGTTTATTGCTGTTTTACAGTTGTTCTTGTTTGGTATTTTTTTATGTCAGTGCTCACCTAGCTCATTTAGAAATTTCTAATTTGTTCACCTACCTCAAGTGGGATTTATTGGGGATTTTTGGAACAATTAGTATGATGGCAGTGCAGTTTTTTTGTGACAGCTAAAACTCGTGTTTTCAGTAAATCTGTGGGAATTGGTGCTATTGGTACTTTCGTAGGATTTATGATGATTTTTGTATCAGATAAATTATCTTTAATCTATCCCTACTCCCCAAGCTATGGTGGCAATGCGGTCACGGAATTTGATAGACTTTAATTTAGTGGAAATATTGCTGTTTATCATTGTAAATATTCTTCTGTGGGGGATTTTTCATACATTGAGTAATAAAGAATTGCATAAGTAATGCGAGGACTCTTCGAGTCTTTTTCTTGTGATAAAAGCTACAAGCTTTATCTGGTATGCTTGACCTAGTTTTTATAGAAAGAAGGTCTAAGATGTTAAATAAAGTCAAAACTAAAGCATTAATTAGTGTTGGAGCAGTGGCTGCAACTAGCTTTATTCTCATGATGGGATATACTGCTGGTCAACACTCGACTGTTAAACAAAGTCGCAAAGAGATTGAATTGGCTGCAGCTAAACTTCTAGAGGATAAACAAGCAGAAGAAAAAGTCAGCATTTTGTCATCAGATACTGTATTAGTGCCCCAAATTCAAGAGAAAATTCGTCAGATAGCATCTCCGATGGATGCTGCTTTAGAGGGACGTAATCGTCAAAATCCCTTGAGACCAGATTGGGAAGAGGTCAAAAATAAAGTGATGCTCCAGACCCTTCGAATGAAATTTAGCCAAAATCCAGAAATCGCGAAAGAATTGCTCGCGATAGGAGATGCCATCCTCATCGAACATACACAAAATGACGACTACTGGGCTGATGGGGAGATATCACTGGAAAAACAAGCTAGGCCTTCTCTTAATGTAAGTAAGGGAAGAGTTGAAAAACCTCACTCTGTAACCTCTCCTCTAGCTATTCCACTTAACACCCTAGGTTTGGTATGAATAGCAACTAGAAGGTTACAATAATCTATAAGAAGGAACTCAAGTGAGTCAGCTTGAGTTTTTTTATGTGAAATGAATGAGCTGGGAATACCACTAACTAGGCTTTTTCTAGCGGTGAAAGATGTTATAATATGAAAAAAATTTAAAGGAGAAATGAATGGGAGATAAATACACAGTAAAAAGTGATCTTTCGGTGGTCGCTAAGCATCTCTACTGCAATAGGATCTGCCAATAATCATTCAGCTATTACAGTTCAAAGAGATGAGCAAACGACAGTTGCTGGTAATAATAGTGCCAAAATTGGTATTAGTCAATTTGAGAATCTTCAGACTCAGCTATCGAATCATATTGTGAATATGATTCAAAATATCCATAGCTTGGCCGACCAATTTGAAGATAAGGACGCCATGATTCGTCAAAAATTTAAATATTTTTGAATACCATTCAGTCTAAGCCATCATTCTCAAATGAAGCGAAATCAAAATACTTAGATGTATTAGAGGATTAGATATGAGTGTAGAAGATACATGGAATAAGCTCCATGAGAAAGAACGACAACTTTCAGAGAAGGAGTGGGACTTATATCAGCGGATAGAAAAATTAGATTCGAAAAAAATGGAAGTATTGGATCAGCTCTTAAATGATTCACATTGGTTAAATGATCTAAATTTTCTTTTTGAAGGTAGTAGATATCAAAGTCAAATGATGGATGACCGGTTAGAATTTCAGCATCAAGTGAGAATAATGGAATACAGTTTGGATGAAGAATTAGAAAAACTTCGGAAAGAACATAAATCTATTGAAATGAAGTTAGATTCAATTCACCAAGAAAAAAGACGATTAGTGACGGAGGAAATCACATGAGTATAGATATGTATCTAGAATCCGCCAGAAGTCAGGCAACTAGTTTATCTAGTATATCCGCCCAGTGCGTGCAACAGAATATTGAATTGATTAAAGTTCTTGAAAATTTTGTAGCTGAAGAAGAGTTAAAAGGGCATGCTTACGACTCAGCAAAGGCGCATATTACAAGTACTGTAATTCCATTAATCCAAGGGATTGTCTTATACCAAGAATCTCTGGCGGAGGAGTGTCAAAAATTTGTCAGTCAATATACCTCTGACGTAGATAGTAAAAGTTGGCGTCAAGTGGATTTAGAAGAAAAAAATTAGGAAGCAGATCAAAAGATTTCTAGTCTACGACAATTAATGGAAACAAAATCGGATAATAAGATTTCAGCTTTTTCTAAATCTTTCGGTATCCATAGCCGTATTAGAAGGAGTAAAACAAAAATTACAGAAAATATTAATTAGCCTGCTTACTTTTAATGCAGTCTCTCCAACTATCTTTTTAAATTCAGAGCGGTATTTATTGGCTGTTCAAAATGGGTTTTGCCCAAAGCTGCACAATCATGGGATGTTGCTAGTGGAACCTACTTGCCTCCAAGTAGTGGAGTGGATCTATCGTGAAGCAAACAGTCTCTTTAGGGTGGCAAAAACGTCAAGCAAACCTAAACAAAGTGAAGAATCCGAAGGTTGAAACATTAGAAGACAAAACTCTCAAAAATGTCACGTGCAGAACTGGAGGAAGAGTATGGAGACGTGATTCAAGCCTATAAAAGATTTACGACTATGGGGCAGGGTGATGTGGTTCTCTCCAAGTGGGATATGAATGATCTCAAATTGTTATGGAAGAGATATAATGAAGTTAAGAATGATCATTTAGGGATTATTACCTTCAGAATTAGCCAAGGTGGACCCAAAATTTAAGAAACGTATCGATGCAATGGATCAAGAAGCGTTAGAAGAGGCCTACCCAGAACTTAAAACATTGATCTCCATGGCTCATGTGAATCCATATGCACAACTATTTAAATCTGAAACAGAGCGAGCTAATGATCATTACCTACTAGACCGTTATTTCTTTTTGGATAGTCAAAAAAATGCTCAGTTGGCGAGATCCTGCTTTTCAAACTAAATATGATTATTATATAATTGAAGAAGGTATTGATCCTTTTACAGGTAAACCTGCTACACAGGAAGAAATCAATCGTGCAAAAAATATCAAGAAGGTGAGAGGTTTTACTGATAGCCTCCAACTAGCAAGTACCTTGTATACATCTTATGTTGGATATAATCAGTACTACAATAAAACCCTACACAACTTTCTCGGATGTATAGTAAGGTAAAAGGAAAAATTCCTGTCTTCAATAGGAAACCAGTAATTCCTGTTTTTCAAATAGATATTCAAAAATAGATTTTACTCAAACTGACTTTGATGTTGAGTTAATAAGAGGTAGATTGAAAACTGATCCAGATACGGCTTTTTTCTGGTCAGGACGAACAGATGGCATTGGAGGAATGGATGTTGCGAAAAAAATAGCAAAAAATAAAGGAGGAGTTACATTAGAATCTACGATTGATGATACGAACATTGTAATGCCTGAATGGGATTTTAATACTCCTTCAAGTGTAACAGCTTGGGAGGAAGCTTCGAATGTTTACGCAGAGCAAGTATCTGGTGAAATAAGAGCTGTAGTTGGTAGCGAACTACGACCAGGAAATATTTGGGAAAACATCGAACTACCAAGATTGAAGGCCAATCCAAATGTTACTAAGGTTACAACAATAGATCCTAAAACAGGGGTAGAAAAAATTATATTCGAGAGGTAGAAATGAAAATTACAGGAACAAGATCAACAATTACTTTTGATTTAGAGAATGGTTTCCTCATAAAAGCACAAGGAGAATTGCTGATCAATAAAAAATTTGTTGTTTATAAAGATAGTATGACACAATGGGAGCCTCCTCATGAGAATCTTCCGATAACTCAAAGAGAAATAGAAAATATTATTAATACAGCTAAAAAAATGGAGAGCAATCAAACTATTCAATTAGACTTTGTATAATTATATTGTATTCTAAGAGAAATAAATCTCTATACAAGTGGTCAGGTTGTCTATCATGGGACCAAACTCCTAGGTGGAAGTGAAGAAGATGCTCAAACTGCAAACTTTATCAGGGAACATCGTAGGAGGTTATGTGGCCTCCTCAGCAACCAGCAAGTTTAGTTTGAATCAACCTATTTTTTTCAAATCGATATTCAAAAATAGATTTTACTCAAAACAGAAGACCATTATAAAACATTTTTAAAAAAATAGAATAGAGGTTTGAAATCCTGAAAAATAGAATTCATTACATTACGAAACTTGAAATTGAAAGATCGATTGCCTTTCAGTGGCTTTTGTAGCAAATTTTTTTGATGGGAAGCAGATCCAAAACAAAGAAGTGCTATTTCATTTTCTTGAAAAATTGTCGAGCCTTCCCTGATGCGAATAATTGGTCGTCTATTACGGATTGGCTAACGGACTTCTCATGGATAAAAAGCTGAAGAATACAGCTTTATTTTTGAAAAATTATGATAGTTTCTTAAAAGATGACTTATCTTCTAAAGACTTATTTTTAGAAATTTTTGGAAGAAAATGTTCTTCCTTGGTGGGAAAGTGATGTTGAAAAACATGTTGTTGACGGTAAGGTCAAGAGTTTTTCAAGTTTACATAGTGGAAAATTAAAAATAGGACAAAGTTTTTAAGGAGCTACCTTAAGGTAACCACTTATGTTGGATATAATCAGTACTACAATAAACCCTATACAACGTTCTTGGATGTATATAGTAAGGTAAAAGGAAGATTCCATTCTTCAATAGGAAAATTGAAAGTTGGTATCAGAATGCTTCTGAATTCAAAATGTACAATTTGGATGACTTAGCAAATCTCGAACATACAGAAAAACTTTACCGAGAAGTCTTTGAGTCACATTTTTGAAGGTGATTTAAATAAAAAGGTCGAGCAGGAGGATACCACTATGATATGATAGAGGGGACTTCTGGCAGTATTATAGAAGGTACGAAAAAGTCCTGCCTTAAATGATGCTGGGATTTATGAAGCGAAAGTTGAAGTGAATGGAATTCCTAAAAAAAGCAAATGGAGGAAATCAACCTTCTTCCCTGACCATATGAGCCCGCAGGAGATTGTGGATGCCATTAATGAGGCATATTCAAATATGGAATTGATAGAAGGTAGTCGTTATTCAGGAACAAGTCAAAATGGAATAGACATTGAAATAATTTTTAAATTCTGAGGGGAAAATTATTACTGCTTATCCACAAAAATAGAATAAATTTAAAAGGTGCTTATAAATGAAACGAAACTATATTGTAAAAAGTAACTAAAAATAGTCGGAAATTTTTGCTAGTAGAATTCGATAGCTCTAGTTGTCAATCTCTGTCAAACTTTTTAAATTCTGAGGTTCATAATTTTTATCTGGATGTTCGAGAAGCTTTGGAGAATGTAATTACTGGGAAGATGGAAGAATATGCTTTTGATGGTAATTTGTTGGGAATCGAAATTGGAAAAAGAAATAACAGAAGTTTACTTTCAATTTGATGAAGAAATATTAGGTGAACCATATTTTATTTCAACTGATGAGCTATATAAATTAGTGATTGAGTGGAAAGAAATGGAAGATAGAATGAGAAGAGGTGAAGATATTTTTTCCAGTGACCATAGATGATTAATGTTGAATGGTCCACTCTGTAACCTCTCCTCTAGCTATTCCACCTATTTCATGCTAGAATAAAGAAAAACACATTTGGAGGCATTATGAATCAGACAGTGACTTATTTGCAGGAATTGACAGCCATTCCTTCACCGACCGGTTATACACGTGAGATTGCAGATTACTTAGTCAACACCATTGAAGGCTTTGGGAACGAAGTAACTCGGACTGCTAAGGGTGGGGTGAATGTGACCGTTCCTGGTGTGATCACAGACAAACAACGTTACGTCACAGCCCATGTGGATACCTTGGGAGCTATTGTCCGCGCTGTGAAAGCAGATGGCCGCCTCAAGCTAGACCGAATCGGTGGTTTCCCTTGGAATATGATTGAAGGGGAAAACTGTACAGTCCATGTAGCCAATACAGGAAAAAACCACTCGGGTACGATTTTGGTCCATCAGACTTCTTGCCATGTCTACAAGGATGCGGGGACTGTCGAGCGGACCCAGGACAATATGGAAGTCCGTCTGGACGAAAAAGTAACCAATGAAAAAGAAACCCGTGCCCTTGGCATTGAAGTGGGTGATTTTGTCAGCTTTGATCCCCGGACCATTGTGACAGATACTGGCTTTATTAAATCTCGTCACTTAGATGACAAGGTAAGTGCGGCGATTCTCTTGAATCTTCTGCGCGTGTACAAGGAAGAGAAGATCCAATTGCCAGTAACGACCACCTTTGCCTTTTCAGTCTTTGAAGAAGTGGGGCATGGGGCTAATTCTAGTATTCCAGCTGAAGTGGTCGAATACTTGGCAGTGGACATGGGAGCTATGGGAGATGACCAAGCGACGGATGAATACACGGTATCCATCTGTGTCAAAGACGCTTCAGGACCCTATCACTACGAGTTCCGTCAGCATTTGGTAGCCTTGGCAAAAGCCCAAGAAATCCCTTATAAGTTGGACATCTATCCTTTCTATGGATCAGATGCCTCTGCAGCCATGAGCGCAGGAGCAGAAGTCAAACATGCCCTTCTCGGAGCAGGGATCGAATCTAGCCACTCATATGAGCGGACTCACTTGGATTCTGTAGTCGCAACAGAGCGCATGGTCGATGCCTACCTCAAGAGCGACTTAGTAGATTAAAAATTGGATCTACTTTTGTGAACTAGTTTGAGAAAGAAAATAATGTTTTTTCTTAGAAAATAACATAAGAAGTCTTTTTATAAAATATCCAGTCCTTATAGTTTTTCAAATCAAAACTGAGACTTTCCGCCGTGAGAAAAGTGCTTGAAATAGAATCATTTCAAGCACTCGGGAGTTTCTGAAACTTTAGGTTCAAAAACTAAGTCATGGAACTTCGTAGAAGTTCGCTGACGTCCGTACTCACCCTAAGGAAAGTCTCAAATAAGTTTTAAACTTAAATTAATAACTACTCTCCGGGTAGTTTTTCATAAACTAAAATTTTCTGAAAAAATTCCTTTTCTTCTGAAAAATCTTTTGTGGTATAATCTTAAAATAAACTTAAAATTTCTTAAGGGAGTTTTACATGAAAAAGAAATGTCATTGCACTTGCAGGGAGTTGCCCTCCTTTCAGCAGGTATCCTAGCAAACTTGTTCGGGTGGTTCTAAATCATCTAGCTCAAGCAACGGTCAAAAATTCTCATATGTCTATGAGACGGAACCTGAAAACTTGAACTATATCACATCTGGTAAAGCGAGAACCCACGATATCACTGGAAACTTGATTGATGGTTTGTTTGAAAATGATAAATACGGAACTTGATTCCATCTCTTGCAAAAGATTGGACAGTTTCTAAAGATGGTTTGACTTATACCTATAAACTTCGTGATGATGCCAAATGGTATGATTCAGAAGGGGAAGAGTACGCAGATGTAACAGCTAAAGATTTCGTCACAGGGATCAAATATGCGGCTGATAACAAATCAGAAATGCTCTACATCATCCAAGATTCTATCAAAGGCTTGAATGACTACGTCAGTGGTAAAAATAAAGATTTCTCAGCTGTAGGAGTAAAAGCAGTTGATGATCATACCCTTCAAATCACTTTGAACCAACCAGAATCTTACTGGAACTCTAAATTGACTCTTGGGATCACTTTCCCTGTCAACGAAAAATTCGTGAAATCAAAAGGGGATAAATTCGCTCAAGCAAGTGATACTAGCTCCCTTCTTTACAATGGTCCTTACATCTTGAAGAGCTTTACTTCAAAATCTTCTATCGAAATGACCAAGAATGAAAACTACTGGGATAAAGACAAGGTCTACATCTCAGATGTGAAATTGGAATTCTACGATGGACAAGACCAAAGTAAATTGGCTAAATCATTCGGTGAAAATGCTCTTAGCTTAGCTAAACTCTTCCCAACTGGATCTGGATACTCAGAGCAAGCTAAAGAATTCAAAGACGAAATCACCTACACTCCTCAAGATGCTGCTTCTTATGTTATTGGTACCAACATCGACCGTCAATCTTACAAACACACAGCTAAGAAAACCGATGAAGAAAAACAATCTACTAAGAAAGCTCTCTTGAACAAGGACTTCCGTCAAGCGATCAGCTTTGCCTTCAACCGTGAAGCGTATCTCGCTCAATTGAACGGAAAAGACGGAGCAAGCAAGATCATCCGTAACCTCTACATTCCACCAACATTTGTCCAAGCTAATGGCAAGACCTTTGGTGAAATGGTGAAAACACAATTGGATACCTACGGAGATGAGTGGAAATCTACTAAACTAGACGATGGTCAAAAACGGTCTCTTCGATGCTAAGAAAGCGAAGGAAGAGTTTGCAAAAGCGAAGACTGCTTTGGAAGCAGAAGGTGTGAAATTCCCAATTCACATCGATATGCCTGTAGACCAAACCACACCATCAAGAGTTCAACGGGTACAATCCTTCAAACAATCTGTTGAAGAAGCACTTGGTAAAGAAAATATCGTCATCGATATCCAAATGCTTTCGAAGGAAGACCTTCAAAAATGTGACCCTCTTTGCGCCAAATGCACTGGCGAAGACTGGGATCTCTCTGATAATGTTGGATGGAGCCCTGACTACCAAGACCCATCAACTTACATGGATATCTTGAAAGCTTCATCTGGTGAAAAATACTAAGACTTTCCTTGGATTTGACCCAAGTGAAAACAATGAAGCAGCTAAAAAAGTTGGTCTGTACGACTTTGAAAAGATGATCAAAGATGCTGGTGCAGAAACACAAGACGTCAACAAACGCTACGAAAAATATGCGGCGTGCAAGCTTGGTTGACAGATAGCGCCCTTGTTATTCCAACTTCTTCATCAACGGGACGTCCATTCTTGACACGTATCGAGACCATTCTCAGCTCCATTTGCATGGACTGGTGGTAAAGGAAAAAGACCACGTGATCTACAAAGGAATGAAACTCCAAGACAAAGCTGTGACAACTGCTGACTACAACAAAGCCCTTGAAAAATGGCAAAAAGAACAAGCAGAGTCAAACAAAAAAGCACAAGAAGATCTTAAGAAACATGTCAAATAAGACTTCATATAGGAGAAAGAGAGTGGGACAGAAATCGGTAATTCGTTAGAATTCGATTTCGTCGTCCGCTCCGCACTGAGTTGAGTAGGGGCTGTAAAAGCTGATTAAATCAGCGTAGAGCCCACTCAACCACTGCGTCTTGCTCGATAATCCAAAAACAATTGAGAGGCTAGGGACTTTTGTCCCAGCCTCTTTTTATGCATTCGAAAAGGACGAAAATAGAGGGTTTTACCCATTTTTACCAAATGTGATAGAGATCCTTCAGGCTACTAGAAAAAAATAGAAATAGATAAAAAGCTTTTTATTAAGCGATTTTTAAACGGATTCATCCTATAAAAAGATTCTATTTGCGAAAAATAGATAATTATTCGAAAAAAACGTTTTATTTTTAAATAATTATTAAATTCCCTTGACTTCTGCCTTTTTCATACAGTAGAATGTTACACAATACATTTTTTTAGAAGGTTGAGGTAATCCTATGGTGAAAGAAAAAGTAATACTAGCTTATTCGGGTGGATTGGATACGTCAGTGGCCATTACCTGGTTGAAGAAAGACTATGATGTCATCGCTGTCTGTATGGATGTCGGTGAGGGAAAAGATCTGAGTTTTATTCACGAAAAAGGCTTTTGAAGGTCGGTGCGATTGAATCGCATGTGATTGATGTCAAAGACGAGTTTGCTGAAGATCTATGTCTTGGTTGCGCTACAAGGACACACCTTCTACGAACAAAAATATCCTCTCGTGTCCGCTTTGAGCCGACCATTGATTTCGAAGAAATTGGTCGAGATTGCTCATCAGACAGGAGCGACAACCATTGCGCATGGCTGTACTGGAAAAGGCAATGACCAAGTTCGTTTTGAGCTCGCTATTGCCTCTCTGGATCCATCTCTCAAGGTGGTTGCCCCTGTACGGGAGTGGAAGTGGTCGTGGGAAGAGGAAATCACCTATGCAAAAGAGAACAATGTTCCGATTCCTGCTGATTTGGATTCACCTTATTCGGTAGATCAAAACCTTTGGGGCCGGGCCAATGAATGTGGAGTTCTAGAAAATCCTTGGAATCAGGCACCAGAAGATGCCTATGATCTGACCGTTGCCCCAGAAGCGACACCGATACTCCTCTTTATGTTGAGATTGACTTTGAAGCAGGAATTCCTGTTGCCTTAGATGGGAAGAAGATGAAACTAGCTGATTTGATTTTGGAATTGAATGACCTAGCAGGGGCTCATGGAGTCGGTCGGATTGACCACGTTGAAAATCGGTTGGTCGGCATCAAATCTCGGGAAATCTATGAATGCCCTGGAGCAATAACCCTCCTAGTAGCGCATAAAGAAATTGAAGATTTGACCTTGGTGAGAGAATTGGCCCACTTCAAACCCATTATTGAAAATGAGTTGTCTAACCTCATCTACAATGGACTCTGGTTCAATCCAGCGACTGAAGCCTTGATCGCTTATCTGAAACAGACACAAGCAGTGGTCAATGGAACGGCAAAATTGAAACTCTACAAAGGTTCAGCAACCGTCGTCGCTCGGAAGTCTACCAACTCCCTTTATGATGAGAGTCTTGCAACCTATACCAGTGCAGATACCTTTGATCAGGACGCTGCTGTTGGCTTTATCAAACTTTGGGGCCTACCATCTAAGGTACATGCGGAAGTACAGGCCCATCAGGAGAAATAGAAAGGATTGACCATGGCAAACCATAAATTGTGGGGCGGACGCTTTGAAGCCTCTTTAGAAGATTGGGTCGAGGAATTTGGGGCGAGCATTGGCTTTGACTATCGTCTCGCTCCATATGATTTGCAGGCGACTTGGCCCATGTAAAAATGCTAGGTCAGACTGGTATTTTTAACCCAAGAGGAAGCCAAGGCTATCGAGGCAGGTTTGGAAACCTTACTAGCCCGCTATCAAGCTGGAGAGATTGTCTTTGATGTGCAGAATGAAGATATCCACATGAATATGGAAGCTCTTCTGACAGAAGAGATCGGTCCTGTCGCTGGGAAACTCCATACGGCTCGTTCTCGGAATGATCAAGTGGCCACCGATATGCACCTCTATCTCAAGGATCACTTGCAACAGATTGGACAAAAGCTATGGCATCTCCGTCAGGTCTTAGTAAGCCTTGCCGAAGAGCATGTCGAAACTATTATGCCTGGCTATACCCATTTGCAACACGCACAACCCATCAGTTTTGCCCACCATCTTCTGACTTACTACCAAATGTTTACAAGGGATAGTCAACGTTTTGCCTTTAATATGGACCCATACAGATCTATCGCCTTTAGGAGCTGAGCTCTGGCAGGTACAACTTTTCCGATTGACAGGGAATTAAGTGCTGACTTGATGGGATTCAAAGGGATCTATCACAACTCACTCGATGCGGTGAGTGACCGAGACTTTATCTTGGAGTTTCTCTCAATAGTAGTATCTTAATCATGCATCTCTCTCGTTTCTGTGAGGAATTGATCAATTGGTGTAGCTACGAATACGGCTTTATCAGTCTATCAGATACCTTTAGTACAGGATCTTCCATCATGCCACAAAAGAAAAATCCAGACATGGCCGAATTGATCCGTGGTAAGAGTGGACGCGTCTATGGCCATCTCATGGGATTGTTAACCATTATGAAGTCCTTGCCACTTGCCTATAACAAGGATTTGCAGGAAGACAAGGAAGGTATGTTTGATACGGTGGACACCATTGAGAAGTCCCTGGATATCATGGCAGGGATGCTATCCACAATGACGGTGAACAAGGATCGGATGTTGACCTCTACCCAAAAGGATTTTTCAAACGCAACAGAACTTGCGGATTATTTAGCCAAAAAGGGCTTGCCTTTCCGAGAAGCGCATGAGATTGTCGGAAAATTGGTTCTCGAGTTTAGTAAAGCTGGCAACTATCTACAAGATATCCCGTTGACGCGCTATCAAGAAGTCTCTCCTTTAATAGAAGAAGATATCTAGCAGGTCTTGCAGTCAGAGACAGCTGTTCAGAAGAGGAATTCCTTGGTGGAACAGGATTCGAGCAGATTCAATTGGAATTGCAGTGGGCCAAAAAGGACTTGGAAAATCACTAAAATAAGGAAAGCATCGTGAAAATTTACGATGCTTTTATTTTGGAGCATTTTAGGGTATTTACTGAGATGAAGATAAAAGAAAAAAATTGATATAAAAACGCTTACATAGTATAATAGGAGTGTTGATTACAAA
>BNJU01002724.1_pt1 | contig 61585 bp, 70 predicted proteins | sample 8539281 | NCBI WGS metagenome assembly BNJU01 (sample SAMD00202456, study PRJDB9452) | human saliva metagenome | isolation source: human saliva | place: Japan
CATCCGAGGATCGCGACGGTGAGGACCACCATGATGCGTCGGTGGTCACCGTGTGACACCGGCGGGGAGAACAGCCTCGAGACTCCATCCACCGTGACGAACCCAACGACAGCAGATCATCCAGGCGACCACGAGGAACTACGGGGACGAAGGCGACGTGTAGAAGGGGTGAAGATCGTGCGGTGAGCGTAGAGAGAAGCCACGGGGCGTACCGGCGCGAGATGGCCTGCCAGAATGATAAAACGCCGGTTCCGGCTACAGGGTCGCCACGTCCACGACGAGCAGCGCTCGATGCCGTCCACCAAGTAGAAAGTTTGCCAGGCAGCGACGTTTTGTCGCACGCAGTTGCCGGAGGCGCAGCCGTGTCGCGTCGTTAGCCCAATGGAAGGAGGTTGAGCACCTGGGTGTAACGAAGCCACGTGTGAGATTGGACTGGTAGGTGTGCGGGGTTGTCAAGCCTGTGGAATGTCCACATTTCCTTGTGGTACAACCATGGGTCGGCAAAGTGCCTGCAAGCCCGGAACATGACGGCGGTAATCCGTGGACCTGGAATTTTTCAAACAGCCGGTCAGGAGGCGACGTGGGTCAGGATCGCGCTGGGGACCATCAGGATGAATGCCCGCAGATGTCGGCGATGAGCGCCCCGGATGAGGAGGGTGTCAGGCGCGGCGGTAGGCGACCTCGCGAATTGCGACGAGGCCGAGCACGCCAGGCGTAGATTCGGACCACTTGACCGAGGCGAGGCCGCACAGGATGGCGTGACGAGTAGCCAGGGGCGTCTCTGCCGGCATTGGGGCCATTTCATGAAGCCCAACGGTCGCGTCCGTGCAGGAAATTCGCCCAGGTCATTGCCATCACGCCGCGCGGAGCATGATGCCAAATCCCATTCCGGTGACTTGCGCGCCAGCGTTGGTCCAGAACCTCTGGGGTCATGACGAAGCGAAGAAGGCGGCAAGCGCAGGTATTGCGAGAAGCCGTCGAGATAGAGGTGCGGCTCATGACGATAGCGATGCCGTCGGTCACCAGGAAAAACCCGGCGAGGAGCGCGTGAGGGCAGGCGAACCAGGTTCTGCGTGATCCGGCAGAGGAACACGGTGATGATGCCGCAGATTGCGGTCGTGATGCGCCCGGTCTGTTTGTCCGAATATCTTCATGCCGATCGCAATGATCCACTTGCCGGTGGGCGGGTGGACGGTGTTAGCCGCCCGCGGCAGAGAGCCGGATACGTTGCCCGCGACGAAGGCATCGTAGTTGTTGGGCCACATGCCCCTCGTAACCCGAGCGTGAAGCAAAGATATGCGTCCTTCACATGTAGTAGGTCTCGTCGAAAACGAGTGTACGGACGTTGTCCAGACCGGGCAGGCGGATGAGTGCTGCGACAATCGTCGCGATCGCGGTCGCCACCAGTAAGCGACGGGGTCAATGGAGGCAGGTATGCCGAGGGCTTGGCTCGTTCGTTGACGAAGACCGTGGTTGACTCCGTGACAACGGTCGCCGCAGGGAGTCCTCTGTCGCGACGAGTCACGTGGGCGCAGGGCTGTCTCGCTTCGCCTGCGTGTTGTCGGCTGTCTGGACGTGGGTATCGGGTGCCTCAACGTCCTCGGATGTGTCGTGAGTGTGCGTTCGTTGTGTCCATTAGTGCCGAAGTGTAGCTGTCTGCGCCAAGGCGTGAACAATTGCCTGCACGCCTGTTGAGTGTGGGCGGATGTGCACTGCGACAGTCTTGAGGTATTCTCGAGCCGATATCTATAATTTTCAGTGCCGAAATATTCGTAGAGGCGATGATGATCCTCTCAACAGCTCGCCAAATGCGGCATGTGACGGTTATCCTGGGCCTCGCACTCATTACCCCTCGCGGCGTGCTTCGCCTCCTCGGCTCACGGCCTTAGATTGTCGCCGACCGCAGATCTGCGACTTCGTCACCCAGGTGCGGCGGCGCCGCCGACCTTTCCTGGACAAAGCCGACGCCTCGGCAAACAATCCCGTCGGCCCTGCTGACAGCGCAGCCCTCACGATGAACTAACCTGCCTGCTGGCCCCAATGCCTCGGCGCACGAGCATAGTTGACCCCACTCAGACCGCCGCCCTGGCCGAGGCCGAACGTCATGGCCGTGTCCCGGCGTCGACCTCGAGCTTACTTCCTCGACGACGCGGTCGCCTCCTCCGGCTTCCACGGACACGTGGTCGTCCACCCTCCGCGTCCTGACCTGCCGCCGACGTCGCTAAGCCGGGTGCGACCGCAGGCTCCCACCACGATTGACCGTGCGCGGCAGGCGCGATGAGGTCGCCCCTGGCGCTTTCCTCTCGGAAAACGCGGGCGAGGAACCTGAATTCGCCGACGTGTGGACCTCGCCGGTGCAGTGCCAGCATCAGGGTTGGTAACCTCGGCACGCGAGGCCTCGCTGCCCGCCGCGCCCGACGCTGCCTAACGTCGATCAACGCGGCCTGACCTCGTGCCTCGCCTGGAGGACCTGGGTGCCCTCGACGCGTGCGGCGGGTCGGTCGAGACCGTGCTCGAAAGGCCAGCGCGTCCTGTTCACCTCCGCGACGCCTTTCGGCTGCCTCTCGGCTGACGTGCGGGATCCGCTTCGTCGGCGCAGCCCTCCCCCGACCATTCAACGACCAGCAGGCGCGACGGCCGACCACATCGCCTCCGCCGTGCAGGCCGTTGGAGATTCGGGCGCGATCGGCTCTGTTCGCCGAAAAGCTCCGACAACTCCCGAGTCCATCGAGGCGATTGCGCGCGGTGCCAGCGTGACATCGTGGGCGACGACGACGCGCTCTACGGCGACTCGCGCTGGGCCCGGAGGGGTCTGCGGGAGCCACCACGTGGGATCGATCATCCATAACGTGCGCACGCTGACCGATGCGTGGGGAGGACCGTCGGTGCTTCCTGATCGTCGGGTCGGTGATGTCTCCTCGTTTCTTTTCAGGACGCGGCGCTGGGGTGGGGTGCCCCGGCGGCCTGACCCTCGACGTGAACAGGGAGGCTGGCATCGTCGGCCCCAACGGCGGCAGCAGGACACAGCAATGCCGGGATTGTCGGCGGCTGCTCATCTGGTCGGGCAGCGTGCGTCACCTCGCGAATCGATCTGGTCCGCAGAGCCGACCTGGACGACCTTCCCGGTCCGGTGCGTCCGGGTCGTCACCATGGGACTCATTGCCGAGGCCGGGTGGGGTCGGCGCATCACCGCTGACATGCGGCGTCGGGTGGGGAAGCCTCGAGCGGTCAACCTCTCCGACCGTGCTTCCCCACCGATTCGGCACGCTTTCAGCGGCGGCAGCGCCAGCGAATCTCGTGGCGCGCGCCTCGTCGCCCGGCAAAACTGGTCATGATGGATGAACGCCAGCAGCCTCGACGCGCCGAGCCTGACATCATCACAGGTCTGATCGCCTCTCTGACCAGCGACGGGGTGACGTCGTCGTCTCACGACTGTCGCTCTGCGCGACGATATGCTCACGGCGTCGTGCTCACTTCTCGCGGCTGGCCCTCGGCCCGGTCGACGGGCCTGGCCTCCATTGCTCGCGCGCTCTACGGGTCGAGGGCCGACGGGCGATAACGGCGCTGTCATGATCTCGCTCTATCTGCTGCGTCCATCATCGTTACCGGTTATGGCCCTGGCAGCAAGGTGGCTTCGACCCTCGTAAAGACACGCCGAGCCGGTACGGTGCGGACCATAGTTACGGCGGTTTTCCGGGCATCACGTCGTCGGCACATGCGTCGGCAGACGCGAGGATCATCGGGTGGCGCATGCTGCGGCGCTCATCGCCGCTTCACGGTGGTGGCCTCGCGGCGCCGCGCCCTCAGGAAGCGACCACGGCGTGCTGGCGACGCCTTCTTCTCCTGGGCATCATCCTCATCCCTCGGCGACATGTCAGGACTCGAGATCACTCATGTTCGGCGCCTCCTCGACATCACGCCTTTTGGATGTGGACGAGCGCCGCGGTGCTGTCGGTAGCCGCCGTGGTTCCAAGCGCTTTCACGTGGCGCCCGATCGCCGTCGCTTCGACCGCGAGGCCGCGCGTGCCGGCATCCCGTCACCCGGATCGATATCGCGCGCTAACGCCGCGCTCCGGTACATCGTCGTCACGCAGCCTCGACGGCGTGGGCGTCCTCCTCATCGTCAGCTACCTCATTGTACCGGGCGCTTTCGGGCGCGTGCTGGCCGCAGGACGCATCGATGGTCAACGTTGTCGGGTGCCTGCGCCCTGCTTGGCGGCGGCTGGGCGGGCTTCAGCGTCGCGCTGGTGCATTGGCCCTGTCGCAGGCCTGCGGCCCTGGGCGGTCTCGCCTGTTTCGCGCTCGCATGCATAACCTCGAGCAACTGCGCGGGGTTCGCGTGGGTCGGGACAAGGCCTCGAAGCAGGCCTCCTCAAGGGGAACCCTGACCAATGCGTGAAACGGTGCATTGAAACAGGAAGATGGTAAATGCGTGAAACGGCGCGTGAAACGCAGACCTCGGCTCTGCTGGCGCGCAGAGCATCGTGATCTGAGCCTCCTCATCCGTCCCCGCCCTGCGTCACGCTCATCGGGGCTCTCGGCAGCCTCGTCAGCGTTCGCAGCACCTCGACCAGCGCATCTTCTTCATGAATCCGTCACCCGGCTTTTGCCTTCCCTGGCGCGGTCCTCGGCGTCGTCGCTGCCAGCCTCGGCTCAGCCATTCGGGCATGTCCGCCGCGCTCCACGTCGGTGCCTTCCCTCAGGACGATCCACGGGTCGCACTCATGCGCTACCTCGCGTCGATCAGGATCTCCAGCAGGGGCCATAAGCATCGTCTGACGGCTGGTTGCCACGAGTACTACAGCGACCTGGTTCAAGCCTCGCCGTCAGTTCCTTCTATTGATTCGTCATGACCGTCTCGCCCGCAGTGTGTCTGGTGGGCTGGAGCCGTCCTGCTCCTCGCCTCGGTTCTCGTGCCGTCGGACACCGTCAGCCTCTGTAGCCCCTGCGCTGACCCACGTCGAACGGCGCAGCGCGCGAGACTGAAACCACCAACAGACGCATCATTCTCAGGCTCCATCCTCCTTTGCCGTCACCGTGCCGATCCCGCCGTCGGCACTATTTTGTCGATTACGCTGTCGCCGCCCCGCTGCCGGCGCTGCGGCGGCTGCGCGCCACTCTTCCTCATCGGTTGCCCCCTCACTCCAGGACCCTCGCTAATAAGCCTGGGAATCGCCGTGCCCGCTCGCTCAGTCTACGGCACTATCGCTCCTCCTGTGCGCGGGCGCCGTCCCGCCTCACGCCCGCCCGGCGGGTGCGATGCGAGCGCGTAGCACGTGACTGAGCGGAGACAGTGCGCCGTACTGCGCGCTCTCCTATTGGAAACCGGCGGGTATCCGACAGGAGAACGCGTTCAGGGTTATCGGCCGATGCGCGCTGGCTGACACATCTCCTCGAGATCCAACTGGTGCGAGAATCGGTCGGTCGACGGATCGGCGATCCCATGATCCGCTATGACCGGGCAGCCACGCCCCAGGCGCATGGCATCGGTGCCGTGGGCAATCAGCCGCACTGCCAATTGCAGTGCGGGCAGCGGTAGTTCTGCGCGTTGAAAGTGACGTAGAAGACGCCCGAGCAGTGCGAGCACACTCGTCGGATGTTCTCATTGCCACGCCGGACTTGCGGATGCTGACGTGCGTGAACATCGTGTGAACACCTCCGTTTTCGATACACACGAAGTACAATCCGCGCTGCGACGGGCAGCGAGAGCAAATGTACTCAGTACTTGTACAGCAAGTGTTCCTGTCGCGGGTCCTGGTCGGGGAGAGCGCCTCGGGCCGCCCTCGAAGCTTTCTTTGCACCCGACGGCGCTGTGCGCGCGAAGGTCGCCCCGGCCTCGTTCCCGAGCGTGGAGGTTGGGCGGCAGTCATCCGTTGTCCCTTCAAAAACCCCGATAAACGCGGCGTCTAGGCGCTCGGTGGGTGTCGATGCCTCCCTTCCCTCACTGAGCAGATCACAAGCAAATCTGCGCAGAGATCGTGACTCAAAATGCCTGGCGACCAGGGATGTTGAAAAAAGCGTTCCTGAGCAATTGACTGAGATTACGTTGTGCGCGGTCAGACAGGGCGCGGAAGCGCGGGAGGCACGATGAAGAGCCAGCGCGCAGATCGTCGTTGTTGACGACCACCGCGTCGTCGGCCTCGCGTGAAGGCTGCATTCGAAGATCGTGCGTGCCGACGCATCCGTGCTGGGCACCAACCGTCCGCGAAGCGCGGTGGAAGCGCGGGCAGGTCGCCGTCCTCGACCTGCGCCTCGCCGACGGCTCTGCCCCCGACAAGAACATCGCGTACATCAACGGATACGGGATCCCCGTCGTCGTCTACACCTCCGGCGACGACCCCTACCTGGTGCGACGCGCGATCGCCGGCGGGGCCCTGTCCATCATCCGCAAGACCGCCCCCGACGACCTCGTCGAGGCCGTCCTCGCCGCCGCCGCAGGCGTCACCTTTCCGACGGACTGGGCCGCCGCACTCGACGCCGACGAAGACTTCGTCGCCGAACGCCTCTCAGACCTCGAGGCGCACATCCTCGCCCACTACGCCTCCGGTGAGAGTTCCGCCTCCGTGGCGCGTGCCCTCAGCGTCTCCAAAAACACCGTCAACACCTACATCGCCCGAATCCGCGATAATACAGGGAATCGGGACGCCCCGCCGAATCCGTGTCGACCTCCTTCGGACGCGCGGCTGAAGACGGCCTCGTCAGCTACTACGACTAATGCACCCGCGCGACCTCGGCCCCTACGCGCTGCACATGCAGCGCCTCATCGTCCTCGCCGCCGTCTGCGCCGCCGTCTGCCACGATCATCAGCGGACCCCAGCTGATCCCCGCCTCGTCCTCGCCGTCCGACCTGGCGCAATGGGTGTTCTACTCACCGAACCTAATTCTTCCGCTCTGCGCCGGAGCGTGCGCGCTCGCCGCGATCATCAAGACGGTAACCGCACGCAGACACACGCACATGTGGACCGATACCAGCTGGTTCATCCTCACGCGCCTCTACCTCGCGTGCTGCCTGGCGCTCATCCTCGCGTGCGCGATCCTGCCAGCCATGCACCAGCTCCCCGATACCCCCGGTTTATGTCCACGCCATCGCCTCCGACACGAACCCGATCCTGGCGCTCTACCCACTCGCCGCGATCAGCAGCATCGCAGTCCTGCGCGGACGCTACACCGCCGCCTACCTCAGCGTCATTTGCTCCACCGCAGATCATCGCCATGATGAGTGCCAGCCGACAACAAACTACTGCAAAACATCGGTCGGCCCCTCTGCTTCCTGCGTCGCCGCGGCCAACGCGGGATGCTCGAATGGACCTCTCATGATCGTCGCGGCCTCGACCGAGACCCGCAGCAACGCACGCGACGCCGAGCGTGCGCTCGCGGAGAACGCGCCGCGCGCGCACGGTGCCGCAACAACGGTCTCATCCACGACTATGTGCTCTGGCCCTGATTCTCGCGTGTCAGCGAGGCATCGGCTAATGGTGGGTACGTGCGGCGACCCGCTCGTGCGCCCTCATACCCGACCCACCTCAACGGGTTTCATGGACGCCGCTGCAGATGCGAGGGCCTTCGAAAGCTCTCGTACGCCCTCAGCGAGTCGCGCTGGAGGTCATGTCTGCCTTCCCGCTCAAGGCTGGCAGATCCCGCCCAGGTGGGCACTGCGCTCGTCTCCGCGACCCCACGAGGCGCTCAGCAACGTTCGTCTCCGCAGGATCTGACGACCTCGGACCTGACCCAGCCCGCGCGCTGCCGCGTCGTCGTCTCAGCCGGGCGGACTCCAGTACGCGTGACGATCACCGACACGGGACAGGGCTTCGACCTCGAAACACCTCGCCGAGGGCGTCACGGCGTCGCCGCTCCATCGTCAATCAGGATGGAGTCGGTCGAGGACACGCAACCTGGTCTCGCAGCCACGGCGGAGGGACGTGCGTGACCCTGGAATGGCACGACCCCCAGAGTCGACGCTTCCAGGCGCGGCAGGCGATTCGCTCCCGCCTTCGCGCTGGCGGCCACACGCGTGGCACGAACGTGACAAAGACCCGTCGCGCACCGCGTGAGTTCCTGAGGTCCGCGCGGCCGCAGAGATCGCGCGCGCGCGCAGCTGCTGCTCTGCTCGGCGTTGTGTTTCCCTTCAGCTATATAGTGGCGATCGAATTCAGCCACGGGCCTACTCTCATCAGGGCCCCGTCATCCTCTCCCCTCGCTGATCATGGCGGTCGCAGAACCCTGTTGGTGGCACCGTGGCTGACCGCGTGCCCCCCAAACTCGTGACGTGGGGGTACCGCTGTGATCGGCTGTCCAACCTGCTGCGCTCACCCCGATTCGGGGAGCGTCCGCATGGCCGGGCTGGTCCGGGTGGAGCGCGGGCGCATCGATGTTCTCGCTGCGCTGCTCCTCCTGCGTCAGCGCACGGCCGAGCCGTCGTTGTTGCGTCGGCTTTCGTAGGTCGCGAGTCGCCGCCTGGGCTGCGCTCTCAGGAGGCCGCCCGGCCTCGTCTTTACCCTTCCGATCGCCAGCATCATCACGTTCATTTCTGGTTTGCTCTCGTGTCAGTGGTCGGGCACCGTGACCTCCTCGATCGAACGAGCCTCAAGCCGAGGAGCAGGCGCGCCTGGAGAGAACTGCACGGTGAGTTACATTCGGCCGTGGCGGTCAAAGCTCGCCGACGTGTCCGTTCGCGCGCGCAGGACCCTCGAAGCACTCCGGGATGAAGAAGTGACGCCTGAGATCGCCGCCGAGGCGCGCTGCTCGAGGCGGAGCTGCGACGGCGAGATCCGCGCCCCTTCTTCACCGGGACCGCCGTCGTGAGCGGCGCGCGTCGCGCGCGAGGGCGCGGCATCGAGGTCCTTCTGCTTGATGACCGCGGCAGCGGGCACCGCGCGGAGGATAAGAGAACGAGGCCCGGCCGTGAGCCTCATCGTGGCGCGGGCAACCGCGCACGCGCCGACGAGGCCGTGGCGGGGCGCGTCGTCGTCCGTGCCTGTCCCGCTGGCAGACGGTGGGCGACGACGATCTCACCGACGCAGGGCTGGCCGTCGTGGGCTGAAAAAGAGCACCGTTGAGGTGGGGAAAGAGACTCGCACGTAGGGGTGCAGGGGTGTTCGGCGTGTGTTGGCCGTGTAAGGGTCGAGGTCTTTCGATGATAGAGATTCCTACGCCGTCCATCTGGCTGAAGGCCTCGACGATGGCCGCAATGTGACCCTCGCCCTCCTCAAGCAGTTCGGGCATGACTTTTGTTGCGAAAGAGCTCTCCCGGAAGGTGGATTAAGCTTTAAGTCCGCCCGCCAGGGAGTTTGCGTGCAGTTGACGGTGTTAGCTGCTGTTTCGCAAAATGGTTTTCCAACCGTGCCGATGTGATCGAAAAAGCTTCGAAGAGATCCACGGACGGCGTACGGCGGCACCGATCGAGTGCCCGAGAGGTTAACCGCCGCAACGCGCGCGACGCCGAATCATCCGGAAAACTGCGCGAGTAGGTCTCGTGCTCTCAGAAACTCCTCCGCTCGCTCCAGCCGCGCAATGACGCCGCTGGATCCGTTCACCCGTGCTTGCAGGAGCACTCAGCTCACTGCCGATCTCCGAGATCTGTTTGGCTGCCATGGAGGGTCTGCTTTTCGGACGCGTTCGTTTCCGAGGGTTGTTCTGAGAGTCCTGGCCGTGTGCCGTGTGGCGGGCAGAATGGATGATCGTTGAGAGTTCTCAGTTAGCACGCCTGAGCGGGTTGTGCGTATGAAGCTGGAGAAGGCCGGAGGCGCTGCGAGGTGAGGGCATGAGTGTGGCAGGCCCGCCGCGTGCTGGGTATCAGCGAGGCGGCGTCGTGCCGGTGGCGCCAGCGTTATGGATCAATATGAATCCGTAGTGAGGGCCAAAGGAACTTGCGGTGAGCTGCGCGAGCAAAACGCGCGCCTCAAACAGTTGCTAGGCCAAGCGAGCTAGAGAGGCAGCGCTATGCGAGTTGGCAGAGGAAACTGCTGAGGCCCAGCGCGCGGGCATGGCTGTGAACCACAGCTTGTCGGCCAGTTTCTCATGCGCCTTTGCACGGGCGCGTTGCCGGGCTGAACCTGGTCGGCAGTACTGCCGGGCCCGCGCGGCAGGCGGGGCGAAAACGCTGCGTGATCATGGGCCTGTGCGCCCGGTGGATGAACGACGTTTGCCGCCGCATCGCACGACGGCTATAAACGCCTGGGCGCGGACCAGAGTGAAAGGCCTTGTCGTGGGCCGTGATACATTCCGGCGCTTGTGTGCGCACCGAAGGGCTGCGTGCGCCCGCGCAAAAGCCCACAAGCCCCGCACTGCGCCGCGCTCTACAGCGCCTGGTCGAGGCTAGCGCCCTGGGCAGGTGTTGGGCCATTGATTTCCAGTTCGACTCCGGACCGGGAAGGGCGTGTCTTCAAGGTCTGCAACGTTATCGATGAGTTCACGCGCCAGCACCTGGCTTTGCGTTGAGCGGCGCATGGAGCCGCTGACGTGATCGAGTATGCTTGACTTGGCTGGCCAGGGCCCATGGACTTCAGGCGCTTAAGGGCCGATAATGGACCGATTCATCGCCGGAGCGCGGGGCGCTGGGTTGAGCGAGCGACACGCCCAAGCGTTCATCACTGCCGGGCCAGCCTTGGCACAGGCGGGTTTCATGGAGTCCTTACACAACCACGCATGCGTGATGAACTCCTGGAAGACAGCGGTGTCGTGGGGTGTAAGCAATTTTCGATAACGGCGGTGATGCTGTTCGGAGGCTGATCTGGGGTGTCGTCGGATGCTGAGTGTTGAGGATCGCGCGGCGATCATGGCGGGGTTGGAGGCGGCTTGTCCCAGACGCGTATCGCCCAGTTTGATTGGCGTAGCCCCTCGGTGGTGTGCCGTGATCGCCCGCCATCGGGGTCCTGGCGGCGTGTACCAGGCCGAGGATGCCGGAGACAGCGCAGGCGGCCAGGCGCCGCCCCTGAAGCGGCCTCCTGGTCGATGAGATTCTCCGCCGCGTGATCTTTTCGATTTGTCGCAGGGCGCACGCCCCGCCAGATCAGCGGACGCCTGAGCGTGTGGAGGCATGTGGCACGGTGGCTCCTATGGATACCTCCCTCCCGCCCAGGGGCGCACTGATCCAGCCGTGTCTGATCTACACGTGGATCTACGCCACCCCAAGAAGACGCTGATCGAGCTCGGCGGTATGCCTGCCCTCCAGGCGGTGGATGCGCAAGAAACTGCAGGCGGGCGCCACCACCACCCATTGTCGGCATGCGATTAATTGACCGAACGCCCCGACATTGCTGGACCGGATGATCCCTGGCAGCACTGGGAGGGGACCTCATCATCGGCGAAAGATGGGGCCAGTGCGTGCGCAACCTCGGGTCGTGAGCGCACCACCCGCTACCCGGATCATCGTGGCCCCGCCACTGGGACGCAGGGCCGACCAGGTCTGGTGATGCGCTCACCCGCGCCGCATCCAGGGCCTACCCGAAGGGAGCGATGCGAACGCGACATGGGAGACCAGGGACGGAAATGGCCCGCCGCAGCGCCTCACCCAAGATACCGGCGCGTGGAGGTGTGTTCTTTTGCGTCACCCCATAGCGCCCTGGGGAGCGAGGAACAAACGAAAATACCAACCGACTTATCCGCCGCTACCTTCCCAGAGGAACATCACTCAGCCACCAGCCCTACCTCGACGCCATCGCCTACGAACTGAACAACTGCAGAGCTACCCTCGGCTACCGCACCCCCACAAGCTATCTAACCAACTCATTGCTACCACCCATTGACACCGCCGACATATGCCGGGCAGTGATGCGGCGCGGCGGAGTTCACTATCACAGCGACAGAGCGTAGACGCGCTTGCACCCTGCGGGCATAGCGAACACGCAGACCGTGAGGCGCTCGTCAGAATACGCGCTGAGAATGGTGGTGGCAGGGATGAGAACTCATTTGAAGAGCCATCACGCCCGCGCCGAAATCCTCGATATTTCCACGGTCAAGAATGACAACGTTGTCGCAATGCTTCTTCAAGCTGTCGCACAGTGTGATGTTGAAGTCACAGAATCCCGGGACCTGCCAGCTGGGTTGTCGGGCAGCGGACAGAAAAAGAAAACCACCGGTAGATTCGCGGCTGGCAAGCGGTGCCCAGACATTATCGTCCTTCCAGGTACTTTTCACGAAGAAGAGTGCCCCGTTCGTCGAAACGCGGAGAAGATTCTCCGAGCGTAGGAAAATCACTGATGAGTTTCTTGAAAAACCGGAGCAAGGTTCTTCCCATTAAAATAGCCGAACCATGGACAGAGGAAGTCCGTCGACAAGCCTCCATTCATCAGGGTGCCCGGATCTCTCTGCATTCCATTGAAATGAATGCTGGCTCCCATAAGGGCATCTCCTTTATTGGGTAGGTTGAGGCGTTAACGAGGTCCCCTGTGTGCTACGTCCGGCCCGGCGGCGGCTTACGCCTCCCTGTGCAACTGCTCGTACGGTCACTGTGCTCCCTGAGTGAACCGCGTCGCGCGCGCACCGGAAAGCAGTGAGACGATACCTGGCACGGGAAGCCGCGACCAGACCAGACCCATCCCGCCGAACCCGCCCAGGCGCGGTCCCCGGCGACCCTCGGCGGGCGTGGACCAGCACCTGGCAGGATCCCGGTTCCATCCCTGCTGGCCGCCGCATCGGTGACGTGCGCGACGCCTCACCCCGCGTCGTCGCGGCGCTCGAGGAGCAGATATCAATGCTGCTGAGGACACGCCGTGCGCTCGCACTGCCTCGCGCCTGCATCGCTGGGCGGTCGCCTGATCGCGCACGACCACAACGAGGCCGAAAGCCGCGGGCATCGTCGAGGCGGCCAGGAGGGGCGCGCGTCGTCTTCGTGTCCGACGCGGGCATGCCCACCGTCTCCGACCCGGGATTCCGTCTGCGTGCGCCGCCATCGACGCGGGCGTCCGCTTTCGTCCTGCCCGGCCCTTCCGCGCCGCTCGTCCCCCTCGCGCTGTCCGGCCTGCCCTCCGACCGCTTCGCCTTCGAAGGCTTCCTGCCGCGCAAGGACGGGGAAGCCACGCGCTACCTGCAGGACCTAGCCACCGACCCGCACACGCTCATCTGCTCGAGGTCCCCCAGCGCGCAGCCGCGCACGCTCGCATGGCCGAGGTGCTGGCGGCGACCGCCGCGCAGCCTGTGCCGCGAACTCACTGCAAAGACTACGGCGGAAGTGCGCCGCGCGCTGGGGAACCTCGCAGGAGGGGACAAGCACTCGGTGAGGTGACCATCGTCGTCGCCGGTACGAACGCAGCGCGCGCAGAAGACCACGTCGGCGCGGTCCTCGCGCTCGCGGCTGAGGGCATGCGCCTGAAAGACGCCGCCGCCGAGGTCGCCGCCGCAACGGGCGCGCGCAAGAACGACCTCTACAAGGCCGCCCTCGCCGCGAAGTGACGAGGCCCGGGCGTGGATCTGCGATCAGCGTGGCCCCGCGGATAGGAAATGACTAGCTGGATGGGTTATCGCCTCGTGGATGGGTTAATAACCTATCCGGATGCCTGTTTCCTATCCGCACGTGCGCAAGCTATCCACAAGCGTGCGCCTACCGGCTGCGATGTGGCAGCACCCGAGTCTCAGACGAGCAAGACGCCCTCCGTCATCATCCACTCGCGGGCCTGCGCGCCCAGCTCCTCGGAGACGGGCAGTCAGCTCGCGCAGGAGGACGCGTGGGAATCCGGCGCGGACAGCGTCCACGGCCGTGCAGGCGACGCAGTGCGACTCAGCCCGAGCCCGACATCAACCTCGGTGACGCCGCGGCGCAGCAGCCCTCTCCACGCATCTTCGCCGTCTCGGTCGTTCCCTCGAAGCCTGAGTAAGCAGCTGTTACTGGCCCTTCTTCACCGTCACGTCCGCGTTCACGTTCGCGAGCGCCGGATGCAGCTCGGCCTCGTCCGTGCCCGCCACGCCGTGCGGGGGCCACGTGTCCACGAAATCCGGCGTCTCGGAGAAGTGCGCGCCCGGATCGATGTGCGCCAATCCCTGCGTCGTCACGATCAGCTGGTAGCGCGGTGGGCCTCCACGTGAGGCGGCTACGGCCTCCGCGACTGTCGTTGCCTCCCGTCACCGGGAGGGCACCGCCCTCGCAGGAACGTAAGGCTGAGGCATCGACGACAATGAGCGCGCGGGTCGTGTTCCTCCATGAATGTGGCGTCGCCAGGATAGCTACCACGGTGACTTCCTGTCGAGTGGCGTGGCTATCCCGCAAACCATGCCGCCATTCTTCGCAGCGTGACAGCAGTGTTGAGTGACTATGAGGTCGTATTCTGTCCGCCGTCGCATGGCCCTACGCCAACGGCCCTCGTCATATTGGCCCACGTAGCGGGATTCGGTGTCCTCTGACGCGTTTTCTCCCGGTACATGCGAATGGCCGGGCACGACGTGCCCATGGTGTCCGGCACCGTCTGAGCACGGCACGCGCCGATCCTGGTGGCCTGCTCACGACTTCGGCGCGGGCATGAAGCGCTCGCCGCGAACTCGCGGATCAAGAGCAACCGCACTCACCGTCGCGGACCTCGTATTGGCCCTCGGCACTGTCCTGCGACTTGTTCACCCGCACGACCGCTGGCAACCACTACCGCGTCGTCCGGGACGCTGTTCGCCACCGTGCGTGACAACGGCTACATGATCGAGCAGGTCGCGAGGCCGCTATTTCCCCGATCCACCGAGCCGCACTCTGCCCGACCGCTGGCATCGCGGGCACCTGCGCGATCCTGTGGTGCCGAGCGCGCGGCGACCAGTGCGACAACTGCGGCAGCACAGATGGATCCGACCGAGCTCATCAGCCGCACTGCGCGTCAACGGTGAGACCTAACTTCGTGGGTCCGTCCACTGCTTCCTCGACCTGCCCGCCCCTGGCCGATGCTCCGCCCGCCTGGCTGGATGAACGCGAGCAGTCGGCGCGTGGCGTCCCAACGTCATCAAAGTTCTCCAGAACTTCCTAGAACATCCGCCCCGCGCCATGAGACGCGCGCGACATCGACTGGGCATTTCGGTCGGCTGGGAGGTGACCAGCGCACCGCCGTCTGTACGTGTGGTTCGACGCCGTCATCGGCTACCCGAGCGCTCCATTGGAGCGCGCGCCGCACCGGCGACCGAGGCGTGGCGCGGAGGTGGTGGAACGACCCGGAGGCCACTGTGCCACCGCTTTATGGGCAAGGACAATATCGTCTTCCGCTCCCAGATCTGGCCCGCCGAGCTGCTCGGCTTCAGCGGCCAGGGCGCGCGAAGAACGCTCCCGGTGACCTGGGCGTCCTGAACCTGCCCATCGAGGTCGCTCGTCTGGTCTCCTTATGGAGGCAGAAGTTCTCCGCTCTTTGCATCGTCATCTACGTGACGTGACCTCCTCGCGCTGCTACCAGGCCGACGCCCTGCGGCCACTTTCATCTGGCGCGGTTTAGCCCGAGACCTCGGACTCCACGACTTCACGTGGGCCCGGGTTCGTGCCGCACCACGGCGAGCTCGTCATCGCAACGCTGGGGCAACCTGGTGTGCGGCCGCATGTCGCCAAGAAGTTCGGCGTCGGCCCGGTAAGGCTGACGCGGGACATCGACCGCGCCCTCCTGGACGCCATCGAGGCCGGTTTTGAGACCGTCGGCAACCTGATCCGCCATCATCGCCAGAAGGCGGCGCTGTCCGTAGGCGCAGCCTGGTCGGCGAGGCCATCAAGTACGTGACCGAGGACGGCCCTCTGCAAAGCTCAAGGCCCCGAGGAGCGCGAGGCGCCTCACCGACCGTGCTGTGGACCCTCGCTCAGGCCGCGTCGCGGACCTCAACCTTATGCTCTCGTGTTCCTGCCTCACGCGGCCCATGCCAGCATCGACCGCAGTCATGGGCGGCAGCGGCAGATCGCGCCCATGCCCGGTAGGTCGAGGAGGTCGCCGAGCTCGACCCGCAGGTCCTGCTCGTCGACTTCCGAGGGCGAAGCGGCTACCGAATCGATCACGGGCGACCACACGAACGTGCCGACCTGGGAGCGCCACGCGATCGCGGTGGGCACTGCGATCGCTCAGCCCGCGCCCGTCTTCGTCAAGCTCGACGAGAAGCAATCGTCGAGGAGGAGCTTGCCCGCTACGCGGATCGCTCACCCCGACGTGACGTGACGGGTGCCTGATCTGGGTTTTCGCCGGAAACTATCTGCCTCGCAATTTGTGGCCGTACGTTTGATCGCGCGCGGGCGGGAGACCAGATGTGTCCCGCCCGCGCGCTCGTTCATGCGAGGATGTTACTGCTGTGGTCGTGGCCGAAGATTTTCTCGCGTCCGCCGCCGCTGCCGAGGCCTCGTCGCGCGCCTCACGATCGACTACCCGCTCTTCCACGTCGCGCCCCCGGTGGGCCGACTGAACGACCCGAACGGCCTCATTGAGGTTGGCGGGACGTACCACGCCTTCTTCCAGTACACGCCCGAGCACCCGCGTAGGCTCGTCTACTGGGGCCACGCCACGTCGCTGACCTGACGGTGGGACTACCACGCTCCCGCGATCCTGCCCGACACTCACCAGGACGCGAACGGTGCCTCTCCAGGCACCGCGATTGAGTCGGCGACCGCATCGAGGCCTGTGTTTCCCGGCGCTGCAGGACCTCGAGACGGGGCGCGAGGCCACCAGTGCGTCGTCACCTCGACCGACATGGGAGCACTTTGAAGCTGGTGCCCCGGTCATCGCTCGCCAGCCCGAGGGCTACACCGCTCACTTCCGCGACCCGCAGGTGTGGCGCGATGCGGACGGATCCTATCGGATGCTGCTCGGCGTCCAGCGCGAGAACCTCACGGGCGCGGCTCTGCTCTACCGCTCCTCGGACTTGCGTGCGTGGGAGTGCGAGGGGAGATGATGACCTTCCCGGACGCTGGCGGCGCGTTCGACGCGTTCGGTTCACATGTGGGGTGTCCCCAGCCTGGTGCGCCTCGTCGACGAGGAGACTGGCGAGGCGCGCGACGTCCTCATCATCTGCCCGCAGGGCATTTCGCCAGAGCGCGAGGGCTTCGAGATATCTTCCGTGCATCGCCATCGTCGGCGAGCTCGTCGGGACCGAGCTGCAGGGCGCCGACGGCTCCTTCGAGGAGCTCGACCGAGGCACCGAGTTCTACGCGCCCCAGGTCGCGGCCCGCTCCGCTTCTTCTGACCCGGCGCGCACCGACGCCCTCTTCGGCTGGGCGGGCAGCACGCCGACGAGGACGACCGAGCCCTCCATCGAGACCGGCGGCTGGGTGCACTGCTTCACCGCCCGCGCGCCTGTCACCCCTGCGCGGCGGACGCGTCATCGCCCGCCCGTACCTGCGGGCCTGCCCTCGCGCCCGCCACCCTCGAGGGCGCACCAACGGACGAGGCCGGTGCTCGCGTTGCCGAGCTGGTGGGGTCGCGTTCGTGGCGCCTAGCCTCGACGCCCTCTACGAGGGCGTGCTTGCCGTTCTGCATCGGCCCGATTCTCCCGCCTGTCGATCACTCTCGAGGAAGGGCGCCTGACCGTCGACCTGACGGGCACGCGCTACCCCCACGGTGGCCGTCGCATCGTCACCCTGGATGCGGGGGAGGCCAGCCGCGTGGAGATCCTCCACGACCGCTCCATCACCGAGATCCTACCTGGGTGACGGCCCCCGCGTCACTGACCCGCACCTTCCTGCAGGGGGAGGGTGCGGAGTGACGCTCTCGGTGCCGCCTCCGTGACAGATATGAGCGCCGTGCGCGCCGGACTGAGCGACCCAAAGACGAGGCCGTGGCTGCGTGGCGCACGGCCTCGTCCTATGTGTCGGGAGTCTCAGTGCCCGGGCGTGAGTTTTCTCATCACCTTGCTAAGTAAAGTTCCGCACTCTACTCTGTCAATCGATTGTTACACACTGCCCAGTGCGATGCGGACAATGACGTACTGCGTGGGTTTTTCAGAAAGGAATGTGGTCAGCAATGGATCATGCCAAGGTGGCAGGGGAGGTCGTCGAAGCGGTCGGCGGTGCCTCCAACATCAGCGCAGCAGCTCACTGCGCGACACGTCTCCGTCTGGTGATCGCGGATCGAGTCCAAGATCAATCAGCAGGCTCTCGACGACAACGAAGATCTGAGGGCGTCGTTCGCGTTTAGCGGCATGTTTCCAGATCATCGTCGGCTCGGCGACGTCGACCAGGTTTACGCTCACATGGTTTCCGACCATGGCGTGCGCGAGTCTCCGCGATGAGGCCAAGGAGGAAGCCGAAAAAGGGCGGCAACCTCTTCTCGCGTTTCATTAAGATGATCGCCGACATCTTCGTTCCGATCCTCCCGGCGCTGGTCAGCGCTACGGTCTGATGATGGCTGTCAACAACGTCACTGACCGCTGAGGGCCTGTTCGGCGAGAAGTCCTCACCACCATGTGCGGCGATCGCGGACTACGCGGCCCTCATCAACATGGTCTCCTCCGCCGCCTTCGCTTTCCCTGCCCGTGCTCGTCGAGCTTTCTCCAGCCGCCAAGCGCTTCGGCGGCAACGTCTCACCTGGGTGCCGCAATCGTTGCGGCGGTGTCTCCGACCTGCTCGACGCCTGGAACACGGGCGCGGCGCTGGCGGTGAGCAAAACGGTTAGCTACCGCGCATCTTCGGCATGGACGTCGCCAAGATCGGCTACTGGGCGCAGGTTATCCCCACCCTGGCCGTCACCTACGTCATGTGCCTCATCGAGAAGAACCGCACAGGTCCTCAAGGGCACCGCAGACTTCCTGCTCACCCGCTCATCGCGATGCTGGTCACCGGCTTCCCTGGCCTTTCACGATCATCGGCCCCGTCACCGCGTGGTCGCCGAGTACCTGACCTGGGGCATCAGCTGGACGTACACGACGCTCGGGCGTCGTTCGGCGGTCTGCTCTTCGGTTTCGTCTACAGCCCCATCGTGGTCCCGGTCTGCGCAGTCCTTCCCCGCCATCGAAATCCCGCTGCTGCCTGTTAACGGCGGCGTCGGTGACTTCATCTTCCCCGTCGCTTCCATGGCGAACGTTGCACAGGGCGCAGCCGCTCTGGCCATCTTCTTCAAGACCCGCGACGCCAGCTCAAAGGGCCCGGCCGGTGCCGGTGGTGCATCCGCTCGTCTTCGGTATCACCGAGCCCGCGATCTTCGGTGTCAACCTGCGCCTGCGCTGGCCTCTTCTGCGCGCATGGCCGCAGCCGCCATCGGCTCCGCTGGCGTCGCTCTGCTGAACGTGCGCGGCCAGGTCTGGGTGCCGCTACTGTCGGCTTCATGTCGATCGTGCTCGAAGTCGATCCCCCGCGTACCTCGCCCTCGAGATCCTCGTGTTCGTCCTGTCCTGACTGTCACCCGTCCGCCTACGCCATGACGCGCGGCAAGGCTGACATGGAGGGCCGTGCGCCCGCCGCTCAGGCTGCTCGCTCCCGTGACCGCCGCTGCGGTTGCTGCCCCGCCGCCGCTGCCCCGGCTGCCGCTGCCGCACCGGCCACTGAGGCTGCCCTCGCCCCGTCTTTTCAGCGACGAGGCCAGGGCTGACCTGACGCTGACCTCGCAGCGGGTGAGCTGGTTGCGCTCTCGGACGTCAATGAGTGAGGCCTTCTCCGCTGGCGCGCTCGGCCCCGGAATCGCGATCTCCCCGCCGCTCACGCGGTCGTCGTCGCCCCCTGCGACGGCAGGGTGACGGTCGCCTACCCGACCGGCCACGCCTACGGCCCTCAAGTCCCGCTCTCCGGCGTCCAGATCCTTATCCACATCGGTATGGACACGGTCAAGCTGGACGGCAAGGGCTTCACGCCCGCAGTATCGAAGGGCGACATCGTGAAGCGTGGCGATGTCCTGGCTGAGGTCGATTGGGACGTCATCGCGAGGCAGGCTACGACACCATCACCCCGATGGTCGTGACGAACGAAGAAGTTCGGCGAGGTCACCCCGGCTGCTCCCGGCGGTTGGAATCTCTGACACGGTTGTGACGGGTGGCTCCCAAGGAGGCTGGAGGCCTCTTCGGGTGACTCCTCGGTGGGCGGCACCAGCATCGCGCTGGGCCGCCCACCCGTTGTTTGCTGTCGTTGGTAACCGCCTCTTCCGCACGTTAACCCGCTGATCTGAACGTGGGCGAGGGTGCCCACGTGCGCAATAGCAGGCCCACGTGCGGAAGAGGGAGTCCATGGCAGGAACGTGGGCTGCCAGTCGATGGCCTCATACGCGGAAGGCGATGAAGATACGGGAGAGGTTCCGTCACCGCGAGGCCGAAACGGCTCATGGAGAGGGGCGCTCCCAGCTGGGGCGCGATGGACACGCGGAAGATGGTGACAGGCGGTGTGGGTCTGTTGCGCGTGGCACGAAGACCGGAATGCGAGCTATAGGCTGAGGGAACGCCCTGAACCAGTGTGCCCGCAAACTCGAGCGTCGGAGGAATTATCCCCGGCCTCGTCGATGGGACGGGGGAGCATACCCCTCATTTGCCCGAGGAGGATGTCGACAGCCGCGCGGGCAATCTGCTCGATGGGTTGACGGATAGTTGCTAGGTGAGGCAGGGCGCGGCGCATCGTTTCAGTGCCGTCGAAGCCGATGACGGACAGGTCGCCGGGTACGGACAGGCTGCGGGAGCGCGCCCACTCGAGGACTTCGGCGGCGGCCAGGTCGTCGGTGGCGAAGACTCCGTCAATGGGAGCCTGGGCGCGCGCCTCGTCGAGGCTGCCCTGCACGAGCGCGAAGCGCTGCGGGATCGGGGTGTCGAAGGGAACCGTGACGATTCGGGGTTCGAGTCCGGCGCGCGCGACCTCGGCGCGGTGGTAAACCTCGCGCAGGTTGCGCGGCCCCCGAGCGGGAGGTCAGGAGGAGCGGATGGCGTCGGCCTGCCTCGATGAGGGCGCGCGCGTGGCCATGGCACCTGCGTCGCGGTTCGCAGCAGCTACGTTGAGGGATCGATGGGCTGAGTTCGCGGTCGATGGTGACCAGGGCATACGGATCGTGTCGTATTCGTTGAGTCCCTCGTTGTGTGCGCCGGAGATAATGCCGTCGACGCGGTTACCCACGAGCAGGGACAGGTATTCGCGTTCGCGCTCGGCTCGGCCCATCGAATTGCAGATGAGGATGCGGTATCCGGCTTCGGCCAGCGCGTTTTCGACCTCGACGGCGAGTTCACCGAAGAACGGCAGGGAGACGGCGGGCACGATGAGGCCCACGGTCTGGGTGCTCTTGCCGTGGAGGGCGCGCGCCAGTGAGTTGGGGCGGTAGCCCAGGGTGGCGATGGCGTCGGCGACTCCGCGCTTGGTCTTTTCTGATAGGTAACCCCGGTTGTTGAGGACTCGCGAGACGGTCGTCGGGCTAACGCCGGCGAGCTGGGCGACGTCGGCCAGCGTAGGTTCGCGGGAACTCATGCTCGCTTTCCTTTCGTTGATACCTTTCTAGTCTAGTCGGTGAGCGCGCCGTGGGCCTGGTCTCTCACGGACGAGGCCGTGGCGTGTTCCGTGGGTGGCGCTCGGTAGTGCGAGGTACGGGGGAGCGTGACGGATGGTTTGTTGGCATTTATGAGGGTGATTCATCCCATCTGGCCGCGTGGTGAAATCGAGTTTTCAAATCAGTGCACTACGTCATAGTATGGGCCGTACGGGTCCCCGTGTCTCACGATGGACATGCCCGCATCTCGAAAGGAACGACTATGATTTCCCGCACCGTTGCAATTGGTTCCTCTGTTGGCCTTCATGCACGCCCCGCTTCCGTCCTCGCCGAGGCCGTGGATGACTCCGGCGTCGAGGTCACCATTGCGTTTGATGGCGAGGAGGCGGACGCTGCGTCGCTCCTCGAGATCATGACGCTGGGTGCCAAGCACGGCGACGTTGTCACCCTGTCCACCGAGGACGACGGCGCGGGCGAGGTGCTCGACTCGCTCGTCGCGCTGCTCTCGCGCGATCTCGATCAGGAGTGAGCTGATGGCGACGCACGACGTTCTGCACGGTATCGGTGTTTCCGCCGGTACCGCTGCTGCGCCCGCCGCGATCGTCCAGCCTGCGCCCGGCGTTGACACGTCGGAGCCGGGCAGCGTTGATGCTGCAGCCGACGGCGCGCGTGTCCGTGAGGCGCTCGCGGCTGTTTCCTCGCGCCTGAGTGAGCGCGCGGCAAAGGCGCCGGAAGAGACGAAGGCGATCCTGAAGGCCACGGCTCAGCTCGCGGGCGACCGCGGTCTGGCCAAGGCTGTCGATAAGAAGCTCAAGAAGGGCCTGGGTCTGACGCAGGCCGTCCATGACGCGGTCGAGGACTACGCGCAGATGCTGCGCGGCCTGGGCGGCTACATGGCGGAGCGCGCGACCGACCTGTACGACGTGCGTGACCGTGCGATCTGCGAGCTGCGTGGTCTGCCCGAGCCGGGCGTTCCCGCGTTTGAGGGGACAGTCATCCTGGTGGCCCGCGACCTGGCTCCCGCCGAGACCGCGACGCTGAACCCGGAGACCGTTCTGGGCATCATTACCGAGGTCGGTGGCCCTACGTCGCACACTGCGATTCTGGCTGCTCAGCTGGGTATTCCCGCGATCGTCAAGGCCGAGGGGAATTATGAATGTCGAGGAGGGCACGATGTTGGCCCTCGACGGCGGCGTCGGCGAGGTCATCATCGCTCCTACCGAGGACGAGGTTACCCTGCTCAAGGAGCGTTCGCTGCGTCGTGCGCAGGCGCTGGCTGGCTCGACCGGTAAGGGCGCGACGTTCGATGGCTACCCCGTGAAGCTCCTGGCCAACATTGGCACGGTCGATGACGCGCTCAAGGCCTCCAAGGTGGACCTGGAGGGTTCTGGCCTGTTCCGTACTGAGTTCCTGTTCCTGGAACGCGCGGACGCTCCCTCCCTGGAGGAGCAGACGGACACCTACACGAAGGTCCTGCAGGCCTTCGGTGACCGTCGCGTCGTCGTGCGTACCCTGGATGCGGGTGCGGATAAGCCGCTGAGTTTCGCGGATCTGGGTGCCGAGGAGAACCCCGCCCTGGGTGTGCGTGGCCTGCGCCTGTGCCAGAGGCGTGAGGATCTCATCGACACGCAGCTGCAGGCCCTTGCGGCCGCCTACAAGGCGACCGGTGCGGAGCTGTGGGTCATGGCCCCCATGGTTGCTACCGCCAGCGAAGCTAAGTGGTTCGCTGACAAGGCGCGCGGCTATGGCCTGCCGAAGGTCGGCATCATGATCGAGGTGCCCGCGGCAGCCCTGCGCGCCGAGCAGCTCCTGTCGATCGTGGACTTCGCCTCCATCGGCACGAACGACCTGACGCAGTACACGATGGCGGCGGACCGCCTGGACGGCAACCTGGCGACTCTGCTCAACCCGTGGCAGCCGGCCGTCCTAGAGATGATCCGTACCGCCTGCAATGGTGGTCGTGCGACGGGCAAGCCGATCGGTGTGTGTGGCGAGGCTGGCGGCGACCCGCTGCTGGCACTGGTCCTCACGGGCCTGGGTGTCGCTTCTCTGTCGATGGCACCCTCCAAGGTAAACGCGGTTCGTGCGGCCCTGCGCATGCACGACCTGGCGACCTGCCAGCAGATGGCTGCTTTCGCGGTGGACGCTCCCAACGCGAAGGAAGGCCGTGAGAACGTCCTGAAGCTGGTCGCTCCGGCCATGCTGGATCTGCTCTGATCTGCGGCGCTACGCCATAGAATAAGGGTGGGTCCGGGAACCGATGGTTCCCGGACCCACCCCTTATGCAACGCCGCTGAGCGGCGCGTGAGCTACTGCGTACGGATCGCGTCGGCGGCACTCGTGGACTGGCTGCCACGAGACTTCTTTGAACGACCGGAGAAGATCGCGGTCAGAATCAGGATGACGCCGAGGGCCGCGACGGCACTGATGCCGAGAACAGGCAGGTTGAAGGTCGTGATGTAGGCTTCGGCGATCAGGAACGCGCCGACCATGCACACGAGGAGCGCCCAGACGAACGCGCCGACGCGCACACCCCCTGCTGGGTGCCTCGGGCAGGTCGTGATAGTTGACGGGCCAGGCGGGTGCGCTCCACGTCTGTGCGCCCGAAGCGCCCTGGCCCCGTTCCCGTCGCCCCGGAGTGTGCCCCCGAGGGGTCCTGTGAGCGCGAGACCAGCCCCGGCCTCGGGCTGGGAGGCCCCGGGGGACGTAGCAGCCGCAGGCGCCGTCGTCTCACCCGTGAACGCCGGATCGAAGGCTGTGCGACTCCCAGATGCGGTGGCCCCCTCCTCCTCGTGGAAGATCGCGAGCGGATCAGTGGAGGGCATCTCCAGGGTCGGTTCCGGGGTCGTGGGCAGCGTGCTCGTCACATCCAGTTCGGGGTAGCGCGAGGTGACGTCGGTCCCGGTGAACTCGCTGGTCGCGTCGTTGTTGGGGGTAGTCATGGTCGTTTCCTTCCTCAGTTGCCCGGGTGGTGTAGGCGGAGTGGACGAGGGGACGCTGACTGCGTCGGGGTGGGCGTCGGGGTAGACGAGGGCGCCTGTGTCGGGGTGGAACCCCACGTGCCCGAGGTGTCGGGGGACTGCAGGATCGTCAGGGTTCTCAAGGACCACGTCATCCGTGATGAGGACGGTGATCCCCCCGAGCGACGTATCGCCCCACGAGGGGGAGGACACGGTCTGGCCCGGGCAGTTCTTCAACGGGGCGGCCCAGCCGTCGTTCGTCATGTTCGTCACCAGGGAGCCGATACTCGACCGGCACACGATCTGGACGGGCTGACCCTCCGCCGTCTGGATCGTCAGGTGCTCCCAGGCCTGCCAGCTCACGGTGATCTGCTTGGTTGTGCCGACAGGTGCCCCGGTCAGGTCGAGGGTGACGGTGCCCAGGGGACTCGCGCCCTGTACGGAGGTGACCGTCCAATCGACGGTCTTGTCGCCCGTGGAGTTGCTGATCGAGGAGCTGAACGTGGAGATCGTCTTCTGTGTCGCTTCGGTGCCGATGGCGGCTGTCGGCAGCGCGACGATGATGCCGAGAATCGACAGCGTGGTCAGCCAGCCGGCGCTGCGGTCACGAAGGGCGGCAACCGCCAGGGACAGTCCGACGATGAGGAGGCACACGCCGCCGCCGATGACGATGATGCGCGCGACCGTCTGCTCCCCGGTTTCCGCTGTGATGAAGGGATGACGGGACCTCTTGTCGACCATGTAAATGCTGCAGCAGACGGCAGCCGCCACGAGGATCAGCAGGCCGGTAATCGCCATGTTGACGCGCGAGGAAACGGTGCGGGGGCGGTGGGTCAGCACAGGGGCGCGGCCCATCGACGAGGCTTGGGCGCGCTCGGTGGAGGCGTCCAGCCCGGGTGGGGCTGGGAGGGGCGAGCGTCTGCCGGGCGAGGCCCGGCCTGCGTGTGAGCCTGCGTGCTGGCGGCAGGTTCCCCGTAGGTGGGGAAGCCGTGGGCGCTCTGCTGTCCGCCCATGGTGTCCCCCTCCACGTTAGCGGTCGGGGTGGTCGGCCCAAAAGGGGCGGTCGTTCCCGCTCCTCCCGGAGTGCTCGGGGTGCCGTACTGCGGTGCCGAGCCGGTGGCCTGGTTCTGTCCGGACTTGTTCGCGCTCGAGATGACGAAGGCGATGAGGCCGACGACGAAGGCGGAAACTACGAGGAAGCCGAGCCAGCCAGCACCGAGACCGATGCCAATACCGCCGAGGACGCCGACGGAGGGCAGGACGGAGGACACGCTGACAAGGCACAGGAGGAGACCTCCCAGGAAGGCAATGTCGAAGCGTCCTTCTGCGGTTTCCTCCGCGTGGATGCGCCCGTCCTGAGCCTCGGGCAGGAGGAGCCACGCCAGGCCGTAGGCGAGCGTCACGAAGGGCAGGCACAGGGCTGCGATGACGGTGAGGACTCGCACGAGCGACAGGTCCCATCCGCTGCGTGCAGCGATGCCCGAGCAGACGCCGCCGATGACGCGAGGGTGGGCTCGGTACCAGCCGGAGGCTCGCATGGACTCAAAGAAACGCTTGCGGGGCGGACGCGTCCGTAGGCACCGCCCTGGTCCGACGGACCGTTTGACCAACTCATGGTGCACTTCCTCTCGATGGGATCCGCATACATTCGGATCGGATACCACTACTCAACCAAACGGGAGTCCCCTCGCGATAGTAGGGGACCCCCTGAACCGCCCCTGATTGTGCCGGGGGTACCCCCGGCCTCGTCCCCGGACGTGCCACAATGGACACGTGAGTAGCACGGTCAACAACCCGCATCCGGGGTGGACGCCGCCGATTCCGGCACCGCCCGCCAGGCTCCCGCTTGCGCGCGCGACAGCCTCCAGCCCGGACATGCCTGCCCCCTGGATGGCGGGCGTGTGCTCGGGCCTCGCCGTGCACCTGGGCGTCCCGGTCATGGTGATCCGCGGCGGCCTCATCGCCCTGACTTTTCTCGGCGTCGGCGCGGTCGCCTACCTGTGGCTGTGGGTGACGGTCCCCGAGGATTCGCCCGAGGCCTCGGCGGCGGGCACGCTCAGCCCCGGCCTCGTGCGTGTGCGTCAGGAGAGGGCCGCCCAGGTCGCGCGTAACCGTATGATCGTCACGGGCGTGGCTCTGCTGGTTGCCGCGGTGCTTGGCGCGATCCTGAACGCGACGAGCGCCCTTGAGTGGAGCGACATGGGTTCCATCGTGTCGATCATCGCGGGTATCACTCTGGTGTGGAGCCAGAGCCGCGAGGTGCGCAATTGGCGCTCGGTGCGCTTTATCGGTGCGGTCGTGGGCGGTATTGCGCTGCTGAGCCTCGGCGTCGTCATGGCCGCCTCGCGGGACAACCCGCCCGTCATCCTGCTGCGTGGCGGTCTCATTGGTGCTGCCCTGGTTGCCGGTGTTCTCTTTGCGCTTGTCCCCATGTGGCTGCGTACGACGAAGGATTTGTCCGAGGCCCAGGCACAGCGGGTGCGCGAGGCTGAGCGCGCCGACATTGCCGCACACCTGCACGACTCCGTGCTTCAGACGCTGACTCTGATTCGCGCCTCCGCCGAGGACCCGGCGCGCGTGCGCGCCATTGCCCTGACCGAGGAACGCGAGCTGCGCGCCTGGCTGTACACGGGCCACGCGCAGGCCGCTGACTCTCTCGAGGCCGCCGTCACCGAGGCCGTTGTCGGCGTCGAGAGCCGCTACGGTGTGCCGATCAGCGTCGTTACCGTGGGCGACATGCGGCCCGGCCCGGGCGAGCTTGCCCTCGTCGCGGCTCTGGCCGAGGCCTGCCAGAACGCCGTGCGCCACGGTGCCCCGCCCGTCTCCGTCTACGTCGAGGTGCGCGCCCGCGTCGTCGAGGCCTTCGTGAAGGACAACGGCGAGGGCTTCGACCCCGCCACCATCGCGGCCGACCGCCACGGCGTGCGCGACTCCATCGTCGGGCGCATGCGCAGGGCCGGGGGAAGCGCCACAATCCGCGCCCTGGCCCACGGCACCGAAATTGCTCTGAGCGTGCCACGCTCCGATATCCTGGAAGAAACAGCCCCCACCGGGAGGACACAGTGACCATCCGCATCCTTGTCATCGACGATCACCCCATGGTTCGCGCCGGGGTGCGCTTCGAGCTTGAACACTCCGGGGCCGACCTTGAGATCGTCGGAGACGCCGCCGACGTCGAAGGCGCCATCGCAGCGTGCCGCGCCCTGACCCCCGACGTCGCTCTCCTTGACGTGCACCTGCCCGGGGGCAACGGCGGCGGGGGGGCCGAGGTCGCCAGCTCCTGCCGCGACATCGACGGCCTGCACTTCCTGGCGCTGTCCGTCTCAGACTCCGCCGAGGACGTCGTCCAGGTCATCCGCGCGGGCGCTCGCGGGTACGTCACTAAGTCGATCTCCACGCCCGAGCTGGTCGAGGCAATCAACCGCGTCGCCGTCGGCGACGCCGCCTTCAGCCCGCGCCTGGCCGGTTTCGTGCTGGACGCCTTCGGGACAGGGGAGGTCTCGACGACCGACTCTGAGCTGGATCTGCTGTCCGCGCGCGAGCAGGAGGTCATGCGCCTTATCGCTCGCGGCTACACGTACAAGGAAGTCGCCCACGACCTGTTCATCTCCATCAAAACCGTTGAGACGCACGTCAGCTCGGTCCTGCGCAAGCTCCAGCTCTCCAACCGCAATGAGCTGACCCGCTGGGCCATGCAACGACACATCGTGTGAGGTCAGCCCCCTTTTGCATGCGCCGATCATCGCCCGCTGGTCCGGCGTGCCTACAATGGAATCCCGAGAGCGTGACAGCGCCTGACCGCCCCGCACGGACGGCCTCTTTTATTTCCGCGACCTCGGAGGACGCATGCACCGCATCGGTTTTGACAGTGATCAGTACGTCGAGATGCAGTCTCGGCACATTGCCCAGCGACGCAGTGAATTCGGCGGCAAGCTGTATTTGGAGTTCGGCGGCAAGCTGATCGACGACATGCATGCCTCGCGTGTTCTGCCCGGTTTCACGCCCGACAACAAGGTGCGTATGCTGCGCGAACTGGCCGACGAAGTCGAGATCATCGTCGCCGTCAACGCCAAGGATTTCGCGCGCCGCAAGGTCCGCGCCGACATGGGAACCACCTACGACGACGAGGTTCTGCGTCAGATCGACGAGTTCCGCGAGCGCGGCCTGTACGTCGGCTCCGTTGTCATCACCCAGTGGACGGACGACAACAAGGCGGCCGCCGAGGTCAAGGAGCGCTTTGAGAAGCTCGGCATCCGCGTCTACCGTCACTTCCCGATTCCCGGCTACCCCCTCGGACGTCGAGCGCATCGTCTCGGACGAGGGTTACGGCGCGAACGAATACGTGGAGACCAGCCGTGACCTCGTGGTTGTGACTGCTCCCGGCCCGGGATCCGGCAAGATGGCGACCTGCCTGTCGCAGCTGTATCACGACCACAAGCGCGGCATTGAGTCGGGGTATGCGAAGTGGGGAGACCTTCCCGATCTGGAATATTCCCCTTGATCACCCGGTGAACATCGCCTACGAGGCCGCCACGGCCGACCTGGACGACGTCAACATGATTGACCCCTTCCACCTGGAGGCCTACGGGATCAAGACGGTTAACTACAACCGCGATGTGGAGATTTTCCCGGTCTTGAGCCGCCTGTTCGAGAAGATCCTCGGCGCTTCCCCGTACAAGAGTCCCACGGATATGGGCGTGAACATGGCTGGCAATTGCATCGTCGACGACGAGGCCTGCAAGGAGGCGTCGCGCCAGGAGATCATCCGCCGCTACTACAAGGCCCTCGTGACCGAGAAGAAGGAGATGAGTGAGCCGGTGCAGTCGGCTCGCATCTCCCTGCTGATGAGCCGCGTCGGCGTGGGTCGCATGGACCGCCCGGTCGTGCGCCCCCGCCCTGGAACTCGCTGAGGCTACAGGTCAGCCGGCTGCCGCAATGGAGCTGCCCGACGGCCAGATCGTCACGGGTAAGACGTCGGCGCTGCTGGGCTGCTCCTCGGCGATGCTGCTCAACGCGCTCAAGAAGCTCGCGGGCCTGCCCGACGAGGTCCAGCTCCTGGCCCCGCAGTCGATCGAGCCGATCCAGCGCCTCAAGACTCACGACCTGGGTTCTCGCAACCCGCGCCTGCACACGGACGAGGTCCTCATTGCGCTCGCGGTCAGCGCGAACGGCGACGACAACGCGCGACGCGCTTTGGATAAGCTGAGTTCGCTGCGTGACTGCGATGTGCACGAGTCGGTCATTCTGGGTCCCGTGGACGAGGGCATCTTCCGCTCCCTGGGCATTCAGGTGACGACGGAGCCGGTATACGCGACGAAGTCGCTGTACCGCAAAGTAATCACTTCGACGAGGCCGGGGCTTTCTGTCGCGTATGAGCGCGGGGAGGCCCCGGCCTCGTCGCGAACCGCCTTTCGTGGTTGGTGCCACCCGGGGCGGGGGTCGCAGGTGAGGGTGGGGCGGTTTTAGGCTTGGAGGCGATGAGTGATGCGACTTCTTTGCCTGACCTTGGTTTCTTGATCGGCTCCGATGGGGGATTCCAGGACGACTACGTGCCGCCGGAGGTTCCCGCCTTCGACGTGGAGGACGCCCTGGGAGCCGACTACGACGGGTGGCCCGAGAGTGGTGTGCCCGGCGGCGAGTCGGGGGAGCCTTCCGCGTGGGAGCCTGCCCAGGCCTCGTTCGAGTCCTCCTGGAATCAGCCCCAGCGCCCCAGCGTGGATCCCGATTCCCTCACGCGCGGCCTGAATGATCGCCAGCGCGAGGCGGTCACGCACGCGGGATCGCCGCTGCTGATCCTGGCGGGCGCGGGTTCCGGCAAGACGCGCGTCCTCACGCACCGCATCGCCTACCTGCTGGCCACGGGTCGAGCGCGGGCGGGGCAGATCCTCGCGATCACGTTCACGAACAAGGCAGCCGCCGAGATGCGCGAACGCGCGGGTTCCCTCGTGGGGGACGACGCGCGGCGCATGTGGGTGTCGACCTTCCACTCGGCGTGCGTGCGCCTGCTGCGCTACGAGCACGAGGCGGCGGGCCTGTCCTCGTCGTTCACGATCTACGACGCGCAGGACTCTCAGCGCCTCATCCAGATGGTCCTCAAGGCACAGGACGTCGACATCAAACGCTTCACCCCGAAGATGGTGGCGGCGCGCATCTCGGATGCGAAGAACGAGCTGATCGGCCCGGCGCGCTACGCGGACCTGGCGGGCAAGGACCCGGTGTCGCGTATCGTCGCGGCCGCCTACGTCGAGTACGACAAGCGTATGCGCGCCTCGAACGCGCTGGATTTCGACGACCTCATCATGCGTACGGTTGAGCTGCTGCGCGACAATCCGCTGATCGCCGAGCACTATCACCGGCGATTCCGCCACATCCTGGTCGACGAGTACCAGGACACGAACCACGCCCAGTACGTCCTCGTGCGAGCCCTCGTGGGCGACGGATCCGATGGGGTGACCCCTGCGGAGCTGACGGTCGTGGGTGACTCGGACCAATCGATCTACGCCTTCCGCGGGGCCACGATCCGCAACATCGAAGAGTTCGAGCGTGACTTCGCGGGCGCGCGCACCATCCTGCTCGAGCAGAACTACCGCTCGACGCAGAACATCCTGTCTGCCGCGAACGCCGTCATCGCCCGCAACACGGGGCGCCGCGCAAAAAACCTGTGGACGGCCTCGGGCGACGGCGCGCTCATCACCCTGGACGCCGCGGACTCCGAGCACGACGAGGCACGCTTCGTTGTTGGCGAGATTGATCGCCTGGCCGAGGCCGGCACCGACTGGGGCGACATCGCGATCTTCTACCGGACGAACGCCCAGTCCCGCGCGCTCGAAGAACTCCTCGTGCGCCAAGGCATCCCGTATCGCGTCGTCGGCGGCACCCGCTTCTACGAGCGCCGCGAAATCAAGGATGCGCTGGCCTACCTGCAGGTCATCTCCAACCCCGACGACACGGTCGCGGCCCGCCGCATCCTCAACGTCCCCAAGCGCGGCATCGGTGCTAAGGCCGAAGAAGCCATCGCCGCGCACGCCGCCCGCTATGGCATCTCGTTTGGTGCGGCCCTGCGCCACCTGTGGGTGCGCGCCGGGTGCCCCGCCGGCGAGGGTGAGGGGATCGACATCGACGCGCTCGCTCGTTCCACGTCCCCGGACGAGGCCTCGGCCGGGTCTTCGGCTCCCACATCCTCAGCTCAGGGGGTGGGGGAGAACCCGGCTGTAAGCGCCGCTGAGGATAAGAGCGCGGCTGCGGCCCCGGCCTCGTCCCGGACGGCGCCGGAGGCAACCGGAGCCGCGAATCCTGCTCGCACCCCTGATCCTGCTCGCACCCCTGATCCCGCGAGCGTGCCCGATCCCGCGAGTGTGCCCGAGGTCGTGGGCATCACCTCGCGCGCTGCGAAGTCGGCGGCCGCTTTCTGGGGACTCATCGAGACGCTGCGCGTTGCTGAATCCCGCGGCGCTTCCCAGGCCGACATCCTCGAAGAGGTCCTCGACCGCACGGGCTACCTCGCGGAGCTGCGCCGCAGCGACGATCCGCAGGACGCCTCGCGCGTCGAAAACCTGGCGGAACTGCACTCGGTCGCGGGTGCCTTCGCGGCCGACGCGCCCGGCGGCACCCTCGCGGACTTCCTCGAGCGCGTCGCTCTCGTCGCCGACTCGGACCAGGTGCCCGCGGAGGGCGAGCGCGGCGGGCAAGTCACCCTTATGACCGTGCATACCGCCAAGGGCCTCGAATTTCCGGTCGTGTTCGTTACCGGCATGGAGGACGGCACCTTCCCGCACCAGCGCAGCCTCGGGGACGAGAGCGAGCTGGAGGAGGAACGCCGCCTGGCGTACGTGGCCATCACGCGTGCGCGCGAACGCCTCTACCTGACGCGCGCGGCCGTGCGTAGCGCCTGGGGGACTCCGCAGGAGATGCCGCCGTCGCGATTCCTCGACGATATCCCCGCTGAGCTGCTCGACGTGCGCCGCGCCGCCACCTCGGGGGAGCGCATGCGTGCCTCCTACGGCGGATCCTACGGGTCCGGATCGTACGGCTCAGGTTCCCACGGGCGCTCGCGCGGATCCGATGGGCACGACCCGTGGGGCGATACCGACACGGGCGCCTTCGGGTCGGGGCGCCGGGGCGCGGCCGCCCAGCCGTCCGGCGTGCGCAAGGTGACCCGCATGGGCGTGGCCTCCGCCGCTAAGCCCGCCGACGACAAGCCGGTGCTCTCGCTCAAGGTCGGGGACCGCATCAAGCACGCGACCCTGGGGGTCGGCACCGTGACCGGCGTCGAAGGGGAAGGGCCGCGCACCGTGGCTCGCATCCGTTTCGACATGGGCGAGAAACGCCTCCTCGTACGCATGGCCCCGATGGAAAAGATTTCCTAGGGTTTCCTCCTCGGGGGCGGGCTGCTTGGTGTGCCCGTGGACGGCGGCCCGCCCGCGAGCCGTCCGCGCTGCGAGCTTCGCTCGGCGCGTCGGATCCTCGTATCGCGACAATCCCCCCGTTTGGCGACGGTGAGATTGCAGTTCGAGGTGGTGTCGTGCCCAAAGTGCAGACCACCTCGGCGAAAAACGCTGAAAACGGGCTGTTATGGGCGAGGTGGTCTGCGTTTTGAGCAAAACTGTGTCGGCCATGGTGTGTTGTTCGCACACAAGCCCTCTGTTCTGAGCGCTAACCCTCTATATCGCACGTAAACCCGCTAATTGGAGTGTGGGCTGGGGTGCCCATGCTCGCATTAGCCGGTTAACGTGTGGATTAGAGGACCCACGTGCAGGTTAGCGGGTTAACGTGCGCATGAAGGAGCCTGGGCCGCCACTTGTTGGGTTAACGTGTGCAACGAAGTGTGTCGATTCGTCACGAATTGGGCCATGTGTATACGGGAACGACATCCATGTTCGACAGTTGCCAAAGGATTCGCGGCGCGTGCCGTCATGCGGCGTTGAGAAGTGTCAGGTGGGCGGGGCACCACAAACTGTCCGCCCCAACGACGCCAACAGCCCACCTCGCAACGCAAAGCAACGTCAAAGGAAGAGAGCGCTCGGGTCAAGGCTGCAACAAGCCTTGATAATGTGCGGGAACGAGGGCATTCTCACCGGTCCCACGTTAGAATTATTGCGCTGACCACACCACGTTCAACGGAGGGAATAAGGTGGATCTTTACGAGTACCAGGCTAGGCAGATGTTCAAGGAGCACGGGGTGCCCGTGCTTGACTACCGCCTGGCGTCGACCCCCGAGGAGGCGCGTGAGGGTGCGCGCGAGCTGCTGGCGGAGGGTGCCTCCCTGCTGGTTGTCAAGGCTCAGGTGAAGACGGGTGGGCGCGGCAAAGCCGGTGGCGTCAAACTCGCTCACACCGCCGACGAGGCCTACGAGAAGGCTGAGGCGATCCTCGGCCTCGACATTAAGGGCCACATCGTTAAGAAGGTCATGATTGCGGTTGGCGCGGACATCGCCGCCGAATACTACTTCTCGATTCTGCTGGACCGTTCGAACCGCCGCCACCTGGCGATGTGCTCGCGCGAGGGCGGCATGGACATCGAGACCCTCGCGAAGGAACGCCCCGAGGCCCTGGCTCGCGTGCCTCTCGACCCGGTCGTCGGCATCGACGCCGAGGTCGCTCGCCGTATCGCCACGGAAGCGGGTTTCGACGAGGCCACGGCGCAGGCCATCGCCCCGGTCCTCGAGACCCTGTGGACCGTCTACCGCGATGAGGACGCGACCCTGGTTGAGGTCAACCCGCTGGTCTCCAGCCCCGACGGCTCCGTGTGGGCTGTCGACGGCAAGGTGACCCTTGACGACAACGCGCGCTTCCGCCACCCTGGCCACGCCGAGCTGGTGGACGTGGCGACGCAGGATCCGCGCGAGGCCGCCGCGAAGGCGGCGGGACTCAACTATGTGCGCCTGGAAGGCCAAAGTTGGTGTGATCGGTAACGGCGCGGGCCTCGTCATGTCGACGCTCGACGTGGTCGCGATGGCCGGTGAGGAGTTTGGTGGCGTGAAGCCCGCGAACTTCCTTGACATCGGCGGCGGTGCCTCGGCTGAGGTCATGGCTAAGGGCCTGGACATCATCCTCGGCGATGAGCAGGTTCGTTCCGTGTTCGTCAACGTTTTCGGCGGCATCACCGCCTGCGACCAGGTCGCTCGCGGCATCATCGGCGCGCTCGAGACGCTGGGGGATGCGGCCTCCAAGCCGTTGGTCGTGCGCCTCGATGGCAACAAGGTCGAGGAAGGGCGCGCGATCCTCGAGCAGGCCGCGCACCCGCTCGTCCACATGGAAGAAACGATGGATGGGGCGGCCCGGCGCGCAGCCGAGCTCGCAGCCCAGGAGCCGTCGAAGTAACGACCCGAGAACCGCAGGAGAACACCCATGACTATTTTCGTCAACTCTGACACCCGGGTCATCGTCCAGGGCATGACCGGTGCCGAGGGCCGCAAGCACACCCAGCGTATGCTCAGCGCCGGCACGGCCATCGTGGGCGGTACGAACCCGCGCAAGGCCGGCACGACCGTCACTTTCGACGTGCAGGGCTACGGCCCGGGCGCGGACAAGGTCACCGACGGCCAGGTCGAGATCCCCGTCTTCGGCACGGTCGCCGAGGCCCGCGAGGCCACTGGCGCGAACGCCTCCGTCATCTTCGTCCCCCCCGGCCTTCGCGAAGGGCGCTGCCCTGGAGGCCATCGAGGCGGGTATTGAGACGATTGTTCTCATCACCGAGGGCATCCCCGTCCAGGACTCGACCATCGTCGTTGAGCGCGCGCTCGAGGCGGGCGTGCGTTTGATCGGCCCGAACTGCCCCGGCATCATCTCGCCCGCGCAGGCGAACCTGGGCATTACTCCGGCGGACATCACGGGTCCTGGCCGACTCGGCCTCGTCTCGAAGTCCGGCACGCTGACCTACCAGCTCATGTACGAGCTGCGCGACTTTGGCTTCACGACGTGCCTGGGTATTGGCGGCGACCCGGTCGTGGGCACCACCCACATTGACGCGCTGGCTGCTTTCGAGGCGGACCCCGATACGGATCTCGTCATTATGATTGGTGAGATCGGCGGCGACGCCGAGGAGCGCGCGGCCGCGTGGATTCAGGAGAACATGACGAAGCCCGTCGTTGCTTACATTGCTGGCTTCACCGCCCCCGAGGGCAAGACGATGGGCCACGCGGGCGCGATTGTCTCCGGTTCGTCCGGCACGGCCGCGGCGAAGGCGGAGGCGCTCGAGGCCGTGGGGGTGCGCGTGGGTCGCACTCCTTCGCAGACGGCGCAGATCGCTCGTGAGATCCTCTCGCGATAACGTCACAGCTTGAATCGGCCCGGGGTCGGCGTGCAGCGTCGCGGCCCCGGGCCGATTCTGTCACCATTGGCCTGTGAGTGAGCGCATCAGAGAAGTACCGATCACCCGACGGACGACGACCACGTATGTGGCGGGTCGAGCGACCATTCGCGTCAGGGTCCCGAAGGGATGGGCGCGTGGCCTCGTTGCGGGCGTGGAGGCGGCCTTCGCGGGGTGGGCGATTACGACCGTGACCACGATGGTCGTCTACCTGTCGCTGCGCTCGAACACGTGGATGAGTGACACGTTGCCGCGTGATGCGCTGGCGTTGGGCGGTGACCTGTGGGTGGCGACCCTGGGGGGTACGTCGGTGGACGGGGGAGTGTCTTACCGTGTGATTCCGACGCTTTTTGGTGCGCTGTTGATCCTCCTTGTGCGGCTTTTGTTGCGTACGACGACGGGGTTTCCGCGGTCGTCGGCGCTGTTTGCGGTGCCCGGGTTCCTCCTGACCGCGTGGTTTCTGGCGGGTACGTCGGGGGTTCATTCGCAATGGTGGACGGGCACGGTCGGCGCGATTCTGATTCCTCTCATCGGATCGGGTTGGTTCGTGGTGTCCAGTTATTCGCGTGATTCTGAGGCTCCGTCGATGCAGCATTGGATTTCCGGTGGCTTCAAGATGGGTGGCCTCGTGAGTCTGGTGACGGTGGTCGCGGCTGCCGCTGCGGCGGTGGTGGCGCTGGTGGCGGGCTGGGGTCGTGCGAGTGGCATCCAGGAGCTGCTGGTGCCTCGTCGCTGGTGGATACGATGTTTATTGTGGGCGCGCAGGCGCTGTTTGCCCCCACGGCGATGGCCTGGGCGGCGGCCTGGTGGTCGGGTGCGGGTTTCATGACGGCGACGGATTCGTTGCATTCGCCGACGGTCGTGGATGCGGGGCCGATTCCGCCGATTCCGCTGCTGGGGACGGTCCCGGAGACGGCTCCCGGCAACTGGGTGGTTCTTGTGCCGGTTGCGTTGGGTATCGCTTGCGGCGTTGCCTCGGCGCGCGTGTATCGGCGTTCTCACCTGTTGCATCAGAGCGCACAGGGTGTCCTGGCCTCGGTTGTGTTTGTTTCGATTGTTGCGCTGTGGATGTGGAGCGCGACGATGAGCATGGGGTCGGTACGCTTGGCGTTCATGGGGCCGCTTGTGGGGCGGTCGACGTTGTATTTGTTCGTGGAGATTGCGCTGCCGGCGATGCTCGTGCCGCTTGTCACGCATCCGACGACGCTGGCTTTGGTGGGGCAGAGTGCGGGCCGCGTGCGCTCCGAGGGTGAGGCCCTGCGCCGCCGCCACGCTGAGCGTTTGTCGCGTGAGGCGGCCACGGCCTCGTTGATCGAGGGGGACGAGGCCTGGGCTGAGCGCGGGGATGACGCGGGGTCGGCGGACGCGACGGAGGTCGGTGAGCCGTGGGCTGAGTCCGCTGAGGTCGTTCAGCCCGACAAGCCGCGGGCCGCGTGGAGGAACCGTGCGGCGTGGGCTGAGTCGGTGAAGGCGGCGAAGCGGCGGGTCAGGCGTCAGAAGCGCGTGGCGTGGGCTGAGCCCGCTGACAAGGATGACGAGGGTGACACGGATGACCCCGAGGCGAAGGGGACGAAGGGTGAGGGCCTGAACTAGACTGGGAGGTGCCGCGACTGGCGAGGGTGGATCACCACCGGGGAGCGGCTGCATGTCCCGCGAGGCGTCGCCCGCCTGGGCGCCTGGGTTTGGCTCTTAACCTGGAGGAACTATGTCCGTCTCCCTGGACAACCTGGAACCCATCGACGTGCGCCCCATTAAGCGGGCCCTGATTTCCGTGTATGACAAGACGGGCCTGGAGGACCTTGCGCGCGCGCTGGGCGAGGCCGGTGTGGAGATCGTCTCCACTGGCTCGACGGCTGCTCGCATCGCGACCGCGGGCGTGGCTGTTACCCCGGTTGACGACGTGACCGGCTTCCCCGAGGTGCTTGAGGGGCGCGTGAAGACCCTGCATCCCTTCATTCATTCCGGCATCCTGGCCGACCAGCGTAAGGCTGCGCACCGCGAGCAGATCGCGCAGTTGGGCATCCGGGCGTTCGACCTGGTCGTGTGTAACCTGTACCCCTTCCAGGACACGGTTGCATCGGGCGCATCCTTTGACGAGTGCGTTGAGCAGATCGATATCGGCGGCCCTTCGATGGTGCGCGCCGCCGCGAAGAATCATCCGTCGGTCGCGGTCGTCACTTCTCCGGAGCGTTACACGGATGTCGCCGAGGCCGTGGCGGGGGAGGGCTTCACCCTCGAGCAGCGCCGCGTGCTGGCCGCCGAGGCTTTCGCCCACACGGCGACCTATGATCTGGCGATTGCTGGCTGGTTTGCTGACGAACTGGGTCTTGAGGACGTGCGCGAGACGCTGGATGACGCCGCAGAAGCACACCTGGACGCCTCGGATGCGGCGTTCCTGGAGTCGCTGGGCTACGAGGCGGGCGAGGACTACGTGGTGGAGGTCGCCGAGGAGGAGGGGCAGGCCGCGGGTATGCCCGTGTTCGTCGCTGACGCGTTCGAGCGCGTGGAGTCGCTGCGCTACGGCGAGAACCCGCACCAGGGTGCGGCCGTGTACCGCGAGATCGACGAGGCCTTCGAGGATGAATCCTTCGACGAGGAGGCCTTGGCCCCGGGCATCGCGAACGCGCGCCAGCTGCACGGCAAGGCCATGAGCTTCAACAACTACACGGACGGCGACGCCGCGCTGCGCGCCGCCTACGATCACGAGCGCCCCTGCGTGGCGATCATCAAGCACGCGAACCCCTGCGGCATCGCGGTGGCCGACGATGTGGCCGAGGCGCACCGCCTGGCGCACGCCTGCGATCCCGTGTCGGCGTTCGGCGGCGTGATCGCCGTGAACCGCCCGGTGACCGTGGAGCTGGCCCGCCAGATCGTCCCGATCTTCACCGAGGTCGTGCTGGCCCCCGATTACGAGGAGGGCGCGCTTGAGGTGCTCTCCGCGAAGAAGAACCTGCGCGTCCTGCAGGTCGAGCCTCCGGCTCGCGGTTCGTATGAGTTCAAGCAGATCAGCGGTGGCCTGCTGGTCCAGGAGCGCGACGATATTGACGCGCCCGGTGATTCCCCGGAGAACTGGACGCTCGCGGCCGGCGCTCCCGCCGACGAGGCGACGTTGGCGGACCTGGAGTTCGCGTGGCGCACGGTGCGTGCGGTGCGCTCGAACGCGATTCTGCTGGTCAAGGATGGTGCGTCTGTGGGCGTGGGTATGGGCCAGGTGAACCGCGTGGACTCGTGCAAGCTGGCGGTCGAGCGCGCGAATACGCTGGGTTCGCGCTCGACGGGTGATGCGGCGGCTTCCAACGTGGACAGCGCGGGGGGTGCTCGCGCGTCCGAGGTCGTGGCCGAGGCACCGGAGCAGCGTTCCATTGGTGCGGTCGCCGCGTCGGATGCGTTCTTCCCCTTCGCCGATGGCCTGCAGGTGCTCATCGACGCAGGCGTGAAGGCCGTCGTTCAGCCCGGTGGCTCCGTGCGTGACCAGGAGTCGATTGACGCGGCGAACGCTGCGGGCATCACGATGTACCTGACGGGCACGCGTCACTTCGCGCACTGATTTTCCCGTTTGTGGGTCTCAGGGGGCGAGCGCCGGTGTGGTGCTCGCCCCCTGTGATGTGCTCGGGTGTGCTTGACAGGGAGTGCCACACAGCATATCGTTCAATTATTGAATAAAAGGCCGTTGGCCCTGTTGAAAGGTGTCGTATGACCACCCCTGACCGCTTCCCCGTCGCCGTGCGCGAGAACCGCGTTCTCGCCGACCGTCTTGGCGGCACGCTCGTCCGCGAGATTGCTCTGATCGCCGCTGGCACGCTCGCCATGATCGTCCTGGCCCGCATCTCGGTCCCGCTGCCCTTCACGCCTGTGCCCGTCTCGCTCGGTACGCTCGGTGCCCTGTCTGTGGGTACGACCCTGGGTGCGCGCCGAGGCCTCGTCTCCGTCGGCGCGTACGCTTTCCTCGGTATCGCGGGCGCTCCGGTCTTCACCGGTACGAACGTCGGATGGGCCTTCGCTTCCTTCGGCTACATCCTCGGCTACTTCCTCGCCGTCGCAATCGCGGGTCTGGCCGCCCAGCGCGGTGCGGACCGCCGCGTGCTCACGATGGCACCGGCTGCGCTTGTGTCCCTCTTCTCTGTGTACATCCTGGGCCTGGCCTGGATGATCCCCTTCACCCACATGACGTTTGCGCAGGGGCTGGCCAAGGGCTTCGTTCCCTTCATCATCGGCGACCTTGTCAAGGCTGCCGTTGCCACCGGTCTCTTCCCCGTGCTGCGTTCTATTTTCCGCTGATACGGCACCTTTGAGCGTCGCGCGAGTCGGCCTCGTCCCCACCCGGGGCGGGGCCGCTCCTATTTGCGCTGACGATAGGCGGTGACATGCGCTATGGTGCGCGACGGTGCAGGGTATGCGCGGGTAGCATTAGAAAGGTGAACGCTACTGACATGCATCCCGTCCTCGTCGTCGACTTCGGCGCGCAGTATGCCCAGTTGATCGCGCGCCGCGTGCGCGAGGCCAACGTCTACTCCGAGATTGTCCCTCACACCATGAGCGTGGCGGACATGCTCGCCAAGGAACCCGCCGCCATCATCCTCTCCGGCGGCCCGTCCTCCGTGTACGAGGAGGGCGCACCGTCTGTCGATCCCGCGATTTTCGAGGCCGGGGTGCCGGTCCTGGGGATCTGCTACGGTTTCCAGACCATGGCCCACGCGCTCGGCGGCACCGTGGGGCGCACGGGCACCCGCGAGTACGGGCACACCGAGGCTTCGGTCTCCGGTGAGTCCTGCTTGTTCGGTGGCACCCCCCCGAGGACCAGATTGTGTGGATGAGCCACGGCGACGCCGTCCAGGGCGCGCCCGAGGGCTTCACCGTCACCGCGTCTACGACCGAGACCCCTGTCGCGGCCTTCGAGTCGCGCGAGCGTCGCCTCTACGGCCTGCAGTGGCACCCCGAGGTGGGCCACTCCCAGTTCGGTCAAGACGCGCTGAAGAACTTCCTCTACGAGGGTGCGGGGATCAAGCCCACGTGGACCGCCGGGTCCATCGTGGATGAGCAGGTCGAGAAGATCCGCGAGCAGGTTGGCGACGCGCAGGTCATCTGCGCCCTGTCCGGTGGCGTGGACTCCTCCGTGGCCGCGGCGCTCGTGCACAAGGCTGTCGGCGACCAGCTGACCTGCTTCTTCATCGATCATGGCCTGCTGCGCGCGGGCGAGCGCGAGCAGGTGGAGAACGACTACGCGCGCGGCATGGGCATCCGCGTCATCACGTGCGACGAGTCCGAGCGCTTCCTGTCCGCCCTGGCCGGCGTCACCGAGCCCGAGGCGAAGCGTAAGATCATCGGCCGCGAGTTCATCCGCTCCTTCGAGGCCGCTCAGAAGCAGGTCATCGAAGAGGTTGGTGCCGCCGGCGGCGAGGTGAAGTTCCTCGTCCAGGGCACCCTGTACCCCGACGTCGTCGAGTCCGGCGGTGGCGAGGGCGCGGCCAACATCAAGAGCCACCACAACGTGGGCGGCCTGCCCGAGGACATGACCTTCGAGCTGGTCGAGCCCCTGCGTACCCTTTTCAAAGACGAGGTGCGCGCGGTCGGCCGCGAGCTGGGCCTGCCCGACTACCTGGTGAACCGTCAGCCCTTCCCGGGTCCCGGCCTCGGCATTCGCATTATCGGCGAGGTGACGCGCGAGCGCCTGGATATCCTGCGCGCTGCTGACCTGATTGCCCGCGAGGAGCTTACGGCTGCCGGCCTGGATCAGGAGATCTGGCAGTGCCCGGTCGTCCTGCTCGCCGACGTTCGTTCCGTGGGCGTTCAGGGTGACGGTCGCACCTACGGTCACCCGATCGTGCTGCGTCCCGTGTCCTCCGAGGATGCGATGACGGCCGACTGGACGCGCCTGCCTTACGACGTCCTGGCCCGCATCTCCACGCGCATCACCAACTCGGTGCCCGAGGTTAACCGTGTCGTCCTCGACGTGACTTCCAAGCCCCCGGCCACCATCGAGTGGGAGTGACGCTCATCTAGAGCTGAGCGCGCAGACTGATGCCCCGGCCTCGTCCCTGTTTTGTGGGACGAGGCCGGTGTTTCGTTATCGGGTGAGCGTGGCGGGCGCTACCTTACTCGCCGTCATCCCAGTCTCCAGGGAGCCGCGCGACTCCATTCGCATCCATGCTGGGGCGATAGGCGTAGCGCTCGAGTCCGTCAAACGTGGGAGTCTCGGGGCGCATGTCGAAGGGGGAGTCCGCCAACCTCAATCGACTTGGCGAGGAAGATGTTGATCGCATCCGACAGGCTAATTCCCCAGCGTGCGTAGACGGCTGCGGCGTCGGCCTTGATCTGTGCGGTCGTGCGGGTCTTCACCTCGGCGGTGCGGGTCATCGTCGGCATTGTCGCTCCTTTCGCTACCTGCATTATAGTCCCTGATTGGTGTTGAAATGGGGCCAGTCTGGGGTGTATGGCGTAGTGGTAGATAGTCGTCCCCTTGATCTGAGGCCAGATTCTGGCCATAATTATGGCTAAGGATGATAGGAGCAGCATGTCGACACTAACTATGGGACTCGCTGAGGCGAAGAATAACTTTTCGCGAGTGACAGCAGAGGTGAACAGGACGGGGAAGCCTGTCACGATCCTCAAGAACAACAGGCCTTGGGTGGTTATTCAGCCTGCGCAGCAGTCTGAGAGCGCCGTCGATGTCGCTGTTGACTTCATGGATGCCTACGCGGACGTGTTTGAAGGGCTTGCGAAGTGAAGGCTTTCGCGTTTTCCTGGGACGAGGTTCGCGTTAGCTGTGTCCCTGATTCATGGGAGGAGGCCGGAGCTCGTTTGTTTCTGAGGTGATCATGACGCCTCGCGTCGAGTAGGGTTCCTCGTAGAGGACCAGCAGTTGTTGATCAAGGAGGACGACACGTGGATCTGCTCGCATACATGCGCTCGCAGGACACCATCACGCAGGAGGAATGGGAATGTACCTTCGAGGAGGATGCTCGGGAAATTCTTGTTCTGCTCGCTGGTGGTGCAGGTGCTGGCAAGAGGAACGGATTCTGGGACGTCTCACACTACTTCTTGGCGTATGTTGACTGTGCGACTGGTGCCCTGCACGTGAATCAAGGCCGCTTGGTCTACCCTTTGAGTGACGAGCAATATGCTGCGGGTAACGTGCTAGGTCGCTTTCCTGAGCAGGTCATTTATCGTGTGAAGGCGCGCAAGAAGAAGTCTGAAGAAGTGCCCGAAGGTATGACCGCCTCCTGGCGCAACCAGTTCCTCATCGTGGAAATCCTCGAGGAGGATGCTGCATGCCCGGAGCTGGAGGAGGTCCTGGCGGAGTACCTCAGGCCGGTTGTTCTGAGCGATGAGGTGCTGGGAGAACTCACTCTGAACAAGGACTTGGACCTGTTCGAGGGGGATGTCTCGTGGCGAGGAGAGCGGATCTCTGTATCTCTGGAGGTCGATTCGGGCTGCGAGAAAACCTGGGAACAAGCCGTGCAATTGATGAAGACGATGCTGGCGGACCAGGAGCGGTGGGACCGTGACATGCGGGCGTCGCTGCGCGTGAGCTGACCGAACTTGCATGCGAATGGCGCGACTCTGCCGACGAGGATGTACCGGAGATTACGGAAGAGAGCTTCGCGCGCCGAATCGAACTGAGCAGCATCGTGATGGACGCCGACGGTTTATTTTCCGCATACTTCGACGATGATGACATGTTCTTCGGGCACTGCGTCACGGCCTACGGAACCCTGGCGGACGGGGTGACCGCGGCGAATATGGAGGGGGTGAGTACTGGCTGCTGGAGGTGAGGTGATGATTCGTGGGCGTGTATGCGCCGGACCTTCTCTGGTCGGCGCCGACGTATCAGTTCCCGTGTTTGTAAGTCTCGGCTTTGTTCTCGTTTCGTTGGACCGGGCCGAGGCTGTTCTCTGATGAGGAGAGTTGACTCGAGTCAAAGCAGACGTATATACATCAATCGTGATAATGTGATGTGTAAACGTCTGTAAAGGGGTGGTCTCCGTGAGGGTGGATGAGCTCGTCGACTTCGTTGCGCTCGTGGGTGGTGTTGCCTCTTCTTCTCAGCTGAAATCTGCAGGATTCTCGGCTGGACTCATTGCGCATGCTAGTGAGGGCGGTCGTATTGAGCGGCTCACGCGAGGAGTTTACTGCACTCCAGATGTCTTTGACGATGACTTTCTTGTGATTAGTGCCCGGTGGAAAAAGAGCATTTTCTCCCATGCTAGCGCCCTGTATCTCAATGGATTGTCGGATCGTCTGCCTGTCGCACAGTCCGTGACAGTGCCGCGGGGATATAACTCTGTGAAGATGGCTCAGGAATTTCCAGGTATTCAGGTTCATTGGGTGCGGCCTGACCTGTACGAACTTGGCGTAACGTGCCTTGTAACGCCTTCCGGTAACGCAGTGAGGAGTTATGGTGCTGAGCGCGCAATTGCCGACCTGATTCGGGAAAGGAAGGCTGGAACTGTCGATGCTCAGCTTATGCAAGATGCTATCGGAGGGTACTTTCGGAGGGGTGAGAAGGACCTGCAAGGGTTGACTGATATGTGCTCAGCTCTTGGAGTACGTCGTGAGTTGCAGGTGTATCTGGAGGTGTTGTAATCATGGCGATTCGTAACGATGCGAGTCTGCGTGGAAAGATTCGAGCAATTGCGAAGAGAGAGGGGCTGCGCCCTCAAGAAGTCCTGCAGATGTTTCTATTTGAACATTTGCTGCTTCGTCTCGAGAAAACGTCGTATGTTGATAAGTTCATTCTCAAAGGTGGCCTGCTGATTTCTTCGATGATTGGTGTCTCTCTGCGTACGACGATGGATATGGATACAACTGTTGTTGGTATGCCTCTTGATCGCGACTCTATTGAGCAAACGATGGAGCAGATCTGCTCTGTTGATGTCGGTGACGGAATGGAATACATCTTCGAGCGGGTCGAGTCAATCAGGCTCTTCAGAGTTGAGTGTGGGTGGAGGCATCTAGGCCTCCTGCGATGAGGAGCATTCGGAGTTTGTAGTTGGTGGGGTTGCGGTAGCCTCTGGCGGTGCGTCTGCCTAGTTCGATGATTCCGTTGATGGCTTCTGTGGGGCCGTTGCTGGCTCCACCGGTGTCGAAGTAGGCCAAGAATGCGTCCTTCCACTTGCGTAGGGTCCGCCCCAGACGAGCGATTTCGGGGATGGGACACGTTGGTAGGCGCTCAATGAGGTGTGCGGCCAGGCGTCGGCCTTGGGCGGGTGTGGCTTGATGGAAGACGTCGCGGACTTGCTGGGCGCAGTGGTAGGCGACTTCCACACTGATATGCGCCTCATCTGCCGTGAAGGCCTCACGGAGTCGTTCTTGTTGACGCTTCGTGAGCCGATCACGCGAGGCGCGCAAAAGATTGCGGATCTGATAGAGGGGATCGCCCTTGCGCCCGCGGTGACCGGTCGTGTCTTGCTGGACGCGGCGGCGTACCTCATCAAGGGCGTCGCCAGCGAGCTTGACAATATGGAAGGCATCGAGGACGCTGGTGGCGTCTTGGAGTTGATCGTCAATGGCGTTCTTGTATCCCTGGAAGGGATCCAGCGTCGCGATCTGGATACCGGAGCGAAACTGTTCGCCGCGCTCTTCTAGCCAGTTCTTGTACACGGTGCCAGACCTACCCGGAACCAGGTCCAACAAGCGGGCCGTGGGATGCTCCTCCCCGCAAGTCAGGTCCACGATGCCGGTGAGTTCACGTGGGCCCCGGTGGCGTCGGTCCTGGTGGTGCCACACGTGCTCGTCAACCCCCAGCACCCGAATCCCTGTGAAGCGGGCGGGGTCATCAGATGCGGCTTGCAGGCACGGCTTGATATGGGACCACACGGTATTCCACGTGGTTCCTAACTGTCGGGCCAGCCCCAAGATAGTGGCTCCCTCGAAGCGCAACTGTCGGATCGCCCAGCGGATCGCCCGCACACCCAGACGCGCCCGAGGTGCGCACATTGAGTGGTTCTGCTCGCTAAAGGTCGCGATCTGGCAGGTGGTTTCGCGGCATATCCATCGGCGCTTAAACCATCGGATCCGCACTGGAACCCCGGCCCAGGGCGCGTCGATCACCTCCACCACCACGCGCCCGTGGCCTGTGCGATCACCCCACAACCCGGGCAGCCAGCGCGGCGATCACAGGACTCTATGTCGAGCATCAGACCGTACTCACGCCGAGCGGCAGCAACCAGATGGAAGCCCTCCAAACCGACGAGCAGATCACACCGATCACAACGATTAAGCGACACGGAGCAGCAGCAGGTAGGGTGAGACATTGTCGAGGTCCTTTGAAGATCGCGGGGGTTGAAGTCCGCTCATCATCAAGGACCTCGACCTCTACCCGCAACCCCCGCTCAACACCCGGTCACCCACACTCAACTCGGAAGAGCCAATAATTTCCATTGCCACACGCAATATCCAAAATGTAATCCGCAGGATTAGGAGATAGAAGTTCCGTTACTTTGGGACGCACTACCTCTCTGTGAAATTCATTAGATTCGTCACCCATTGCATTATCCCAAAATTGTGCGTTCTCCTCCCAGATTTTTTTACTTTCCTCTGTTCCCATGTTCTCTCCCACTCCCCAAATTTGCTTTTTTGCTTCCATTAAATCTTCCTTACTATATTCCATTGTTACCCTCCATAACTTCTGATTGTTGCCGTCTTGACGATTATGTATCTTTACATTACCTTCTGAAACATATGGCGCACCTTGTCCAGGCGGCTGTTTGGACGGCGGGGCTGGATGACCGGCTGACCGACAGCGGCCTGATATCCTTTCAGCTCTGTAAGGCATACGCTCCGCCCGTTGGTGTAAAAGGCCAGATCAGTACGGTATGCCTGTATACAGCGGGCGGGAATCTCGCCAGTAAAGACAACTTCATCCTTTTTTACCTGGACCGTTTCGATGGTGGCACAGTATTTCGGTGCATCATGATAAGCCCTGGAAAGGTATTCCTGGGGCGCATAGAGGATGAAGGAGAGATAAGGTTCCAGCAGCTGCGTCCCCGATTCCTTCAATGCCTGTTCCAATACAATCGGGGCCAATGAGCGGAAGTCCGCCGGCGTGCTGACCGGACTGTAATAAAGCCCGTATTCAAAGCAAATCTTACAGTCCGTTACGTTCCAGCCGAACAAGCCCTGCTCCAGCCCGTAACGGATACCATCCCTGACAGCGTTTTGAAAACTCTGGTTCAAGTATCCCAGCGAAACCCGGCTCTCGTATTGTACACCGGAGCCAAGCGAGAGTGGTGTAACAGACAGTCCTATGGATGCCCAAAACGGGTTGGGCGGCACCTCGATATGGATGGTGTGGCTGGCTGCTTTGAGCGGCCGCTCCATATAAATGACGGAGGGTTCCTTTACCACTGTTTCAAGCTTGTATTTTTCCGACAGCAAAGCGGAAACAACCTCCAACTGCACCCGGCCCAAAAAAGAAAGAATGATCTCATGGGTGATGGAATCCACTTCGCAACGCAAAAGCGGGTCAGTATCCGCAAGTTGCGTAAGAGCGTCCAGCAGCCGTTCTCTTTGCGCTGCCGTTTTCGGCGCAATCGTCGTCCGCAGCATGGGGAGGGGGTCCTCGCGCCACCTTTTACGAGGGAGCCGGGTTTGGTCCCCTAATACATCGTTTAACCTCACGCTGTCGCTGGGAAGGATAACAATTTCACCCGGATAAGCGGTGTCTGTCCGAACAATTTCCCCTTTGGATGGAATACGCATCTCTGTGATTTTCAGCTTTTCTCTCCCGGCCAGAGCCACCGTATCCCGCAGGCGCAGCGTTCCGCTGTATAGCCGCAAATAGATGAGCCGCTGGCCACAATCTGTATACTCCACCTTGAAAACGCTGCCGCATAGGGCGTCGCTCCCCTGTTCCCCAATCGGTTGGAACAGCCCTGTCACCGCATCCATCAACGGTTGAATGCCAAGGCCATTTTTGGCGCTGCCATGATAGACTGGGAACAGGGAGGCGTCTTGAACCCGCTGCTGTTCCTCCCGCGCAAGTTTTTCCCGGCTGATTGGTTCTCCTGCGATATACTTTTCCAATAATTCATCGTTATTTTCGATGACCGCATCCCATGCTTCTATGTCGGTATTTTCCTCCAGGACTATTTCCGGGGACAGCGACACCGTCTGCTTGATGATAATATCGGCGGAGAGCTTATCCCGAACAGACTGAACCACGCTCTGCAAATCAACGCCAGCCTGGTCGATCTTGTTGATAAAGATAACGGTGGGAATGTTCATTTTCCGCAGGGCATGGAACAGAATACGGGTCTGGGCCTGCACGCCATCTTTAGCGGAGATCACCAAGATGGCCCCATCTAAAACAGCCAAAGAGCGGTACACCTCCGCCAAAAAATCCATGTGGCCGGGCGTATCCACAATGTTAACTTTACATCTGTGCCACTGGAAGGAAGTGACTGCCGCTTGAATGGTAATCCCACGCTGCCGCTCCAAAAACATGGTGTCCGTCCTCGTTGTCCCTTTTTCGACGCTCCCCGGTTCTGAAATGGCTCCGCTGGCATATAGCAGGCTCTCCGTCAAGGTCGTCTTTCCAGCGTCTACATGGGCAAGAATTCCAATATTGATTATTTTCATGTGATTGTCCTCCCTTTACAGCCCCAAAGGGCATAAAAATCCCCAGCAGTAAAATACTTTTACCACTGGGGATTATAAGTTGCGGACATACACATATACAGCATACACCTGTTTGTGATTGCTGTTTTTGGGGATATGTCAAAATTGATAAGGCAAAAGTATTCTTAAATTGGGTACAAAAAACTAAGCCCCTACAAAAGGAGCTATCATAATCCTTTGTTCCCACTATTTGATTATAGTTTTATTTAAGAATACCTTGCCGCATATTTTTTACTCCTTTTCTGGATTGAATCATTGTATCACATCAGTTTTAGGAAAGCAAGTACCTAAAAGGGCTCTTCCGAGTTGAGTGTGGGTGACCGGGTGTTGAGCGGGGGTTGCGGGTAGAGGTCGAGGTCCTTGATGATGAGCGGACTTCAACCCCCGCGATCTTCAAAGGACCTCGACAATGTCTCACCCTACCTGCTGCTGCTCCGTGTCGCTTAATCGTTGTGATCGGTGTGATCTGCTCGTCGGTTTGGAGGGCTTCCATCTGGTTGCTGCCGCTCGGCGTGAGTACGGTCTGATGCTCGACATAGAGTCCTGTGATCGCCGCGCTGGCTGCCCGGGTTGTGGGGTGATCGCACAAGGCCACGGGCGCGTGGTGGTGGAGGTGATCGACGCGCCCTGGGCCGGGGTTCCAGTGCGGATCCGATGGTTTAAGCGCCGATGGATATGCCGCGAAACCACCTGCCAGATCGCGACCTTTAGCGAGCAGAACCACTCAATGTGCGCACCTCGGGCGCGTCTGGGTGTGCGGGCGATCCGCTGGGCGATCCGACAGTTGCGCTTCGAGGGAGCCACTATCTTGGGGCTGGCCCGACAGTTAGGAACCACGTGGAATACCGTGTGGTCCCATATCAAGCCGTGCCTGCAAGCCGCATCTGATGACCCCGCCCGCTTCACAGGGATTCGGGTGCTGGGGGTTGACGAGCACGTGTGGCACCACCAGGACCGACGCCACCGGGGCCCACGTGAACTCACCGGCATCGTGGACCTGACTTGCGGGGAGGAGCATCCCACGGCCCGCTTGTTGGACCTGGTTCCGGGTAGGTCTGGCACCGTGTACAAGAACTGGCTAGAAGAGCGCGGCGAAGACTTTCGCTCCGGTATCCAGATCGCGACGCTGGATCCCTTCCAAGGATACAAGAACGCCATCGACGACCAGCTCCAAGACGCAACCAGCGTCCTCGATGCCTTCCATATCGTCAAGCTCGCCGGCGATGCCCTTGATGAGGTACGCCGCCGCGTCCAGCAAGACACGACCGGTCACCGCGGGCGCAAGGGCGATCCCCCTCTATCAGATCCGCAATCTTTTGCGCGCCTCGCGTGATCGGCTCACGAAGCGTCAACAAGAACGACTCCGTGAGGCCTTCACGGCAGATGAGGCGCATATCAGTGTGGAAGTCGCCTACCACTGCGCCCAGCAAGTCCGCGACGTCTTCCATCAAGCCACACCCGCCCAAGGCCGACGCCTGGCCGCACACCTCATTGAGCGCCTACCAACGTGTCCCATCCCCGAAATCGCTCGTCTGGGGCGGACCCTACGCAAGTGGAAGGACGCATTCTTGGCCTACTTCGACACCGGTGGAGCCAGCAACGGCCCCACAGAAGCCATCAACGGAATCATCGAACTAGGCAGACGCACCGCCAGAGGCTACCGCAACCCCACCAACTACAAACTCCGAATGCTCCTCATCGCAGGAGGCCTAGATGCCTCCACCCACACTCAACTCTGAAGAGCCGTCAATCAGAACAGATGACGAATATCCAAATTGGCGTGCTCATATTATGGTCAGGTATGGAAGAATGAATGCGCCAATTAAAGTTGATATCACAACAGGTGATTCCATCGTTCCTGCGGAGGTTGAGTATCCGTATCCGATGCTGTTCGAAGATCGCGCTATAAGGCTTATGTCTTATCCTGTGGCGACGATTCTCGCTGAGAAGTTTGAAACGGTCGTCAGCAGAGGTGTTGCCAATACACGTGGGAGGGACTTCTATGACATTTACGTATTCTTGAATACTCGTGCTGATCAGATTGAATATGGCCAGGTCAAGCGTGCCCTCGAAGCAACAGCGCGCAAAAGGGGAACGTCTGCTTTTGTTGCCGATTATAGAAGTCGACTAGAGAAGGTGCGGCTTTCCGATGATATGCTGGCAGTATGGGAGTCTTATGTGAGATCGGCACCTTACGCATCCGACATTTCCTTCGATGATGTGGTGAGTGCCGCAGTGCGGCTTGGTAACTTGGTGTCTGCGTGATTTGCCATTCCTAGTAACCGGATGAAGGATTCATCATAGTTGAGTGTGAGGAGGAGGCTAGTCTGAGATGGCGCCTTCCTCGAAGCGTAGCTGGCAGGTCGCTAAGGTGTTTAACAATGCCTGGATGTGCACGCCGGCGGGTTCTGCTCAGTGAAGGTCCTCACGCTCAACTTGGAACAGAATTCCGCGCGCCGAATCGCGCTGAGGGGTATCGCGATGGAATCTGACGACATGTTTGTCGGGCACTGTGTCACCGCCTACGGAACCCTGGCGGACGGGGTGACCGCGGCGAATATGGAGGGGTGAGCGCCGCGGGCTAGTGCAGGAGTGGCGCCTGATCGGTATGGCTACGCGCGTGGCTCAGCCTCGGCCTCGTCCCGAAATCGTTTAAAGAGGCCGGGAGGCGCTGTGTGCTTATGTGAAGAGGCGTTGTAATCCTGAGAGGTCTGCTCGGTACTCGCCGCGCGAGCGCGCTGCTCTTTCCATAGTTTCACGTACAGGCAGATGGACGATAGCAGGTCGATGGCGGGTAGTAGGTGGAGTGCGATGTAGTAGTGTGCCGACGACTCGGAAATAAGTCTCTGTTTGCAACCGAGATGTGCCGCAACAAGGCCATAGGACGAGCTGAGCGGGATCAGGATCATGAGGTTCGCTATTGGCTGGCCCACATAGGCAAGGAACAAGATAAGGTAGCCCGGTGCTGCGAGAGCCATGGTGAGGATTGTAAGGAAAATAAGAGTGGGAGCATAGAGGGGAAGCAAGCAGAGCTTGAGGATTAATCCCCACAGCGCCATCGTGCGCGGGCTGTCGTCGTCTCGACGCCACAGTGCGGATACGGCGTTGGCTGCTCCGGCGATCACGGCCAGAAGTGTCCACGTCTTCCAGTCGATAGCGTCCAAACTCTTGTCGAGGACAAAAGCCAGCACCCAAGGTCCGTAAGCTGCGACGACGAAGAAGAGGAAAGTTACCGAGCCTATGACGGTAGATATGCGTAGTTTATTTCTTTTGACACTTTGCATGTTGCCACCCTATCACCGCCCGCAGGAACGAGGCCGGGGCTGGTATCTGGGGGTGTGTTCAGCATGGCGAGGTGCTTATAGGGCCTCACTCGTGGTGGTTTCGCTGGCATTGTCCAGTTGGCGCAGTAGTGTGTAGAGCCGGATTGAGGAGATTAGGTCGGCGATGGGGGTGGCAAGGCCTCTCTGTAGCTTGTTCGCCGTTTCTCGACAGACGAGCCGCTCGTTGCGCGCGCGGCTGATCGCGGCCGATCCGTGGGATGAGGTGACGCGCATGATGCAGTAGGTCCCCAGGAGTAGCAGGGGAAGCATGATGAATGTCACAAAGATGAGGCCTCTTTGGGCGAAGAAATACGATCCCAGGACGAGCACTATGAGGGTCATAGTAAGGAAAAAAGGGAGGAGGGCAAGCTTGAAGACGAGGCACCAGAGCGCCAGCGTCTTGGGGTTGTGTGCGCCTTTGAAAGCGTCGGCACTAACGATAGTCGCCAGGGCGCACACAAACATGACGAGGAACCAGACGTCGATTCGAAGTGTCGGATATGGAGGGGGAAAGATCAGGGTGACAGGCCCGCCAGCGTAGGAGGCAATGATGAAACAGAGTGAGGCTGCGAGGGGCAGGACTGTAGGCCAGGGGTGTGGAATTGCTTTGCGGGTCTGTGCGGGTCTTATAGCGAGGATGTCGTCTATGTCGGCAACGGGTTGGGGTGTAGTGTGCGCGGGTGAGAGCGGGTCGTCGTCCGGGGTGCAGGTTGGAGCAGTGCCGTCCAGGCGGCGCAAGCGTGCGTACAGCCAGATAGCTGTGACGAGGTCTGCTATGGGGAGGGCAAGCCCCCATTTGTACTTTCTTGCCCTTTCAGGGGGAGATCAGCTGTTCGTCGCGCGCACGATCGATTGCTGCGAACCCGTAGCACGAGCTGACGATCATGAGGGGGCATGACAGGACGACATAGGGGGTGATGAGGAAAAATCCTAGCGGTGATACCTCAGGGCTGGGGGGAAACCAGCTTCTCATTAACACAAAAATGTAGAAGTCTGCCAGGAATATCGGAAGGAAACATACCTTGAGGAAGAGGCCCCAGAACGCTAGATTGCGCGGGGGTCCGCGCGTGAAATCCAGAACGCGCTGGCTACATTCGCGGCACAGGTGGCGAATAGTAGAAGGAACCACGTTGGTGTTGGAACCACGTTGATGCCTTGATAGTCGAACAGGATACCCACGAGTTCGCCGGTATAGAACACGACGATAAACGCGATGGCCAAAGCGATCCGCAGGATTTTGGACATGTGGCGACTCCCTTATCGATCATTGTTGACTGGAACCGAATATAACAGTCTCTCCCGCGCGAAGGTCTTGATTCCTGATCGTGGTCGAACATCTCCTTGAAGGTCGGATTTAGGGGAAGCGAGCGTCGGGTGGATATTGTCGACATATGCCAGGTGATTGACTGGTCTCGTGAGAGGCCTCGGCCGCGGGTGGTTACACCCGGTGTGCATCCCCGCGCAGGTAGAGGGCCAGACCGATCACGTCGGCCCCGATGAGGGCTACGCCGAAAGCCGCGTTGGCGGACAGGTTGATCATGGGGATGCCCATGATCATGCGGCACATGTAGGGGATCAGCCAGGTTGTCCACGCGGCGATGCTAGTCATGGCCGAAGCATCCCATCGAGTCTGCGCGAACCTCCCGGTGAGATTCGCTCTCACTTCAGATGGTAGAAACAGGCTCATGAGCAACACGACCCCCTTGTTTACGCCGCGAGGTCTACCCCGCCAAGCAGGGTAGGCCTCGCTAGTGCGCGTGGAGCCGCTATCGAAATGGTCAGTGCACGGTCACGCCATACTCACGCGCTGGTGGAGTGTTACTTCTGGCCTTCCATCGTGTATCTCGGAGGGACTCGTGCAGTAATCGCACAGCCAGGCTTTCCAGCGTTTGAGTGTTCCCTACCTTGTCTAGCCCGCACAACCCCACAATGCGCACTGTCAGTGTTTGTGTGCGGTGATCGCAAACTGAAGGGGCAGGCGTTCGGGGTGCTCGCGAAGGTGCCAACCTCCAGCGGAATCTTGTTCCATGAGTTCGGGCCACGGACACCACGCCGCGCGCGGTGTCTCCTCAAGCTCATCGATCACCAAACCCGCGTTGATGAGAGCAGTAACGATTTGTCCAAGGGAGTGATTCCACTGGTGATTTGTCGTGTGAGTAATCCGCGGCGCATCGGGGAAATCTACGTAGCTTGACTCGTCATCCCATGTCATCGGAGCATCCTGCTCGAAGTATGGCTGCTCAATCTTTAGCCCGCCGGAAATATCCTCCCCGATTGTCATGAACATCGGGTGGTCATCGCGGATAAAGAAAGTGCCGCCCGGCTTGAGCAGGGAAGCGATGACTTGCGCCCACCGGGCGATATCGGGCAGCCAGCATAGGACGCCGATCGAGGTGTACACCAGATCGAAGTTGCCGGATACTGCTTGGCGCGCGTCGTACACGTTCGCGTGGACGAACTCCACGTCAGCGTCTGCGCGTTCGGCGATGCTACGCGCGTGGGCAAGCGAAGCCTCGGACAGGTCGAGGCCAATGACGCGCGAGGCCCCGCGGCGCGCAAAGCCGATTGTGTCCGTTCCGACGTGGCACTGCAGGTGGATGACATCTTTGCCGGTGAGATCGCCGAAGCGTTCGATATCTTGGGCCAGTTCAGCGCTCATGGCTGTCGGATCCTCGAGAAGGCGCTGGTAGTCGCAGTAATTGCCAGCCATGTGCAGCTCGGCGCGGTCGTCCCAGTTGCGTTCATTGTCGGAAAACCACTGTGCGTGGCTGTTCGTTTCGGTCATTTCGTTATTGTATGCAGGTGGAATGTTGAGGAGGCGTACCTCGGTGCCATCGAGCCGACGCAGGAGGTGTCAGCGAGCATAGAGCGCGAAAGGAACGCTAGGAGAGGACCTGATAACGAGGCCTACCCCGCCAAGCAGGATAGGCCTCGTTCCGTGAGGGGTGCGTCGAAGTTGACGGTAGAGCGCCGCCGAACTTTTGGATGTTTCCCTATTACTTCTCGCTGTCGACGTCAGGCGCGAAGGTCGCGAAGAAGTGCTCGACCTCCGGCGTGCGCTGGAAGATCGGCTCGCCCTTGTCGAGTCCGTTGATCTGCGCCATCTCCTCGTTCGTCAGCTCGAAATCGAACAGGTCGAGGTTCTCAGCGATATGCGACGGGGTCTTGGAGCCGGGGACGATCGAGTGTCCCAGCTGCACGTGCCAGCGGAGGATGACCTGAGCAGGGGACTTGCCGTGAGTCTTCGCAATCTCTGCGATGACGGGTTCACTCATGATCGAGGCGTTGCCGCGCCCGCCGAGCGGATACCACGCCTGCAGTGCGATGTTGTGCTCCTTCAGGAGCGCCTTGAGTTCGGTCTGCGGGAAGTAGGGGTGGCACTCGACCTGGATAAGCGAGGGCTTGATCTCGGACTCGCCGAGGAGACGTCGGAGTTCCTCAATGGGGAAGTTCGAAATGCCGATTGCACGGACCTTACCCGCCTTGTAGGCCTCCTCGAGATGACGGTAGCCGGTGCGAATGTCGCCAGCGTACTGGTGTAGGAGGAGCAGATCGATGTAATCGGTGCCCAGGCGCTCAAGCGTCTCGTCGATGGCGGTCTCGCTCTCGTAAGACGTAGGCCAGATCTTCGTCTCGAGGAAGATATCCTCGCGGGCCTTCGAGGAGGCTCGCATGCCGCGGCCGACGCCGCGTTCGTTGACGTAGAAGTTGGCAGTGTCAATCAGCTCGTAGCCGTTGTCCAGGGCGTAAGTCGTCGAGGCCTGCGCGTCTTCGGAGGACAGCTGGTAGGTGCCGAGGCCGACGAGGGGCATCTCGATACCGTTGTTCAGTGTAATGTGAGTCATGGTGTTTCCTTCCTCCTCACATGCGTCGTGTCATGCGTTGGTGTCAAGCCTACTGAGCTGCATGAACGCGGTTCTAGTGAGTTGCGCTCTCAGCGTATGTGTGTCCACGTGGGAATAAATGGCGACGTTGTCAATTGGTGGCGAGCTGCGTGTGAGGTTCTGCGGTTCTCTTTGCTGTAGGAATGCTTGGACCTATAATGAACACCGTTCATTAATGACGGTTACGCGCAGAAAGGTGAGCGTCCCACGTGCCCAAGCAAGTGATCGACCGCGACCAGCTGATCGACGAGGCCTACCAGATTGCCTCGAATGATGGTATTTCCGCGCTTTCCGTGCGCAAGGTCGCGACCGCCTGCGGCATCGCTGTCGGCTCTGTCTACGTCTACTTCCCGACGAAAGCCGGCCTGACGGCCGCCGTGCTTACGCGCTTCTTCGACGAGACCTTCACCGAGGAATTCTGCGTCGTGCGCGCAGGGGAGCGTTTCACCAGCTATGCCCGGCGCTTCCGCGCGACCCTGAGCGAGGCCCGCGCCTCCATGAGCGTCGACTGGTTCGCGGAGATGCGCCGCCTGCCCCGCAAGGAGCACGCTGCCCTCGAAGAAGTGCGAGGCCCGATGCTCGCCCATATGGAGCGCGGACTTCAGCGCGTCCTCGACGCGGACGAGGCCGTGGATCGCTCGCGGCTCGTCGGCCCCATGAACGCCGAGGCCCTGTGTCGCTACGTGTTGGGCAGTATCTTCTCCTCCCTCATGGACGGCGGCGAGTGTGAGACGTTGTTCGCCCTCCTCGACGCCTCCCTGTACGACGGTGCGTCCGCCAATGAGAAGGAAGAGAATCGATGACCCGACTGCACATCAAGAAGAATCAGCTGATCGCCGTGGCTGGCGTGGTCTGGTTGCTCGCCGGCCTGAATGTGGCGGTCCTGGGCGTGCGCGCGGCCATCGACATGCGCGACGTCGCCGCTATCGTCCTCATTGCTATTGCTGGGGGAGCGGTTGCTGTGTTCTGTGGATTCCACTCGATGTTTAGCAAACTCGTCAAAAAGAACTCCCAGCGCATCTACGAGCTGGACGGCGAGTGCCACAACCCCTTCCGCTTCTTTGATCGCAAGGGCTACATCATGATGGCGATCATGATGTCCATGGGCATTGGGATGCGCGCGGCTGGTCTCTTCCCTGAGTGGTTCATCGCCTTCTTCTATACGGGCCTGGGCCTTGCCCTGAGCCTCGCCGGCGCCAGTTTCCTCATGCGCGGCGTGCGCGGTCGCGCGTGGGCGTTCCACGGAACCGACTGAGTGTTTCACGGGACCAACTGAGCGTTTCACGCGATCTTGGCCCAGGCCTCGTCGATGGACGAGGCCTCCGGTCGTTGGCTGCGTCGGCGTGTGGCTCATCGTGCGAATCTTGGAGCGGATAGGCCCTCTGTCTGCGGGTCATCCGGTGCTAGTGTTAGCCCGTTACACGGCACTCATGAACCGGGAAGGCACATGAAGTTTTATACCCTCGACTACATTGTGTCGCACCAGAGTTTGGATGCGACACGGCGTCTAGCAGCGATCATCGTCTTGCTCGTTGTGGCTCTCGCTTTTAGTGCCCTGTATTTGCATAACCGGGTGAAAACACGCTGGCGTGACGCGGGCATTGGGCTCTTCGTGTTCTCGCTCGTCCTGCTGGGAATCCAGACCGAGCAATACCTGAAGGTCAGCGATCAGCAGTCGCAGGCGCAGCTGCTCGTGGGCTTCATGGAGGGTGTTGCCATCGATCATGGCGTCAACGTGGAGGACGTGTTGGTGAGTTCGCGGTCCCTGCAAGACGGCATGATTGTGCGATTCAACGAGGAGGACTACACCGTCCACCTCAATAATGACAACAATTCCTTCACTCTGGAACGTACGCATGTCATCGACCATGGCGTCTACGTGAATGGAGAGCGCTGACATGGACTTCTATACGCTGACGGCTATCAAGTTCGCACTCGGTATCCTCACGATGCTGCTCCAGATCAACATCTTGGGAAAGCGCGACTTCTCGCTGAATACGCCTCTCAATCAGGTGCAGAACTACGTGCTGGGTGGCATCATCGGCGGCGTTATCTATAATTCGTCGGTGACGGTGCTCCAGTTTCTGATCATCATTTTGATCTGGTCACTCGTGGTTATCGCGACGAAAATCCTCATCGATAGCAGTAAAACCTTTAAGAAGCTTGCAGCTGTCAGCCTGAGCTGATCGTTCGTGATGGTGAAGTGGATATTGCCCGCTGCGCGAAGGTGGGAATGACCGCGGAGGGACTCAGTAGGAGCCTGCGTGAGCAGAAGATCGCCAGTGTTGGCGACGTTGCCGCAGCGATCATGGAAACCAACGGGTCTTTAACGATTCGTGTGCGCGGTGACGGCTCTAAGCGCTCGCTCCTGCCGCTGGTGACCGACGGTCAGCTCGTTCCCGATGGTCTCCTGCTCGCCGGCAAAGATAAAGCGTGGATCAAGGAGGAGCTCAAGAAATTGGGGTATTCCTCGGTCAAGCAGGTGTTCCTGGGGGGAGCTCGTCTCCGGGCATCTCGAGGTGATCCCGTATCCGAAGGCAACGCGCGTGAAGAGCTAACTTCGAGGAGGCCTCGTCAATTGGCGAGGCATCCTGCCGTTTTGTGGACCGTCTGTCCTTGAGTGCTACTCGATTACCGCCAGTGGCGGTATAAATCTGGCGGTAATGCTGGATGATGCCGGTGTGGCTGGGTGATCACTGGTAGATGTGTCGGCGGTGTCCGACGGAAAAGACTTCGATAATGAGGCGGTCATCTTCGATGATACAGAGGGTGCGGTAGTTGCCGATGCGGTAGCGCCACTCGCCTGAGCGGTTGGCGGCCAGTCCTTTGCCGTGGATACGGGGGTCGGAGCAGCCTTCAAGGTTTTTGCCGATCCACGACGTAATGAGTCGCGCCTCGAATCGGTCCATTTTCTTCAGTTGCTTGAGGGCTGTGTCGCTGTACTCAACGTGGTAGGACATTTACAGGCCCAGCTCTGCGAGTACCTGCTCGTGGGTGTACCGAACGCCGTTGTCTGCTGCGACTGCTTCGCGCAGAGTAGCGAGGTCCTGCTGGTCCTCGATCTTCTCGAAGACGGCATCTCGAACGAAGTCGGAGATTGTCTTTCCCTCAAATTCGGCGTACTTGCGCACGACCTCGGCGTCCGTTTCGTCGAGGCGCATGGTCATGGTGGGCATGGTGACCTCCTGGAGCTGAATACAACGTATTCTAGCTCTCCCTGATGTCAACGTGCAATGGTTGCCCTTCTGTCTGGGGAGATGAATCGTATTGTGGGCCTCTGCTCGATTACCGCCAGTGGCGGTATAATTGTGGCGGTAATGGGGGTGGTTATGGCCTACGAACCGTCGTTTGAACGCACCGACGTGATCGATGCGTTGTGTATGGAGATCGCTGAGCTCGTCGGCATGCTGTCGCCTCAAGCGCCACTGTCGACGAGTCCGACGCTGCGTCGGGAGCTGCGGATCCAGACGATTTATTCCTCCCTCGTCATCGAAGGCAACAAGCTTGATGAGCGCGCGGTGAGCGCGATTATCGACGGCAAGCGGGTTCTCGGAGACCGGCGCGACATCCTCGAAGTCGAAAATGCGCGCGCCGCCTACGACCTTATTCCTGAACTCGATCCTCATTCGTTGGAGGATTTGCTGCGCGTTCACCGCGTGATGATGGGTGGCCTCGTCCCCGATGCTGGGCGCTTTCGGTCGGGCAATGTCGGCGTGTTCAACGGGGAAACTCTCATCCATGCGGGGACTCCGGCGGCCTACGTCCCCGAGGTCATGGGAGACCTCTTCGAGTGGCTGCGTACGACGCGTATGCACCCGCTGCTCGCCTCGTGTGTCTTCCACTTCGAGTTCGAGTTCTGTCATCCCTTCTCTGATGGGAATGGGCGGACGGGACGTCTCTGGCAGACGTTGCTCCTGTCCAGGTGGCGTTCGGTGTTGGCGTGGTTGCCCGTTGAGTCCGCTATCAGGAGGCGGCAGGCGGATTATTACGAGGCCTTGGCCCGCTCGGGCGCGACCGGTTCGTGCGAGAGTTTTGTGGAGTTCATGCTCGAGGCGATCCGAGAATCGATTCTGCCGTATACGAAGCCGTTGAGCTCGCAGGATATGGCTCGAACCCGCGCGATCGCTTTCCTTAGGGATAACCCGCAATCTACCGTCGCTCAGCTCTCGCAATATCTTGGGTGCTCGAAGCGGAGCGCCGAGCGTATGGTCGCGCAGCTCAAAGACGAAGGCGCGCTCGAGCGTCAGGGCAGTCCCCGTTCGGGCGTGTGGGTTGTCCACGCCCCCGGACTCTAAGGCTGCGATCAGTAGTCCAGGCATCGGCGTTGGGACTCCGCTACTTCATGATGAGTTCAAGCCGCTAGTGAGACAAGGAATCCGACGATGAGGTATGCCGAGACGGTGCTGTTAAAGGGTGGGCTGGAACTTCTCGTGCGGAACGCCGTCGCGTCGGATGCCCGCGCGCTGCGTGACATCATGCAGCGCACGCACGCGGAGACCGACTACCTGCTGTCATACCCGGACGAGCAAAGCGCCGACGATGAGCAAGAGGCTCGCTCGCTGGTGGAAACGGAGCGCAGTAACAATGAGGTTGAGCTCGTCGCCGTCGTCGATGGGCGGATCGTGGGGAGTGCAGGAATCGCGGCGGTGGGCGGTCGGCGCAAGGTGGTGCACCGGGCGCGCTTTGGGATCAGCATCCTCAAAGAACATTGGGGGATGGGGATCGGCCGAGTGCTTATGGGATCGTGCATCGACTGTGCGCGCCGGGCGGGTTACACCCAGCTTGAGCTCGAGGTAGTGGCTGACAATGAACGAGCGCTGTCCCTCTACCGGCGCGCGGGGTTCGAGGAGTATGGGCGCAACCCACGAGGCTACCGGTCCGCGGCTGCGGGCTACCAGGAGCTCGTGCACATGAAGCTTGAGCTGTAGCGCCCCGGAGGGTAGCTGGCGGTTACGTGTCTAGCTTGAGGAGCCTAGAACCTCAGTTCCTTTAGTCGAAACGAGTGGGGCACCTTGATGATGTGCATGACGAATGGCATGACGCGCAGGTGTTCCATGTGTACCCCTTCGGCTTGCGGGGGCTCGCGTCGTTAGCCCCATCTCCAGGACGCTGAGGACAGAGACCCCTGCTGTTAGATTTGCAGTCGTTCACAGATACGATGAGCCCATGACGATCATGCTTGTGCCCCTGACTGAGACCGAGCGTCCTGTGCTGATCGCGGACTTTCAGGAATCTTTCGAGCACTTCCAGGGCAACCCGCAGGGATCCTTCGTGGGGGAACGTCTCGCTGCGCGTGAGCAGCCTCCGGCTGGTCCCAGCGAGGGCGGTGCAACGGCGCAGCCGATCCTCCCACTGTCCGACATTGAGGAGTCCCTGAATGCGCCGGGAGCGCTCGCCTATCGCATCCTTGAGGACGGCGAAGTCGTGGGCAACGTCATCCTCACCGTTGCCGGTCATCGAGGCGAGGTTCTCCTTTTCGCAATGAAGGCCTTGGTTCATTCCAGGGGAGTGGGGACGCGCGCCTGGTTCGCCATCGAGGCCGCCCACCCGCAGGTGAGGGAATGGACCCTGGTGACGCCCTATTTCGAGGTGCGCAACATCCACTTCTACGTCAACAAGTGCGGCTTCCACATCGTCGAGTTCTTCAACGAACATCACCCCGACACCTCGCATCCCCGCGGAGCGGGCGAGCCGATGGGCGAGGCCGACTACATGTTCCGCTTCGTCAAGCGCCTGGGCCGCTAGTGGTGTAGCCGCTCAGTCGACGTTCTCGTGCCAGATCTGGCGCATGGGAACGCCCTTGTCGAAGGTGCGGGTAGAGCCGTCCTGGAAGGTGACCTCGACCTGCTCCTTGTCCTCGTCCTCCGGGTCTTCGATCCAGTCGACCCAGTCGATGACGGGTGAGAGGTCACCGTTGTCCTCGACGATTCGGTAGCCTTCGCCCAGCAACTCGGACATGACGTCCTCGATCTTATCGGCGTTCATGGGGGACCTTCCTTGCGTCAGTGCGTGGGCGCGCTGCGGGCGTGCGCGATTGAGAACCAGCTTAGCCGCGATGAGCCGGTGGATCTGGCCTAAGACTCAGCGCCGGCCTCGTTCGTGGGAAGAAACGAGGCCGTGGCGGGGGTGTGGCGCTCGGTGAGCGTCAGCGCCCTGTTGCGGGCGGCGTACCCTTGAAT
>BNJU01000161.1_pt1 | contig 61582 bp, 69 predicted proteins | sample 8539281 | NCBI WGS metagenome assembly BNJU01 (sample SAMD00202456, study PRJDB9452) | human saliva metagenome | isolation source: human saliva | place: Japan
CTTTGTTGTTGCATAACAGCAAAGAAACGTGTAAAAATACATTGCAATCAAGTAGTCTTGAATGCAAGATAAGTATTACTCGAGTAAGGGGCTCGAGATACGGAGAGGAATGTATTATGAAGGCAACAGTTAATGAGGATTGCATCGGTTGCGGTCTCTGCGAGAGCACTGCTCCTGAGGTATTCGAGATCGGCGACGACGGTCTTGCTCACGCTATTGAGGAAGAGGTTCCTGAGGCTGCAGAGGATGCTGCACAGGAGGCATGCGACGGCTGCCCAGTCACCGCTATTGAGCTTGACTAGTTTTTTTAGCCTAGCTTTTCTTTCTTAGTATGTAAGCCTGATGGGTTTCTCGCCTATCAGGCTTCTTTTTTGGGTACAGTATCAGCATAAGCACAGATCGATAGGAACACACATGATTCTTGCATCACAATCCCCTAGGCGTCTTGAGCTTATGCAGTCTATGGGAATAGATCCACAGGTTATGCCTGCTGATATTGATGAAGCTCAAAAAGTTGACGAGAAGCCCCTTGCACTGGTAAAGCGCCTGGCTCAAGAAAAAGCCATTGCGGTGTGTTATAAGCTCATGGAGCAGCCTAACTTTGAGCAGCTCAACAATGAGATTGTCCTTGCGGCAGATACCATTGTCTGGACAGACGACGGTCAGGTTTTTGGCAAGCCCACAGACGCTGAAGACGCCAAACGCATGCTTTCTCAGCTTTCTGGTCAGACTCACCACGTATCCACTGGTGTTGCTCTGCGACGCTTTAAGGCTTTCAAGTCCCCTTCTCCTGACGGAGCACCATCTGTTGTTGCCGTAGCGTTTGTGGAGACCACTGACGTCACGTTCTTTGAACTGTCTGAAAGATGAAATTTCTGCCTACGTTGCCTCAGGAGAACCAATGGACAAAGCTGGCGCTTACGGCATTCAAGGGAAATGGTCGCTATCTGGTTCAAAAGCATTCAAGGAGATTACGAGAATGTCGTGGGACTCCCCGTCTCTCTGCTTTCTCGTGAGCTGGTTAAATTTACCGGCAATCATGACTATCTAGAGCATGCTCTAGCGGGACGTAAGCACTAAAGCGCACTTCTATAGATGAAAAAGCCCTCGTATCGCCATGGATGAACTGCCTCCCATTTCTTGGACACGAGAAATAGGAGGCAGTTCAAAACACACCTAAGTCGGATAATCTGTCAAAAAGACGTATACATGACGCTGAAAATACCTCAAACGTGCAGATTATCGTCATTAGATGTGTAAAATGCCCGCAATTGAGCAGAATATCCGACTTAGGTGTGTTCCGTAGATACAGAATTTATCGATAGTTAAATTTCTTATATTTCTCTATTCATGTTCAAGCATATTAGATGAAGTTTATGCATAAAGATGCATATCAGGTAGTGCGACCGCCTAGCTGCCTGGCTATCTTGATTAGAAACATGTCGATTCTTCAGCAGAACCTACCAAAGCTGCGCTATTTTGTACGCCAGGCCTAAAAGTCGACGTTAACACGCTGCAGAATCATAATCACCTGCATATGAATTACCTCCCATTTCTTATGTCCAAGAAATAGGAGGCAGTTCAGGATACGAGGGTTTTTGCTTTTAGATTTGAAAGAACATTTAGTTGAACTTAACAACCTTCTGAGCTACACGATAGCCACCAATAGTGACCGTCTTACCAATCTTGCCAGGAAGGTTTGTAGCAGTGCCTACAAGACCGTAGCGAGCCTTGCGGTACATCTTCTTGTCATAAGCGCGAAGCTCATCCCAGAGCTCCTCCAACTGATCCATGGCATCCTCACGGTCACTCATCTTAGAGAAGACTGAGCAGATAGCCATGATGATAGTGAAGTAACTCATCATGTACGTCTGAAGACGTGGAGAAGAGATGTCGTCGTAGATGTGATATGCGTGCATCATATTACGAGCAACACGCCAATAGTGATCAACGCGACTTGTTAAGACCTTCTCGTTAACTGATTGATCATCTCGACCGATGAAGTAACGATATAAATCAACGTCAACATAGTAGATAGTCTTTACCTTTGGGAATGGAACGTAGGCATAGACGTTATCCACATAGAAAGTGTGCTCAGGCATCTGGATATTTGCAGAGCGCAGAACCTCAACGCGGTAGGTAATTGCGTGCATCAAAAGGTACTGAGACAGCTTGAAGCGGCCAATCTCGTCCCAGCCAATAATCTTGTTGGTAGGAACAGCATCGCGATAGTCTACAAAGTTTTGGGTATTATCCTCAACGTGCTCGTAGACGTAGTTGGAGAGCACCAGGTCAACAGGGATTATCAGAGGCAATAAAGGTGCGAAGCTGCTGAAGGAAGGTCTTCAGAGCATCGCCATCTACCCAGTCATCTGAGTCAATGTTTTTGAAATACACGCCATCAGCATGAGAAACAGCCTTCATAACAGCAATGCCGTGGCCGCCGATTTTCTTGATGAACTGCTTTAATGATGTTTGGATAACGCTCCTGCCAAGCGTCGGCTTTAGCAGCGGTGTCATCTTTTACAGAGCCGTCATCAACAATAACAATCTGCACGTCATCGGCGTAATCAGAGCCCTCAAGAATAGACTCAATACAGTGATCCATGTACTCCGAAGAGTTATAGCATGGAATACCAAAGGTGATTGTCTTTTTCATGCAAGCTCCCTATGCCTGATGAGCAATAAGCTCGTCAGAAAGTTCCAAAGCAGAAGCAACAACGCCATCCATATCGTAGTAACGATACTCAGCAAGACGACCAACTGCGTGGAAGTTCAGAATGCCAGAAGTGCGCTCCTTGTAAGAGCGATAGAGCTCCTGATTTTCTGGCTCGAGAATAGCGTAATAAGGGGTCTGACCACTCTCTGGAACATATGCGTGTGAGTACTCACGCATGATGGTTGTTTTACCAGGAAGAACCTGACCAGTCATATTCTTGAACTCAGTGATACGAGTAAAGTCCTCACTGGTGGTGTAATTAACGGTACCAACAGGCTGGAACTGGTCCTGATCAAGCGTCTCAAACTGCATATCAAGCGTACGATATGGCAGAGCGCCCTGATCAAGGTTGAAAAGCTCATCCAAAGGACCGGTGTAAATTACCTCACCTGCAAATGGTTTCTCGCAAACAGACACGTTAGAAGCGGTGAGCTTCATGATGTCACGGACATCAACATCTAGGAAGACGTCAATCAAATCATGGTCAAGCATGTTCTCAAAGAGCTTGGTGTAGCCCTCTTTTGGCATGCCCTGATAGGTTGCACCTGGGAAGTAACGATCATCATCGCCGACAAAGATTGGAACGCGACCTGTGATGGACTTGTCAATCTGGTCTGGAGTCTTACCCCACTGCTTCATGGTGTAGTGCAGGAAGACGTTCTCATAAACGTAGTCAGCAATCTCTTCCAGATCTGGATCGTTCTTCTCGCGAAGCTCCATGATAGGAACTTTGACGTTCTCACCAAACGTAAGAACCAGCTTCTGATAGAGTTTCTCGCCACGCTCTTCTCCAAAGGCAAGCTTCAAAGACTGGTGGTTAAAAGGAACAGGCATCAGCTGGCCGTTAATGTTGGCTAGAACTTTGTGCTGGTAATCAGTCCACTCGGTAAAGCGCGAGAGGAACTGGTGAACGCGGTCACTCATGGTGTGATAGATATGTGGACCGTACTCGTGAACAAGAACGCCTGCGTCATCAAGGCGATCGTAAGCGTTGCCGGCAATGTGGTTTCTGCGCTCAAAGATTGCTACCTTTGAATTGCAGTTTTCTGCCATACGACGAGCAACAACTGCGCCTGCATAGCCAGCTCCAACAACAATAACGTCGTAGTTGTCGGGGTTAAAACCGGCAGGAAGACCATGATTGATAGACATGTAAACCTCCGTGTGCGCCTAAGTGCGCAGGATTTGTATGTGAAACTTCACTCATTTTAACACGCGTCTATAAAGTGAGTCACGCGGGGCGCAAAGCTCTGCCGTTAGGCGTAAAATATTCAACTGGTATGAAAATGCATTTCTTGGCTTTTTGTGTCTAGCTTTTATACAAACTACAAGCTGAGAAGTGCAAAATTCAACGAGGCACAAATGTCAAAGTATGATTGGAGCACGACACATGAGCAAGTTTCTTGACCGTATGAAAGAAACCGCTAAGTCCGACGTAAAGACTATTGTTCTTCCAGAGGGCGAGGACCAGCGTACCATCGATGCAGCTCAGAAGATTGTTGCAGAAGGTATTGCAAAGGTCATTATTCTTGGCGATCCTGAGCAGATTAATGTTCCAGGCGCAACGGTGGTAGATCCCTGCTACTGACGAGCGCCATGAGGCATATGCTCAGAAGTTTGCTGAACTTCGTGCTCGCAAGGGCGTCACCATTGAGGAAGCTCGCAAGCAGATGAACGACGCTACCTATTTTGCAACCATGATGGTCAAGATGGGCGATGCTGACGGTCTGGTTTCTGGCGCTTGCCACTCTACTGCAAACACCCTAAGACCTGCACTGCAGATCATCAAGACCGCTCCTGGTACCAAGCTTGTTTCTGCATTCTTTATCATGAGCACTTCAACTGACTTTGGCGAGGACGGCACCCTGCTCTTTGCTGACTGTGGCCTCAACATTGATCCATCTGCAGAGGAGCTCTCCGAGATTGCTCTTGCCTCCGCTGATTCTTGGCGCGCATTTATGAGCGACGAGCCTCGCGTTGCTATGCTCTCCTACTCCACCATGGGCTCTGCTGGCGGCGCAACTGCCGAGAAGGTCCAGGAGGCCACAAAGCTTGCTCACGAGAAGAACGCTGAGCTTGCACTCGACGGCGATCTTCAGCTTGACGCAGCTCTTGTTCCTGAGGTTGGTAAGCTCAAGGCTCCATTCTCTAAGGTTGCAGGAAACGCAAACATCCTGGTCTTCCCTAACCTTGAGGCTGGAAACATTGGCTACAAGCTTGTTCAGCGCTTTAGCGGTGCTGAGGCATACGGTCCAATCCTTCAGGGCATTGCTCGTCCTGTTAACGACCTCTCCCGTGGTTGCTCCGCTGACGATATTGTTGGTGTTGTTGCAATCACCGCTGTTCAGGCTCAGATGGCAGACAACAACTAGTCTTTCTGCTCTTCTAACTTGGTATACTAAGCCAGTCTCAAAAGAGGCTGGCTTATTCTTTAGCTGGAGGCATCTATGTCTGAAATTATTTCTATTTCTAACGGCTCTCTTACCGCTTCAATTGACACCATGGGCGCGCAGCTCATGAGCTTGCAAAAAGGTGAGTCGGAATACCTCTGGCAAGGAGATGCCAACTGGTGGCCAAGACGTGCCCCCATCCTCTTCCCCATTGTTGGTGTCCTTAAAGACGGCAAAGCAGAGTCTGCAGAAGGCACCGTATCTCTTGCCCGTCATGGCCTTGCTCGCCTCAACCAATTTGAGGTTGTCGAGAAAAGCGACTCTTCTGTAACGCTCCAGCTAAAGAGTACCGAAGAGACTCGCAAGTCTTATCCCTATGACTTTGAACTTAGACTGATTTTCTCGGTAGATGGCGATACGCTGACGCAAACGTATGAGGTCACCAATCCTGCAAACGTTGTACTGCCGTTTCACTCTTGGCGCGCATCCCGGCATTCAACATTCCGATGCCGGGCGTTGAGGCAGCCTCTTTGGACCAGTATCGCCTCTTGTTTACGCGCTCCTGGACCAGCTACGGCCCTTCTATTACCGACGATGGACTTTGTGACTACGCAACGCCACAAAGGCTTATCGTGGACTCTGACACGCTTTCCCTGTCTTGGGAACTTATTGATCGCGAGAAGACCATCACACTTGAAGACGTCCCTGATAGACGCATTACACTTGCGGCTAGCACAGAAGCTCCTTCTGAGGCTCATGGTATTCAAATGGATTTTGAAGGCTTTGATTACCTTGGTATTTGGAGTGCTGTTCCTGGTTGTCCATTTGTTGCTCTTGAGCCATGGTGCGGCATTGCAGATACCGTTGATTGTGACGGCATCTTTGAACACAAACCGGGCATCATAAGCCTTGAACCAGCTCAGAGTATTGCTAAAACATTGAGCATAAAGATCTTCTAATGCACATTAGAAGAGCCTCTGCTAAAGACCTCAGCGCTGTTGCAGATTTATATGACATCGGCCGCCAGACCATGGCTCAGCATAACAACACGTTTCAGTGGACCAAGAATTACCCACTTTTAGAAGATGCTGTTGCTGACTATGAAAACCGCGGCCTTTTTGTAGTCTGTGAAGAAAATAAACCAGAAGAAATTCTTGGTTGTTTCTCACTCTTGCCTGGCCCTGACGAAGAATATGCAAATATTACCGAAGGTGCTTGGATAAACGACCTCGATTATGTTGTCATTCATCGAGTAGCTGTTAAATATACAGGAAGCGGAATTGCAAGCTTTATGTTCAACTGGATTTGCGAGAACTATTCAAACGTTCGAGTAGATACTCATGAAGCAAATGTCGCTATGACTACAACACTCACACATGCTGGTTTGTGTATTGCGGCAAGGTAGTTGGACACGATAAAACACCTCGTGACGCATATCATTTTGTAGCCTTATAGACAGCAAGAAACGCTTTGAACAAAAAGAGAGCCTGTGAATTAATCTCACAGGCTCTTTTACGTTTAACTTACGTTGTTGTAACGTGCGTTACTGAGCGCGCTTCTTACCAAGAACACCAGCTGCAATAAGAACAGAAGATGCAGCTGCTACAGATACTACAGCAAAGGAAGCATCACCAGTTGAAGGAAGCTTAGGCTCCTTCTTCTTTGGCTGCTTTGGCTTCTTAGGAGTCTCTGAAGGTGGAGTGGTTGGAGTTGGAGGAATGTGAGTATTAGTAATAGTAAAGCCACTGGTAACATCACCTGTTACCTCAGCGGTATATCCCTCAACCTCGTCCTCAACAACGGTGTACGTAATAGCTGTTGTAGTGCCAGCCTGATTCTTATCGAGGTTGCTAAATGTTGCAGTCCAACCATTTGCGTCAGAAAGAACCTCGCTCTTACCAGTGTCTACGCCGTCTGCATAAAGGTGTACGGTAACTGAAGTAGGACGAGTACCGTCAGCGTTATTTTGATCTTCCCAAACCTTGGATACAGAAACGCTTACCTGCTGCTCGCCAGTTGCAGTACCGGCACCGCGAGGATTAATCCACCAACCTTCACGAGTGAAGTTATCAGTGTTGCCATCAAAATCAAGAGTTGCTCTATTGTCTACCTGGGTAACGTTGGCTGGAACAATGGTCTTGTACTCAAGCCAGCAATCCTGGATAAGTGGTTGGAAACCAGCAAAGTTAACCTGATTATTGAGTCGAGCAAAATCAAGAGTGTAACCATTAGGAGTAAGGTAATTGCAGGAAGAATCTGATCTGCAGAAAGAGTCTGAACAGCGCCGTTAACAAGGTGGAGAACAAAAGAGTGCTTAAGATATGGACCAGCAAGCTCATCTGAAGGATTAACACCAGTACCAGTAAGCTTTGATGCATCAACGGTATAAGGATTTACAATCTGATCCTTAACAGTGGCATTAAGAAGACCAACCTGGGTGATATCAGATGGAGTTAGGTTAACAACCCAACTGGTCACATAGTAATCGCTTCCGGTCTCAATAGTTGCACCAGAAGGAAGCGTATAGGTTGTCTCTGCAGTTGCGCCAGTTCTGTTGTACTTAGTAATTGCAGTATCCATTGCAGCAATAGAACCGCCATACGTCATGTTAAGGCTGGTGTTACCAATATTGAGCGTAGTGCTGCCATTGCCTCTCTGTGCAATTGCGCTTGACCAATTGAGCGAGAAAGACATCTGGCCATGAACGTTAAGAAGACCCGCAATATTGTTATTGAAGGTAACAGTCATGGTATTAGGGTTACTGGTAGGAGTTGCCGTACCAACAGAAATACTATTTCCGTTTGCATCTACACCCATAACCTCAAAAGGAGCTGGAGTATTATTCTCTAGCTCTGGAGGAAGCATAATAGTAAAGGTATCACCTGGTTGTGCAGGGGCACCATTGTTGAGCGCATAATCAAAATTTACACGCACGTTACTACCAACTAATGTTGTATAGCTAGCATTTGAAATAGTTGGTGTGTACTCAACAGCTTGTGCCTTTGTGTTGAATACAGTGAGCGCAGCAAATACAGTGAGCACAAACATAACTGCAAAGCTCAAAGACCTGCTAACTAAACCCTTTAGACTGCATGATGCTCCTCACAGCTAGTTCAAAGATTTATTTATCTGCACACAAATAGCTGTACAAAACAATAAGATTTCTTTGAAACTCTACCTTCTTACTTAAAAATATAAAGTTCTAAAGTACTGATGTCAAAGAACTATCTATATCTCCATAAAAAAACTCCCGCACAGAGTGCGGGAGTTAATAATTTTTTTGGATTGTAAGGAAAGCTTACTTACCCAGAAGCTCCTGAACGTCAAGAGCAATCATATACTCCTCGTTGGTAGGTACAACCAGGACGCGTACCTTTGAATCTGGAGCAGAGATGTCACGGATTTCACCGGAGCGAACCTTGTTCTTCTCCTCATCAATCTTGACACCCATCCACTCAAGCTCTTTGACAACGCCAAGACGCATCTCATCGGAGTTCTCACCAATGCCAGCAGAGAATGCCATGGTATCAAAGCCGTGCATAGCCTGAGCCATCTCCATGATGAGCTGAGACGTACGATAATAGAACATATCAAGTGCAAGCAGGCAGTCCTTATCGCCAGCGTGAGCGCCATCCTCAATATCACGAGAATCGGAATGGCCAGACAGAGCGAGAAGACCAGACTGCTTGTTCATCATAGTGTCAATCTCATCGATGGAGTAACCACCAACGCGAGAGAGATAGAAGACAGTAGCTGGGTCAATAGTGCCGCAACGAGTGCCCATGATAAGACCATCAAGTGGAGTAAGGCCCATGGTGGTCTCAAGATCGCGACCATCCTCAATAGCGGAAAGAGAAGCACCAGAACCAAGGTGGCAGCTAACCAGCTTGTGAGTCTGACCGTTGGTAAACTCATTGGTTGCACGCCAAATGTAGCGGTGAGAAGTACCGTGAGCGCCATACTTTGCGGACGTGGTACTTATCAACAACATCGCGAGGAAGAGCATAGCGATGTGCCTTCTCTGGCATATTGAAGTGGAAAGAAGTATCGCAAACGATTACATTGCCAACCTCTGGGAAGAGCTCACGGCAAATCTCAATAACATCAGCCTCAGCATAGTTATGAAGAGGAGCAAGTGGAGCAACCTCACGGACCTGAGCCAAGACCTTATCGTCTACAACAGCAGACTCTGGGAAGTACCAACCACCCTGAACAACACGGTGACCAATGCCATCGATTGGCTTATCAATAGTCTTAAGGATGTCAAAGACATGCTTAATAGCAGTCTTGTGATCAGGAAGAGCAACCTCAAGCTTCTGCTTCTCTCCACCAAGCTCCTCGTGACCAACAAAAGAACCTTCGATACCGATACGCTCGCAGTTTCCTTTTGCGTAAACCTCGCGGGTGTCAACGTCAAGAAGCTGATACTTAAGAGATGAGCTACCTGCGTTGATAACCAGTACGTTCATGTGACTCCTCTTTCCGTGAAGCAGTGCAGACTATTAGGTCTTACTCTCCTACTTCAAATAAACATAACCGCATGACATCATAAACCCCAAGATACCCCGGAGTTAAATAGACGAGCAAAAAACTTGAATATTTTTTATTTTCCGCCCATAGAATCATTCATCTGCTTGCCACCTAAAATGTGGAAGTGGACGTGATTGACTGACTGGCCACCATGCTTTCCAGTATTGGTAACAACACGGAATCCAGTCTCCTTAATTCCTGTCTTTTCTGTTACCGCAGCTATAGCCTTAGTAACACTCTCAAGGGTTGCAGCAGGAATACCATCAATGATGTTGTCGTAGTGGTTCTTAGGTACAACAAGAACGTGAACAGGAGTAATAGGATTAAGGTCATTAAAAGCTACAACGTTTTCATCCTCATAGAGAAACTCTGTAGGGATTTCTTTGTTAGCAAGCTTACAAAAAATGCAATCAGACATAACCTCTCCTTTACTCGTCTAAATATGCAGTAGAAGGCGCTGCGGTTGTATCAGTAATTGCAGCTCCTGCCTGAGACTCATCAAGGAGAACCTTAACCTTCTGCTCTGCAGTATCAAGTCTTCCACGCAAATCTTTTACAAGCTCAACACCACGAGCATACAGAGCCAAAGACTCCTCGAGCTCCAAATCTGTGCCCTCAAGCTTACGAACAATCTGCTCAAGCTCAATAGAAGCATCTTTAAAAGTCAGCTCTTCAGTCTTCTTAGTATCCATATTGTTCCCCTTATCTATGAAAGCTCAATATCAGAAACAGTTGCCTTAATTGTTCCATCCGTCATTTTGACCAGCAATGAATCTCCAACCGAGGCGTCTTTGGCCGTTTTAATGACAGATCCCTTTTCATCTTGGACATACGCATATCCCCTTGTAAGAACCTTTAGAGGAGAAAGTGCGTCTAATTTTCCTGCAAGCGAAGACAGCAAAGCCTCATGTGGATGGAGCATGGCAGCACTAGCTCTGGTTAGCCTTTGTGACTCAACAGAAAGCGTCTCTTTCTTTCTTGCAAGAAGCGCTGGCAGAGCGTCCATAAGCCTTTGCTCAGTCTGATTAAGGTCTTCAGTTCTTGTTGAAATAATATAAGCAGGGTCTTTCAAACAAGGACGATCTGATAGCTTCTCTAGCTGGTACTGTTTACTTGCTAGAGCATTTTTCATTGCCAAGTTAGAGCGTTGCTCAACAGTTGTAAGTCCCGTTTTATAGAACTGCAAAATCTTTCTTGTAGCATTTCCAAGGCGAGAAATTCTGTTGTTAAACGTAGTTTGTAACTCACTAATAGCGGGAGCCACAGACTCTGCAGCAGCAGTTGGCGTTGAAGTTCTTCTATCAGAAACCATATCTGCAATGGTGGTATCGGGCTCATGACCAATGCCCGTGATAACAGGAACTGGACATGCAGCAATAGCGCGAGCCACTCCCTCATCATTGAAGCACATAAGATCTTCAAATGAGCCACCACCACGCACCAGCAAGATTGCATCTGGCCGTGTAGTTGCAGCAACCTGGAGGGCTCTAATAATAGTTGCAGGTGCATGAGTACCTTGAACAGCACAGCCAGATACCTCAAGCTCTACAAGAGGGTTTCTGCGCGCAAGCGTACGCTTAACATCATCAATGACGCTGCCAGAAAGTGAAGTAACTACACCAATGCGTGTACAAAACTCTGGAATGTAGCGCTTTCTGGAAATGTCTGTAAGACCTTCTTTTTCTAGCTTTTTAGCAAGCTGCGCCACCTTTTGGCGAAGGTCTCCTTCTCCAGCAATCTGAATAGTACGCGCATGAAAAGAAAGTTTGCCGCTTGAAGCGTAAATATCAAACTTTCCTGTCATCTGAATTTTCATGCCGTCTTGCAACGTAATGCCACTAGCAGCATAAATCTTTGACCAGACAATAACTGCCATAGAACTAACAGGGTCTTTTACGTCAAAGTAGCAATGCCCAGACTTGTAGTTTGGACCCCTAAATCCAGAGACCTCTCCAACCACCGTCATAGATGGCATTGAGGCAACTTCATTTTTTGCAAAGAGCACTGCATCAGATACCGAAAGAACAGAATCTTCTTTCTCTTGAATCTGATCCATTACTAGTTCCTGCTTCTGGAAGAACCAAGCAGATATAGAAGCTGGAGTGCAGAAACCATTGCAGCGGCTACGTAAGTAAGAGCAGCGGCAATCAGTACCTTTTTAGCGCCATTGTAGTCAAAGCCTGCAGGAGCATTTGCCTTCAAAAAGGCCAATCCACGCCTTGAAGCATCAATCTCTACAGGAAGCGTAACTATATGGAACAAGAAGGTGAATGCATACAGCCAAATTGCTAGCACGGTCATGCCCGAAACATTTAGCAAGACACCAGCAATAAAGACATAGATCCATGCTGCAGATGCTAAATTAACAACAGGAACAAGAGCGGAACGAACGCGAGATGGCATGTACAGCTTAGCGGTCTGAACAGCATGACCTGCTTCATGACAAGAAACAGCAACTGAAGCTACGCTACCCTCAGAGAAATTTGCATCAGAGAGGTGTAGGCAATTATCACGTGGATCAAAGTTATCGGTGAGCTCACCAGAAATTCTCTTGATGCCAACATTGGCCGCTCCGTTAGTGTCCATCATGGTACGAGCAACAGAAGCGCCAGTGGCATTAAACCCTGAAGGAACTAGAGAATACTTTTTAAATTCATGTTTGATGTACCACTGGGTACCCAATCCGAGCACCAACGAGGCAACTACTAGAACAACGTATGGGATAAACGCACCTGAGTAATACATGTTTTTCTCCTATCTATGTATAGAGATGAGTATACCCAACTCACCGGACAAAAAGTCAGGTTTGCAAGAGTAATCGGTAGCCACTTGTTCTTAAGCTTAGGAGCTGCTTTTACAGTAGCTCTACTCGACCGTTTTTAACTGTTAGACCTACCTCGCCATTGAGCAGTCCAACAAGCTGCTTACCTACTAATTGATAGCGCCATCCGGTTTTAAGTCTTGCGTCAGACCTATCCAAAAGCAAATCAGTAAGATCATCTTTATTGGCAATTAACGGAGATGCAATTCCCTCTTTTTCTGAAACAATCCTGATAAGAGCATACATAAGCTCAACAACACCTTCAGAACCAGCTGAAGGATGAGCATGATGCTCAATTTTTGGACACTGATCAGCGGGAGTCTTTTGACCACGTTTGATTGCATCCAAAAGATGCACTACCCCACCTTGAGAAATCTGCTCGGTACCGCGAATTTTGCGTAGTCTATCAGGTGTTGTAGGCACACGACGACAAATCTCAATAATAAGTTCATCGGAAAGCACCCATTTACGTGGAACATCTCTTTTAGCCGCAGTATCTTCTCGCCAAGCACAAACCTCTCGAGCAATGGCAAGCTGTCTGCGTGTAAGCGAGCCAGAACGCTTCAAACGAAGATACGCCTGATAGGGGTCTCGACGATACTGCTCAATATTGGTGTGCTGGTCCATCTCTGGCTTACCCAGCTTAAACGGTCAAGCTTGATGAGTTTCTCGATCATCTGATGATAAATTGCAGGAAGATATCTGACGTCATCCTCGGCATATACCAGCTGTTCTTTATCAAGCGGTCGCTTTGACCAGTCTGTTAAAGACTCTGCTTTAGCAAGCTTAACGTTAGCAAAATTTTCTACCAACCCGGCGTAGCTCACCTGCTGGCGCATACCCAAAAATGCGGCTGCTACCTGCGTATCAAAAACAGGTGCGCATGCGCAGTCCATTTTTTCTAGTAAGACCTCAAGGTCCTGTGAGCACGCATGGAAAATCTTAACAATCTGCGGATTTTCCAGGAGTTCTTTAAGAGGAGTAAGGTCATCAATAAGCAGCGGATCAATTGCGACAATCTCGGAACCTGTAGAAACCTGCACCAAGCAAAGCTTGGGAAAGTAGGTTTTCTCGCGAAGAAACTCCGTATCAACTGCAAGGATATGCGAGGTCTTTGCTCGCTCACAAAATGCGGAAAGTTCTTCTGAGGTTGCTATATACAATGCGTCCATCCAATTGCCGATTAAGTACCTAACGTAAAGCGATACACTCATACGTATCAAAATGATATACCAGCTTGTCGCAAATCTTCGGAGGATATATGAGAACCCTCATCATTCACAATCCTTGCTCGGGTTTTAGCTCTGACGCAATCTTTGAATTTGAGCGCGCTCTTCTGAAAAGCGGCGACGAATGCCTGGTAAAGCTAGTTGAAAGCCATTGGCGCACAGATGAGGTTCTGAGTTCTGTTCAGCCTGAAGATTTTGACGTAGTGGTGCTCTCGGGCGGAGATGGAACCGTATCTAGCCTGCTCTACGGCCTTAGAGGATGCCAGACACCTATTCTTGTCTTTCCTTCTGGAACCGCTAATCTTCTAGCTGCAAATATTGGAAACGCTCCTGAACCTAACGCACTGGCGCTGGCCTGCAGAAACCTTCAGACCGCACAGCTTGATCTGGGTGAGATTACCTGGACCACAGTGTCGGGAGAAACCCATGTAGCTGGAGTTCCTTTAATGGCCGGTACAGGCCTTGACGCAGAAATTATGCGTTCAGCTATCCCCCACAAACAAACCTTTGGAGAAGCCGCATACTTTACTGCGGCCCTAGCCAACCTTATGCCGCCAGTTCACGACTTCAAAATTACCGTTGACGGCAAAGTACATGAGCTTCAGGGCATTGGCTGCCTTATTGCAAACAGCTCCATGATGCAAGCAGGAATTGAATTAGCCCCTGGTAATCGTATGAATGACGGTTTGCTTGAGGTTATTGTCATTGAGACTCACATGACTGCAAAACTGGTACGCCCACTGCTTTCTGGTTTCTTTGATCGCACGGGAGACTCGCTTGGTAGGCCCTACCTCAATAGCTTTAGCGGCAAAGAAATTACCGTTGAATCAACAGCGCCTATGCCACTGGAAGTAAATGGCGAGGTCACCTGCCACGACATCTACGCCTATTCTGCTAGGTGTCTTCCTGGCGCGGTAAACGTTGTAGTGGACCACATGAGCCCTTACAGTAAGAAAGCATAAGAGCAGTTAAACAGCATTTTTCTGTACTGACAGAAAACGCGTTTTCTTTTCTTTCGTTTTCGTAACATTCAGCCAAAAAGATTGCACGTAACCGTCAGATTAACTAATCTTTTATAGATACATTGCTAAGGTACGCTCACGATTTTCTAATGTGTGCGCACAGTTGATGGGATATTTTTTGGTTGACGTTTCTAAAATTCGCGAGAGGTTCGATGAGCTTTCGACTCCTATTCTGAAGTCCGGAAGACTCTATCAGCTTGCAGCTTTTACACAACATGGAACTACCAGCACGCTCGACCACGTTATTGCGGTTGCTTATAGCAGCCTTGCCTTTGCCATGAATGCTGGTATCAAAGTTGACGAGCATGCCCTTGTACGTGGTGCGCTTCTTCATGACTACTACCTCTATGATTGGCACGATCACGAGGCCGCACCAGACAACTGGCACGGATTTACGCACCCTCGCCATGCACTTGATAATGCTCGCGAGGATTTCCCTGATTTAACCCCTGTTGAGGAAGACATCATCTTGCATCACATGTTTCCTCTCGTTCCTATTCCACCTCATACCAAAGAGGCTTGGATTGTAACAACTTGCGATAAAGCTTGTTCAACTGCAGAAACACTAACAGGCAATCCATACAAAAAAGATGGTTTCCGCCCAACGGGTTTCTCGACACCTGAAAGCGATTTTCAGGGCACAACAAACAGTGAGTCAGATGAGTTTAACGACTACATGGATTACGGAAATCTCTCGTGAGTACCATGGCTGAGACACTACGCACGCTTTTTGCACTCGATAAGAATATTGAGCTCTTTGTACAGTATCTGCCTCAGATGGTCATAATTTTTGCGCTGATTTCTTTTGGCGGCTGGGTGTACGAGACCATCTATTGCTCCGTTGTTGAGGGAGAATTTACCAAGCGCGGTTTTCTTTTTGGTCCTACCTGCCCTATTTATGGCATTGGAGCGATTGCAGAATGGCTGGTACTAGGCCAGATTTCTAATCCAATTATTGTCTTTATCATTGGTGCAGTTTTAGCCACAGTTATTGAGTACTCGACCGGCCTCTTTTTGGAGCGTCGCTTTAAAAAGAAGTGGTGGGACTACTCCATGTTTAAGTTTAACTTGCATGGTCGTGTTTGTCCCCAGGCCAGCGCGGTGTTTGGTGCGTTTTCTGTTACCTCAGTCTTTGTGCTCGTTCCAACGATGCTTAATATTTTGATGATTTTCTCCAAGCATACTGTCTCGGTTGTGGCGTTTATTGTGGTTACGCTTTATTTTTTGGACACAGTTGCTAGCCTTCTTTGGAATGGGCCTACTACCCATCACAAAGTTGAAGCCGCAGCTCAAGATGCATCAATAAAGGTTGAAGAAGCCGCACAGAATGCTTCGCAGAAAAGTAAGCGCTGCGGCACAAAACGCATCGCAGAAAGCAAACGCAGCAGCTCAAAAGGCAAATGCGGCGGCCCAGAATGCAACTCTTATTGCTACCCAAAAGGCTCAACAGGTTTCGCAAAAAGTCCAGGTAACTAAGCAGAAACTTGACGATACCACGCAAAAAGTCAGAGACCGCTTGCCGGGTTCGTTTCCCATGGGACAACTAGACGGGTTTCTCGACATATTGTAATACCTCAGCAAACGCTGATTTCGAGTTTGGATTTGTATGTACACCATTGAAAGTAGAGTTAGATATAGCGAGTGCGATGAGACCGGAAAGCTTTCCCTGGTAGGCGTTATGAACTACCTGCAGGATTGCTCGACGTTCCACTCAGAAGATATTGGCCGCGGCTTTAAGCAACTGACCAGCGAGGGATACGCATGGGTTCTGGCAACGTGGCAGATTCAAGTTGACCGTCTTCCTCAATTTGGCGAGAAGATCTGCGTGGGTACCTGGTCATATCAGATGAAGGGCCTTCAGGCATCCAGGTCATTTGTCATTAATGATGCAGACGACGCGACCATCGTAAAAGCCGATTCTACCTGGTATTTAATGGATATTAAAGAGGGTAAGGCAGCTCGCGTTCCAGAGAGTGAGAGCATCTACATTACTGGCGAACCTCGCGTAGATTTACCGCCTACACCTCGCAAAATTGCACTTGAGGGAAATGCCGTTGATGGTCCAGCTATTCTTGTTTCTCAGCAGCACCTAGACACAAACAAGCATGTCAACAATGCTCAATACGTGCTTATGGCTGTCGACACGCTTGTGGCCCTTGGGTATTCTCACAAGCTGCGCCGTATTGTGGTTCAGTACAGAAGCCAGGCCCACTTAGGCGATACCATTACTCCCCAGGTATACACCGATGAGACGGGTTTCTCGGTAGTGCTCAAAGATGCCGAAAATTCCACCGTCTTTGCGACAGTCAGACTGGAGGGATAACATGTCCGAGACCAAGACAGTCAATGTAGCTGCGGCTATCTTCTATAAGGACAACAAAATCCTTGCTGCTTGCAGAGCTGACGCGGATAACGCTGGCTTCTGGGAGTTTCCTGGCGGAAAGGTTGAGGCTGGAGAGACCTCCGAGCAGGCCCTACGTCGAGAAATTCAGGAAGAGCTGCACTGTAGCGTGCAGGCGGCATTCTTCTATGACACGGTGACTTATTCCTACCCCACCTTTGACGTGCATATGGATTGTTTTGTCTGCACACTTGGCGAGTCTGAGGAGCCTGTCGCGGACCCAGAGATCCACTCGGAGCTTCGTTGGCTTGCTCAAAATGAGCTGCTTGACGTGCAGTGGCTTCCAGCGGACATTGAGCTCATCAGGCAGCTTGGCACGTTCTGGAACGATGTCTTTGCGTCGCAGCACCTGTAGAGGCCGCGGGGTGCGTGAGCCGCAGGCGCGAGCGCTGCGGGTGCGAGCGCTGCGGGTGCAGGCGAGCTGCAAGTGTGGAGAAGCTGTCGTGTGCAGAATACTTTGCAGAGAATGTGGAGTGACAAAAAGAGGGGTTTCTCGCCATGAAATCCTTGGGCGACGACGGGTATCATCAAAGTGTAAGCGTTTGATTGAGGATTGATGGCAAAGAAAGACGACAACCAAGATACCAGGCACAACAGGAATGAATTTGACGGCGAGGGCCCTGACTTTGACCCAAACGATCCGTCGCAGATGCCTGACGGCTCTCCTTTCCCTGCAGGCTTGCTATTTTTTATAATTATTATGCTGCTTTCGGGACTGGGACGTTCTTGTGTTGCGAGCAATCAGACTTCCTCAAGCCCGCTTTTTGGGGACCCCTACAGCGCTTATACTGACAGCAACTGGTAATGTATTTGGAAAAGACTTGCTATACGTACAACTAGCAGGTGTTTATTCCATTTTGAACGGTATTTTGAAGGATTGAATATGAGCAAAGCAGATCGCATTTTTATTGATATGTGCTCCGACATTATTGAAAACGGCACCACCACCGAGGGCGAGAAGGTCCGTCCTACCTGGGAAGATGGTACCTCCGCATACACAATCAAGAAGTTTGGCGTCTGTAATCGCTATGATTTGCGCGAGGAGTTTCCAGCGCTGACGCTTCGTCGCACTGCGCTCAAGAGCGCTATGGACGAGATTCTGTGGATTTACCAGAAGAAGTCCAACAACGTTAACGATCTTAACTCTCACATCTGGGATTCATGGGCTGATGAGTCTGGTTCCATTGGCAAAGGCGTACGGTTATCAGGTTGGACAGGTTTCTCACTACTCCGATGGCGACTATGACCAGATGGATCGCGTACTCAAGGACCTCAAAGGAGAATCCGTTCAGCCGTCGTATTATGACCAACCTGTATACCTTTGCCGACCTCTCGGAGATGAACCTCTACCCTTGCGCATTCAACGCAATCTATAACGTTACTCAGGAAGCAGGTAAGGACAAACCTACACTTAACCTGCTGCTTGTTCAGCGTAGCCAGGATATTCTTGCAGCTAACAACTGGAATGTTTGCCAGTACGCTATCTTGCTCATGATGGTTGCGCAGGTCAGTGGCATGGAGGCTGGTGAGCTGGTTCACATGATTGCCGATGCTCACATTTATGATCGCCACGTTGACATTGTTAAAGAATTGATTTCTCGCCCCACCTTTGATGCGCCAAAGGTGAGCCTGAACCCTAACGTCACCAACTTCTACGACTTCACTACTGACGACCTCATTGTCGAGGATTATCAGCACGGTCCACAGATCAAGAACATTCCGATTGCGGTTTAAGCGCAGTTGCTGCGGGCGCGGCTGGCGTTGCTGACGCGGCCATCGCGGCAGGCACGCCCGAGCAGATGCGGCTGGCGTTGCAGGCACGTACGAGCGAATGCGGCTGGCGCGGCTGGCGTTGCAGGCACGCACGAGCAGATGTTCAAGCTAAGATCATCATTTCATTTAAGACGATACTTGCCAGGAGAACCACATGAACGCAATTGTTTCTGTAACACGCGATTGGGGCATCGGATGCGACGGAGATCTTCTCATCCCCAACAAGGCCGACATGAAGTATTTTGTTGAGCACACGCGTGGTTGCACGGTTGTCATGGGCAGAAAGACGCTGGAAAGCTTCCCTGGTGGACCGCTTAAAGGTCGCCGCAACATTGTCATTTCTAGAAATGCCGATTACCAGGTCGAAGGCGTTGAGGTGGTGTCGTCGGCAGAGGAAGCGCTTCGTTTAGTTGCGGATGAAGCTCCCGAGAAGGTCTGGCTTATTGGTGGAGCTTCAATTTACCGCGCTCTTCTCGACAAGTGCTCTTACGCGTACATCACGAAGCACGACACCGTAGTTGACGCGGATACGTACTTTCCCAACCTGGACGAAGATCCTGCGTGGGAAGTTTGTAACGAGGAAGATGGCGGTGTGACTCCAGAAGGTATCGCTTTCAAGTTTGTGACCTATCGACACATTTAGACGTCGTATGGGCCTACCAAGAGCGTTTTTGTTGTTGCACAGGGCCTATCAAGGCGTTTAGTCGTGCGCGCTCAATCGTATGAATTTTATGTTGATTGAGCGAAACGTTTTATAGGTTCTTTAGTTTAATTTTCATCTAAGTCCTCTTTTACCTGATGGTATGAGAGGACTTTTTATTATGGCAAAACCGAGTCAGGGAACTGACAAATAGCTGTCAGATTGCTGAAAAAGCGTGCTGATATATTCGTTTCTCAATCTAAGGAGGAACGAATGGATATTATTTTCTCGCATGAAACTGCGCTTCAAATCTGTGGTCAACTTAAGATTCACGGAAATGATGAGGTGTTATCACAACGCTCATCAAGGGATTTCCGCGCAACGTACGCTGCATGTTCAGATGAGACATATGAAGAAAAGCTTAAATTTCTGAAGAAAGAATATGGCATAGTTTTGGCTAAAACCACTCATGAAATACTCAGAGATAATTTGAGGACAAGGAATTGCGATGCGCGAGTATCTCATCAATTCAAATGTCTTTTACCTGTTGGTTCGCTTATTGAGCTTGGACAAAATGTGTATTGTATCTCGCCTGCTTTAGCTGTTTGTATGATGTCCCAGGAATAAGAGTCCTCTTCATCAAATTGTGCTTGCAAATCTACTGATGGCCAGTTATGGTCATCTCGCAAACGGTGAACTCTGTGAATTTGATATGCCGTTGGTAACTTCGAACGAGCTTGCGTCTCTATTGAATGCACTTGAACCTTATTCTCCCGGTTTGAGAACTACGCGAAGAAACATGCGCTATTTCTTTCTCTGATGCAGCCTCTCCCATGGAGGTCAAAATGGCAATTAGATCTGCCCTGCCATATTGTGAAGGTGGTTTCAATCAAATGCCGATTGCGTTGAATAAATCGTATGTAATAAAAGACCAAATAAACCAAGAGGTTCAACCTAAAGAACGAAGGTTAGATTTACTATATGGCAAGATGTCCAAATCAAATTTGTCTGGATTGAATTTAGTGGCTATTGAATATAACGGTGCATATCATGATGACTTCTATCAGCAAAGAAAAGACAATCAAAGAACAAATGAGCTGAATTCAGTGAGTATTAAGGAGTACTTTGTGAATGCGGATATCTACAGAAACCAGCTCGCAATGCAAAATATGTTCCTAAGCATTAAAAAGGACTTGGGAGATAGCAATCTGTACCGGATTAGGCGGATGTTACATCAGTATTCTCATGAGCAATTCATTTTGATGAATAAACTTGATTCAATATACAGATTTATGAATGAACTAATATATAAAATTTAACTATCCCTGAATTGCCCCATGCGACAACACAGCAATGTCGGATAATCTGCAAAATTCGATGTGAATAGCACATCAAATGACGATATTCTGCACTAAACACGCATTATTGGAGCAATGTATAGCCTTTTTTGACAGATTAAGTGACATAGATGTGTTTTGTGAATCTGTAGCAACAGTTTCAATCGAACTTGCACATCAGACGATTAGGCAGAAAGTTCAGAAGACTAGAAAAAGAGCCGGTTACCTGGGGTTTAGGTAACCGGCTCTTGTTTTGTGCTTTACGCGCGTGGCGGGTCGGAAAAGCCGCGTGACACGCGACGCAATGGATGCGCTACGTAGCGCCTGTAACAGCCGCGGTGGTTGCGGCTGCAACGTACTTGAGAATTAGTCCTCGTAGAAGCCTGGCTCGCGACCGTAGTAAGCATCCAGGTAGAGCTCGCGGAGCTCGGAGACAAGTGGGTAGCGTGGGTTTGCGCCAGTGCACTGGTCATCGAATGCCTGCTCAGACATCTCGTCAAGGGTATCGAGGAAGTACTTCTCATCTACGCCGTAGTCCTTGATGGTCTCCTTGACGCCGATGTATGCCTTGAGCTCCTCAATCTTCTTGACGAAGTTCTCAAAGACCTCACGGTCATCCTTGCCGGTAACGCCGCAGAAACGGCCTGCCTCAGCGTAACGTGCGAGGGTGTGTGGATGATCGTATTGTGGGAAGGTTCCCATCTTTGTTGGACGCTCAGCTGCGTTGTAGCGCATAACGCGAGTAAGGATAACTGCGTTTGCCCAACCGTGTGGAATGTGGTGGAAAGCGCCCAGTTTGTGAGCCATAGAGTGGTTGATACCGAGGAATGCATTAGCAAATGCAAGACCACCCAGGCAGGAAGCATTTGCCATGCGATCGCGTGCCTCAACATCGTTTGGATTGTCATAAGCACGTGGCAAGTACTCAAAGACCAGCTTTCATGCCGCGAAGAGCCATGCCATCTGTGTAGTCAGATGCCATCATGGAGACAAATGCCTCGAGGCAGTGAGTAAGAACGTCGATACCAGAAGCAGAGGTCAGGCCCTTAGGCTGGCTCATCATGTTGTCGGTATCAACAATTGCCATGTTAGGCAGCAACTCGTAGTCTGCAAGTGGGTACTTAACGCCGTTGTCAGCATCAGTGATGATGGCAAATGGAGTTACCTCGGAACCAGTACCAGAAGAAGTTGGGATAGCAACGAAGAATGCCTTGTTGCCCATCTTAGGATAGTTGTAGACACGCTTGCGGATATCCAAGAAGTCCGCCGCCATGTCCTCAAACTTCTCCTCTGGGTTCTCGTACATGGACCACATAATCTTACCTGCGTCCATAGCAGAACCGCCGCCGATTGCGATGATGCAGTCTGGCTCGAAGGAGCGAATGCGAGCTACGCCCTCAAGTGCGCACTGAAGGGTTGGGTCTGGAGCAACATCCCAGAATGAAGAGTGAACAATACCCAGGGAATCCAGGGTCTCCTCGATAGTCTTGGTGAAGCCACTCTTGTAAAGGAACTGGTCTGTGACAATGAAGACGCGCTTCTTGTTATAGACCTCTTTAAGCTCACGGAGAGCAAGAGGCATGCAGCCCCTCTTGAAGTAGACCTTCTCAGGTACACGAAGCCAAAGCATATTCTCTTGCCTCTCTGCAACAGACTTGTAGTTAAGCAGGTGCTGTGGGCCAACATTGCCGGAGACGGAGTTGCCGCCCCAGGTACCGCAGCCAAGGGTTAGGGATGGAGCCATCTTGAAGTTGTAGAGGTCTCCAATACCACCCTGAGAGGAAGGAGTATTGATCAGGATACGGCAGGTTTTCATTGCCTCCTGATGCTTAGCAATCTTCTCTTTCTCGTTAATGTTGACGTAAAGAGAGCTGGTGTGACCGTAGCCACCATCAGCAACAAGACGCTCTGCCTTAGCAATAGCCTCGTCAAAATTCTTTGCTCGATACATGCCAAGAACTGGAGAAAGCTTCTCGTGAGCCATCTCTTCTGAAGGCTCAACAGAGGTTACCTCACCAATAAGAACCTTGGTCTTCTCTGGGACGTCGACGCCAGCAGTCTTTGCGATAAAGTGAGCAGACTTACCAACAATAGCTGCGTTAACAGCACCGTTGACAATGACGGTCTTGCGGACAGCGTCAAGCTCCTTACCGTGCAGGAAGTAGCAGCCGCGATCAGCGAACTCCTTCTTGACCTGGTCATAAACGCTGTCAAGAACGGTAACAGACTGCTCGGAAGCGCAGATCATACCGTTATCGAAGGTCTTGGAGTGAATGATGGAGCTAACTGCAAGCTTAATGTCAGCGGTATCGTCGATGATAGCAGGGGTGTTACCAGGACCAACGCCCAAAGCAGGCTTACCGGAAGAGTAAGCTGCGTTAACCATACCTGGGCCACCGGTTGCCAGAATGATGTCAGCGTTGCTCATGACTGCTGCAGTCATATCAATGGTAGGAGCTGGTACCCAGTCGATAATACCCTTGGGGCAGCCGGCCTTCTCGGCAGCATCACGAACAATACGAGCGGCAGCAATGGTGCACTCTTTAGCGCGTGGGTGTGGGGAAATGATAATGGCGTTTCTTGTCTTCAGAGCAAGAAGTGTCTTAAAGATTGCGGTAGAAGTAGGGTTAGTAGTTGGGATAACTGCAGCTACGATACCCATTGGCTCGGCTACAACTCGATAACCTGCAGCTGGATCATCCTCTACAACACCACAAGTCTTCATATCCTTGTATTTGTTGTAAATATACTCTGCTGCGTAATGGTTCTTGATAACCTTATCTTCCATTACACCCATGCCAGTTTCTTCAACTGCCATGCGAGCAAGAGGGATACGATTTTTCTCAGCCGCAAGAGCAGCTTCATAGAAAATCTTATCGACCTGCTCTTGAGTGAATGTTGCAAACTCTGCCTGTGCTTCGCGCATCTCTTCGAGGCGCTTGAGCAAAGTATCAACATCCTCAATTTGAGTAGCCTTCTTTGCCATAAAATCCCCTTCTATTTAGGAACATTAATTCAAATTATACCAAGGTCTGCTAAACAAATGCTTACCGTTAACCAAGTCTCTCAAAATTTATAATCTGCGTTCTGGCGTCTTCATCAGTTGCTGTAAATCTATGCCATTCACCTGGCGATTCTTTCCACATGTAATCCACGTACGGGCCAAATCCACCCACCAGCTGCGATGTTGCGCGCGCAAAGCTCGGGTCCGTCTTGAGACCCGGATAGCGCACCGCCTCGACGCGCGGATGGCACGCCAGGAACGCGGCAACCACCTGCGCCGCGTCGCTCGCCGCGTGGCGAGAAACCCGTGCACTCGCCTGCTCTTCCGCTCCCGTGGCAGAAATCGTCACGTCCTCTGCAGAACACGCCTTGGCTTCAACCGCCTCTGCTACCCACGGTATGCAGCACTTCCGCATGCACACGACAACATATCCCGGCACCCGAGCGTCCTCGGCAACTGCGAGCTCTGCTCCCAGACGGCACGCGGGGCTGAACTCGGCTCCAATCGCACGCACGTCCGCCACCAGCAGCTCCCCTGCTGCGGCTCTGCCTTTGATGTCGCACACCTCAACGGGCACGCCAGCAAGCGGCTCCACGACGGTTGCACCGCCTGCAACCAGTGTGGCGAGAAGTTCGTCTACATAGGAAACAGGGACAAGCCGCGCACGGCCTGCCCCTGTCATTTTTACGTATTCAGCTACAACGTCGGTTGCGGTTTGCGTGACAACGTCGGTTGCGGTTTGCGTGACAACGTCGGTTGCGGTTTGCGTGACGCCGTCGATTGCGCCGACACTCTTCGTGCCACCTGCGCCATCCTGCGCGGTGCCGCCCATAACCTGCACTTTGTCTGAAGCCTGTTTAACCAACGCGCTCAGCATTCTCTTTGACAACCTGAGCAATAAACTCGTCAAGCTCTGCCGTGTGAGTCTCGTTGGAGCGGTCGCGAACAGAAATGTTTCCTGCCTCAACCTCCTGCTCACCAAGGATGAGCATGTAAGGAACACGGTCAAGTGAGCGAGCCTCACGAATCTTATAGCCGATCTTCTCGTCACGGTCGTCGACCTTAACGCGAATACCAGCAGCTGCAAGCTTCTCGGCAACCTCATGAGCATAAGGGCGAGACTTCTCGGAGACAGGAAGAACCTTGACCTGGCATGGGCTCAGCCAGACAGGGAACTTGCCTTCGTAGTTCTCGGTCAGAATACCAATGAAAGCGCTCGAAGGAACCAAAGCCAGCGCGGTGAATCATGATTGGCTGCTTCTTGGTACCGTCGGAGTCAATGTACTCAAGCTGGAAGTTGTGAGGCAGCTGGAAGTCAAGCTGGATGGTACCGCACTGCCAAGAACGACCGAGGCAATCGGTCAGATGGAAGTCAATCTTAGGACCGTAGAACGCACCGTCGCCCTCGTTGACAACGTACTCAATGCCCATAGACTCAAGTGCGTCGCGAAGGCCCTGCTCAGCGCGCTCCCAATCCTCATCAGAACCCATAGAATCCTCTGGGCGTGTAGAAAGCTCAACGCGGTATGGGAAGCCAAACTGTGCATAGTAAGCGGTAATGAGGTGAGATGCATCCGTGACCTGCTCAGTAATCTGATCAGGGCGGATAAAGAGGTGTGCGTCGTCCTGAGTAAACTCACGAACACGGAACAGACCGTGCAGAGCACCCTTCATCTCATAACGGTGATCAAGACCAGCCTCAGCCAGCTTCATAGGAAGATCCCTATAAGAACGTGGCTTGGACTTATAAATTAAGCAAGCACCAGGGCAGTTCATAGGCTTAATGGCAAAGTCCTCTTCATCTACCGTGGTGGTGTACATATTCTCTTTGTAGTGATCCCAGTGACCAGAAGTCTCCCACAGGGAACGCGAGAGGATCAGTGGAGTCTGAACCTCCTGATAACCAAAGCGAGCCTGCATCTCATGCCAGTACTCGGTCAGAGCGTTGCGCAGAGCCATACCGTTTGGAAGCCAGAATGGAGAGCCTGGACCAAAGTCGGACATCATGAAGAGCTCCATCTCGCGGCCAATCTTCCTGTGGTCGCGCTTCTCGGCCTCTTCAATCATCTTGAGGTACTGAGCAAGCTCCTCTTTGGAACCAAAGGCAACACCATAAATTCTGGTGAGCATCTTGTTGTTCTTATCGGCCTTCCAATACGCACCAGAAATGCTGGTCAGCTTAAAAGCCTTAACACCCTTGGTGTAGAGCATGTGAGGACCAACGCACATGTCGACGTATTCACCCTGCTTGTAGAAGGTGATGTGAGCGTCAGGAGCAAGATCGCCAATGTGCTCAACCTTGTAAGACTCGCCGCGCTCCTTCATGTAGGCAACAGCCTCATCACGAGGAAGCTCAAACGTCTCAATCTTGAGGTTCTCTTTGACAATCTTCTTCATCTCATCTTCGATAGCTGGGAAATCGTCCTCGTTAACCTTAGTGTCTCCAAGATCAACGTCATAGTAAAAACCATTTTCGGTTGCTGGACCATAGGCAAACTGTGCGTGTGGGTACAGACGCTTCAAAGCCTGAGCAAGCAGGTGAGCTGCATCGTGGCGAATAACCTCAAGCTCTTCAGCTGCATCGTTAATCTCGCCAACATGGCCGTCGTTATATAAAACCTTCATGTAAAACCCCTCAGAGGTAGCTACTCATAGAAACAGGCACGGCGCCTACTCTGCTCACACAGGAGCTTAGGAGCAGACGCCTACATAGTCTCTGTTGTAAAACACCAGATTGCCATCATAAAGAACAAAACCAAACGTTATTGAATGCGAGTACGGCAGTAAGGGCAAACCTTCCAGTCTGCATTCAGTGGACGATGGCATGTTGGGCAAACGTTTCTAACCTGCGTATTGCAGATTGGGCACACGATAAAATCGCGGTCAATTGGAGCGGAGCACTTAGGGCAAATGCCGTAGTGAGACAGCTGGTGCTCACGAAGGGCAATATCAAGGTCCTGCTCCTCGCGGTCAATGAGGTAGCTGCTTGGACGCAGAATAACGTACGCAAGCAAACCAACAACAGGAACAACAGAAATGACTGCCCACATCCACCAAGGTTCTGCGCCACGACGCTGAGCATCGCGAATAACGTAGATGATGGAAAGGATATAAAGCATTACGACGCAAATAACCATGAGGTAAATAACCATACGTACCTCAGGTGTAATAATCTGATCAAGAATCTCCTGCATCTGACAGCCCCTTCTGCTGGCTTTTTGTTCTCTCCTAAATCGTACGACAAACCGCCTCAAAATGGAGCGTAATGTCGCAGATAAATTTATTTTACCAAAGCATCGCTAAATTGTGCAGCAACCTCGCCAGCAAGTGAAATTGTTCCACATGCTACAAAGCCCCTCTCGCGTAAGGCGTCCACTGCTTCGGGAACGCTTCTGTACACAGCTACCACGTTAGCGCCGCAGGCTTTGTACAGCTCAGCAAGCTCATCTGCATCCATGGCGCGATCGTTATCTGTCTGGGTTACCGCTACCTCAGGGAACTCTTTGGCGAGAAGTTCTGCGATACCCTTAACATCTTTATCTGCAAAAACAGCAGTCAAAAGCATAGGACGGTTGGTAACTTCTGGCTCAATTGAGCGGATAGCAGTTAAGAATGTCTCAATTGACTGGGGGTTGTGAGCCGCGTCGATAAGCACTAAAGGCTTTGGCTGAAGCAGCTGGAACCTACCGGGTGTAGGGACACCTGGTTGTGGAGAAAAACGCTTTCTCAGCATCAAGTGGACGACCCAAGAAAATCCTCGGCCAAGCAGGTTGCCAGAGCAATGTTTGCTGCCTGATAGCTTGGTTTAAGTGCGGCAAGATCCTCGTAGGTTGCACGAGGCGTGACAACCGTAAGCTCCAGCGGGAATCCAATGCTCTTAGGCTTTTTGGTGATGAAGAAATGTGCGTGAGGCAGCTCTGGATGGTCAGACGACTGACCAGCAGAAACCTCTCCCTTCAACGTCTTCTGGCTTGTCAGCCACAAGAAGAGTTGGAACAACGCCCGCAGAAGCTGCTTGGGACAAGAATACGTCCTGGACGCTCTGAGGAGTTGTCGTTCCCACGCCAAGAACGCAGGTACGACCAGGTTTGATGATGGCGGCCTTCTCGCCAGCAATAGCCTCAAGGGTATCGCCTAAGATGCGCGTGTGGTCCAAGCCAACGCCCGTAATGGCAACGGAGGTGATGTTTTGCGCAGCGCTTGTTGCGTCCCATCTGCCACCCATGCCACACTCAAGCACACAGACGTCAATCTCTGCCTCGGCAAAGACCACTAAAGCTGCGACCGTAAGCAGGTCAAACTCGGTGATGTCATAAGGACGCTCGCCCAAGGCGGCTCGCTGAGCGTTTACGCGCTCCCCTGCTACCTGAGCAGCTGAAACGCCGTGAGCAAAGGCAGCCTCAGAGACGGGCGTGCCATTGATCTCCATGCGCTCGGTATAGCTGATGAGCTCAGGAGATGTGTACAGAGCGGTCTTGAGACCCTCTCCCTTGAGCAGGGCTGCCGTATACCTGGAGGTAGACGTTTTGCCGTTGGTACCTGCAATCTGGACGCTCTTGAAAGCAGAGATCAGGATTGCCCAGCTCTTTGAGCATGTCTTCTACGCTCTCCAGCAAGGGCTGAATACCAAACTTCTTTGTATCGTGAAGCACCTTTAAAGACTGCTCGTAGCTCAGCTCAGGTACAGAAAAAGGAACAGAATAACTCATTGCGTACATACCTCTTATAGACCAAGCAGACGCATAGCCTCTGCACGGGTTTTCTCGTTAGTTTTAAAAATGCCGCGAACCGCAGACGTGGTGGTCAAAGCACCCGATGCCCTAATGCCGCGCATGCTCATGCACGTGTGCTCAGCCTCCATAACCACCAAAACGCCCAAGGGATCAAGCTCTTCTACCATAGCGTCAGCAATCTGGCCTGTAAGGCGCTCCTGCACCTGCAAACGGCGAGAATATCCGCTGACGCAGCGAGCAATCTTGGAAAGGCCGGTAATGCGACCATTTTGTGGAATGTAGCAAACGTGCGCCTTGCCCACAAAAGGCAAAATGTGATGCTCGCAGGTAGATGAGAAAGGAATGTCGCGGACAATAACCATCTCTTTATTGCCCTCTTCATGGAACTGTTTGCGCAGGTGAGCTGCAGGATCTTCCTGCATGCCACCAAAGAGCTCCACGCAAGCACGAGCAACACGGTCTGGCGTATCAAGCAGACCTTCTCGCTCTGGATCCTCGCCAATAGCAAGCAAAAACTCCTTGACCGCGGCTTTTACGCGCTCTTGGTCAAGCTCTTTATAGTTATTTTCCGCTGCCATGAGGCAACCTACCTTTCACTCTTATGCAAGCGTTCTTTGAGCTGCGGCAACAACATGGCGAGCAAGAATTGCCGTTGTCACGCTACCTACACCGCCAGGAACAGGAGTATAAGCACTTACCAGAGGAGCTACCTGCTCTGTATTGACGTCGCCAACAAGTTTTTGAGCTGCTTCATCCCAGTTAATACCCACGTCAATGATGGTTTGCCCAGCTCGTACGTAGTCAGCCCCAATAAGGTGCGCACGACCTGCAGCCACAACCACAACCTCTGCCTGCTTAAGCGTAGCAGCAAGGTCTTTAGTCTTTGCTGTGACACACCGTCACTGTAGCGTTTCTGGCGCTTAAAAGCGCAGCTACCGGACGACCAATGACATTTGAGCGACCAACAACTGCAACAGGCGCTCCCTCAAGGGGCACCTGGTAGAAAATCGAGAAGCGCAAGAACTGCCTCTGCGGTACAAGGGTCCCAGGGCACCAGGAGTTCCACAAAGTGTTGCCAGCAGCATGGAATCAGTTGCGCAATCAACATCTTTTTCTGGGTGCTAGATGCTGAAGCGCTTCATGCTCATCAATTCCAACAGGAAAAGGACGCATGGGCAGACAACCATGCACCAATGCGTCGGCAGAAACCTGGTCAAACGTAGCATTTACCTGCTCTTGTGTGGCATCTTCTGGAAGCTCAATGGTCTCAACTTCAAAGCCCACCTTCTCTGCACGCGTATAAGCCGCGCGCTCATAGGTAAGGTCATCGCTTTTCTGTCCAATGCGAACAATAACCAGCTTTAGGAGTTACGCCTTGTGCGCGAAGTTCCTTGACCTGAGCGGCAAGTTTTTCAGTTATTGCTTTAGCAACAGGAGCGCCACGAAGCTCCTGCGACAGAGTCTCTGAGCTCATGTTATGCCTCCTGTCTCAGCTGTGCGCTCACCGCATCACTTACAGCGTCAGCTCGTGATACATAGGTGTCCAGAAGCTTATCTGCCTCATCAAGCAATGTTTGAGCATAGGCCGTATCATGCATGGAGCGCGTGTTTACAAACAACGTGTGAGAAGCTGCAATCAAAGCACCGCGCGCAAGAGCAGCACCGCAACCTACGTCGGATAAAAGCATACGAGATCCCTTGATAAGCATCTCTTCGAGAAGTTCAATGGACTCGCACACTTTTCTCATAACCTTCAGCGGAGGTTGAGCTGCTTCTTTAAGAGCATCCTCAACAATCTCTACGCGCTTTGGATCATCTTTAGACACACTAAACGCGCTGGAAACCAGCAAAAACTGGCGAGAGTCCTCGTCCATAAGCTCCATGAAGTCTTGGCGAAGTGCTCCAGCTCGGGCAATGTATTTTGCAAGATCGTCTTCATGCTGAGCATAGGCAGGTTTTCCTTGTGCGTACACACCAGCCATTGAAGCCAAAGACACTGCAAGTGCCCCTACATAAGCGGCAGCACTACCGCCACCAGGAATAGGCTCTTTAGCAGCAAGGTGTTGAGCATAAGCATCTGCACTATAGGTTGTAAACGCAACTTCTTCAGGTGAAGAGGGATAAGACATTAGAAAAGACCCACAATTCTTCCATCATCAAGAACATCAATATGCTCTGCAGCAGGAACCTTTGGAAGTCCCGGCATGGTCATAATGGAACCCGTAAGGCAGACTACAAAGCCAGCACCTGCAGAAACACGAACTTCTCGCACGGTAATCTTAAAGTTTTCTGGAGCACCCAATTTAGTCTGATCGTCAGTAAAGGAATACTGGGTTTTTGCCATACAAATAGGAAGCTCGCCAAAGCCAAGCTCTTCAAGCTGCTGAAGCTGCTTAGCGGCACTTGGAGCAAATTCAACACCATCGGCGTGGTAAATCTTGGTAGCAATGTCAGTAATCTTCTGCTTTAAAGACTCTTTGACATCGTAAGCAAAGGTGAGTTTGGACTCAGTCTGACAGAGGCGCATAACCTCTTCTGCCAAAGCCTGACCACCCTTTCCACCCTTTGCCCAAACCTCAGACAGGACAACATTTACGCCACGATTCTTGCACTCCTCCTCTACCAGAGCAAGCTCTTCAGCGGTATCGGTTGGGAATGCATTGATAGCAACAACTACAGGAAGACCGTAGACCGTCTGGATGTTGTCAACGTGGCGAAGCAGGTTAGGAATGCCCTCTTTAAGCGCCTCAACGTTTTGCTGGTTAAGGTCTGCTTTGGCAACGCCTCCGTTGTACTTAAGTGCACGAACGGTTGCCACCAGAACAACAGCCGATGGAGCAAGACCTGTAGCTCTGCACTTGATGTCCAAGAACTTCTCGGCACCAAGGTCTGCACCAAAAGCCTGCCTCGGTAACAACGTAATCAGCAAGACGAAGAGCAGTCTTTGTTGCCTCAACCGTATTGCAACCGTGAGCAATGTTGGCAAAAGGTCCACCGTGAACAAGAGCAGGTGTGTGCTCAAGCGTCTGGACTAAGTTAGGCTGAATAGCATCTTTGAGCAGCGCTGTCATAGCGCCCTCGGCATGGATATCGCTGACGGTAACAGGCTTGCGGTCATAGGTGTAGGCAATAACCATTCTGCCCAGGCGCTCTTTAAGGTCTTTGATGCCGGAAGCAAGGCAGAATACAGCCATGACCTCGGAGGCAACGGTAATATCAAAGCCGTCTTGTCTTGGCATGCCGTCTGCAATGCCGCCAAGTCCGTCAACAACGTTTCTGAGCTGGCGATCATTCATGTCTACGCAGCGCTTCCACACAACGCGGCGTGGATCAATATTGAGGCTATTACCCTGCTTGATATGGTTATCCAGCATGGCTGCGCAGAGGTTGTTTGCAGCGCCAATAGCGTGGAAGTCACCGGTAAAGTGAAGGTTAATGTCTTCCATAGGAACTACCTGGGCATATCCGCCGCCCGCAGCGCCACCCTTGACACCAAAGACAGGTCCCAAAGAAGGCTCTCTAAGGGCCAACATGGCAGACTGTCCCAAGCTGGTCAAGGCATCTGCCAGACCAACTGAGGTAGTAGTCTTTCCCTCGCCCGCCGGCGTTGGGTTAATAGCAGTAACCAGCACAAGCTTTCCGCGAAGAGGCTTATCTGCCAGAGCACGTGCATCAAGCTTTGCCTTATAGCGACCATAAGGCTCCAGAAGATTCTCTGGAATACCCGCACGCTTTGCCACCTCAAAGATGGGAAGCATCTCGGATGATTGAGCAATCTCGATATCGGATTTAACCTCAGACATGTTGTTCCTAACCTAAAGTGGACTGCATGCACGTACTAAACACAAGATGCGGCTGTTACACCGCATCAAGCTTTTACTTATGAGAAGTCGGCAATCTGCTGCTCTAGCTGAGCAACAAGCGTAGTAAGTTCTTCTGCGCGTGCACGTTTCTTCTCGATAACTTCAGGCGCTGCCTTAGCAACAAAGCCCTGGTTAGCAAGGGTGCGCTCCACGCCAGAGAGTTCCTTCTTTGCAGACTCAAGGTCTTTCTGAAGACGCTTGGCCTCAGCAGCAAGGTCAACAAGCTCACCAAGAACAACGTACATCTCAAGGCCAGCATCGGTGACAGAAACAGAACCAGCAGGCTTCTGAGGCGCCTCAGCAACCTCAAGCGAGCTTACGCGACCAACGTTCTGGATGAAGGCTGCCTGCTCCTTCAGCGCTGCAACATCCTGTGCTGGAGCTTTAACCACAACAGCAAGGTCTGTCTTTGGAGACAGCCTGTAACGAGCGCGAGAAGAACGAACAGCAGAAACAACAGTCTTAGCAAGCGAGAAGTTATGCTCAGCTGCCTCGTCAACAAAGTTTGCAAGCTTCTCTGGGTCTGGCCACTCAGAAATCATCAAGAACTCTGCATCGTGACTCAAAAGACCAGATGCAGGAAGGGCATCCCAAACGCTCTCGGTAACAAATGGCATGGCTGGATGCTAAAAGCCTCATGCTGACATCCAGGACAAAGACAAGGTTGCGCTGAACCTGCAGGCGCTGATCAGGAGTTCCATCCAGAAGACGGCCCTTGCAGAGCTCGATGTACCAGTCGCAGACATCATTCCAGAAGAAGGACTGAATGTTGCGGGCGTACTCACCAAAGCCATAGGTCTCAAGCTGCTCAGTTGTCTCTGCAACAACCTTTGCAAGGCGCGAGAACATCCATGCATCTTCTGGTGTCTCTGCCTTTGGCATGCCGGCAGTGTAGCCGTCAAGGTTCATCTGAACAAAGCGACTTGCATTCCAAATCTTAGTAACAAATGAACGTGCCTGGTCAGTTCTTGGAGACTCAATAAGCTCACGGGTCTTCTTATCAAGAACAGCATCAAACTTAACGTCCTGGTTGTTAGTGATAAGCGTAAGCAGGTTATAACGCATTGCGTCAGCACCATACTTAGCAATCAGGTCCATAGGATCTACGCCGTTACCCTTTGACTTGGACATACGGCTGCCGTCCTTAGCCAAAATGGTTGCGTAGATGTAGACATCGTGGAATGGAATCTCTTTGGTAAAGTAGAGCGAGCTCATAATCATGCGAGCAACCCAAAGAGCAATGATGTCTCGAGCGGTTACCAGGACCTGTGTTGGGTGGTGACCCTCAAGCTGTTCAGGATGATCTGGCCAACCCTGTGTAGCAAAAGTCCACAGCTGAGAAGAGAACCAGGTATCCAGAACGTCCTCATCCTGGTGAACATGATGGCCGCCACATTTTGGACAGACATCGGTGTCTTCCATAAGAGCATCCTGCCAGCCACAATCATCGCAGTAGAACACAGGAATGCGGTGACCCCACCAAAGCTGCCTGGAGATGTTCCAGTCACGGAGATTCTCCATCCAAGTGAGGTAGGTCTGAGTCCAACGCTCTGGGTGGAAGGTAACCTGACCGTCTTTGACTACCTGTGCTGCGGGCTCTTTGAGCTTATCAACGGCAACAAACCACTGCTCAGAGAGCCATGGCTCAAGAGTTGTGCCGCAGCGGTAGCAATGCATAACAGAGTGATCAAGGTCTTCAACGTGATCAAGCAGGCCATGCTCTTCAAACCAAGCAACAATAGCCTCACGAGCCTGATCTCTATCAAGACCAGAAAACTCACCGTAGCCGTCAACAACAACAGCGTGCTCATCAAAGATGTTGATCTGCTCAAGATTGTGAGTCTGACCCATAGCAAAGTCATTAGGGTCATGAGCTGGAGTTACCTTAACAAAACCGGTACCAAAGCCTGCGTCAACATGCCAGTCAGAGAAAATTGGAATCTCTCGATTAACAATGGGCAGAATAACGGTCTTTCCAACAAGATCAGCCTTTTCTGGATCTTGAGGAGATACAGCTACGCCGGTATCGCCCAGCATAGTCTCTGGACGAGTAGTTGCTACAGTAATGTACTCAACGCCATTAACAGGCTCTTTGAGCGGGTAACGCAGGTACCAAAGATGGCCCTTCTCGTCAGCGTACTCTGCCTCATCGTCAGAGATAGAAGTCTCGCAATGAGGACACCAGTTTACGATACGCTTACCGCGATAAATGAGCTGGTCATGATACCAGTCAACAAAGACCTTACGAACAGCCTGAGTGTACTCAGGAGACATAGTGAACTTCTCGTCATTAAAATCAATGGAGCAGCCCATGCGCTTAATCTGAGAAACAATGGTTCCGCCGTACTCGCGCGTCCAATCCCAGCAAGCCTCCAGGAACTTCTCGCGACCAATCTCCAGGCGAGAAATACCCTCTGACTTAAGCTTCTTATCAACCTTAGTCTGAGTTGCAATACCTGCGTGGTCAGTTCCAAGAATCCAACGAGTTGAATAACCGCGCATGCGAGAATAACGAATGTAGGTGTCCTGGATGGTGTCATCCATGGCATGACCCATGTGAAGGATGCCAGTAACGTTTGGTGGAGGGATAACTACCGTACGGTCTTCAGTTCCCTTACTACGACCATAGCAATCTGCCTTCATCCACTTTTCAATGAGCTCAGGCTCAGCTGCCTGAGGATCATAATTCTTGGGCATTTCTTCCACAGTAATCTTGCCTTTCATATGCTGACAACATCGTCAAAATTTGCTTCATTTATTCTACTAATAAAAGACGACTTATGGGGTGCTTTCTTACCATTAGTTAAAATTACTATCGGTCTACACTTCTTGAAGCGTAGGTGAAGTAACAAGCTATACTATCTGCAGATACTTTTTATGAGGAGCTCTATGTCTGCCACAATTCCTGAAGCCACTGCTCGACTTGAACTTGTTCTAGGGGAAAAGACCGCCTTGGACAGATTCAAAATTCCTGCGTCATGGTCTTAGGGCTTGGTGGCGTTGGTTCAAACTGTGTTCAGGCGCTGGCCAGAGGCGGTGTAGGCTCGTTTGTTTTAGTGGATGCTGATGCAGTAGAAGCATCCAACCTAAACAGGCAGGCTATTGCCTATGTGAGCACCATTGGAAAAAGAAAAGTTGACGTTACCAAAGAGATGATTCTGGACATTAATCCAGACGCTCACGTGGTCACACTTGACGCGTTTTTGCTTAAAGACAACGTTGACGAGCAGCTCTCTGCTCTTCCAAAACCAGATGTTGTAGTTGATGCTATCGATACCATTTCTGCCAAATTAGCTGTTGTGGCATGGTGTCAGAAAAACGATATCTACCTCATCTCCAGCATGGGCGGCGGCAATAAAATCCACCCAGAACTTCTGGAGATTACTACGCTTTCAAAAACGCATACCGATGCTCTTGCAAGGGTAATGAGAAAAGAGTCCAAGAAGCGTGGACTTGCCGACTTCCGTGTGCTCTACTCCCCTGAGCCAGCGCGACCAGTTTTTGCACCAGAGGGTGCAACTGGAAAATCTGCCAAGCTAGGAACTATGTCCTACTACCCTCCTATTATGGGTCAGATGATTGCCTCAGACGTCATTCTGCATCTTTCAGGCTTGATCATGAGTAACCTCACATACTTTGATGCACACGTCCATGCCAACCTTATGGACTCCCCGCTCGATGTAGCGAGAAGTTCTAGTGAGGTTGGATTAGGACTGTTTACCTGTGGTGTTACTCCTCACGACTACCTAGAACTTGCTCCTCAGCTTACGCAAGACAACATCCGTGTGGGACTTGGAGCGCACCCCTGGTATATCTCTGATGGGCGCGTTACTGAAAAAAATATAGAGCTCCTGCTAGAACTGATGGAGCAGACGCCTTACATTGGCGAGATTGGACTAGATTTTTCTTCTCGCTATTGTGTTGATGGATTGCAAGAGCTGCAGGTTAAGGCCTTTACAAAGATCTGCGAACGCGCAGCAGAGTTTTCACGCAACAGCCAGCCACGAGTGCTCTCGATGCACACCGTGAGAAGCGTTGATGCGGTGCTAGACATTCTTGAACAGACAGGAGCCGCTCAAGAGTGTGTTCCTATCATCCACTGGTTTAGCGGTAGCTCAGACGAGCTCCAGAGGGCTATTAAGCTTGGCTGTTGGTTCTCTGTTGGCGAGATGAGCCTAAAGACTAAGCGCGGTCGTGAATACGCTAAGGTCTACCCAAAAGATAAACTCCTTACCGAGACTGACCTTCCCTCCAGTGATCACACAGATATTGACGCGGCGGACATTGTGGACAGCCTTAAGCGAGCTCTTCTTGGGCTCAGTGAGGCCCGTGGATACTCTGTGCAAAGTGAAGTAATGGCAAACGCAGCAGGCGTTTTTGGCGTCTAAGTGTTAAAGTCTTACGTATGAGAAGATTACGTAAAATACCCACACAACGCCTTGTTGGAACAGGCAGGGCGCAACTTTCTGGAGCAATGCTCGCAAGCTCATCCGATGAGCTGGGTCTTGCTCTTAATGACGTTGTGCTTGTTTTTGCCTGCAGCGATAACTTTGTGCCGTATTTATCTGTAGCAATTCAATCTATCATTGAGAACGTCAATCCAGAGCGTCGTTACGACATCATTGTTTTGACTCGTGACCTCACTCTACCAGCATGATTACGCTTACTCGTCAGGCTCAGCTTGTTGATAACGTCCATGTTGGTTTCTTAGATGTTGACGCTGCTCTTGGTGATATAGAACTTCCTCATCATGGTCACTTTAGACCAGAAACTTACTATAGGCTGCTTGCTCCCTCGCTGCTTCCTAACGTCAATAAAGCCATCTATCTTGACTCTGACCTGGTGGTTAATACCGATATTGCAAAACTCTACGATATCGATGTCACAGGATACTTGGTAGGCGCTACGCGCGACGCCGATACCATTGGTCAGATTGATGGCTATGACGCCACAGTTGGCCCCTACCTCAAAAATGAGCTGGGCATGGATGATCCTCACGATTACTTCCAAGCAGGCGTCATTTTGATGAACCTGGAAGAGATTAGAAAGCAAATTTCTCCTGAGGAGTTTCTGAAGGTCTCAACCATGCGTGCATGGCGCTGGCTTGATCAAGATGTTCTTAACAGGTTTGTAAACGGCCATTATCTTCGTATTAATATGAAATGGAATTACCTGGTAGACTGGCAATTCCTTCGCCGTGATCACATTGTTGCTCAGGCACCAAAAGACGTGCGAGAAGAATACGAAGAGGCTCGTAAGAATATCTGCATTGCTCATTTTGCAGGACCAGACAACAGGCCTTGGCTCTATCCAAACTCAGACCTTGCAGGTCTTTTCTGGTTCTATGCTCGTCGCTCCCCTTACCTTGAGGAGCTTCGTTCACAGCTTGAAGAGTCAAGACGTACGGTAAGAGGTCTTTCTCACCGCGTGCAAAGTGGTGTTCTTTTCCGCGGCTTGATGCCTTTGTTTGATACCGTCTTTCCACCAGGCACTCAAAACCCGCACCAAAGTTATTACGTCATACAACAAACTTGGTGGTGGCAATTTATAACGAAAAAGAAAACCTCCTATTTCTCGTATCCAAGAAATAGGAGGTAATTCATTTTGACTTTCTTGTCATATTACTAATTCACGACGTCAGTTAGTTTTTCTCGACTATTGAGATTTGCATTCTGAGCAATTTGGTTAATTCTATTAATCCACTCAGTATCTTTATCCTGGAACAGTTGATCACGCTGATACTCTTGCATTTCTCCGCTCATAGATTGAGAGTATGCCACCTGATTACCAATACACAAATCAATATTGTCTGTTTTTGCTCTTGTATCAGATGTATTGATTACCTTTAGACATACACAGCTATTACTCTGACTATTTTGTGTTGCAGCATTAAAAATATCGGCATTCTTAAATTGAATGTGATATGCCTCTGCATTTCCTAGCAGCGCATTTATGGCATGTGGTCCAAGATCTTGCATCACATAGCCAATAAACTGTCCATTTTTGGAAATCATCCAATACACAGAGTTACAAAAAAGCTCTCCGTCTTTTGAATAGACAAATTGAACCGGACCAGAGATTTGCAAGTCTTCAACTTTCAAATCATTTAATCCAGACTGGCTTATCCAGACTGAATCTTCCTGCCCTAACTCAGAACGCCAATTATCAATAAAATATTGAGCAGCATTCCTCCTCATTGCAGGAATGCACCACTCAAATAGATGTCCGTGGTAGTTATATTCCACAACACCATAGAGAACAGAAACAATTACAAGTACCAGCACCACAATTCCTGCAGCTACTTTTTTGGCTTTCATTGTTCCTCTATTCTTCGGTCTCTCCTTAAAACAATCTTGAATAAAAAGATAAAATCTTGAAATATTGGGAAGAATATTCCATGTTATCATCGTCTCCTCTAAACGGTATTCATTCAGCTGCAAGTGGCATGCAATTTGTAAAGACTAATAAACGCAAGGTCATCACTATATTTTTTTCATATTTGTTATTACATTTTGGAATAGAAAAACGCACCGCCAAAGCGGTGCGCAAAATAAACAAGCAATCAATTTTTTACTAAGCTACTAGCCCTTTTTACCCCTGATGATTTCTGGGGCGTTTTCTCCGCCAACACTTTCTGGAGTAACCACAACCTTGGTGATATCCAAATCTGATGGCAGATCAAACATGGTCTCTTGCAGCGTAGACTCACAGATTGCACGAAGACCACGAGCACCGGTGCCGCGAGCTAAAGCCTTCTTAGCAATCTCTCTGAGTGAATCCTCAGTAAACTCCAGGTCTACTCCCTCAAGCTCAAACATGCGCTTGTACTGCTTGGTAAGAGCATTCTTTGGATCTGTGAGGATGCTCATCAGATCTTCCTCACCAAGCTCACGAGTAGAAGTGATAACAGGAATACGGCCCAAAAGCTCTGGAATCATGCCAAACCTGTGCAGGTCCTGAGGCATTACCTTGGCGATAAGCTCAGACTCACCTTCTTTGACATTCTGAGCAACATCAGAGTTAAAGCCAATTCCCTTTTTACCAATACGGTCAGCAACAATCTTATCCAGGCCAACAAAAGCGCCACCACAGATGAACAAGATATTGGTGGTATCAATGTGAATAAGCTCCTGCTGAGGATGCTTACGGCCTCCTGTTGGAGGAACACTTGCAACCGTACCCTCAAGAATCTTCAGAAGTGCCTGCTGAACACCCTCACCAGAAACGTCACGAGTAATAGAGAGATTCTCGGCCTTGCGAGCAATCTTATCAATCTCATCGATGTAGACAATGCCTACCTGAGCGCGCTCAACATCGCCGTCAGCAGCGGTGATGAGCTTAAGCAGGATATTCTCGACATCTTCACCAACGTAACCAGCCTCAGTAAGGGTTGTTGCGTCAGCAATAGCAAACGGAACCTCAAGAAAACGAGCAAGCGTCTGAGCAAGCAGCGTTTACCAGTACCAGTCGGACCTAACAGTAAGATGTTGGACTTTGCAATCTCAACGTCTTCCTGACCCTCCTGAGGATCATCGTTGCCTGAAAGAATACGACGATAGTGGTTATACACCGCAACCGACATAGCACGCTTAGCGTCTTCTTGACCCATTACGTACTGAGACAGCTCATCGTAAATCTCATGCGGAGTTGGCAGGTCTTTAATAACAGGCTCATCAGAGTGAGTCTCAATCTCTGACTCTTCATCAAAGCCGAGAGACTCATCAATCATATCTGAGCAGGTAGAGACGCACTCATCACAAATGCAGACTCCACCAGGACCCTGAATAAGCTTATTTACCTGCGACCTACTCTTTCCGCAGAAAGAACAGTGCATCTCATCTAATCCGCCAAAAGGCGAGAAGTCCTGGTCTTTAGCCATAACTTAAACCCTCGATACAAGAACAATTATTGGTCGTTGCGAGAAGAGATAACGCGGTCTACCAGGCCATAATCACAGGCCTCCTGTGCACGAAGATAATTATCGCGCTCGGTGTCTGCATTGACCTTCTCGATAGGCTGTCCAGTATAATCCGAAAGCAACTCGTTGATGCGCTGGCGAATCCACTTTGTCTCATCTGCAACAATCTGGATATCGGTCTGCTGACCCTGAACGCCACTTGATGGCTGGTGAATCATAACCATAGAGTTAGGAAGCGCAAGACGCTTACCCTTTGCACCGGCTGCAAGAAGAACAGCGCCCATTGATGCTGCCATACCAACGCAGATGGTAGAAACATCTGGCTTGATGAAGTTCATAGTGTCAAGAATGCCCAGGCCTGCATAAACGTCTCCACCAGGAGAGTCAATATAGAGAGAAATATCCTTGTCTGGATCCTGACTCTCAAGGTGCAAAAGCTGTGCAATGACCAGGTTTGCAGAATCGCGCGTTACCGGCTCACCCAAGAAAACAATACGATCGTTGAGCAGTCTGGAGTAGATGTCATAGCTACGCTCACCACGAGGAGTCTGCTCAATAACATACGGAATAGTTGGAATGTTTGTTGGATAATGCATAATCCTCCTTCAAAGGTCTTTCCTTAGAAACATACCCCGGGAAGCATGTCTCTAACCCGGGGTATGAAAAATTCAAAGTAACTGCAACTTTTGATGCAGTCTTTCTGGCGAGAAACCCAACCAGCTGCGGACTACTCAGCGTCCTTCTCTGCGTCCTCGTCCTTCTTAGCTGCCTTCTTCTTAGCAGGAGCCTTCTTAGCAGGCTTCTTCTCTGCCTTCTGCTCTTCCTTAGCAGCCTCAGCAATCTCGTCGACAACAGTGACGGTTGCGTTGTCACGCAGCCAGTCAAGAGCCTTAGAACGACGGATGGACTCGCGGATTGCAGGAAGACGGCCAGCCTTGCGCCACTCCTCAATTGCAGACTCAACGTTAGGAACACCAGCGCGCTCAAACTCTGCGCGGATGTCATCCTCAGTTGCCTCAAGCTTGAGCTCTGCAGCCACTGCGTCAAGAGCCAGGGACTGACGTGCGCGCTCCTCAGCCTGAACACGAAGATCAGAGATGAAGTCATCGGTCTTGATGCCGCGTGCAGCCAGGAACATATCAAGGCTCATACCCTGCTGCTGAAGACCATTCAGGAACTCCTGAGCAATCTCGTTGAAGACCTCGTTCTTGTACTCCTCTGGAACCTCCTCAAGCTGAAGACGCTTGCCCACAGCCTCAACAACGCGGTCCTCTTTAAGAGTTGGAAGAGAATTCTTCTTGTCGGACTCAATCTCAGACTTAACAGCCTCACGGAGTTTCTCGACAGTGTCATAACCAAAGGTGTTCTTTGCAAGCTCGTCAGTCAGCTCTGGAGTGACGGACTTCTTGTGAGCAACAACCTTGACGTTGATATCGTAATCGTGGGAGTGAACCTCATCGCCGTGAGTGTGGCTGTGAGTCCACTTGACCTCTTTCTCCTCACCTGGCTTCATGCCGATGAGTGCCTCCTCAAGCTCCTTTGGAGCCTGGGTGCCATTAAGGGTAAGAACGCGGTCCTCGCCCTCCATGTGAGCAGCGCCCTCAATGTTCTTGATGTCTACACCAATGGTGTCGCCCTCTTTAACAGCGCGCTTTCTCCTTGGTGTTCTCAAACTTAGCCTGGTAAGACAGAAGCTGCTTAATCTGGTGATCAACCTCAGCCTCAGTTGCCTCATTTGGAGGCATGTTGATTGCAGGAGCATCGTAAGAATCAAGCTTAGCCTCAGGACGAACGTTGAAGACTACCTCGTAGGAGTAATCCTGGCCCTCAACAGGAAGGTCTGCATCCTGGTTGTAATCACCACGGCCGACAGGAACAAGGTCAAGCTCCTCAAGAAGCTGTGGCTCTGCTGCGCCGAGAAGATCGTTGGTTGCCTGAGCAAGGACTGCCTCGCGGCCAACAATGCCGTCAATGACAGGACGAGGTGCGCGGCCCTTGCGGAAACCCTGGAAGGAATACTTGTTTGCAATGTCCTTGTAAGCCTGCTTAATGGCAGCGTCTACCTCTGCAGCAGGAACTGTAACCTTGACGGTGAGTTTCTCGTCAACTGGCTTATCTGCGGTAACGGTGATGTTCAACGTTCCTCCAGTGTCTCGTAAAAAATGCTGGCGTACCAGCTCTTAACCAAATTTCTGCATGGTGCGGGCGGAGGGAATCGAACCCCCACGGACTTAGTCCACTAGAACCTAAATCTAGCGCGTCTGCCAGTTCCGCCACGCCCGCATATTTATGCAGCCTTGCAATAATAACAAACTTTTGCGCTCTTCACTAGGAGAACTTCGTATTCTAAACACTTCCCTCACGAAAAAAGACCGGCCTTTTTCAAGACCGGTCTTGTTCAAGTGAAAAGCTCATTCTCCAAGCACGTTTTAAAGATCTTGTAGTGCAAAGGTCTCGGGCTCACTCTTTCTTGCCGCAGCAAGTGCCTGAATAAGAGCGGTAGCAGCAGACATTGCGGTGACGCAGGTAATGCCCTGGCTGACAGCTTCTGCGCGCATCTTGGTGCCATCGCTATGAGCCTCGTGACCATGAGGTGTATTGATGATGAAGCTGACGGTCTTATCGCGCATAAGGTCAACAACGTTTGGATGACCATCGGAAATACGATTGACGGTGGTGCAGTCAATTCCAGCCGCACGCAGCGTCTTTGCGGTACCGCCCGTGGTGTAGATGCCATAGCCAAGGTTCTCCAGAGCCATAGCAACAGGAGCAATGGCGCGCTTATCGCGGTCGCACACACTGATGAAGACGGATCCCTGCTCAGGAAGCTTGTTCTCAACTGCCTCGCGAGTCTTTGCGTATGCTGCTGGGAAGGTGCGGGCAATGCCCATGACCTCGCCGGTAGACTTCATCTCTGGGCCAAGGATTGAGTCAGCACCAGGGAATCTAGACCAAGGCATGACCGCCTCTTTGACCGCGTAGTAATCGACGGTGCGATTTTCGTCTGGAAGCAGACCTTGTGCTCTGAGCTCACTGATCTTCTCGCCAGCCATGATGCGAGATGCGTATTTGGCCAGGGAGACGCCAGTTGCCTTAGACGAGAAAGGCACGGTTCTAGACGCGCGAGGATTGAGCTCGATGACAAAGACGTGCTCATCGCGAACGGCGTACTGGATGTTTAGCAGGCCTCGAATGCCGCAGGCAAGCGCCAGCTTTTTGGTGATGGCCCTAATCTGGTCAACAATCTTTTCAGAGAGCGAGAAGGGCGGCCAGCAGCAAGCGGAGTCGCCAGAGTGAATACCGCACTCTTCGATGTGCTCCAGAACGGAGCCTACGTAGCACTCCTCGGTGTCGCAGAGAGCATCAACGTCCAGCTCAATGGCGTCCTCGAGGAAGGCATCCAGGTAGACAGGACGGTCTGGCGTGACGTGCGTCGCGGACTCCATGTAGGTAACCAGGTCGGAGTCGTCGTAGACAATGGCCATACCGCGACCACCAAGAACGTAGCTTGGGCGGACAATCAGTGGGTAGCCAATGCGACGTGCAGCGTCGCGAGCCTCGTCCATGGTAGAAGCAACTGCCGAAGGTGGGCAGGCAATGTTCAGGCGGTCAGAAGGGCTGCGAAGCGGTCGCGGTCCTCTGCCAGGTCAATTGCCTCTGGCTGAGTGCCCATGATAGGAACGCCGGCGTCCTTCAGGGCGCGTGCCAGCTTGATTGGAGTCTGGCCGCCAAGGGTAACAATGACGCCTTCTGGCTTCTCAACCTCAATAACGTCCATGACATCTTCAAAGGTCAGAGGCTGGAAATACAGGCGATCAGAGGTGTCGTAGTCTGTAGAGACCGTCTCGGGGTTGCAGTTGACCATGACTGTCTCATAGACCCTGCTCGCGAAGAGCGTAGGCAGCATGAACGCAGCAGTAGTCAAACTCAATGCCCTGACCAATACGGTTAGACCAGCGGAGAGAATCATAACGCGTGGCTTTTCTGCCTTCACGTACTCTGTGGCGTTGCCCTTCTCGTACGTGACGTAGTGGTACTGCGTGGTTGCACCAAACTCACCAGCGCAGGTATCAACTGTCTTGACCTGCGGACGAACACCCAGCACTTCCCTCACAGCGCGGACAACGTCTGTCTTGGTGCCAGTAAGGTGTGCGAGCTGCTCATCCGAGAAGCCCAGCTGTTTGGCAGCAAGCATGTTATCGGTGGTGAGGCCAGAAAGTCCCAGCTCCTTGATGCGTTTCTCGGCGTTGATGATGCCTGCCATACGATGCAGGTACCATGGATCAATACCGGTCATATCGTGGATGCGCTCAACGCTCCAATTTCTGCGCAGTGCCTCAGCAACGTAGAAAATACGCTCTGGTGTTGGCTTACTGACCAACTCATCAAAGTTCTTCTCATCAAAGACATCGTGGCCGTCTGCGCCCAGACCAGCGCGATCTTGCTCTAGGGAGCGAAGCGCCTTCTGCAAAGCCTCCTCAAAGGTTCTGCCCATAGCCATAGCCTCACCAACCGACTTCATGCGGGTGGTCAGAACGCGGCTGGTGCCCTTGAACTTGACGAAGGCAAAGCGAGGAACCTTGACCACGCAGTAGTCGATGGAAGGCTCAAAGGCAGCAGGAGTTGCCTTGGTGATGTCATTGGTAATTTCATCCAGTGTATAGCCAACAGAGAGCAGCGCCGCCATCTTTGCAATTGGGAAAGCCAGTTGCCTTGGAAGCCAACGCGGAAGAGCGGCTGACGCGAGGGTTCATCTCAATGACAATGACGCGGCCGTTAGTTGGGTTGACCGCAAACTGAACGTTAGAACCACCGCAGGCAACGACCTACACGCTCGAGAATAGCGATGGAGTAGTCGCGGAGATTCTGGAGCTCTTCATCGGTGAGCGTCTGAGCTGGAGCAACGGTGATGGAGTCTCCGGTGTGGACACCCATGGATCGAGGTTCTCGATGGAGCAGACAACAATACCGTTACCTGCGGTATCGCGCATGACCTCCATCTCAATCTCTTTCCAGCCCTCGATGGACTCCTCTACCAGTACCTCGTGCTCTGGGGAAAGCAAGAGGCCCTGCTCAACAATCTCTACGAGCTCTTCTGGGGTATGTGCAATGCCGCCGCCCGCGCCACCAAGGGTGAAGCTTGGGCGAATGACCACAGGGATATCCCAGGTCAGCAACAATGCGCTGAGCGTCTTCCATGGAGTGAGCGATGTCTGCGCGAGCAACCTCCAGGCCAATGTCCTGGACTGCCTCGCTGAAGAGCTCACGGTCCTCACCGGTACGAATGGACTCCAGGTTGCAGCCGATGACCTCGATGTTGTACTTGTCAAGAACGCCTGCCTCGCCAAGGCCGATAGTACAGTTCAGAGCGGTCTGTCCGCCCATGTTTGGCAGAAGCGCGTCAGGACGCTCGCGCTCAATGACACGGGTCACCGACTCAACGGTGATTGGCTCAACGTAGGTTCTATCTGCAGTTTCTGGATCTGTCATGATAGTTGCTGGGTTTGAATTAACCAGAACAACCTCAAAGCCCTCTTTACGAAGGGCGCGGCATGCTTGAGTGCCGGAATAGTCAAACTCGCAGGCCTGGCCAATAACAATTGGGCCAGAACCAATGACAAGGATCTTCTTAATATCAGTGCGCTTTGGCATTAGAAGCGCCTCCCCTCACGAACGTCGATGGCAAGATAGTCAGACTGTCCCTCCATCAAACGAGCAAATGCCTTGAACAAGTAGGATGAATCGTGAGGTCCTGGGCTTGCTTCAGGGTGATACTGGACGGAAAACGCTGGAATATCCAGGAACTGAATGCCCTCTGGAGTTCCGTCGTTAAGGTTGACGTGTGTGAGCCTGACACGGCCAAACTCTTTTGTCTGGACAACAGGAGCAATACGCCTTGCGGACCACTCGCAGAGGTTGTCAAAGTGCTCGGAGATTCCACCAGACTCCTCTGCAATAAGCTTGCCGAGGCTTGGGAAAACCAGACCGTAGTTGTGGTTTCTGAGCAGTAATCTCAACCTTGCCGGTCAGAAGATTCATGACTGGTTCGTTGCCGCCATGGTGGCCAAATTTGAGTTTCTCGATATCTGCACCGGCAACAATGGAGAGCATCTGGTTGCCCAGGCAGATACCAAAGACGGGAACCTTGCCCAGAACGCCGCGAGCGGCCTCCTGCGTAGCGTCAACCTGCTCTGGGTCACCAGGGCCGTTGGAGAAGAAGATGCCGTCTGGGTTGTAGGCTAAGGCGTCCTCAGCAGGTGTGTTCCACGGTACAACCGTGACCTCGCAGCCGTTTGCTGCAAGACCCTGGAGAATGCCGTTCTTCTCGCCACAGTCGTATGCGACAACGTTGAAGCGCTTCTTGGACGTAGCGGGAACCACGTGAGGTGCGTCGACGGAGACGTCGGGGACAAAGTTGTGCTCGGAGATGTTGGGCGACGCCTGGACGCGCGCGAGCAGGTGGGCGGGATCCAGGTCCTCGGTGGAGATAGCTGCCTTCTGTGCGCCATGGTCGCGCAGGTGCATGGTCAGCGCGCGGGTATCGATGCCCTCGATGGCAACGACGCCAGTTTTCCTGCAGAAACTCTGGCAGGCTCTGCTTGGATGTCCAGTTGCTTGGCTCGTAGCACATGTCGTGGACGACAAAACCACGCAGGTGCAAGACGTCTCGCTGCATGACCGCAGGATCGATGCCGTAGTTGCCCTACCTGCGGATAGGTCAGCGTGACAATCTGGCCGGCGTAACTTGGATCGGAGATAATCTCCTGGTAGCCGGTCATAGACGTGTTAAAAACAATCTCGCCGAAGGTCTCTCCGCTAGCACCACAGCACCTCCCCTCGAAGGTTGTTCCGTCTTCGAGAACAAGCAGCGCGCGAGGCTGCGAGGTGGCACTTGCCAGTGGATTCATATACTCTCCGATCTGCGTAGGAGCATGCCGAGCCATAAAAAAAGAGCACTCCTTGTGGAGGCTCAACAGCGAACATGCGCACTCAACGCTATGGGCCTTGCCGGTGTCTCGCACCGTCCTTAAAGGTTGGTAGTATTGTAGCGCATAACCAATAAAGGAGATGGCATGTTTCCAGATTTTCTAGAGAATCCCTCAGATGTGGCCGCGCCACTGCTGCTGGGATGCACTCTGACAAGGACAATTACGCTTAATGGCGAGAAACACAAACTAGTTGCAAGAATTGTGGAGACCGAGGCTTACGACCAAGACGATCCCGCAAGTCATGCGTTTGGCGGTCCTAGCGAGCGCAATGCAGCCATGTTTGGACCTGCAGGGTCATCTGTACGTTTACGTTTCGTATGGTATGCATCACTGCTGCAATGTGGTGTGTGGTCCTGAGGGCTTTGGCAGCGGATGCTTGGTGCGCGCAGTTGAGCCTCTTGAGGGTGTAGAGGTGATGCGCGAGCTCCGTGAGGCTGGACGCGCGGGTAAAGCGCAGGCGGGGCACGAGCTGCGAGCACGTGCTGCGAAGCGCAGACGGGGCACGGGCGGTCAGCGAGCACGTGCGCGTAAGCATCCGCTCAAGCTGCGCGACCTCACCAACGGGCCAGGTAAAGTGTGTGCGGCGCTTGGCATTGACAAGGAGCTCTACGGACATGAGCTAACAGTTGAGCCGCTTGTGCTGGAATTTGCTCCCCTGCTACCAGGAGAAACAATTGGACGTTCACCTCGCGTAGGTATCAGCAAAAACGCTGATGCTCCAAAGCGCTTTTTCATCGAAGGAAACGAGTTTGTTTCACGAGCGTAAAAGCGTAGGCGTCTCAAGAGCGTAAGCGCGAACAAAAAGGACCTTTGGGAGACCAAGGTCCTTTTAAATCTTACGTTAAAGCCAACGATGTAGTTAGCTCAAATACGTGCTGCAACAACGGGTTTCTCGCCAAGTGTTATGCGAACTAGCAGACACCCTGCGCCATCATTGCATTTGCAACCTTGAGGAAGCCGGCGATGTTTGCGCCAAAGACCAGGTTGCCGGGGTGGCCATACGTTGCTGCGGCCTCTGAAGCAGCAGTGTAAATGCTCTCCATAATACCCTGCAGCTTGGAGTCTACCTCCTCAAACGTCCAGGAAAGGTGCTCGGCGTTCTGGGACATCTCAAGACCGGAAACAGCTACGCCACCTGCGTTTGCAGCCTTGCCAGGTGCAAAGAAGACGCCGTTTTCGATGAGGTAATTGGTTGCCTCGAGGGTGGTTGGCATGTTAGCGCCCTCAACGACGTACTTGGTGCCGTTAGCAACAAGTTTCTGCACGTCAGCAAGCTCGAGCTCGTTCTGAGTTGCGCATGGCATGGCGATGTCGCACTTCTGGCTCCAAGGACGCTCGCCTGGGAAGAAAGTAGCGGAAGGACGTGCGTCGGCGTACTCCTTGATGCGGGCGCGACGAACCTCCTTGACGTCTTTCAGCAGCTCAACGTCAATACCCTCAGGGTCATAAACATAACCTGAGGAGTCAGATACGGTCACCACGGTTGCTCCCAGTTGCTGTGCCTTCTGGGCAGCGTAGGTAGCGACGTTTCCGGAGCCGGAGATGCAGACCGTTTTACCTGCGAGCGAATCGTTCTTCTCGGCAAGCATGTGGGTGAGGAAGTAAACCGCGCCGTAGCCAGTTGCCTCGGTGCGAGCAAGGGAGCCGCCGAAGGAGAGGCCTTTGCCGGTCAGGACGCCGGTCCACTCGTTGCGGAGGCGCTTGTACTGGCCAAACATGTAGCCAATCTCGCGCGCGCCAGTGCCAATGTCACCAGCTGGGAACGTCGGTGTTTGGGCCAATGTGACGAGCAAGCTCGGTCATAAAGGACTGGCAGAATGCCATAATCTCGCGGTCGGACTTGCCCTTTGGATCGAAGTCGGAGCCGCCCTTGCCGCCGCCCATGGGAAGCGTGGTCAGGGAGTTCTTGAAGATTTGCTCAAAGCCGAGGAACTTCAAGATAGACAGGTTAACTGTTGGATGGAGACGAAGGCCGCCCTTGTAAGGTCCAATTGCGGAGTTAAACTCGATGCGGTATCCGCGATTAACCTGAACGTTGCCAGCGTCGTCAATCCAGGGGACGCGGAACATAACAATGCGCTCTGGCTCAACAAGACGCTCTAGCAATGCGGCTTTCTCGAACTCTGGATGAGCGTCAAGTGCAGGCTGGATGGTGGTAAGAACTTCTTTTGCTGCCTGGATAAACTCAGGCTGATCTGCGTAACGCTCTTCAAGCTGTGCGATTACCTTAGATGAATAGCTCATGAAACCCCTTTCGAAGTGGTTACGAATAGCATAGTCATCCAATGTTTCGATTACATAACAAAATAGAAAAATCTAATAGACGAAAAATTAGTTCAAAAAGATTGCAATTTATTCTTGCTCTTAGGGCGATTTGTCACCTATACTTTTCTCTCGGCTCGGGGTGTAGCGCAGCTTGGTAGCGCAACTGCTTTGGGAGCAGTGGGTCGCTGGTTCGAATCCAGTCACCCCGACCATTTTTTTCTTTTTGCTTTACCCTTGCGGCGGTAGTTCAATTGGTAGAGCATCAGCCTTCCAAGCTGACTGTTGCGGGTTCGAGTCCCGTCCGCCGCTCCATAAAATTTCCTATTTTAAATTATCCCCTGTTCAAGGCATAATTCTGAATATTTATCCCGCCTCTTGTTTCTTCATGGGTGCTGATGGTTTTTTAGACGAGTTAGCGATTTTTTCCACGGTTATCTCTGTTTTCACAGACATCTTATTAGCAATTTTCTTCTTTACTTGTCATGATCAACTTTTGATTTATTAATTTGAATATTCATGCAATTAAATTCATTTCCATGCATACGTAATTTTTGAGCTCAAAATTATGTGCCGAAAAAGGTAAAAAACGCGTTTAGTTGGAAATGAAAATTGAAAAATTAGACGTTTTATCTCCAACTAAGACGATTTTTTACCGCCTCAAAAACTTTTATCTGGGCAAACGTTGTATGCAGAAAAATGAAATCTCCAACTAAACGGATTTTTTACCACTTGAGGATATGTTTTGCCTCAAACAGTGTTGATTGCACAGACTGCGCAGGCCAACGCCCAACTAAGCATCTACCCTGCTCTGCTTTACCAGCAAAAAAGAAGGCTGTGCGAAGCACAGCCTTCTTTGCACTTGTGATCTATACGTCAAAACTAACGGCGAGCCTTTACAGAGTACGCAAGACCGGAAGCAATAATACCTGCAGCAGCAAGTGCGCTTGCAATGGACATTGCATCGCCAGTATCTGGCAGGTTAGACCTCTTCTTCTTAGGAGTCTTAGGCTTTGGCTCTGGATTAGGATCCGGCGTTGGGGTTGGTGTAGGAGTGATTGGCTTATCTGCCGTAGTAACTTCTACAGGAACAATGGTCTGGTCTGCAGCATTGAATGTTGCAAGAGCTACCGTAAATGGAATCTGATTTGCATTGAGTTCATATCCCTCTGGAGATGCAGTCTCAACCAGGTAATAATCGCCTGGCGTCAGATAGAATTTATCTCCATCCTGATAGATACCCTTAGTCAGCAAATCTGCAGTTGCTGCAGTGTTCTGAACCAGTGCGGTTAGCTCTGTCTTTGTAAGAACATCTCCGGATGTAAAGGTACCGTCTGCGCCAGTAGTAAGCCCCTCTTTAACCAGTGTGCCATCAGCCTTGTATAGGCTATAGGTTGCACCAGCAACAGGCTTGGAAGCATCGTCAGAGTCAGTCTTCACAAGCTTTAAAGGAGATGGAACTGCACGATACGTGAGGTAATACTGCCTGGTGCGGTTTACAGAACCGTCCGCATTGAAGCCAGGAGCCAAAACGGAATTATCGCGAGGACCAGAGTTATACGTACCAATTGCAAGAGATGTTCCCTCTGGAACGTCGATATCGTTTGCAATATAAACGTAAGAATCACCAGGTCCCGCAGCCTTGATCTCGTCGACTGACTTACGAACAGTGGTTAGCAACAGGTTGGTTGAAGGATCGGTCTCAAATTTATTACCGCCAGCAACAGAGTCATCTGCAGTAACGCCAGCATACTCAGGCATATACACGACATGACCCTTTGTGTTGTAACGAGCAGACACCTGACGATCCTCAAACGCTGCAGAAGTTGTATACGTAGCAGCAAGATCATCAAGACCAAGAACGCTTACTGCGCCGTTACCATAAATAGGAAGACCAGCATTTCTTTGTGCAATAGGGTCACTAAGGCCAAGGCCGTTAAGCTGCCTGTACGCAAGGTCATCGACATAGTGATACACAGCTGTTGCGGTATCAATAACTCGCGCAGGATAACGCTTGGTGTATGCGTGAGTGCCTCCCCAAGATTTCTTAATGCCACCCTGAATTCCCAGCTGATAAGACCTATCAGAGATGTTCAATGGCGCGGAGAACTCAATGTACTGACGAGCTGTGACTGGTGCAGTAAATACAGCAGCAGGCTCTTCATAAGAAGTGCCACCCATAATAGACTGACCATTGACCTTGACGGTAAACATCAAATTAGTCTTTGGACCACCACCCGAAAGAGCACCTGTTGCATCCATTGGCTTGTACGTATCAACAGCAGCATGCGCCGAAACAGCCACCTTACGCAGGCCATAACCATTTGGATCGTTGTGTGGGAAGTTGATCAGATTCTCCGTATCGCCGAGAAGAACGTAGTAAGCGCGAATTTCTCCGCCTTCAGCAATCATCTGCGCAACGGAATATTTAGTTGGATCCATGTCCAGCTTGAGCGCAGTACCATCAGGGCTTTACCCAGTAATAACGCGCGATGACACCTGTACGGTCTTCTCGCGGCTTTAGCAGCCTGAGCAGTAATCTCGGCCTGAATTTCAGCATCAGAAATAAAATCTGGGAACGGGATTTGCAACGGTCTGAGTTCCATCAAGCGGCGCGCCGTCCACATCATCGGAATAAATTGCTGGGTCAGCAGCATATGCCGTGTGTGGAAGAGTAAACGCCAAAATTGCACCCACAAATAGCATAAGAATTGCTAAAACCGTAAAGCGAGAAAATCGAGTGCTTCTAACGCTTCTAACAGAAGTGCTGTTCATACATCCTTCTTCCCTCGTGAAGGGTGAATATTTATATATACCATAGCTCATTTCTTGTCATTTATGCAGATGAGACCAAAACAGATGATATTTTTGCTAATAAAATTGGTAAAGAAACACATCAAGCGGTCTAGACTACTTGACTAGACCGCTTGTTTAGAATGCTTGTTTAACAGCCACTGGTTAAAACAACTGACTCGCTGGTTTGTACTGCGTGTCTTTACTTATCAGGAGTAAGGTGCCAAATCTCATTGTTATATTCGGCAATAGTTCTATCAGATGAGAACGTTCCTGCCATAGCAATATTTACAAGAGACTTCTGGAGCCACGCTCTCCTATCCTCATAATCATCGAACACGTGCTCTTTTGTTGAAATGTATGCTTCCAAATCAAGCAGCGTCATAAACCAGTCTTTTGAGCACAAGTTTTTGTGGAGACGCTCCAGGCGCTCCTCATTTCCAAGAGAAATAAACTCTGGGCTAATTAAGAAATCAACGAGTGGTTTAATCTGGGGTTTCTTATAAAACTCTTTTGCTTTGTAACCTTTGTGCTCATAAAGGCTTACAACCTCATCACTTGAAGCACCAAACGCGTAGATATTCTCCTTGCCTACCAAGTCGGCAATTTCTACATTTGCACCATCAACTGTGCAAACGGTAACAGCGCCGTTAAGCATGAACTTCATGTTGGAAGTTCCAGAAGCCTCCTTGGGAAGCCAGTGAAATCTGCTCAGAGATATCTGCTGCTGGAATAACGTGCTCAGCGGCAGTAACGTTGTAATTCTCGATCATTATCACCTGAAGATATGGTGAAACATCTGCATCGTTTGCAATCAAAGACGAGAGAACAAGAATTGCATGAATGATATCTTGAGCAGCCACGTATGCTGGTGCAGCCTTACCACCAAAAAAATGACAGTAATAGGATGCTTTGGAAGGTGTCCAGACTTAATATCAAAATATTTCCAAATCAAATAAAGCAATAGCATTTGCTGACGCTTATATTCGTGGAAACGCTTCACCTGGACATCAATAATGGAGTCGGCATTAACTTTTGTATCTTGATTGTCCAGCAAAAACTTGCTCATTCTATCTTTGGCTATATGCTTTATCTCTTGCAGCCTATTAAGAACTTCATCGTTATTCTGATACTCTAAAAGTCCCTCGAGATTACCAGTTGTTCTCCAGCTATCTCCTATCAACGCATCAAGATACTCGGCAAGCTCGGGATTACAACCCATGAGCCAGCGACGGAAAGTGATTCCATTAGTTTTGTTAGAGAATTTCTCTGGGTACAAATCAAAGAATGACTTGAGCTCTGTCTCTTCCAAAATCTTAGTATGAAGCGCTGCAACGCCATTGATGCTAAAGCCGTAATGAATGGCAAGGTTAGCCATGTGAACTTTCTTATCAATGATGACTTGTACACTTGGATCAGCGACGGTACTGCGGATACGCTCGTCAAGTTTTTTGATAATTGAAGCAATCTTTGGAGATACTTCCTCGATAAATTTAAGAGGCCACTTTTCAAGAGCTTCTGCCAAAATTGTATGATTTGTATATGCGACAAGTGAAGAAACAATGGCTACAGACTCTTCAAACGAGATATCGTATTTCTCAGTCAAGATACGAATAAGCTCTGGAATTACCATTGTGGGGTGCGTATCGTTAATCTGAATCACAACATAGTCAGCGAGGTCATGAACATTACTGCCGCGCTCAACCGCCTCTTTAACAATCAGCTGTGCAGCATTTGAAACCATAAAATATTGCTGATACACACGAAGAAGCTGACCGTCTTCGTCCGAATCGTCGGGATACAAAAAGAGTGTTAGATTCTTTTTTAAAGCAGTCTTATCAAAATCAATAGCGTCATCAGAAACTAATGATTCGTCGATACTTTGCAGGTCAAACAAACGAAGTCTGTTTTTCTTTGTTCGGCCATATCCCAAAACATCAATTGAATAGAGCTCAGACGTCACCGAGAAATCTCTAAATTCCACGGTAAATGATGTCTTCTCGTCTTCAAGCCACCTATCATCAGCAAGCCAAGCATCTGGAACGGCAGTTTGCTGTCTATCTAAAAACTGCTGATGAAAGAGGCCAAAATGATACTTAAGGCCTACACCATCGCCTGGCAGACCAAGTGTTGACATGGAGTCGATAAAGCATGCTGCCAATCGACCAAGACCACCGTTACCAAGTGAAGGCTCAACTTCAATCTCTTCGATGTCTTCGAGCGAATGGCCTGCTTTAGAAAGCTGCGATTTTACTTCGTTATAAATTCCCAGATTGATGAGGTTATTTGAAAGCAGCTTGCCAATCAGAAACTCTGCGGAGATGTAATAGAGCCTCTTCTTACCATTATTTAACGGAAGAGCTTCTGACTTACTCTTAACCACTTGAAGCAGTAATTCAAAAACCTGCCTGTCAGTAATTTCAGACAGGGGTTGGTTAAATTGTTGAAGAGATAAAGTGTCTAAGTTCATTACTTCTCCTCTTTGTACACTCTGAAGTACATCTCAGTAATAGTTCTTAAAAAATCTTCTATGTGACGCGTAATGGCTCCTTGCTTCATACGCCAACACCAGTTACCTCCAACAGTGGCTGGAACATTCATGCGTGCAGAATCATCTAAGCCAAGAAGATCTTGCATGGTGTGAATACAAGTGTCACTCACAGAAGCTGCAATTCCACGTGAAAGCGCCTCACCAATTGGCTCATCTTTTGAGCGATGCAGGTAAATATCTGCCTGTTCACGCTCTCTATCAGTAGCCTGAGTCTCATACCAACCACGAGCAGTTGGATTATCATGCGTTCCCACATAAGCAATGGTATTTGCAGTGTAATTGTGAGGAAGATCTCTTGAATCATGCTTTCCATCAAATCCGTACTGCAAGATTTTCATTCCTGGGAAACCAGTTTTATCTCGCATGGCGATAAGCTCTGGTGTAATTAAGCCAAGGTCTTCCGCAATGATTGGAAGCTTACCCAGCTGCTTTTCCAGTTCCTTAAACAGCTCCAAATCTGGCCCTTTAGTCCATTTGCCTTCTGTAGCATTTGCAGCTCCGTAAGGAATCTCCCAATAGGCTTCAAAACCTCTAAAATGATCAATTCTAAGCACATCAAACATCTCAAGATTTGTCTGTACACGCCAAACCCACCATGAATAGTGCGATTTCTTCATATACTCCCAGTTATAAATGGGGTTTCCCCAATATTGACCGGTGGAAGAAAATTGATCAGCAGGAGTGCCCGCAACCGTAATAGGCCGTCCTGTTTCATCCGTTTTAAACAGTTCTGGCTGTGCCCACATCTCAACAGAATCGCGCGAGACATAAATGGGAAGATCACCAATTATAAGTACTCCCCTTTTATTGGCATAAGTCTTAACCTTTGCCCATTGAGTAAAGAAGAAATACTGAGTCATCTTGTGATACAAAACTGACTTTTGCAGTTTCTTAATTTCTTTTGCAGTAGTCTCGTTTCTGTGCTGATAAAGTTTTGGCCACTCCCAGTAGGCTTTATGTCCAAACTCTTCCTTTAGAGACATGAACTCCGCATATGGATCAAGCCACTCTGCGTGATCGTGACAGAACTTCTCAAAATCAGCAGGAACATCTTGCATAAACCTATCAAAGGCACGGTTAAGTAAACGACGATGAGTTACAAAAAGCGCACCATAATCAACACAAGTATTGCTAGTCCCAAAAGAAATATCTTCAAAGTCATCTGACTTTAAATAGCCAAGTTTCTCAAGATCTTTTAAATCTATATAGTAAGGACTTCCCGCTGCAGCAGAAAAAGACTGATAAGGAGAGTCACCATAACTTGTGGTAGTAAGAGGCAAAACCTGCCAATACCTTTGTTTTGTCCTGACGAGAAAATCAATAAAATCGTAGGCTTCTTTGCCAAACGTGCCAATCCCATATGAATTTGGAAGAGAAGAAACGGCCATAAGTACTCCGCTTGCTCGTCCCATAGTTGCCTCTTTCACAAAAAGAGTACTGGCTTATCTTTTCAAGATAAGCCAGTACAAAGCTTTAATACTTAACTAGATTATCCTGTGTATTCTTATCAAAGAGATGAACAGCATTGTCTTCAAATTTAAACCACACTTCATCTCCAATTTTGAGGTTTCGTTTAGCAAACTCAGTTGCTGGAACGATAAGAACAAAGTTGCCGTCATCAGTATGAACATGAAGATGCACAGTGGAGCCCATAAGCTCGCTTACCTCAAGATTGCCCTTAAAAGCGCCAATTCCATTTGGCTCAGTCAAATAAATTTGCTCGGGTCTAATGCCGACAATGACATCTGTTGCTGGTGCAGCAACCCAAGACTGCGCTAACAGATTAGCCATCTCAGGAGAAATTTCAAATGACATGTTATCTGTCTCCACATGGAACTCATTGTCCACGCGAATAAGATGTGCGTTAAAGAAATTCATTTGAGGCATGCCAATGAAACCAGCAACAAAGAGATTATGCCGGTCTATTAAACACTTCTTGTGGTGTTCCAATTTGCTGAACAAAGCCATCCTTCATAATGACAATGCGATCGCCCAAGGTCATTGCCTCTGTTTGGTCATGTGTAACATAGACAAAGGTTCCATCAACCTTCTGACGAAGCTTAATAATCTCTGTACGCATCTGGTTTCTTAGCTTTGCGTCAAGGTTTGAAAGTGGCTCATCCATCAAGAAGACTTTGGATCACGAACAATTGCACGACCAATTGCAACACGCTGACGCTGACCACCGGAAAGTGCCTTTGGCTTACGATCAAGATATGCCGTGATGCCTAATGTTTCTGCAGCTGCACGGACTTTTTGATCAATTACTTGTGGGTCAACCTTCTTAAGCTTAAGGGTGAACGCCATGTTGTCATAAACGGTCATATTTGGATACAGCGCATAGCTTTGGAAGACCATTGCGATGTCTCGATCTTTTGGTGCAACATCATTGACAAGCTTTCCATCAATATAAAGCTCGCCAGCAGAAATATCTTCTAGGCCTGCAATCATGCGAAGCGTAGTAGATTTGCCGCAGCCCGAAGGACCAACAAGCACCACAAACTCGTGCTCCTTGATAGTGAGATTGAAGTCTTGAACAGCGACAACACCCTCTTCAGTCACCTCAAGGTTGCTCTTTTTCTGCTCAGTTTTCTTACCAAAGAGAGACTTGCTCTTCTTCTCATTTGGGTAAATCTTTTTTATATTCTTTAAAACGATTTCTGCCATGATAAAAACCTTTCAGAAATGCCTATAGCTTGCTGCAATACATTGAGATTTAGCCTTTTACCGCGCCAGAAATGACACCATTGATGATGTAGCGCTGGCACAGCAAATACATAATGACAATTGGGACAATAACCATCATGATGCAGGCAAACATTGGACCCATCTCTACGCGTCCATATCCACCTCTAAAGTACTGAATCAGAATTGGGATAGTTTGGTATTTGGTTCTATCCAGTACGAGGTATGGAAGCAAATAGTCATTCCAGACCCACATGGTTTCGAGAATACCAACAGAAATATACGTTGGCTTCATAATAGGTAAAACAACATGGAAGAATGTCTGAAGTGGGTTGCAACCATCAATAGTTGCAGCTTCCTCAATCTCAAGAGGAATGGTCTTAACAAATCCAGCAAACATGAATACTGCTAATCCAGCGCCAAAGCCCAAGTAAATGAAGCAAATATTGAAAGGAGTATTAAATCCAAGCGTGTTTGCCATATTGGACAGCGTGAACATAAGCATCTGGAAAGGCACTACCATCGAGAAGACAAACAGGTAGTACAAAATGTTGCTAATGCGATTTTTTACACGAACAATAAACCATGCACACATTGAGCAGCAAACCAAAGATCAGTGCTACAGATGTGATGGTAATTACTAGAGAATATCCAAAGGCTGCTAAGAAACCTTGCTTCTCTAAAGCGGCAATGTAGTTAGCAAAACCTGCAGAGTTCTCTGATGTAACAAAATCAAACGCCGTGGATGTAGTAATAGTTGTTTCTTCTTTGAATGAATTCATCAAGATCATAACCATTGGATAAATCCATGCAAGAGAAAGAATGGTAAAGAATACAGCAAGAATTTTATTAATGATTTTATCGCGCTTCATTATTGCTGCACCTCCCTCGACCTGGTGGCTCTCAGCTGAATCATGACAATACAAATAACTAGAATGCAGAAAATAACAGCTTTAGCCTGGCCGATACCCATCCACTTTGCTCCCTGTCGAGCGTAGAAGGTATTGTAGATATTAAGAGCAAGCATTCGGTTGCGTGCTTAGGCTCACCTGCAGTAAGTGCTAAGTTCTGATCAAATAATTTAAAGCCATTTGTTACCGTCAAGAAAAGACAAATAGTAATGGTAGACATAAGATTTGGAATTTTTACCTTCCAAAGTGTCTGCCAAGCATTTGCTCCATCAACTCTCGCCGCTTCAAGATAATCACTTGGGATAGACTGCAGGCCAGCAATATAAATGATCATCATGTAACCAACTTGCTGCCAAAGAGTAAGAAGAATCATTCCCCAGAATCCAGCAGTGCTATTAAGCGCAAGAAGCTGCTCGCCCACAATAGAAAGCGCGCAGTTAATCAAAATATTCCAGATGTATCCCAGAACAATGCCGCCAATAAGATTAGGCATAAAAAAGACAGTTCTAAATGAATTGGTACCCTTAAGGTCTTTTCTAGTTAAGGCAAGCGCAATTGCAAGCGCTAATACATTAATAAGAACTGTTGAGACTAATGCAAATAATGCGGTATACCAAAAAGCATTAGCAAACTGTGGGTCAGAGAAAGCTGCTACATAGTTATCTAGACCAACTGGTTTAGCATCGCTAATGGTAATAAATTTACAAAACGAAAGATAAAATCCCTGCACAAACGGAATCATAAAGCCAAACAAAAAAGATAGCGCAGTAGGCAGAACAAATAATGGCCACCACCGCTTCAACATCTTAGCCATAGAGATACCCTCCAATAACAAGAGACGAGAAGAGAGATCTCTCTTCTCGTCTCTCACCAATCAAAGTATTACTAGAAGGACTACTATGCGTTAGCCTCTTTCTCAGTCTTCCAACCATCAACGAATGCGGACTTAACAGCATCCCAGCCCTCTGTTCCTGCTGCATAGCCCTTAAGCGCACTGGAGAGGTTGTTCTTCCACTCCTGAGAAGGAATGTAAATGAAGTCCCAAGCCACGGGCTCATTGCCCTTCTTTGCATACTCAGCTGCAATGTTTGCAAGAGCATTCTTAGTTGCCTTTGCGTTCTTGAATGGAATGGTGAAGCCCATTTCCTCAGCAATTGCAGTGGTAGCTGTATCAGAAGTCACGCACCAATAGATAAAGTCAAGCGTTGCCTTCTGAGAAGCGTCGTCTGCCTTGGAGCTTACGCACCAATAGTTCTCGCCGCCGGAGCACATACCCTGCTTCTCTTCACCCTTAACACCAATATAAATTGGAATCATACCAAGAGCATCGTCACCAAGCTTCTTGATGTCATTGTATGCCCAGGTACCGTTCTGGTAGAAGACTGCGTCGCCGTTAACAAACTCTGCCACAGCGTCATCACCAGTCTTGCCAGAAAGCTCTGTTGGGCTGCATGTGGCATTGTTGATATAGAGATCAAAAATCTGCTTGTAGTTAGGGAGATACGTTCCCTTAATTTCTTTAGCCTCAGGATTACCAGTATCCTTGAACTCATAGTACAGAGGAAGATTTGCAAGGTGTGTGGTAAAACGCCAGTCAGAACTGGAATCAAGGCCAGCACTGGTAAATGCGCCCTTTACGCCAAGCTCTGCTTTGCGAGCCTGAATATCCTCAACGACCTTCTTCAGTGAAGCAAAGTCCTTGATGTCGTCTCCCTTATAGCCAGCCTTCTCAAGCAGCTTCTTGTTGTAGATAATGCCGTAGTCTTCCTCTACATAGTCAACACCGTAGACAACGCCATCCTCCTGAAGTTTAAGAGCGTCATTGGTGAGCTCATCCAGAATCTTGGCACCCTTTAGGTCAATACAGTAATCCTTTACACCAATAAGACCAGAAGGACCATTTGTCTGGAACAGTGTTGGAGCTACAGAGGCGTCCTTGTTAATCTCAGACTGGAATGTCTGTGCATAGGTATCAGAAGCAGCAGTTACTACCTTTACAGGAACCTTTGTTTCCTCAGTATACTTAGCTGCAAGATCTTTCCACTGCTGATCAGCCTCAGGCTTGTAGTTCAGGAAATAAACTGAACCGTTTGCAGAATCAGACCCTCCCTGCTTTTTGTCGTTATTTCCTCCACAAGCAACAAGACCCAGTGAGCAAAAGAGCTGATGCACTTAAGGTGACAAACTGCCTACGATTGATACCGGACATAAGACTCCTCCTTAGAGAGTGCTCCTAACCCTTTGCTAGGGTTGCATCTCTTCTCATGATTTTTCATAAGCTATGCTTTGATACACGTTCAAAAACAATTTTGCTTATGTCTACAAAATAAAAAGTATATTAGTATTAACGAGTTGTTTAAACAACTTACTTCTGAGCGGTATGAAATTATCGGTAAATGGTATGAAAGGAATCATTTTTATGTAACTTTCATTTTTATAAAAGCTACTATCTAATCAAGAGCAACTTGAACATGCAACTCCAACCTTCAACAGCACGTTAAGGAAAAAAATATGCCAAGCGCACGGTTTAATACGATTTATCATGATTTAAAAAATAAGATCTTAGACGGGACATATGCGTATGAGTCCTATTTACCAACCGAGATGGAGCTTACTAAGATATATTCCTGCTCCAGAAACACCGTTCGACGTGCGCTCACACTTCTGTCCGATGAAGCTTTTCTTCAGCCTATTCACGGTAGAGGCGTACGCGTTATTTGGCAGAAAAAGCCAAGTGAGGTTATTGGCTCATTAGAAGGGACTTGAGTCCTTTCAAGAATATGCCCACAGAAACAATCTTGTACCTGAAACAAATGTCATTGTCTTTGAGCACGTTCCTTGCACAGACAGTATTTCTCATCAAACTGGTTTTAAAGCAGGAGAAGAACTTATCCACATTGTTCGAATCCGTAAACTCGACGGATCTTCTCGCCAGATAGACAACGACTACCTTTTAGCATCTGCCGTTGGAAATCTAACCATTGCTGATGCATCAACGTCTATTTATGCAT